>Ga0172382_10009006_pt1 | contig 13733 bp, 21 predicted proteins | sample Leawel138RmetaG_FD_122245 | JGI IMG/M metagenome (GOLD analysis project Ga0172382, IMG submission 122245) | Leachate microbial communities from a municipal landfill in Southern Ontario, Canada - Leachate well 138R metaG | ecosystem: Engineered > Solid waste > Landfill > Unclassified | place...
GGGTTGATGTTTGTTATTTGTTTGATTATCAGCTATAAATATACAAATAATCTCCCTATATCACAACTTTTTTTATGATTTTCTTATCCCGAACTCACGTTATCAAGAAACGGTGTTGGAGTATTCCGTATTTTCAAATCACCGAGAGTCCGTGAAAGGTTGCTGTCCAACTGGATATTGAATACATTCTGGATGTAATCGTAGAGTTGGGTAAGGGGCACATCCCCAAACGATCCGGCACTATCCCAAGAAAAAATCTGTTCCTGTAATTCCGCTTTGCTACCCATCCACGTTTTTTTAGTAGCAGGAAAGTTGAAAGAACCGGCCTTCATCCCATTATCATTCAATAGTTCTATTTCGTGCATCAGGTAAGCGGAAAGCATATCGTTTGCCAAAATTTTCGCTACTTTAAAATCGCAATTGGTGGAAAAATTCGGATCCAGTTCATGATAAAACGTTTCAAGGTATTGCTCTGCATCTGTTCTACCCCGTAAAAAATAGAGTGTATCCAAGTGGGAAGAGCCGGAACGGTAATAGCGGATAAAATCGAGCCGCTTGCAGTTATATTTGTTTATGTCGTTCAATATTTCGCACAGATATTCCCGTTGCTTTTCAATACCCGCAGGACGGTTCATTTCAATGTTATAGATTTTACGGTAATAAATCAGGCGAAAGCATAATCTGGGCTTGGTTTCTTTAAAAAAGAATATTTCTTCGTCCTCATCTTTCAGCTTGTACGATAAAAAGAATGTCTTTAATTGATAGAATGCTTGGGTAAGCACGCGCAAAGCCTCCAATGACTTTGTGATCATACTTGTTTCCGAACACTCTATCTGCTCAATCTTCGTATCTATTTCCTTTTTAAGATGAGAGGTAAACTGAAGCATATCCATCTTATAATATCCTTTTTGCTTCGGGTATATTTATTTAAACCTGCTATTTTCATAGTTGTAGGGAATACTCGTACCAACAACCACATCTTCAATCTTTTCGATTATCAACCAATCGTCCATGTTTCCTTGATGCTCGAAATCGAGAGCGGGTTCAATTTTCTCTACTCCGCTAAATTCTACCAGTATCAGGCATTTTTTATACCAGCGTTCCTTTTGTTTGTCTGTCAGGTCGAGTTTTGGATTATTCAACGTTTCCACAATCTCCGAGTCGGAAAGTTTGCTGTAATTTTCCACATGGGTCACTGTAGCTTTAGCCGAAATCTTCTTTGAACCTTTTTGCATGAAATAGAGGATTTCGCCCTCATTCACCCGGCTGTGCGGAATTTTTCGTCCTGCCGCTCCGCGAACAACCATTGTTTTACTGCCGGCAAGTATTTTATCCAATACTTTGGCTTTATCATCACAATAAACTAAGTGTACCATATTTTATTTTTTTATCTTTTTGCAATTCACTACACGGAAAAACTTTCTGTTCTCAAATCACGGTAGTATCGTCCGTTCTGTGCTGTAAATTTCAGAATGCAGTAATCAGAGTCTGTCGCACCTTTGGGGTAAAACATCTTGTCCCCGGTTTGCCACAATTCTTTCTTGATATCGTTATCTTCCAACACTTCCATTACCCCTTTCAACATAATTCCTTCGTAGCGAATAAGCCCTTTACGATAAAAATAGATACAGGCTTTGGGGTTTTCACGATACTGTCTCACTCGCATTGAGGAAGTATTTGTGCTGAAATAAAAGACTTTAATGCCAATTCGTTTTCTGGGCGGCAACATTGCCTTGATATTCGGAAATCCTTCACCATCAACGGATGTGAGAAAAGCGACATTCCGTTTGGATATGAATTTTTCCAGTTTATTTATATTGATTTTCAATTGCTTTTTCATTTCAGCCTCTTATTTTTTCATCGCTTCCGCTTTCATGTCTAACGGCATTTTTTCAATAGCGTACCGAAGCGCTGTTCGCGGCATGGTGGCTTTATTTTTTACGACAAAATCGAATACCTCTTTTTGATGTGCTTCACTTGCGGCTTTCAACATCCAACCATAACCTTTTTGTACCATATCGTCCTTGTCATGAAGCAACATTGTGGCGATTTGGAAAATATCATCCAGAAACAATCCTTTACGGGCGGGGATAATCAGCGTAACCGCAGCGGCACGGCGCATCCAACGGTTACCGGATGTTGCCCATTCTTTGAGGCGGGAGAGATAGTCGGGAAATTGCATGATAAATTCGCCGATGGTATGGTTACACAGCGTATCGCACGAACCCCAATTATCCACGTACTTCTCCGCCCAACGTTCAAACGTTTCAAAATCGTTTGATTCATATTGCGTGCGAAAAGAGTAAGACAATTCGCAGGCAATGACGGCTTCTTCCAAATATCCCGATTGCCACAGTTCCTCACACAAACCGAAGATTTCAGCCTTTGGCAAATTTTTGATTTCCTGAAAAAACTCTTTGCCGATTTTGCTGACAAAAGCCATTTTTACGCCATAGGTCTTTGCCCGCTCACCTTCTTTGAAAAAATGGCTTGTCAGGCTTAACGTCTTCTCGTCAACACTGTCTTTAAGTAGTTGTCGGACTTGTTCGAGGATTGTTTCCATTGCTATGCCCACCTTTTCAGTTTCGGGAAAAATGACTGCATCTTGGCCAACGCTTCCTGTTCGTTGAAGTCGGGATTGTCTTTAAAGGGTTCTTTCATGTGTTTCAAACTGATGGCTATCATTTCTTCCATTGTACAATCTTCGGTAAACTTCCCGTCTTTGTAGCAAAAAACGCAATAGGCGTTATTCTTGCTTCCGTCTTCGTTGGTTCCGATAACGGCTTCGCTATCCAACGGCATTCCGCAACTTTGGCAGAATTGGTTTGTTGTATTCATTTCAACTTCTTTTTAAATTCGACTACTTTCAGCAAATCACCTAATTGTTCCTTTTGGGAAATCTTGAATATCATCGGAAGTAATTTTCCTACAGGCTTCTGCTTGCAGAAATCTTCCTTAATCTTTTCGTCAACTTCCAATGCGGCAATTCCTTCCAAATGTTTTTCTGTAAAGAAAAATCCGATTTGAAAATAGCCGTCCCAAACCGACAACCAGAAAACGGTTTTCTTTTTGTTGATGACCTTACACAGCCACGATTTACCGTCTTTGTAATAATTCCACTCGTGAACCAAACCATAGCCATCAATGGTTCCCATCAACGATTCATACACCGGATAGATGCCGCCAAGCGTATTCTTTAATACTTCTTCCGACGGGAAAACATCTTGTTCCCTTAATAGTTGTGTTTCCATTTTGATTAATTGATATTATTCTCCGGTTCTTGCTTTATCCTTACACCCAAATCATGCTGATAGGTTTCCATAAACTTTCCTAAATCAAAGAATAAATAGGACAGGATTTTGATAAACGAATTTTTGATACGGACATGTTCAGTAGCCCTGAACCGTGTTCTGCCTTCTACTGCATCAAATTCACCAACCCAATACCCTGTGAAGCCCGCCGCTTTGATTATTTCAAATTCATAACGCGAATAGGGTTCTTTAAGTTTGGTTCGGAAAACAATTTTGCTTCCCGACTTCGACACTTCTTCCCACACCTCGAAATCGCCGGTACGTTCAATAATGTTCAACTCTTTCAAATCGCTGCGATAATGATAGTCTTCGTTGTTGGTAACAATTTCATATACGGTTTGTGGCGAAACGCCGTGATATACAGTTTCCCGTGTTATCGTTCTTTCGTTTGGTAACAATAATCCGATAACCAACGTAATCAGAAATATTCCCAAAAGAATAATCAGTATATACATCAGGGGTTTCATTGATTAAACAACTCTTGCATATGTATCAATAATTCTTTCCCGCCAAACTTCCCATGCCCCGGAATGACTATTTTCGCCGACGGAAACTTGTCAATCACTTTATCAATGGTGGAAGGCCATTCGTTCACATCGGCATCTGCGAGGTTCCCGAGCGTTTTTGACGACATTTCTTTTACCATGCAACCCGCAAACAGAATTTTCTCCGAAGGAATCCATACCACGATGTTGTCGGTCGTATGACCGCCGCCGAAATAGTAGCAGTCAATTTCAATATCATTCAATTTCAGGGAAAGCGAATCTTTAAAACTTTTTTCGGAACAGGTAGCCCTTTCTCCTTGGCTATGTCGATTGTCTTTTGATTGGCGTATGATTTTACTTTCTTTTTATTCAGGTAAGCCAAACCGCCCATGCAGTCCTCGTGCCAATGGTTGGGAACAAAACCGACAACTTTGGCATGCAGCGAATCCGCAATGAAATCGGCTAACGTTTTGGTTTGTTCATCGGTAACAGGCGTATCGAAAAGGAATGCTTTTCCTTTATCTACCAACACCAATCCGTTGGAAGACACTTTTCCGAACCCTTGCATTTCGGAAACGGACACATGAACGTAAGCCTTAGGCGAAAGTTGAATCAGTGTGATGTCTTCTGATACTTTTAGTATGTTTGTTGCGGGATGTGCGTATCCTGCTAATTGAAACAGCAAGAACAATACAGCCGATAAAAATATTTTTTGCTTCATACAATTCATCTATCGTCTTTTCAGTGTTTGTAATCCTTTTTCTTCCATTTCCAGAGCAAACGCCTCGCGCCCGACCTCCCTGATACGGTATATACACGCAAAACGATTGGAATTCAGGAGTACTCCCATAATTTTTCCGATGACGTTATTGAATTTCTTACATTGTTTCAGGTCGGTAAACTCCGTACAATCAGCACAGGATGAATAGTTGTGTTCAATGCAACACTTTCGAATCTCGCACCATGAGGCTTTTTCATTGGTGAGGCATCCCGTACATTTTCCTTTCTTGAACTTTCTGCATGCTCCGCAATAGAGGCCGCAAGCCGCAACAGGTTTTATTGGAACGGTCATATTTCTGTTCTCTTTTATAATCCTAAAATCTGTTTGATTCCTTCTACCGGCATATAGGTGCGTTTGGAAGTGGCTTCGATATCCTGTCCTTCTTCGTCATAAATTCGTTTGAGGAAAACGGGCATGGCTTCGCCGACTTCAATCAGATGTCCATCGAGGTCGTAGAATCGAAGGTTGCGCTGTCCCCAAATCTCGGTATTGATTTCGTGCAGGAATTTCACTTTCATTTCTTTGAGGGTTTTATACACGGCATCAATATCCACCGTTTCGAATGCCAGTTCAAAACGGCTTGTGCTTGCGGTGTTTTCTACATTTTCACGACCAAGCGTTTTTACGATGATGTTTTCATCCATAATCTGCCAGAGGGCGAATCCTTCTTTAAACGCGATGTTCAACCCTCCGAAATCGGCTGTTACGGTCATTCCTAACCCCACATAAAAATCCTTTAATTTTTGGGCGTCCTTTACAAACAGTACGGACGTACAATTCTGTAACTTCATATCATTTGTTTTATCTGTTGTAGTTTGCGCATATACTGTTAGTTGAACCAACAGGAATAGCGCAATCAATAATCTATATTGTTGCATCATTACTTCAATTGGGAATTTACTTCAAAGGCATCTCTACTTTTGTTACCGTTTCGCTTTCGGGAGTATTCGGATTGGTCAGGTAATATTCTATCGAGTCTCCGGTGGCTTCCTGTCCGTTGGACTTAATCCATTCCATCATCTCACAGTAGAATCCCGCCAATTCTTCATAAGTTCCCCGATGAAAACCCACAGCAATCTTTTGAGCGGGTAATGTAACGGATTTAATTTCGTTCTGCGATGCCAATGGCTTTGCCGTTTTGAAGCCGATAGTCATCCCTATATGCTGCTCCGTCATATTCGCAAAATTGTGATAAATCACAAAGGGTGCATCCGTGGTCAGTTCTCCTTTGTCTTCGAGGTATTTCCCGATTTTCATAAAACTTTCACCCAATACATTCGGAAGCCCTGCCATATTGGTTGTTGCTTCAATAATCAATGCCGGCTGTTCGGCTTGCTGCAAAAGCATAAAATCTGTAATTCGTGCCATAATGTTCTTTTTTTTACTTGATATTATTTTTGTTACAATATTTTCTTACGGTTTATATAATTTCAGTTGTTTTAGATTGCTAAAGTGTTTTTCAATGTTTTTTTATTGATAACGGTTTCCCATGTGAAGGTAAAATCATTTTTGCTCCACAATTAAGCATTGTTTCCCAACTTCTTTTATAATCATCCAGATTTTCAATCCAAATGATATTTCTTTTGATACTTGGAAATCCATTCATCGCTGCATCTCCACAAAAAAGTAAACCGTCTGAAGTTATCAAACCAATTGAATCTTTTGTATGCCCCGGTAAGGATATTATCTTTAATGGGATTCCTTTTTCCTCAAAAAATTGAGTCTTCCCGTTCCAAAGCAAAGTGTCATCAAATTTTTCGACTATTGGGAACTTATGCATTCCTTTTCCAAAAAGAGTAAACAGATTGGCAAACCCTTTCGCTAAACGAGAAGAATAACCGCCTTCCCATAGATTTTGTCCCAATGATAATCTTTCAGGGGATTTACAATCCATAACAATGGTAGCATCTGTGGCCTTTTTCAATTCATTTAAATAGCCGACATGGTCATCGTGAGCGTGAGTTATAAATATGTATTTTATATCCTTTATACTAATAGAAATACGTTCTAACCCTTTGCAAAAACGGTTAAAACCTCCGGCGTATCCTGTGTCAACAACAATATACCCTAAAGATGTCTTGAGTATATAATTATTCAGAACTCGATTACCTATGTTCACATATACCATAATTATCACCTTTAAAATTCTATGCTTTCTTCTCTATGGGGATATACACTTCCGTCATCAAATCCGCCACTTTTGTCCTTCTGGGGCTGTTGAGATACATTTCAAAAGTAAGTGTGCCGTTAGGGCGATATTTGCTTTGGGGAAGCCATTCTTCGTAAATCGCCTTGTACAACTTATGTAATGAAACATAGTTACCCGTATGTTTGAATACCGCATAACGCCCTTGCGGAATCGGTAAAACACTGAACTTTGCTTCCGGTTTTGTACCTTTCGGCACAGCCATGCCTATGTAAAAACGACATTTCTCGACAGGCGTAATCAACGGGTCGTCGGGGCTTATGCTTGCAAATTTGGTTTGGCTACCGTTCAACTTATTCTGTTTGATGTAGCGGGAAAGCCTGTCCCACTTGAAACGGTATTTATAATTATCCCTACTTCTGTAAGCATCGCTGACGTCCAAACAAAGCATGTACAGTCCGGTAACAAACCTGATTTCAGGTTCGAGATGAATCGGTTTACCGGTTACGGTTTGCCGATACTTCTTCTTGTAGGCGGAAGTCGATACTCCGAAATGCTTTTGGAATGCTTTGGCCAAACTGGATTTGGTTTGATAGTTGGTTTGCTTCACGATTTGTTCCAACGTATAGTCCGTTGAAATCAGCAGGTGGGCTATCTGTTCCAAGCGCAATCGTTGTATGAACGTTGCAACGTTTTCACCTGTCACCGCTTGGAATACTCTGCGGAAATGGAATTTAGATAACGCACTCATCGAAATCAGCGTATCCATATCCAAATTCTCAAAGAGATGATTACCAATATATGCAGTTATTTTTTGAATGGTTTGCTCATGGATGTTTTGAGTTTCCTGTTTTTGCCGCCAACGGTTCAATGTCGGCAAGCGTTTGTTCAGGACGGTTCTTAATGTTTGCGGCGTATAACTCGTACCGGAATATCCGTTATACTCTTTCGCGTATTTTACCCATATATCCACCATTTCCGGCATGGATACATCTACGGTATAATGCCCGTCCTTCAAACAGTAGAAGCAAAATTCATCGCTTCGGGAACCGTCGGTGTTGGTTCCGAGATATTCTTCCACGTCGAAGCGAAGGGGCATTCCGCAACTCTGGCAATAGCGTTTATTTATTTCCGTATCAATCATTCCAGTTCCGCTGCATAAATATTAATCTCTTTCAGCATGGCTGCAACTTCGACAGCCTCCATATCGGTGCATTCTATTCTCAGGACTTTTTCCCAATCTTCAAAGTCCACATTCCATCGTTCAATCCGCTCGCACCCGTTCAGTATCTTGCCAACACGCCCGATGTCCTGCTTCTTCGAAATGGATGTCCTGAAAATCAGAATTTTATTATTCATAAATTATTTAGTAATGCAAAGGTATCCCTTAAATTCCGGAAAATGTTGTCCAAAATTGCTATCTTTTCAATTTGTTTCTAACCAATGATTTCCTCTACCTGATTGTTTAGTAACGTCATGAACTCATTGTAATTTTCGGGTTGAAACCTGTTCTGATAGAAGAGAAGCATTCCCATGATACAGAAGCGAAGTTGCTGCTTCTTCCTTTCAGCCGATTCCCCGTCACATATATTTTGGGCAACACAATATTCCCAATGCGGTTCGCACAATCTGTCGAGGAAGGTGTAAATCAATTCGGATATCGATTGCTTGTTGCCGATATTACCCATCCTTTCAAGGAAAAAGAGTTCGAACACGCCGGGATATTCCGTGAAATACTGAACATACGCCAATACCGTTCCTTTAATCCTGTCCTTTCCCTGCTCGTTTTTCTTGATTTTACTTTTGACTGCTGATTCGCATTCCGCCTGAAAATCCTTCACGCACTCGAAAATCAAATCGTTCAAGTCTTTAAAATAGTTGTACAGCGTGGCATACGAATATCCCGCCCTGTCCGCCACATTGCGGACGTTTACGGCCGATAATCCTTCGCCTCTCAACAACTCCTTAGTCGCATCGATAAAGTATCCTTTCATGCGCTTTTCCTGAATCTGTTTCTTGTCCATATATCAATGATAATTGAATTAACGATGCAAATATAATTAACATTGTTCATAAAAACAAATGTAACCGAAAATTAATTGTAAAAAGAGCGGCTCATCCGAAGTAAGCCGCTCTTGTAAGGGTTGATACTCTTGAACTTTACTTGTCCGAATACAATCCCATCCGGTTTCCTTCGCTGTCGATGAACAGGGCGAAGTGGCCCCTGCCTTCCGCTTCGATTTTCGTTTTTGGGCGGATAATTTTCCCGCCGTTCTTTTCGATGGCCGCTATGGTCGTTTCCATATCTTCTACCCGAAGGTTGATTAACACGCCGTCTTTCGATGGATTGAAATCTTTCGCCCACGATATGGAACCTGGACATTGCCCGTTCACTTCGGGAAAGAAGGCCATCTTTTCCGTTTCGCAATCCATAGCGTACAACACAACGCCCAATACGGATTCGTAAAATTTTACCGCCCGTTTGAAGTCGGCTGCGGGAATCTCAAAAAATGCTACCAAGTTTTTCATTTCTTTTTGTTTTTAAAATCTTGTGCAAAATTACCCCGCTCTATCCGCGCTGAATTGTAAAAATCGGACATTCAGGTCAATCTTACTTTTCCGCTTCTTCGGCGAAACCCAAGATGTAGCCGTTGTTATCTTTGATATAGAACTCTTTTATCCCGTACCATGTCAACTTTAATTCGGTAACTTGAATGCCTTTACTTTTCAGTTCGGCATGAAAAGCATCAATGCCCTTGCCCTCCATATAAAAGGAAACGCTGGCTCCGACGGAAGTTTGTTCGGCAAGAACAACATCTTCGTGAAAGCTGTCGGAACGCTGAATCATCAGCTCCACGCCGTCTTTTTTAAGCATCGCATAGACGTATTCTTTTCCTTCGGATAGTTGTTGTTCTACTCCGTCCTGTGCCACCGGAACGGCCATTACCAACTCAAAGCCCAAGTTATCACGGTAAAATTGTACGGTTTGCCGGATGTCGGCAACCGCTAAATTGGGGGTTAATTTACTTAGTTTCATTTTGCGAATTATTTTATCGGTTTAAAATTTCATTTTGAACTTTTTTGCTCAGCGAATTAAAAATCAACTCGTACGAGCCGTCCAACAGTTGTTTCAACACCGCTTCGGGAACATTTTCGCTTAAAAGCACCGAACTCCAATGAGTTTTGTTCAAGTAATATCCGGGAATGATATCCTTGTATTTTTCCCGTAATTCTTCGCCATAAGCAGGGTCGTGTTTCACGGAAATAATCGCATTGCCCTCACTGTCGTTACCTACCAATGCGAATATTTTGCCGCGAACGGAATAGCGGACGGCATCCCATTCCTGCTTATAGTCTTCATCAACACCTTTCTTGGAAAGGCAATATGCTTGTATAAAATCGTACTTCATACCTTTGGTTTTTACAAAAGTACGTAGAGTAGCAAGAATGAATTGTGTAAAAAATCGACTTTTTAACGGCGGATGTTGTCGGGGGTACTGCCCGACAGGATTTTAAAATCCTTAATCAGATGCGTGTGGTCGTAGTATCCGCATTCGACAGCAACCGTCAACAGGTCTTTATGGGGGTTGCTTTTTAAATACCGTAAAGCGTGTTTGAACCTGATTATTTTGGCGAATGTTTTAGGGCTGATGCCGATTGAAGATTTGAATTTACGTTCGAAATGCCGCTGGCACAAACAAACCTCGGAAGCCGTTTCCGAAAGGGATAGTTGCCCTTTGGCAAGATAAATCAAATCGACGGCTCGAATAATTTGTTTGTCGGAATGATACAGGTAGGGAAGGCGGCTTATCAGATAGTTATCCGTATGCCTCATAATTTCTTCCGATGACTGCATATCGGGCAATGGTTCATAAAATGATTTGTGAAACAACGTGTCAACCGATAGTAAGTCCACATTATTATTGGTAAATTCATCAACGGGAACATGGGTAAATGCAGTAATTCCCATCGGCCTGAAACGGATACCGAATACTTGAACGGGTTCCGGATAACTTACATTAATGAACGTGGTCATTGTGCCGATAAGTCCGGCATAAAAAGTATCATTCGTTTTATTAAAGGAAAAAATAATATCAACGCAACCGTCGGGAAGAACCTTGTGTGATTCTCCTACTCCCGTGAAACCATCGCTAATCCAATAGGTTTCGATATACGGGGATAATAATGCATCGGGTTGATATTCCTTATATAGCATACACTTCAATTGTCTGCAAAAATACGCTTTAAATTCGGATTCGCCTTAAAAAAGAGCGGCTTATCCGAAGTAAGCCGCTCTCGCATCGTTATTGGATATTCAGCATTTACAACGGTTTCACAGGAATACAAATATCAACGATAAATTTGTGTTCGGGATGCTCATTATAATTGTTGTGATAGTATTCATAAGTTGGGCTATCGGCAGGTTGGTAACCACTTTCGGTCAACCATGAACACATCGTATTCCATGCCTGCTCAAACTCTGTTTCTTTAATCTCGAAATGCCCAACTGCATATTTACCTGCGGGAACGGTTGATTTGCCAATTTCACCTTCAACCTTCACTTCGCCTTTGACAATAATACTCGCATCCTGACGTACTTTTTCAATCGTGGTAATCGCAGGGTCGTCGTGGTAAACTGTTACCGTTTTGGTTTCAGGTGTTACAAGTCCGCGAGGGGCTGCCCAACGGAAAAGTTTTTCATACGCCTGTCCAATCATGTTAAATGCACCCATGTGGCGGCAATAAATCAGATGTAACTCCGGCATCTGTTTGATTTCAATTTTTGTGTCCATAATTATTAACTTATTAAATTCGACACTGCAAAGTTGAGTATTTACTTGCTGCGGGTGTTTGCCAATCTTGCTGACCGCTTTGCCATTCTTGCTATATCTGATACCATTCTTTACATAGATTGCTTTATCCTGTTTCCTAAACTCCTTGGTTGTCATTCCGAAGTAGGATTTAAACACACGACTGAATGAAGACACATTGATAAAACCACATTGGAAAGCGATATCACTCACCGAGGCTTTAGAATCGTGTAGCAGTTGAGCAGTCTTCTCAAGCCGGATACGTGAAATAAAATCATTAGGAGTTTCTCCAACAATATAACTGAAAATCCGATGGAAATGATAGGGTGAAAACGAAGCAACTTCCGACAGCGCAAATAAATTCAAAGGCTGTTCTATATGCTTCTCTATGTAGTCCATTACCTTGTTAATACGCGCAATGTATTCTTCTCTACTGGCTTCTTTACTAATCATATATCATAAAAAAGAACAAAGGTACAGAAAGGTTTCCGTACGGTTTTTACAAATCTTGCGGTTTTTATCTACGAAAAGAAATCGGAATGAGGTGCGCAGATAGCCATATATTCAGTAGGCGTGTATCCGCAGAACTGCTTGAACTCTTTGATAAAATGTGCTTGGTCGTAGTAGCCGCATTCGTAGGCCAACTGCGTAAGGCTGATGTCCGGCTGCATTTGCAGCGTATGCAACGCTTTTTGAAACCGGATTACCCGCAGGTAGTCTTTCGGGTTGGCGCCGACATATTCGGCAAATACCCGCTTGAACTGTTTGTAGCCGAGGCATGCCGTTTGCGCAAGCAGCTCGACATTCTGCTGTCCGCTGAAAATGGATTGCATCGCGGCGTTTATCCGTTGCAGGTTGTGCGCCTCTAATTGATAAAGGCGCTTGTATAAGAACTGTTCGATAAGGTGTACGCAGGTGATAGCGTCGGCGGTATCGGCCAATTGCTTTTCCAGTTCCGTGAGTTGCGGGTCGCTCAAATCATTAATAGTCACACTTTGTCCATTGAGTTCAATCATCGGCAGCCTGAAAAACGCTTTTGCCCCTGCCGGACGGAATTCGACCGAAATCATGTCGATAGTGCCGCTGTAGGACAGGTCGGTGTAGCCGGTTCCCTGTCCGCTCAGAAAAGCCTGCGGTTGCAATTGCTTGGCCGCCGATGAGAACAGGCGTTCGCCCCGGTGAAACATCAGGCACATCATTCCGGTAGGGATAACCCGCTCGGATACCTGCGCCGCGCCGTTTATTTTCATAAACCAGTAATGCTTCACATAGGGAGTCAACAACGCCGAAGGCTGTATGAATTGAAAGCTGTCCATCATTTACAAAATACTGCTTGAAAAATCCAACAAAAATACGGTGTGTTTAGTTGCCGGAATTGTAAAAAACGGACATTTATTGCTCGGCTTTTTTATAATCCACACCATGCCAAAACAGCACCTTACACATTCCGTCCCGGTTTTTGCGGCGAAACGTTTAGTGAATGTTATGTCAACGGATAAATCCCTTTAAATTCTATTTGTCTGATGCAAGATAGCGATTGCTTTCAAATTGTGGAGAATTTGAACTGCATTTGTATTTCAGAAAGAAAATATTTATCAGAAAACATGTCGAATCAGTTAAAAACAGTATCTTTGTATTGATAAAGAAATGATGCTGGCATCGTCGAGCGAAACACCGAAGAAAGCACTATGTTCATTCATTTGCACGGTTGTTTTGATACTCTATAAGATATTATAAATGTGGTAGTTACTAAAAGGCAAAACGTTCTGGTGGCACCACACAAGAACCATAATTGATCACAGATCCGTTATGGTTTTCTTTTTATAGCCTGATACTCCGCCAAACTCCGCAAACACCAACAGCATAAACCGCCACCAATCTACCTCAATATTTTGTTTTGTTCCCAATATGCACTATATTTGCTGCATATTAGAAACAAAACAAAGAAATGATCTTTCTGGAATTTAAAACTAAAATGTTTGATTTGGCATGTTTCAATATCTATCAGATATATGCATGGCAACCGGGTTTTGACCGGAATAACCTGACCCGTTGGATGAAGAAGGGCTATCTTACCAGGTTACGACGAGGTTACTTTACATTTTCGGAGTATAAGAGTATGCCAGATTATCAGCTTTATTTTGCCAATCGGATTTATCGGCCATCCTATATCAGCCTGCACACAGCCTTGTCTTTCTA
>Ga0172382_10009007_pt1 | contig 13733 bp, 11 predicted proteins | sample Leawel138RmetaG_FD_122245 | JGI IMG/M metagenome (GOLD analysis project Ga0172382, IMG submission 122245) | Leachate microbial communities from a municipal landfill in Southern Ontario, Canada - Leachate well 138R metaG | ecosystem: Engineered > Solid waste > Landfill > Unclassified | place...
AATCGCCCTTTCTACTTTGCGTATTAAAGGATATTTCAATTCTTATTCTATCTTACAGTTACTTATAGCTTCATTTTCTTGATTGTTTTTCGTTGTTAATTGTTTCTTCAAATTACCGCCAACTCCCAAATATCCGCAATTCCCTTACCCGATTTTAAACATTTACAAACGGATTATCCTTTAAAAGAGAAACACCTATCCGGGCGTTGTCGTTTATTACCGTATAGTAAATTCGTACTCTGACTAAAACCAATAAAAGCATAACGCCGGCAGTTGGTGATTAGTGAGAGGGTTGTGCGTCAAACAAATATAGCAAAAGTATCCGTCATTTGTCCGAAAGGTTTAAGAATTTTTCACCGTGCTTTCCATTTCTGGTAGCCAAAAAGGAATTTTTGGAGGGGTTTTGTTCGGGACTTCTTCGGGACTTCTCCCATAGTTGTTCGGAAAACAGGCCGTTTTTCCGAACAAATCCCGAACAAACCCCGAAGAAACCCGAAGCTCCGGCAAACCCTACCGGACAAAACTGGACAAAACCGGTCAATAGTGGACAAAACCGGACAAAAATTCCCGGTGTGTTCTGCGTTAGAAACGGACCAAATCAGTTCTCAAAAAGGGTTTGCGCGCATTTAGGGCAGAAAAAACAAAAACTTGAGCGTTGTGGATTTTCTGACGGGTCGGATAGGGTGGGTTGATGATTGTTTATTCAATATCCATTCATGTGAAGTGTAGGTAGGGAATTCATAAGCCCTTCATCACCTCTTGGAACAACTCAAAGCTCTTCAGTCGTTTGGCATGGTCAAAAATGGCGGAGGTAACCATTAGTTCATCGGGTCGGAAGGCTTCCACGAAATGTTGGAGTTCAGTTGAAATCCGGGATTTACCACCGATGAATGAGCAGGCCAACATGGATTCGACCAATTGTTTCAGTTCCTCCGGCCAATCCGTCAAAGCATCTTGGGAGGGTGGCTGCAAAGGTTTGCTCAGGCCGGTGGCAACGCCCGCAAACATACGGTAAAGGGAACTGGCCAGCAATTCGGCTTCGTCATCGGTTTCCGCCGCCACCACATTGACACAAAGCATGACTTTGGGATGTTCCAAATAAGCGGAAGGCTGGAAGTTTTGGCGGTAAATCGAAATGGCTTGCTGCATTTGTGCCGGTGCAAAGTGGCTGGCGAAAGAATAGGGCAGGCCCAAGGAAGCGGCCAGATAAGCACTGTCGGTGCTCGACCCGAGTATCCAGACGGGGACTTCGAGGCCGTTGCCCGGATAGGCTTTGACGGCTGAAGGGTTGTCTTTTGAAAAATAGCGCAGGATATCCGAAACATGGGCGGGAAACTCCTGCACATTGGCCATGCGGTTGCCGCGGATGGCAGCCGAGGTCAGTTGGTCGGTTCCGGGAGCACGTCCTAAACCGAGGTCAATCCGGCCGGGGAAAAGGCTTTCCAAAGTCCCGAACTGTTCAGCCACGATGAGGGGCGAATGGTTGGGCAACATGATGCCGCCGGAGCCCAGTCGTATTGTCCTTGTCTTTCCGCCCAGATAGGTGAGTAAGACCACCGTCGCGGAACTGCCCACGTGCGGCATATTGTGGTGTTCCGCCATCCAGAACCGGGTATAGCCCAATTGCTCTGCCAACTGCGCCGTTTCTACCGTTTTCTGAAAAGTTTCCGAATAATCGCTTCCTTCGTTCACCAAGGCAAGGTCTAAAACGGAATAAGGTATTTGGTGTAAATGCTGCATTTCGTTGAATATAGATGGTAAATTTAAGGCGACCTTAGTTCCAACACAAACCTTTTCAATAAGTCTTAACGATGAGCCGATTGGTTATGGCAAGAATTTCTATCTTTGTTTGGAACCGGAAACCGGCATCTAAAAGTTCAAAGGAGCGCAAACAAAATGGGGATAAATTGGATTAAAAAGTTTTTCTGGATGCTCATCATGGCGTTGGCCCCGGTGCTTTCCGCCCAGACCATCGAGCAGTGCGATGCCTTGATTGAGCAGGGTATCGATAAAATGTTTGCCCAGGAGCATACCCAATCCTTGGAAATGCTGATTGAAGCCAAATCCCTTGCGGAAAGCAAAGGTTGGCACCACCAGGCATTTTTGGCAACGAACAACATCGGCGCCAATTATTACATGATGCTCGATTACGGCGAGGCACTTCGGTATTACCTCGAAGCCTATGAAATTGCTTTGGAAACGCCCGATAAGAGTCAGGTAATGACGGTCTTAAACAACATTGCCATCCTTTATTTCCATGAAAAAAACAATGAGAAAGCCTATGCGTATTTCCTGAAAGCCTATCAATTGGCGAAGGAAAACGATTTGACCGATAAGCGCGCCATGTACGCAATCAATCTCGGCCTGGTCATGAATAAATTGGGAAAACTGGAGGAAGCCGAGGCTTATATCATGGAAGCGATTCCGTTGGTTGAAAAGGACTCAAATAATTCGCTGATGCTCCAAATGGCTTTGGCGGAAAACAAGACATTTCAAGGCGATTACGAAGAAGCAGAGAAAGTAGCCATCCCTTTATTGCCCGACCTATCCGGAGCCGACCAAACCGACAACAAGGTTTTTACATTGCTGGTACTCGCGCAAATCTACGAAGGCAGGAACCAATTGAACCAAGCCCTGAACTACGCACGGGAAGCCAGATCGCTTTCGCATACGATTCAAAATAAACTGGATACCTATGATTATTTGTCCAATCTCTTGGCAAAATCCAAGAACTATGAACTTTCCCTGCTGTACAAGGATTCGGTGATTTTGACCAAGGATTCATTGAACATCGTCAAGAATACCAAACTTTTTGAGACCGGTAAAATCAAGTTCGAAATCCAGAACTACCAATATGAACTGGAACAGAGCCAACGCCGTTTGCAATATGAGCGAAAATTCTTTTATACCCTTTTGGGTGCTGCCTTATTGGTGTTGATTTTGGTGGTTTGGATCTTCCGGAACCATTCGGTTAAACACAGCCAACAAGAAAAAATCGCCGAACTGGAACTCAATAAAGCCCGAACCGAGAGTCTGATGCGGGAAAAGCAGCTTCGGGAAAAAGAAGCTTTGGCTTTGCTGGAACAGGAAAGGCTCCAAACCGAACTCGAACTCAAAAACCGTAAACTCACTGCCAAGGAGGTTCACCAGTCGAGTCGCAACGAATTGATTGAGGACGTAATCCGGTTGTTGTCACAGCAACCGGAGGTATCGCGCAATGAGCACTTGTCCAAATATACGCGGGAACTCAAAAACCATTTGAAGCAGGACACCCAATGGGAAGGTTTCTTTACCCATTTCGAAGCGACCAACCAAGGATTCATCGACCGTCTTAAAAAGAAACACCCACACCTGATTGCATCCGAAGTCCGCTTCATTATTTACGTCTATATGAACCTGAGCAACAAAGAAATTTCTTCCCTGCTCAATATCACACCCGCCTCCTGCCGGAAAAGAAAAGAAAGGATTTCCAAAAAACTCGAAACGCCCGAGGGGATGAGTCTATATTCTTATTTGTCAACCATTTAAACCTGACGGTCACCGATTGTCTTTGGGGGATGTCACAAAATGTCGCAGGTTGTTTTGAGGAGGAAACCCACTAATTTACCAATTTTACGGTATCAAAAATTAAATAATTTATACATGAGAAATCGTTTTATCATTTGGATGACGGGGATGGCCGTTTTGTGCGGTTCCCAATTATGGGGACAAATGCAGTTTGAAGCTTCTACCCAATACGGTCAGGTGCTCGATGTGCACTTTGACCCGAATCAAGCCAACACGGTCTATGCCCGTACATTGGCCAACCATATTGTCAAATCCACCAATATGGGCGGGGATTGGGAAATCATCCGTTCCCTACCCCAAGAGGATTATTATATTTCGGTCAAAGACCTTCGGTTGACAGAGGACGGAAATTCCTTGTCTTATGTTTGTTCGGCAGAAGGGTTGGACCTGAACCGCATTGAGATTCTGAACTTGGCCAGCGGAGAAGTGACCCAAGAAATTTATTCCCCCGTCGGTACGGTGGACGGCAGCCTGATTCAGTCTTATTCGATTTATGAAGGCGATACGGATGTGGTGTTGATGCATACGACTAAGATGGTCAATTGGGGGTTGGTTACGGAGATTTTCTACACCGTAGATGGTGGAGAGAACTGGACTTCGGTTTATTACGGGCCTGCCAATGGCGATATCAATGTGAACAATGTGGCGATTTCACCTTATGACCCGCAGCATTTGTTCATCATGCGCGGTGCTTCTCCCAATCCGGTGGAAGGCGGTTTATTGGTTTCATCGGACGGTGGCCAAACTTGGGAAGAAAAGCTGGCGGGAACCAATTTCTCTGCTTTGACTTTCCATCCGGAAGATGAAAATGAACTTTATTTAGGCACCTTTTATTTGGGAGTAGGGCAGGAACAAAATCTTTATAAATCAACCGACGGCGGTGAAACCTGGGATGCGGTCCCGATGGACTGGACTTCAGGTTCTACGAACAGCATTCACTCGATTGTTTACAATCCGTCCAATTACGAAAACATCATCATTCTGGAAGAGAATGAAGTAGTCATTACCGAAGACGGCGGGAACACCTGGGCCAATCATGTTTATATGGATCCGAATTATGAAACCGATTATTATTACGGCTTGACCGTTTCTTTCGATCCTTTTGTCGAAGACCAAGTCATCATCACGGCCAATTATTATCCGTTCATTTCACAGGACGGTGGTGTAACGATGAACAAATTCCGTAGCCCATTTGTCAATACGAGCGGACGTATTTCGGTTCACCAAAACGAGGAGAACCATTTGTATTACGGACTGAGAAACGGGGTTATCCATATAGATTTAGAAACCCAACAGGAAACCGAAATCGGCCTATTGCCTTTGGGGCAATTTTCGAATCAAAGCCGCAGCGGTGTCTATGCCGATGAACATCAGACTGGCAGGTTGTTTTTCTCCAATTCCGCGATGATGGGAAATTCCTCTCTCTTTATGAGCAATGACCACGGCCAAAACTTCCAAAGTGTATTCAGCGGTTCTTATTTGTTCCTGACTGCGCAGGCCAGTATGCCTTCGGATCCGAACCATGTTTTGATTGCTTTCGGGGAAATGCTGTACCGATTCGATTTTACCGACTTATCCAATATTACCAACCAAGAACTGGTTGCACCCGGCTTCGGGATGATTGCTTCGATGTTGTTTGATGAAAACAATGCCGATGATTTCTTCATCGCACAAGGAAATAAAATCTACCATACCGAAAACGGCGGCCAGACCTGGGAAGATTCTTCCACCGGGCTGGGAGGTGATTTTGTGTATGATTTGAAAAGAAACCCTTTGGCCCCGGAACAATTGGCGGCAGCGACCAGTGACGGCGTATTCCTTTCAGCGGACAATGGTGCGACTTGGGAATCGGTTTACAACGAATCGCCCATGGACCTTGTGGCATTTTCACCGTATGCAGATGGCAAAATCGTGGCATCCTCTATTTTTCAGGACGGCAGTGCCTATCCTTCATCTGACTCCCAAACCGTTTTCACTACCGACGGCGGTGAAACTTGGACAGCGATTTCTACAGATGAGTTAGGGTTTATGCGGACCCATTCCACGGACATCCTTTTCACCGGAGAAGATGCGGCAGATGTTTATTTCCAAATCATGGATTTGGGTGTGGTTAAATACACCTTGGACCTGAGTACACTGGCCACAGACGAATGGCAAAACGCTGCTTCCGAGTTGCTGGTTTATCCAAACCCGACCAATGGAGATTTATTCATCCAAAGCAAATCTGAAATAGATAATGTGGGCATTTATGATTTATCGGGCCGAAAGGTTTCGGAACATAAATCCGGTTCAATCAATATTTCCTCCTTGCCCAAAGGGATTTACATCCTGCAGATTGCCACCAAAGACGGCCAGAAAACCAGCCGTAAGGTTGTGAAGCGGTAAGTCGGAAGTAGCCTTCATGGTAATAAAGACGCAGACCTAATGGTTTCTGCCATGAAACATTACCCGGCATTCAAACCGAAAATTGATAATGTTAATAGTTATTGTGTCAATCAGGCAGTCCCAAGGGCTGCCTGATTTTATTTTTAGGGTCAATCTCATTACATTTGTGTCAATGAAATACTACATCATAGCCGGCGAGGCTTCGGGTGATTTACACGGCTCCAACCTGATGAAGGCATTGAAAATGAAAGACCCGTCTGCGGAATTTCGTTTTTGGGGTGGCGACTTGATGCAGAAGGAAGGCGGGATGCCGGTGAAACATTACAAAGACCTTGCATTTATGGGGTTTTCGGAAGTCCTGTTGAACCTGAAAACCATTTTGGGGAATATTTCATTCGCTAAAAAAGACATAACTGCCTATTGCCCGGACGCGGTGATCTTGGTGGATTATCCGGGTTTTAACCTCAGGATTGCCAAATTCGTCAAAAGCTTGGGTATCCGGGTTTATTATTATATATCGCCCCAAATCTGGGCATGGAAAACGGGACGTGTCCATACCATCAAGAAATTTGTGGACCGTATGTTCGTCATCCTCCCTTTTGAAAAGGAATTTTACGCCAAATACGGTTATGAAGTTGATTTTGTCGGTCATCCGCTCTTGGACGCGATGAAGGATTTGCCTGAAATCGATGCGCAGGAATTCAAGTCGGAACACGGACTGGATGAGCGGAAAGTAATAGGGATTTTGCCGGGCAGCCGCAAGCAGGAAATCAAAAAGAAACTTCCGATTATGCTTTCGGTTGAAAAGGATTTTCCCAAATACCAATTCGTAATTGCGGGAGCACCTTCTGTGGAAGCAGGTTTTTACAATACCGTTGCGGGCAAACCGATTCGGATGGTTTCCAATAAAACCTATGATTTACTGCGGATTTCAGAGGCCGCTTTGGTGACATCCGGAACGGCCACTTTGGAAACGGCTTTGCTGAATATCCCGGAAGTGGTTTGTTACAAAGGCAGCCGTATCTCTTATGAAATTGGAAAACGGGTGGTGAAATACATCCAATTCATTTCTTTGGTCAATTTGATTATGGATAAAGAAGTAGTTAAGGAATTGATACAGCAGGATTTAAACGCCAAAAATTTAAAGGCTGAATTGAACAAAATCTTAAGTGAACCCAAACGTTCGCAGGTTTTGAATGACTACAAAGAATTGCGTGAAAAGTTAGGCGGTGAAGGCGCGTCGGGACGAACGGCGGAGTTGATTGTAACTGAATTAAAGAATAGAATCTCAAAACCTAATTAAAAATTAAATTCATGAAATTTTACTTATCACTTTTGTTGGGATTTTATACGCTTTTGAATTATGCCCAGGACAGCCAGCTATTTGATTATACCTGGTATTTGGAAAAAATGACCATCGAAGGTGAAGATCATTTTCCCCCGCAAAACGCTGAATTGCCTTCTATTTCTTTGATATTTCAGCAGATTGAAGATCAATATGCATTTACCTCTACGGTCTGTGTTTCTTTTGGCGGATTCATTGAATTTAATGCGGATACATTTTTATTTTTGGAATTTGGCGGAACTTTGGAAGAGTGTGGGGAGCAGGAAAACTATAATTATGAAAACCTTTATTAAGATTTCTATGCACAACACAGCACAGATTTATTCTCTTATTTAATAGAAACAAATAATGACAGTAAAACTTTGATTATTACCAATTCAGACGGAAATCAGGCGGTATATGGTAATCAGCAGCTTTTTACACAGGAAATACTTCAAGACAATATCATCATTTTCCCGAATCCTGTAAAAGATAAGCTGTATATCAAAAATTCAAGGAATGGTTATTTTGTCATTAAAATTTCAGATGCCCACGGTCAATTGCTTTCACAACAAAAAGTATATTTAGGGGAAGTAGAAATTGATTTCAGCACTTATGTTAAGGGAGTTTATTTGGTTATTATAGAATCAGAAAACAAAATCCTTAAAACGAAAAAGATAATAAAAAACTAAAATCCCAAATGTTCTCAGGTCTTAAATGACTACAAAGACTTGCGTGAAAAGTTTAGATGGACAAGGTGCCTCAGAAAGAACTGCGGAGTTGATTGTGGGGGATTTGATTCAGTCGGCTCAATAATTATCCCTTATATATTCCAACAATTTCTGGACTTGTTGTCGAACCTGCCAGTTTTCTTTTTGGTAATGGTTGTTCATCACGCTGAAAATCAAAGTTTTTCCGGACTTGGTGAGGAGGTATCCGCTCAGGCAGTAATTATTGGAAAGGGTGCCCGACTTGGCATAGACATAGGGCGGGTTCCCGCCGTAATTGCTTTTTAAGGTACCGGTCCTGCCGCCGACCGCGAAGATGTTGAACAATCGTTCGCGCGGGAATTCTTTATACAGTTTGTCCAAGACATAAACCAGGTCTTTCGGTGAAAATAAATTGTACCTCGATAAACCCGAACCGTCCACCCAAACAGGCGGTTGTGGCATTCCTTTCAGGTATTTTGAATTCAGGTACTGGATGGCTTTTTCACTGCTGAGGGAATTGGTGGCTTTGGCCGAAACCATCAGGAGTATTTGTTCGGCCAAGAAATTATCGCTGACTTCCATCATCCGCTTGTAAACCAAATCAGCAGGCAAACTGAAAAGGGTCTTGGCGTTTTTGGAGAGTTCTTCCCCGGTGAGTTCGACTTCTTTTCCAACGGCATCCGAGAGCATTTGGCGAATCAGTTCATCTTTTACCACAAATGGCACCCGGGTAGAATTCCCGTTACGGGAACCAATGTAAAATTTATTGTCATGAAAGTCCCGGCTGAAAAGGCTTTCCCGGTATTCGACCGAATCGGCCAAGGTAAGCGGAAAAGCAGATGGCCCGCCTTTGCCTTTTTTGAGGGTCGCCATATTGCCGTAAAGCGGTAATTCGCTGCGCTCAGGGGAATAGTATTTCTCATAATCTTCCCATGACCAGCCCAAACCCATTCGTGGGCCTTCATAAGTGCCCCAGCGGAGGTAAATTTTCCCGGTTTCATTTTTGAGAAAGTCCAAAACCCTTGTGACCGATTTGAATTCCGGATGGAGGAAGGTCGGGTCGCCCAATCCCTGGATAACCAAATCATCTCCTTTTCTTTCGTATTTAAGCGCCGGAATGGAGTCCGGCAAAACCTTCATTGCGCTGTAAAGGGAAAGTATTTTGACATTGGAAGCGGGGGTGAATAGTTTTTCGCCGTTGTAATTCATCAATTCCTGACCGGTTTCAGCGTCCTGAAGGTAGAAGCCCACAAAATGGTTTTTGTAAAACTCCGATTCCAAATGGTTGTTAATCCATTCAGACTGGGCATTGAGCAGAAGAGGTAAAACCAAAAGCCAGCAGAGCAAGAATCGTTTCTTTGTCATTTTTCAGGATTTGCAGGTGAATCTTTGGGTGGAATGATGCGCATCACTGTTTGGGGGAAAGGTATGGAAATCCCGTTTTCATCGAATATTTCTTTGGTCTTTTTGTACAATTTGTAATAAGCGTTCCAGTAATCTTCACTTTTTACAAATCCCCAGACAGCCAGGTTTATTTTGCTTTCGGAAAATTCCAATACTTCTACCGTGGTTTCATGGTCTTTGAGAATCATGGGTTCGTTTTGAAGCATTTCCAAGAGGATTTGTCGTGCTTTCTCCATGTCGTCATTGTATGAAATCCCTACTTTGATCACCAGCCTCCGAGTATCTTTGACGGAATAATTGGTCACGGGGTTATTGAGCAAAGTGGAATTGGGCAAGGTAATCACAATGTGGTCCGGGGTGATGAGCGTCGTATAAAGAATGCTGATGGATTCAACGGTTCCGCCGTGTTCGAGGGCGACAATGTAATCGCCGACTTTGAAGGGTTTGAACATGATTATCAGCAATCCGCCCGCGAAGTTCGACAAACTGCCTTGCAAAGAAAGGCCGATGCCGGCAGCCAGTCCGGCGAGGATGGCCGCAAAGGACGTGATTTGAATGCCGACGGTATTGACCGCGGTTAAAACCACGAGTATTTTGAAAAGGATGTCCAAAATGGGCAGTATGAATTCGCGGACAGAAGGTTCCACCTCCCGCCTCACCATGCGTTTGCGGATGATTGATTTCAGTTTACTGCTCAGCCAGAATCCAAGCGCAAGAATCAGGATGGCGGTTCCGATTTTGATGCCGTAGGCGATGGCCTGTTGGAAGAGCCATTCCAATTTGTCTTCGTTCATAGCCTCAAATTTTCACAAAAATAATGGAAGAATGAACCAATAGGCCAAGATTTATGGAATTTTTAAAATTTATTGGGAATATTTAACGGGTTCGCCTTTCATTTTTGGAACTCTCCTTCCGTCAAAACATCCATCTTCCTTTCGAAAGCCGGTTCCGGTTGGGATTTTGAAAGGTCTTTGAATTGTTTGGGCGACATTCCCGTGAATTTATTGAAAGCATTGTAAAAAGGGGTTCTCGAATTGAACCCACAAGCATACATGATTTCGTTCAGGGTTTGGTATTCCTGGGAAATGATGTGTTTTTTGGCCTCATTGATTCGGAAATAATTCACGAAATTATTGAAATTCATTTGGGTATAATTGGAAATGGCCAAAGAGACATATTTCTGGTTGCTGTTGATTCCTTGGGTCACATCGTTGATGGTGAGGTTGGGGTTTTGGTAAGCCTTTTCTTTTTCAAGCAAATGGATGATTTCCTCGAATACTTTGCTCAAGGGATTGCCGGACTCGGATTCCGTTTCGCTTTTGGCGGGAAGGAACTGGGGGACATGGAGGAGTTCAATGTTCTTTTTGTACAGTATTTTCAACTGGTTGTTGCGGTAAATTAGAAAGAGGATGATGGAAGCGGTCAGTACCACACCCACCAAGATGAGGTAAATCAAGGCCTTGTTTTCCGATTTTTTGATTTCGAAATCCTTGTTGATTTTTGCTATTTCGACATCCTTTAGCGCGGTGTCGTATTTTCCTTGGATTTCCGCTATTTCGGATTTGGCCTGTTCGATGTTGATTTTATCGGTTATTTCCTGGTATTTTTTAAAATATTCAAAAGCATTTTTGTAGTCACCTTTGATTTCATATATATCCGTCAAACCTCCGTAAATCGGAATCAGGTATTCGGGGACTTCGGTTATTTTTTGGGATTCTTCCAAAGCTTTTTTATAAAACACTTCCGATTTCGCATAATTTTCTGCGGTAAACTGATTGGAACCGAGGTTGATGTAATTCATCACGACCCCTTCCTGAAGATTGAATTCCCGGCAGATTTCCAGAGACTTCAGGAAATGATTTTCCGCTTCCGAATACCGTTTCATATTGGCAAAAATATTACCCAGATTCAATAAATTCTGGGCTACAATGATAGGGCGCTCATAACGCTTTCCCATTTCAATGGCTTTTTCGTAGGCATAAATCGCGGAATCCATCCGCTCCGTTTCTTTGTAGATGATGCCCATATTGGAATAGGTATGCATGATCATATCGATGTCCTGTACCTGGAGGGCGTGTTCCAATGCCTGCTTGGAATAAACCAAAGCCTTGTCAAAATCGCCTAACTTTTGGTAAATGATATTGATTAAGTCCAGCGCTGCGGACAGATAGGTTTTGTTTCCTATCGATTTATACAAATCAACGGCTTTCAGGGAATGGGTCAATGCCTTCTTCAAATCGCCCAAATGATGTAGGTTCAACCCTTTTTGAAAATGGATGCTCGCATGAAATGCAGGGGTTCCGGGCCGGCTGTCAATGTCCTCCAGGATTTTCATGGATTCATCATATTGCCCCAATTCGGAAGCGACGGTCGCGAACTGAAATTGGATGGCGGCTTTTGAGTCCGGATCCAAATCGTCTTCGTATTCCTTATAAACTTCGGTCAGGATTTTTTCGGCTTCTCGGATTTCACCTTTTCCGGAATAAATGAACACGATTTGGTTCACATAAGCCACAAAAGCCGGCAGGTGTTGGTTCTTCACAATGAGTTTCCGGATTTTGCCCAGGTGGCGGAGGGTAAAATCAGGATAGGCCGACCAAGATTGTTCCGTAATCTCCAGCATTTTATCGATGTCTTTGTTGCTGATTTCTGATGAATTCGCCCATTTCTGAAGCGATTTGGAATAGGCTACCGTGTCTTTGGCAGACTGGCCGTAATGGGGCGCAGACCCAAGGAGTAGAATCAGAATGAGGTAAGACGCATATTTCATGTAAGGCGCATAGTTATAACAAATCTAAACAAATCTGCCTTAGGTTGTTTCTCTTTGGCGATTCATTTCAAATTTAATTCAGGGGTTTTTCTTTTTATCTTTGCCGAGATGAAATTTGAGATAGCAAAAAAGGACAGCCAATCCAAAGCAAGAGCGGGTGAAATCACCACTGCACACGGAAAGATCCAAACCCCGATTTTTATGCCGGTGGGCACTGTGGCAAGCGTTAAATCGGTGCATCAGCGGGAACTGAAGGAGGACATCGGTGCGCAAATTATTCTGGGCAATACCTATCATTTGTACCTTCGGCCCGGGATTGATATTCTACACCGGGCGGGCGGGTTGCATCCATTCATGAACTGGGACAGACCTATTCTGACCGACAGCGGGGGTTTTCAGGTTTATTCACTTTCTGACCGGAGAAAAGTTTCCGAAGAGGGTGTGCGTTTCAAATCGCATATCGACGGTTCATACCACCTGTTTACACCGGAATATTCGATGGAAATCCAGCGGAATATCGGTGCGGATATCCTCATGGCTTTTGACGAATTGACGGGAATCCCGGCGGAATACAAAGATGCGCGGCGGGCGATGGATGTGACCCACCGGTGGCTGGAACGTTGCCGGAATTGGCTGGAAGAAAACCCGCCTTTGTACGGGTATGAACAGACGCTTTATCCAATCGTTCAGGGAAATTCATTTCATGATTTGCGAAAAGAATCGGCAGCATATATCGCCGATTTCGGAGCGGAAGGCAATGCCATCGGTGGACTAAGCGTAGGCGAACCGGAAGAAGTGATGTATGAAATTACCGATCTGGTAACCGACATTTTACCGGAAGAAAAGCCCCGTTACCTGATGGGGGTGGGTACGCCTTGGAATATTCTGGAGTGTATCGCTTTGGGGGTGGATCAGTTCGACTGCGTGATGCCGACGCGGAATGCCCGGAACGGGATGTTGTTTACCTGGAACGGTGTGATGAACATGAAAAATGCCAAATGGAAGGATGATTTTACGGCCTTGGATGAATCGGGGAAAAGTTTTGTGGATCAAGAATATTCCAAAGCCTATGTGCGGCATTTGTTTGTGTCGGATGAATATTTGGGCAAACAAATCGCTTCGGTTCATAACTTGGCTTTTTACCTGGATTTGGTTCGAACCGCGAGGGCGCACATCCTGGCAGGTGACTTTACCGAATGGAAAAACCGGGTCGTTCCGCTTTTGAGGCAGCGGTTGTGAAGGGAAAGGAAATAGAGAATAGAAAATAGAGAATAGAAAGGAAGACTCCTTCTTTGTCGAAATAACAGGATGGTGTTTGGATTTAGGGCTTTTGTTTTGTGTTTGAGCCTTGTCAAGGTTTGGAACCTTGACAAGGCTGAGGTGAATCGGATTGCAAATCTGCGTCATCGGAAAAAGTCTCCTTCGACAGGCCCTTCGATTCTCCTTCGGTGGACAGGCAGGCAGCCCTTCGGCTGGCTCAGGGTGACACTCAGGGTGAAGTGGTTCGACAAGCTCACCATGACGGGCAAAGGGCAAAAGAAATGAAAGAGGTATCAAGTATTAAGTAGCGGGT
>Ga0172382_10009008_pt1 | contig 13733 bp, 11 predicted proteins | sample Leawel138RmetaG_FD_122245 | JGI IMG/M metagenome (GOLD analysis project Ga0172382, IMG submission 122245) | Leachate microbial communities from a municipal landfill in Southern Ontario, Canada - Leachate well 138R metaG | ecosystem: Engineered > Solid waste > Landfill > Unclassified | place...
ATTTCTTTACTTTTTCAAAATTTATCGCCCCAATTAATTCGGCAACCGCTTTTTTGGTAATATTTTGGTTAGTCACTAATGATATCTGCCCTAACAGCGATTGAGCGTCTCTGAGGCCGCCTTCTGAATAAAGGGCTATTAATCTTAAGGCCTCATCTTCAAATTTTATTTTTTCTTTTTTGCAGATAGATTCAAGGCAGCCAATAATATCGTCTAAATTTAATTTTTTGAAATCATAGCGTTCTACCCGTGAAAGAATCGTTGGCGGCAGTTTATCAGGTTCTGTTGTCGCCAAAATAAAAATAACATATGCTGGCGGCTCTTCCAAGGTTTTCAACAAAGCATTAAAAGCTTCTTTGGTCATCTGATGGGCTTCATCAATAATGAAAATCTTATATTTGGAATTTATCGGCGGAAATTTAATGTTTTCTCTCAAGGCGCGGACATCTTCAATGCCTCGATTAGAAGCGGCATCTATCTCTATGAGGTCTAATGAATTTCCAAGCTTAATCGCTTCACAGGACGCGCATTTATTGCAGGGTTCAAATTGATTTGCTTTGCGATTTTGACAATTGAGCGCTTTAGCTAACAGACGGGCAACGGTTGTTTTGCCAACACCTCTGAGACCGGCAAAAAGATAAGCATGAGAAATCTGGCCTTGAATAATGGCGCTGGAGAGAGTTTTGATTATGTTTTTTTGGTTAATTACTTCAGCGAATGTTTGGGGACGGTATTTACGATAGAAGACTAATTGGGACATAATAAAGAAAAGTTTAAAAGTTTAAGGGTTTAAATAATAAAAGTTTAAAGGTATAAAAGTTTAAAGGTGTAAAGGTTTAAAGGGTTAAATACAAAAGTTTAAAGGTATAAAAGTTTAAAGGTGTAAAAGTTTAAAAAGTATAAAGAAATAATAACAGAAAAAATGGTGATTGGGAATGGTCAATAGATAGAGTTCTCACTTCTTAGCCTTATTTAGCTTTGAAGACAAAATATTTATAGCCAAAAAAATTGATGAAGGTGGTAAAAATAGTCGCTGCCACAGCGCTTAAATTAGCCCAAAGATAAGGAGAGATGTCCCAAAAAGGGTTGACGAAATTAACCAATAATGAAGCAACACCTACATTAATTCCAAAAGCAATCAGGCTGATGCTGACAAATTTTGTAAATTCTGCTTTTTCAAAGTCATTTCCTTTTTTAAAAGTCCATCTTTTATTGAAAAAATAGCTGTTGGTGACGGCCGCTGTAAAGGAAATTGCCTTAAAAAGGGAGTATCCAATTCCAGAAGTAATGCCGGTCAAAAACATTAACAAATTTAAAATACCGAAGTCAACTCCAGTATTTATTAGGCCTACACAGAGAAATTTTATGAACTGGGAAGAAAACACAAAAAAATAAATAAAAGTATAAAAGTTTAAAAGTATAAAAGTTTAAAGGTTTAAATAACAAAAGTTTAAAGGTTAAAAGGTTTAAAAGTATAAAGGGTTAAGAGATCCCTCGCTATCGCTCGGGATGACAGCGTAGCTGTCAGTTTAAAGGGTTAAATACAAAAGTTTAAAGGTGTAAAAGTTTAAAGGGTTAAGCAAATAATAAAAGTTTAAAGGTATAAAAGTATAAAGGTTTAAGTAAAGGTTTGGCGGATTTCTTCTTCTACTTCATTGCGCGGCCGAGCGTATTTAGAAGAACTAAGGCGTTTCAAAAATTCAATCTTCTCTTTATTGGTTTCTGGCGGCTTATTAATTTTGATGTTAAAAGCTCTTGAGGTCTGCCCCTGAATTGTTAATTTAACATAGGCGTTAAAATTATCAAGATTAATTAAATCATAATCATTAAATACCGGAGCAAAATACTTAGCTAAAATTTCAGCGTCATCATTTCCCACGCGGAAAGAGATAATAGTGCCCACATTGCCAAAAACCGATTTAATAATGGGCTCTTTAAGCTGCGCCAAGAATTGGTGAGCAACAGTAAGATTAAGGCGATACTTTCTGGCTTCTGAAAAAATAGTGGCGATTGTGTCAGTAGTGATATTTTGAAATTCATCAATGTAGAGATAAAAATCTTTTCTTTGATTTTCAGGAATATCAACTCGGGAAAAAGCAGCCATCATTAATTTACCAACTACAATCATCCCTAAAAGATAACTATTAATATCTCCCAACAATCCTTTGGAGAGATTGATTATTAAAATCTTTCCTTCGTCTATCACCTTTCTAAAATCTATAGCTGAATGTTTCTGACTGATAATCGGTCTGACTAAATCATTAGCCAAAAACGGATTTAATTTGGAATTAATATAGGGAGCAACATTAGCCAAAGCCAAATCCCCGCCTGCTTTTTCCGCCTCTTTCTCCCAAAATTCCTTTACCATTGGCTGAGGCGTTTTTGCCAAAAGCGCCTTGCGAAAATCCGGGTTTATTAAAATACGCGGCAAGTCGTTCAAAGTATGAATTTGGTCTGGGTCATCTAAAAGGAGCAATAAGGCATTGCGAAAATATTGTTCAAAAACAGGACCGCCGACAGTTTTTAGATCATAAAGTTTATCTAAAATCTCCAAAAGTTCATCAACGACAAATGATTTTTGAAAAGGATAACGAGAATCCCATTCAAGCATATTCAGACCAAAAGATCTTTCAAAATCACCGGGATTAAAATAGATAACATCGTCAACTCTTGAATCCGGAATTAAACCCATAAGGTATTCTGCTGTATCGCCATGAGGATCTATATAGCAAACGCCTTTGCCTCCAGCCATATCTTGAATAAATAAATTTTGCATCAAAGATGTTTTACCAGTTCCTGTCTGTCCAACGATATAGAGATGACGACGCCGATCTTCATCCAAAATCCTGACTTCTCTTTCCTCCCTCTGAAAAACATTTGTTCCTAAAATAACTCCCTCTTGAGGCAAATTCAAAGGCGCTGGCGCACTCCGAGCTTTAAGCCATTTGATCCGAGAATTTTCCAAAAAAGGGTGAGGAAAATGAAAAACAGTGGCGATTTCTGTTGAGTTCAAGAGCATGCTTTCTTTTTGGCTGAAAAGCCGATAAGAAAAATTATAGACTAATTTTTTCAAACCCTGTTTGGACTGAATTTGAGAAGCAACAAAACTATTTCCAAAAGAACGGGCAAAAGGATTAAAAGAAGCCGCCAAATGAGATAATAATTCCTCAGCTCTATCTTTTGTCTGCGCCGAAGCTAACAGCCGAATGTTGGCATAAAAAAGAGGAGAGGCGGATTTTTCGTCTATCAATTTAATCAAATTCTCGTCAACCGGCTTGGGCTTTAATTCTTCCTCAGCTTTCTTTTCTGACTCTCTTTTCAATAAAGGCGAAGATAGCGCCTCTTTTAAACTTTTACCTTCTAAAAGGCCTTTTTTAATATCAGTAAATTGCTTGGCTCTTCCCCTGGTATCTGGCCTAATAATTATTTGAAAAGCGGCTCCTTCTCCCTGGGGCTCTATTTTAGAAAAAGCGTTAACAATGGCGGCTAAAGGATCTTGGCTGAAAAGTTGGAAAGTTTTTATCGGTAAAACAAAAGATTCTTTTAATTTCAAAACCAAGCCGGCAACCTCCCCTTTGGGCGAAAAAATTGTATAATCATCAATAGGATCTATTCTGGCGTCAGGAAAAGAAGAAGCAAGGATTTTTTCAAAAAACTGAGCATCTTTTTTCTGACAAGCCGCGTAAAAACATATTTCTGAAGAATCATTAGAAATCGCGATTTCAAAAATTATTTCCTCCTTGTATTTGCTTAAACTTTCCAAGGCCTGCTCAAAAACAGCGGCAAAATCAGCAAAAGTATTTTGCTTTTCTTGTCTTGAGCTGTCAACAGCGGCTGCGTGAGAATCGCGGGGAATACTTATGAGAAACAATTGATAATTAAGGCTCTTTTTAATCTCTAAGCGAAAAATTCTTTTCCTCCAAAGAAAAAATAAAATAATAACAAAACAAATTAAGAGAACGCCTAAAAAAATGAACATTTTTTAAATTAATTTTTTCTCTTTCAATTTCTCGTAATATTTATCCACTAAAGAATCCCTGAGTTTGTCTATTAAAAAAGCATTGCCGGTTTTTAAGGCGGTAGTGACTGCCTGAGGAATACTTTCTTCCAAGGCAAGAGTTATTAATTCCGAAAGCTTAATATACATATCTTCCCTAATTACGTCTGGCGGCATTCCTTCTCCAGAATAAAGATCAATTGGTGGAACTGGTAGAACAGGTGTTTTTTTCTCTCCCTCTGCTTCAACTCTCTCTATCTCCGGCGGAAGCCCTCTTAAAGGTTCCTCCATTTTTTCTTCAATAGTTTCAGCGATCAATTCTTGATCACTGGGAATTTCAAGCTTTTCCCGGGATAACTGCTCCTTTTTAATCTGAACCCGTTCTTTAATAGAATTTAATTCTCCTGTATTCATAATGGTTTAATTAAAAGGCAAGGCCTCTTGTTTATTTAATTATAACAAAATTCGGCAATAATTTCATTAGCGAATTTTGTAATACATTTTGAGTGGATAGCGATAATCCATATACTCTAAATTTGAAAAGCTGCCCCCTAATTGTTCTTCTTTCATTCCAGCTATTATCTTTAATATTTCATTAAAATCATCGTTAAGATTATAGAGGATATAAAAACCTTCATTGGCAATTAATTTCACTTCTGTAAAATTTTCTGTTTTAATTTCCAAATAGTTAATGGAGATCGGGCTTTCTTCTTTTGCTGAAAGAACAAATGCCTGATTAAGCTTTTCTAGTTTTGCCGGAGCAATCACTTGACTTCCCAAAGGCCTTTTTTTGGACTCAATAATGAGAATCTTTTTTAGAAAAGAACCCTGAGTTTTCGGCGCTTCGTCAAAAATAATGCCATTTTTATCCAAATAATAGCATAACTCGCTTTCGCTTAAAAAATTAGTTTCTGCCTTAGATAACAAATTGCCTTCTTCGCTAATCATTGGCGTTGGTTCTTTCTGGAGGCACCATAAAAAAGCGATTTCCCTTTGCTTGATATCTATAGTCAGGATTCCGGTTTTCCAATCTAAAAGCATCGTCACTTTTTCTATTTTCGGAAATTTTTTTAAAATACTTTCTTCTAAATCAGAAAAATAGAAGTTGAGATAACTTTTATTATTGACTAAATATTTTGGGCACAAAGCATAAACCCAAAATGGAACGAAATGAGTGTTATTTTGCCTTAAATATAAATCAACCCAAACCGCGAATGACGGCTTATAACCCTCTACTTTTATTTCGTGAATTTGAAAATAAGGAGAAATAAATAAAAACCAGTAAGTGAAGGCAATTAAAAAAATAATAAAAACAATAATAAAAAACAGCTGGAGCCGGGCCCAAAAAATCTTCCCGACATTGCGTTTCCTTCTCATAAAATTATTTATCTTGAGGAAAATATTTTGACCCCGTTGGTATAACGATGAAGAATTCGCGGAACCTGTATTCTTCCATCTTTGGTTTGATAATTTTCCATAATTGCCAAGATACCTCTTCCCAGAGCCAAGGCAGTTCCATTTAAGGTATGAACTAATTCATTTTTCCCCGTGTTTTTACTCTTAAACTTAATATTTAAACGTCGGGACTGAAAATCACCGCAATTAGAAGTAGAGTGGGTTTCGCGATATTCACCTTGCCCTTTATTCTGTCCGGGCAGCCAGGCCTCAATATCATACTTGGCGGCGGCTGGATCACCCAAATCACCAGCGCAGATATTAAGCACCCGATAAGGGATTTTTAAATCACTCATTATTTCTTCTTCCAACGAAAGCAGAAGCTGGTGTTCTTTTACCGAATCCTCGGGTTTACAAAAAACAAACATTTCTATTTTATCAAACTGATGAACCCTTAAAATTCCCTTGGTGTCTTTGCCATAAGAGCCGGCTTCTCTTCGGAAACAGGAAGAAAAAGAAACATAGCGAAGAGGTAAATCTTCTTCCGCAAAAACTTCATCCATATGCATTGGCCCGATGATTTGCTCTGAAGTCCCCACTAAATAGAGGTCATCTTTTGGCAAATAATAAACTTCTTCTGCCCCTTTGTCTAAATAGCCCATACCCCAAAAAGGACGAGGTTTAATTAACACCGGAGGAATTATCGGAATAAAACCCTTTTTTGTAAGCTTATCAAAGATAAATTTAATTAACGCCACTTCTAAAATAGCGCCGCCTTTTTTTAAAATCCCAAAGCGAGAACCAGATATCTTTGCCGCTCTTTTAACGTCAATCATATCCAAGCTTTCTCCCAGAGACATATAATCCTGAGGGACAAAATTAAATTTCGGTTTTTTACCCACTTCTTTGATGACTACGTTTTCTCTCTCGTCTTTACCTTCTGGGACATCATCCAAAGGACAATTGGGAATCAAACTCATCGCCTTGATATATTCTTCTTCAATCAAAGCCAGCTCTTTTTCTTTAGTTAGTAGAAATTCTTTGGCTTCTTTCAAAACTTGAATAATCTTTTCCCTGTTTTCTTCTCCAATTATTTTTTTCTCTGTGGCGTTTTTTTTCGCCCTAATAGCTTCTATTTCTTGCAATAATTTTCTTTTTTTGCTATCTAATTCCAAAACTTTATCCACTAAAGAAGTATCGGCGCCTTTTCTGCCGATGCCTTGTTTAATTTTTTCTGGTTGTTGTCTGATAAGATTAATGTCTAACATATAAATTAATTTTTAATTTTTAATTTTAAATTTTGTAATGCATAATGTATCTGAAACAAGTTCAGAGATCCTTCACTTCGTTCAGGATGACAGCTATGCTGTCTGTTTAGAGATCCTTCGGCCTTAACGGCCTCAGGATGACAGCTACGCTGTCAATTTTTAAATAAATTTTAATTCTTAATTCTATTTTTCAGATTCCCGTTTTCACGGGAATGACACTATGTTTCAAGTTTCAAGTTTCAAGTTTTAAGTTTTAAGATTTTGGTTTCATAAAAGGGAAAAGGATAACTTCTTTCAAAGAAGGCGCTTCAGTAAAAACAGCCATTAATCTGTCTATGCCGATACCCAAGCCAGCTGTTGGCGGCATACCATATTCCAAGGCCTCAATATAATCCAAGTCCTGCGGATGAGCTTCTAAATCGCCTTTTTCCCTCATTTTTGCTTGCTCTTTAAATCTGTTTTTTTGGTCTCTTGGGTCATTCAGCTCAGAAAAACCATTTACTAATTCTAAACCAGAAACTACCAATTGGAAGCGAGCTGTTTTATTAGGATCATCTTTTATTTTTTTTGCCAAGGGAGAAATGGCTAAAGGATGGTCAATAATAAACGTCGGTTCTATGATTTTAGCTCTCAATTTTTTAAAAATTGCCTCAGCTATTTTTTCCTTTGAATCGCCTTTTTCCAACTTAATTTCCATCGCTTCTGCTTTCTGCCGCCATTTTTCTTCTTTATCTTTAAAAGTCAATCCTGTTTCTTTTTCCAAGAAATCTTCATAGCCAATTTTCTTCCATACTTTCTGGAGAAAAATTTTACCAGCAGCAGATTGTTTCTGAAATCTTCGGGCTAAAAACTTAAATAAATCTTCCACTAATTTCATCGCTTCTTCCCTACTCTGATAAGCGCTATAAAGCTCTAATATAGTAAACTCTGGATTATGCTCCCGGTCAATACCTTCATTACGAAAACATTTGCCTATTTCATAAACATTCTCTAAGCCGCCGACAATTAAACGTTTGAGATATAATTCCGGAGCTATCCTTAGATAAATCTTCATTTTTAAGGCCTCAAGATAAGTAATAAATGGTTTGGCATTTGCCCCGCCATATAAAGGTTGTAAAATTGGGGTTTCCATTTCTAAATATTCTTTTTCATCTAAAAATTCCCTGATGGCTGAGATAATTTTGCTGCGCAAAATAAACCTTTCTTTTGCTGTTTCGTTTTCTAGTAAATCAAGATAACGACGTCGGAAACGTTCTTCTGCGTCTTCAAGCCCATACCAAATATCAGGCAATGGCCTAAGGCTTTTAGCTAACATTTTGAAATCCTGAACCTGTAGGGTCTTTTCTCCTTTTTTTGTTTTGAAAAGAACTCCTTGAGCTTCCAAAAAATCTCCTAAATCAAAGAAATCTTCAAAAAACTTCATTTTTTCTTCACCTAACTCATCTTTTTTGAGCAAAAGCTGAATTTTGGCTTGTTGATCCTTAATATCAACAAAGATTGCGCCGCCATGCTTTCTTATCGCCCAGATTCTGCCGGCTAAAATAATCTTTTTTTTATCTTTAGCCCAGCGGGAAAAATTAATTAAGGCCTGATTAATTGGAAATTGGCGTTGGCTTTTTTCGGGATAAGGATCAATGCCTTGCTCTTGAAGTTTCTTTAATTTTTTTACTCGCTCTTGTATTAAATCATCTAACATACACAATTACAATAATTTTTAATTTTTAATTTACAAATTACAAATTTTTCTGTCATTCTGACCCTGAGGCGAAGCCGAAGGGGAAGAATCTCTCGCGAATGCGAGGAAGGAACCTCAGATAAACTGAGAGATCCTTCGGCCTTAACGGCCTCAGGATGACAGCTACGCTGTCAATTTTTAATTTTAAAACTGTTTGGAATTTGTAATTTGTAATTTGTAATTTGTTTAGGGTTTACCCCGTTGAATAATCGCTTTGCGAATTCAACAGGGTTTCGGATTTATGGTTTTAAGCTATTTTAAGTATCTTATATTTTACCTCACCTTGGGGGGTTTTGACAAGTATTATCTCTCCTTTTTTGCCTCCTAAAAATGCGCGCCCAAGCGGTGATTCATTAGAAATCTTTCCCTCCAAAGGATTGGCTTCCTCTGACCCAACAATTGTAAAAGACCTCTTGGCTTTTGACCTGTCTTCAATATTCTCTACTTCTATTTTTGAGCCTATTGTAACCTTGCCATTATTTTTTGGGGAATGGCGAATAATAGAAGCATCTTTTAGAAACAGTTCTATTTCTAAAATTCTGGATTCTAATGCTTCTTGCAATTCTTTGGCGTCTTGATAAGCCGCATTTTCTGATAAATCGCCTAATTCTTTCGCTTCCTGTAATAAAGCTGCCACCTCTTTTCTTCTTTTAGTTTTTAATTCATGGAGCTCTTCTTCCAGAGCTTTGTATCTTTCTGAGGTTACGTAATTTTTTGGACTGACATAATTTTCCTCCATATTTCAATAAAATAAAAATTAAAAATACTAATCTTCTGGATTAATTCTATTGTCCCAATACCACTCTAAAATTTCTGCCACGACTGGTAAAGTAGCTACTACTGTTGAACGCGGACTCTCAATAAGAACTAAAATGACAATTTGCGGGTCTTCATAAGGAGCGTAAGCGCCAAATATGGTATGATACGTCTCTTTGCCGGCTACATAAACTTTCGGCGAGCCGCTTTTACCCGCTACTTCAAAAGGCAAACTCTTCAAAGAAGTAGCCGTGCCCGACAAAACCACTTCTCTCATTCCTTCTTGAACAATTTTTAAATTCTCCGGTGAAACATTCAAATTTAATTTTTCTTTTGGCACTTCTGTCTTTAAAAGATGAGGCTGCATTAAAACCCCGTCATTAGCAATGGTAGCAACATAACTAGCCATTTGTATCGGCGTCAAGGCAAGTCCGCCTTCACCAATGGAAATATTATAAGTATCGCCCAATTTCCAAAGTGGATCATTTGGCCGATTTTTAGCCAGCCATTCAGTATCAGGAAGAACCGAAGCGGCCTCTCCAAACAAATCAATGCCTAATTTTTTATCCAGCCCAAAGGCCTGCCAATATTTTTGAATCTTGGATAAACCCAAGCCGTCTATTTCTTTCCAGCCGCCGCCCAACGCCCAAAAATAAACATTGCAGGAAACAGCAATCGCTTCTCTCATATCCACCCAACCATGATCAGCCCAATCCCTAAAAATCCACTTTTCTTTTGGATCATAAGGACTAGTAATAACTATCTCTCCTTCGGTAAATAATTCATATTCTGGATCAATTATTTCTTCTTCCAATGCCGCCACTGCTATTAATAATTTTATTAAAGATCCCGGGGGGTATAAACCGCTTACCGCTCGATTAAAAAATGGCATTAAAGGACTCTCAAGGTATTTATTGATTAAATCAACCGGAGAGCCCTGAGTCAAAACATTAGGATCAAAACTCGGGATGCTGATTAAAGAAAGTATTTCTCCAGTTCTGGGGTCTAAAGCAATTCCGGCGCCACCAGAACTGCCAGTATCTTCAATTCTCTTTTTTAAAGAATTATAAAACACCAATTGTAAATCTTTATCCAAAGTAGTTATAATATCGCTCCCCTTCTGAGGATCAAGAGAACCTAAATTTTTCTGAACATTTAACTGCGCGTCTACCTCAACTATTTTCTGGCCAGCTTTACCTTGAAGCATACTCTCATAATAGGCCTCTAAACCATCTTTTCCCACCATGCTCGTTAAAGGATAGTTTTTGTATTTTTCCAAATCTTTGGATGAAATTTTGCCGATATAGCCCAAAACATGAGCAAAGGCCTCACCATAAGGATAATTACGGCTATAATCGGCAATGATACTAAAACCAGAATTTGTTTCTGTTATTGTCTCAAATAACCTCACCTCATCTACTGTCAAGTTTGGCTTTATTAAAATCGGCTCTAATGGATGATAATACTGACGGCTTTGCAAAAGCGTTTCTATCTCGTTTTGGTCTGCATCAAAAATAGCTGCTATTTTTCCTATTAATTCCTTTCTTTCCTTCTCGCTTCGGGGCATTTCTGAAGGAATCATTACCAAGCTATAAGAAGAACTATTAAAAACCAAAGGTTCTTGAAACCTATCATAAATTATCCCCCGGGGAGCGTTAACAATATAATGATAAGTGCTGTTATTTTCAGCTCTCTTTTGATAGTTGCTTCCTTCTATCGCCTGAAGATAAAAAACGCGGGAAAAAATTATCAAAAAAAGAATTAAACTAACAAAAAAAACACGTTTAATCACCGAAGCAGAAATCGGCGCCTCCAAACTTTCTAAATCTTTTTCAGCCGCTTCTTTCGTTTTTTTATCCAGCAAAACTTCTTCAGGATCAAGGAAGTATCCTTTTCTCTTTATATAAAGATGTTTTTTAATCATATCTTTATTTCATTAGAAATTTGCGTCTTTCCCAATAAAAAGCATAAAAGAGTATAACCTATCAAGGAAAACATCAGCTGCCCTAAAATAATGGCGTTAAAACTTAAATTTTGAAAAGCAAGATTTAAAATCAATAATCCGAAAAAATAAGCAAGAATAATCGCATTGCCCATAATTAATTTTGGGACAAAATATGATTTTTCAAAAAACTTTACTAATCCATAACCAATGCTAAAACATAAGATTAAAAGAATAAAATGAACGCCCCAAGAAAAGCTGGAAAAAGTGTCAAAAATAATTGAAGACAAAAAAATCAAAACGAACAAGTAGGAAAAAGGAAAATTGAAAAATGTAAAAATTAAAAAAATTAAAACAAGATTTAAAAAAGGAGATGGGGATGTCGCGCTGCCAAAATATAGCTGAATGAAAATAACTGCCAGAAAAATTAAAAAATTAAGAAGATAATGTTTGGTCATATAAAGTAAGAGTTATAAGGAAGGAATAATATCTTTAATAATCAGGACAGAAGGCAGCGGCAAAGAATTCATTAAGGGCTCTAAAATAAATTCTTTCATCGCGCTTGTTTCTGCGGCTGGATCGGCCTTTTTCACTCTAGCCACTGCTAATCCTTTGAGAAAATAGGCATTTTCATTAGAGGTAACAAAGATATCACCCATCTTGATATCTGAATCATAAGGCACTAATTTTAAACGAAAATTTCCCCTCTCGTCAATTTCAGCTACCGCTAAAACAGAGGAACGTAAATTCTCAACACTAATTTTCATCTGGGGCCGAAATATTGATTCACCGCGGCAATAATTATCAAAACATTCCACTAACCTCCCAACTAAGGCCTTGTTTTCCGTTATCACATTCATTCCTTCTAGCAATCCTGCTTTTAATCCCTTATTAACCCAAAAAGAACCTGTTAACCCCGAAGGGTCAATCAGAACAATCTCCGCCATTTCCAAAGACCAATCTGTTTCCTCTTTTATTTTTAAAGCTTCTTTTAACAAACGATTTTCTTCTGAATATTTTTTGAAATCCTGAAGTTTATTAATCAAATTAACATTTTCTAATTCAAGCGCCGCTAATTTTTTTCTTAAATCATTAAAATGCAAAAGATCGTCAAACCATCTTCTTAAATTTGTCAGATAATTTCCCGCTGTTTTGCTGGAATTTACAGCAAAAACAACTTTTGGTTTTAAAAAATCCTCTAAATGAAGATAGGATTGAATTAACAAAATACTAGTGATTAAAACAATCACTAGTAGAGTGAAGAAACGGAAGTTATTCGTTCTCTTTGTTTTCATTAAATTTTGACTAAAGAGGCGGGTTTTCCCGAATAATATTAGTGAGAAGATCTTTAGAACCTTGAATATCTTCTAAAATGATACCGATGCCTCTAATTACTGAAGTAATCGGGTCTTCAATAAATTTAACCGGCAAATCAAGCGAATCTGTCAATAATTTATCAAATCCCTTTAATAAGCTTGTTCCCCCAGAAAGAATAATTCCTGTTTCCATAATATCTCCAATTAATTCAGGCGGGGTTAATTCAATGGTATCTTTGATAACATCAATAATTTTTTCCAAAGAGGGACTGATAGCTTCGCGAATATCATCTTCTTTCACTTTAATCTCTTTGGGCAATCCTCGCATCAGATCGCGTCCTTTTACATTCATTTCTTGTTTTGTGCCTAAATCAACTGCTGATCCGATAAAAATTTTAACCCGCTCAGCTGTTTTTTCTCCGATAGATAATTTGTACTTATCACGGAAGTAATAAATAATATCTTCATTTAATTTATCTCCGGCTACCCGTAAACTTTTTGAAACGACTACTCCCCCTAAGGAAATAACAGCCACTTCAGTGCTGCCGCCTCCAATATCAACTATAAAAGCTCCTTTTGATTCTTTTATTTCTAATTGAGCGCCTAAAGCGACCGCTATTGGTTCTTCAATTAAATAAACTTCTTTTGCCCCGGCGCTCCGAGCGACATCTTCAACCGCTCTTTTCTCAACCTCAGTGCCTCCGGTTGGGACCCCAATCACTAAACGAGACCAATCAAAAATGCGCCCCCAAATTCCTCCTGTTTTGGCTTTTTCCAAAAAATAATGAAGCATCTTTTCAGTCACCTCAAAATCAGATATAACGCCGCTGCTTAATGGCTTGACAGCATTGATATGAAGCGGCGTTTTTCCCAACATTTCTTCTGCTTCGCGGCCAATGGCAAGAATTTGACCTGTTTTGTTATTTGTGGCCACAACCGTTGGCTCATTAACTATTATTCCCTTGCCTTTGAGATATACCAATGTTTTACTGGTTCCCAAGTCAACGCCAATATTATTAAAAAATTTTTGTGTAAAATCTTTGGACATTATAAATTAATTTTTAATTTACAATTTACAATTTTCAATCAATTTTCAATTTACAATTTTAAACTGTTTGGAATTTGGAATTTGGAATTTGAAATTTGTTTAGAGTTTAGAGTCTAGGATTTAGAATTTAACGTTCTCTTTGGATTCTTGATCCTTAATTCATAATTCATAATTCATACTTCTTGACTCTTGATTCTTGATTCTTGATTCTAATTTTGATCCTTCGGCTTCGCTCAGGATACAGCTACACCCAGTCCCTTTGACAAAATCAAAAGG
>Ga0172382_10009010_pt1 | contig 13731 bp, 13 predicted proteins | sample Leawel138RmetaG_FD_122245 | JGI IMG/M metagenome (GOLD analysis project Ga0172382, IMG submission 122245) | Leachate microbial communities from a municipal landfill in Southern Ontario, Canada - Leachate well 138R metaG | ecosystem: Engineered > Solid waste > Landfill > Unclassified | place...
CGCAGCCGCTTGAGCTACTTGATGGCTCCGCGCCTGCGCCCATTGCTCACGCCGCCGAATGATGGCACACAAAAGGAGAACAAGCTCGATTTACGAGTGGCCCCGAAAAAAGGGGCAGGTCAAGGCTATGTTTTTCGTGACCGCTGGACCGAAGGAGATTTGGAGCAGCTTTCCGGCCTGCTTCATCGCTTGATCGCGGATGCCCCTGGTAATCTGACTTAGAAGTCGGTTTTTTTGTAAGCAGTCATTGGCGCAGTCGCAGCGAAAGCTCACTTTGTCCGCATCGCAGACATTGGGGTGATACGCAGCGAAGGTCGGCTCTCCGCCCTTCTTGAAGAAGCAATTGGCTGCGTCGCCCGAACGGCGACGTTCCTCAGCACGGCTGAGCCAGCCAGTTGGAAGGCGATAGGCTCGGAGGCGCACCTGCGCCGTGCCCGGGCCCTTGGGAGGTGAGGCCAGAGGCCTCACCCGAAGGGATCGTATTCCGAGACGATCACGACCTCGTCGCCGTCGATTTCATCGGCGGGGACGGCGCCAAAGGTTCCATCCCCTGCTTGGAAGACGACGATCGAGACCATGAGCGTGGCGGCGAGGGAGGCTGCGAAGGCGTGAGCATCTTTGCGGGACATCTGTTTGGCTCCTGTCTTGGAGGCGGGGGACCATCCCCCGCGCGACAGGACCTCGCAGGCCCGAAGACTGGCTGACATCACCGGGTGCGTTCGGCTTGTCCGAATCCACCCGGCGGCACGGGCTCGCCCGTAGTCCGACCCCTCGCGGGTTGATCTCGAAGACGGGATTCGGGGCAAGGAAGGGAATGGCGAGCGGGGGATGGTGTCCCAACGTCAGGAGCCTGTTGTCCCGCTGATGCTTGTAACGCCGCCAGCCTCCCGGCCAGGCTCTTGGTTCAAGACGGCCGCCTTGGGGGATGGATCCTTTGGCGCCCCGCGACATCGCAGGACGGGGTTGTGGTCGGTGAGAGGCCCGCCCGTCGGCAGGCCCCTCACGCATTTCTAGGGCTCAGGCGGCCAGGTCCGCGCCCCCTGCCCTCTCGCCGTCCTCCGCACCGACGATCTCGAGGCGAGCATTGCGATAGCCTTCCCGCGCGATCCAGAGCTCGGCTGCTGTGATGGATTCCGCCAGATGCAGCAGTTCGGTATTGCCACCGAAGTCCAGAAGCACGCGGACCTGTCCGGCTTTGGGTTCCGCGGCCACCTCGAAGACCAACCGGCTGTCGGCCGAATGGCTGCGCATGATGGTGACGAGGATCACCCCGTCCGAGGAGAAGTTCCCCTCATGCAGCGTGAAGGAGGCCGGAGCAGTCCAGGTCCGATAGGATCGGGGTGGTTCCTTCTTCACAAGGCGGCCGACGCCGTTCGATCGTTCCCAGGCCGCGAGCTTCTTGGTGAAGCGTGCCGGCGGCTTGGGACTTCCGTCGGTGTAGCGGATCAGCGCCCCGAGGGGGACTGTGTCGATGATGATCGTTGCAGACATGATTCCTCATCCCGAATGCGAGCGTTCGCATTCATCATATTGATATTGCTGTATTTTGTGAAAGTGAGGGCGAGTTTCCCCGCCCCCGGATGGCTCAGATCATTCCGCCGCCATCATCGATGCGACGCTCTCCGGCAGATCGGCCGTCAGGAAGGCGGGGAGATCGACGTCCTCGGGCTCAGCCGCGTTCTCCCCCTGCCCTTCTGCGATCGCCTCGCCATCGAGCGCGACCAGATCGGCCCGGCGCAGGACCTCGGGCAACCAGCCGCTGCCCTTGAGGAGACGCTCGGCCTCCGTGGCCATCTCGCCCTTCTTCAGATGGTCGAGAAGCTGCGCGGTCCCCTCCCCCTTCGCCTCGCGCACAGCCTCGAGGATCCGGGCCTTGGGGACGCGGTTGAGATAACCATCCACCGTCGGCTCCCAGCCCGCCTCGACCATGTCGAGATCGACCGCCCGGGCTACGAGATCGGCATGCGCCATGCGGCGGGTCAGGCCGCTGGCGGAGATGCCCGCACCGTAAGGGTTCACCTTCTCATGGAGCGCGTTGATCCCGAAGCTCAGGCAATGCGCCAGGAGTGCGAGACGGCTGCCCTGGTCGAGCACCGTCAGATAGTCCCAGAGCGCGGCATCGTCGCCGAGAGGCAGATCGGCTTCCCAAGCCGCGTGACGCTCATCGACCAGCTTGGCCACGACGCTGTCCTTCAGATCGGACGCTTGCGCCGACATGTAGACGTGACGCACCGAGGCTTCGAGACAGCTACCCGAGGCAGAGGAGGTGCGGAAGGTGTCCGTCACCAGCTTCAGGAGCAGGAGCGTCAGCGCCACGTCGGGCGAACGCCCGATAGCCTCGCGCAGCGCGAGGGTCCGGTGGGCGGTCAGTTCCATGACCAGCCGCTCGGGCAGCGGCTTCAGCGCCCCGTCCTCCTCATCCTCGGAGAGATCCGCGCCGATCGGCTGACCACCCGAGGTGATCACGGTGCCCCCCATGGAGGTCGCGGAGGACTGCCAGCCGGAACCCAAGGCATCGGTCCCCTGCCCCATGGCATCGACATCCTGGACCGCGGTCTCCTCGCGCGACTCGTCCTCGGGCCGGACATAGCCGCGATAGATTGCCAGACTGCCATCCCGATCCAGCGTCACGAAGACACCCGCACGGACGGCCTCGGCAGGATCGAAAATCAGGGGTCGCTGTTCGATTGCCTCCATCGCCAACTCGAGTTCACCGAGACGGGTGTCGATCTCCTCGGGGTACTCGTCCTGGCCAGAGTACTCCTCCTCGAGTACGCGGTACTCCGCGAGCAGCGCCGCATGCGCTGCGCTTTCCTCGTCGGCCATCGGCGTCGGATCACCCGCCAGACGGCGCAGCCCGTGGTTGTAGCCATAGGGCAAGTCAGTTGCGACCTCGATCCACTTCCAGCCCTCGGCAGCGATCACCTGCGCTTCGGCCTGAAGCTTCTCCACCACCAGCCGGTCGAGCAGGGCAGGGTCCTCGAGCCAGCCACCGTCGTCGCCTTGGAAGAGATCGCGCAGCACGACGCCCCCTGCGGCCTCAAAGGCCTCGATGCCAACGAAGATCGCACGTCGGTCGGAGGCTCGCACCGAGGTCTCGGTCAGCATCCGGCGGATGGCGTAGGGCTCCTTGTTCCAGGAGTTCTTCACCGCATCCCAGACCTGCGTCTGACGCGCGTGATCGGGGTTCACCGTGAAGGCCATGAGCTGTTCGAGCGTCATGCCGTCCTCGGCGTAGACCTCGAGCAGGGCAGGGGCCACGGAGGCGAGTTTCAGGCGCTGTTTCACGATCTGTGGCGTTACGAAGAAGGCCGCCGCGATCGCTTCCTCGCCCTGACCCTTCTCACGCAAGGCCACGAAAGCGCGAAACTGGTCGAGCGGGTGCAGGGCAACGCGCTGCATGTTCTCCGCCAGCGAGTCATCCTCGGCGAGGATCTCCGACGCAGCATCCCGCACGATGCAAGGGACCGGTGCGGTCTTCGTCAGCCGCTTCTGCTTCACCAGCAGCGACAGCGCTTGGAACCGACGGCCGCCGGCCGGGATTTCGAACATGTCGGTTTCGACACCATCGGCATCGAGCACGGGCCGGACGTTCAGGCCCTGCAGGAGCCCGCGGCGGGCGATGTCCTCGGCCAGCTCCTCGACGGAAACGCCCGCCTTGATGCGCCGGACATTGGACTGGCTCAGCACGAGCTTGTCGAACGGGATGTCCCGCGAGGGGGACAGGGTGACTTTCCGGGCTGCTTTGGCCATCAGATCTTCTCCACGACGGGCGCCGGAAGCCACTCTTCCGATCTCACTTCCCATCACCCTCCACCTGCAGTCCTTTCCCTCTCTTAGCCGATCTTGACCGCGGTCAAGAACAGCAACTCGTATGTTCTATGTTCGGAGGATCGTTTCGAAGTATGCCTCCGGCTGCCTGACGGCGTCTGCTCTCCCCAACAGGTAGTCTAGGACGAGGAGCAGCTTTCCTGCTCCTGCCTTCTGTAGGCCACGCATAAGGTTTTCTTGGTGGATTCTAAGCATTCGACCAAGGTCGAAGAGAACGCGGGTTAAGGCTTCGCCTGTTCGCGGCGCCTCTGGAAAGAAGCTCGCGACATGTGTGAAGTCTTCCCATGCCATCTTTGCCGGGTCTTTGTTCATTGTCGGTGCTGATGCTGGTTTGCTGTCGCTGGTCGATGCCGACAGCCTAGGAATCTTTTTAAATTCTTTTTTTATGGACTCTATGTGCCGGACATTTTGACCGTTTCTGGCGGGCAATTCGCTGGAGCGATGGTCCTGCTGCGGTTTGTCGTGAGCTTCTGCCTGTGTACTTTCGAGACATCCAGCAGAGCCGAGACGCTCCCCGTAGCTTGCTTGATCACCGGCACCGAGCTCTCTGAGGCGGCCGATGATCCGCAATACGGCGTCAGCAGTAAGTGTCGCTCGCCGCAGGATGTTCCTGACCATCGCAAGTGTGGACAGCTCTGCTTCATCGATGCTCTCGTCTTGGAGAAGCGATGCACGTAAGGCCAATGCTTCTGCCTTAAGTGAACGCAAGCGTTCATGCTCTTCTGCCAGCTTTGATGCTCTTGCTGCCAGTGCGTCGTAACGCTGGATCAGGGGTTTCAGGTCGATCCCGAACGCGTCTCGTATCACTCCACCGTAGCGGAGGGGAAAGCGTTTGCCATTGGCAGAGTTCTTCCGTTCGACCAGGTTTGCGGCGGCAAGGCGGCCCAAGCTGCGACGCAGAGTTCTTTCATCGATTCCGTTGGCGCGCTCTGACAAAGAGGCGTTTGATGGGAACACGACAGTTAGTTCAATGTCGTTGCTGCGTGCGGCGTCGCGTCGTTCGCGGGGCAGGTAGCTGATGAGAGCGGTCAGGACGGCGAGGTCATTGGTCGTAAGGCCAAGGTCCTTCCTCAGTATGCGAACTGGGCCCAGGAGTTCATAGGGGTTAGGGCAGGGCATAGTTACCCGTTCCGCCAGGGCGGTTGGTGTTTGGGATACATGTCTCATGGTGTTTCGGAAGAAAAAGCTTCCCCGGTCACCGCGAGCGGTGTTGAAATCGATTCGTTTTGGGGGTATCAATCAGGTGTCGAGACTGATTGAGGCCCTTCGGAAGCATCGCTTTCGGGGGGTCTTTCCTTTTCTAGCCGGTCCTCCTTTCGTTTTCTGCTCGTTGCTCTTGATGTCTTGACCGCGGTCAAGACACGGGGTCGTCACTCTGGCCCATCTTGACCGCGGTCAAGAAGCTCGGTGACCAGCTTCCGGATTGCCTCCTCAACGCGCGGGGCAAGACCAGCATCTACGTCGATGGTGATGCGGTTGCCCTTTCGGCCGATCTTCACGCGCTCACCGGGATGTATCTTGTGCGTCGATGGCTTGGTGTCCGTCAGCAAGGTAACCGCCGCTTCGAGACGGTCGGGGCCTGGTAAGTTGCGAGGGATTTCGCGGGCAACTTCTCGGGCCCTTGCGACGTCTTTCTCGCACAGTTTGAAGAGCTTCTCCCAGATTCGCCGACCAACGCCATGTGCAGGTCCGATAGCCTGGATCAGTTCCATCGGAATGCCCGTCGCGATACGGTTCATCCGCGAGACGAGCGACTCATCGATCTGAAGTGCGCGATACGCAATCGTCTGGGCGTTCTTGCGTGTCTCGTCTGTTTTCCCAAGTTCTCGAATGATCCCGGCGACAAACAGAGCCCTTTCGATGAACGATGGGTCTTGTCGGGCATTGTTTTCCACGCCTTGGGCGATGAGTGCTTCCTCGTCGGTCATCTCCATGACCGTGGCGCGCACCTTCTGACCAAGTTGGCGACAGGCGAGAAGCCTGCGGCGTCCATAGACAATCTCGAGCGCACCGTCCTCGGTTCGGCGTACCAGAACTGGAACCTTTTGACCGTGCTCGCGGATCGACGAGACAAGCTCATCCAGACCATCGCTCGGATCGATACGATCCATGACCGCGGACATCCGTATGGCGGTCGGGTCGATCAGCCGCGTGGCATGTTTGTCTTCTTCGAGCACGGATGCTTGAGCGCGAGCTACAGTCGGGCTCGTGCGCTTCATATCCAAATCTTCGTCTGAAGGCGGCGCTTTGCCCATCGCGTTCTTGAGTGAATCCCCGAAGACCTTACGTGCCATGGCTACGCCCCCATGCCTTCAGGATTTCCCGTTCGACTTCGTCGGTTACGCGAGAAACGGACTCGATCGCGCGTTCATAGGTTCGGCGGTTCACGTCGCGAGGTTCGACCTCGAAGATGCTCTGCTGCGTGTTTGCAGCATCGCCCACTGCTGTTGATTTCAGGAACTCGGCCGACAGCACTGCATCCCCGAGAACTGTCCGAAGCAGAGACGAAATCTGAACCTGCGGACCGTCGGTGTTTTCGTAGCGGGTAATCAGAACCCTCACGAAGTTCAGTCCGTGTTCTGGAGCATGCGCTTCGACGACGCCCATCAGATTGCTCGCCATGCCAAGAAAACTCGCGAGCGACATGACATCGAGCATCGACGCGTTAAGCGGGATCAGGACCCCAGTCGATGCAAAGAGGGCAGAGATCACCGAGAAATTCAGCTGCGGTGGAGTGTCAAATATCACCACATCATATCGGTTCAGGACTGGCTCAAGCGCTTCCCGGATACGGCTGTGGAACGTTGTGGCGCCGTGTCTGAAACTCAGAGCGACCTCGAACTCGTACTCCATGATGTCCATGGATGCCGGGATCAGGTCGACAGTCGGAAAGTTCGTTTTGCGAATGATCTCTGCCGCGGGCAGTGGACCCTCGGATCGGATAAGATCGTAGGAGGTCGGCATATCCGGATCGAGCTCGGGAGTAACTCCGAACAGGTTCGTAAGACTTGCTTGGCTGTCGAGGTCGATCAGCAAGACCCGGTAGCCGCGCAGACCCAGCAGTTGCCCCACATGAGCGACAGTAGACGTTTTTGCAGACCCACCCTTCAAGTTGAAGATTGTCAGGACCTGACAAGGCTCTCCTGATCTTCTGTGTGGGTGCTCTTCCGGCTTGATCCTGCCTGTCTCGAGAAGGACGCGTTGGGCTTCGACCATCTCCTCCGCGGAGAAGCTGCGACGGTTGCCCCCTTCGAGGATACCTTCGGGGAAGCCCTCAAGGTTTGACACATGATGGCGGAAGGTGTTCTGGTTGATCCGAAGTAGATCTGCCGCTTCCCGCATCGCGAAGCGACGGAGACCCTTCTGGGCGTCCGGCGGGAAAGTCTCCTGCGCATGTTCACGCAACCGGCTGCCGAGCCGCTTGGACATGACATCGAATCTTTGGGAGGCTCGTATCCCGTTCATCACTGCCCTCAAGTCTTTATTGTTTTGGAGACCTTAACAGATATGACGGATAAATCCAGTCCAAACCGTTGAGCGGCCCAAGCGCGTTGAGAGCGCGTATTTCTGTCGAAGTAAAATTGTTAAAAATCAGCGCGTTGGACGACGACGCTCTCAGCCGACTTCAACAGTTCGTTGCCTACGATGCGGTGGCCACAAGATGTATTGTGGATGCGTACGGAAAGCAGCCAGCAGAATCGGACGTGCGATTCTCGCGGCGCTCAATCGAGCAAGCCAAGCCTCCCGGCGCGCTCCAGCAGCATCTTCGCCGACGAGGGCTGCCAGCTTGTCCGTCCGCGGGGTGTGCGCTCGCGCATCGCCTCCAGCCTATCGCAGATGGCCTGAAGGGTGATGTCCGGATCCGCGCCCTTGATGGCGGCGACGATGGCGGGCAGCCGGTCGTCCGTTTCGCGTCGACCGGCACGCCCCAGCACGGTCGCGGGCAGGAAGCCGTCGCGCACATAAGCGTTCACGGCGCGCAACAGCCGGGCCTGTGTCCAGCGCCGATCCGGGGGCAGGGGGCCGTTGATGATCCGAAGCACGTCCTCCCAAGCCATCTCGGGGCGCAGGCGGCGCACATGGGGCACCCAGTCCTGTGCGGTTTCGTTCAACCGCTCCATGTAGCCATCCTGCCGCGCCAAGCGCACCTTGCGCAGCGCCGCTGGGTCACGTGTGCGCAGGCCCGGATTCCCGCCGACCCGCCCCTTGGTGCGTTCGCGGATCAAGGCCCGCTCGAACTCGGCCGCAGCGCCCAGGACCTGCAGCGTGAACTTGCCCTGGGGGGATGCCGTGTCGATCGGATCCGTGAGCGAACGGAAAAACGCGCCCTTCGCCTCAAGCCGCTCGATCACCTCCAGCAAATGCGACAACGACCGCGCCAGCCGATCGATGCGCACGACGACCAGCGTGTCACCCTTGCCGATCCGCTCCAGCACGCGGGCCAGCACCGGCCGGGCGCGATTGCCGCCCGAGGCTTGCTCCTCGTGGATCTCGCCGCAGCCGGCGGATTTCAGGGCCTGCGACTGGGGCAGGGGGGTCTGATCCTCGGTCGAGACGCGGGCATAGCCGATAAGGGGTGTCGCGTTTAGCTCCCGATTTCAATTGAAGCAGTAAGCTGAAACTGAAGCGCTGGAATTTCACCTTAGCGCTTCACCAACGCCTCAAGATTCCTGGTCTTCACAGCCCTGCCGCTTTGGTCAGGTTCACCCGGAACCTGTCGCGCCTGCGCTGGTAGCGCCGGGTCATCTCGGCCGACGCATGTCCTAGGTGCTTTTGAACATAGCGCTCATCAACCTCTGCCGACGAGGCGAGCCCGGCACGCAAGGAATGCCCTGAGAACATTGCCAACCGTTTGGCTTCCGGCAAATCGGATCTGACACCACTCTTAAGAACGGTTGCCTTGATCAGTCTTGCGACGTGCTTGTCGGAAAGGCGCGCCTCGAGGGCGCTTTTGCCGTCCCGCGAGGTGCGCACGAAGACTGGGCCAAAGCCGATCTTGGCAAAGTGTAGCCATTGCTCCAGCGCGTGGACGGGACAGGTCTGGTCGCTTGAGCCGCGCCCGACCTCGACCTCGCGCCACCCGGTCTTGGCGTTAAGCGTGAGCAGCGCGCCTTTGTCGAAGATCTCCAGCCAGCCGCCGGAGTCCGGTGTATCATCCTTGTGTATGTCGAGGTTGACCACCTCCGACCTGCGCAGGCCGCCTGCATAACCCAGAAGCAAGATCGCCCGATCTCGGAGCCCGCGGAGATCGTAGGGCAGGGTGGCCACCATGGCCTGGATATCCTCAGGCAGGATAGCTTCCTTCTGAACCGGCGGGCGCGCATGCTTGCGTTTGATCCCAGCCAGAACAGTGGCGATGTGGCGATCCTTGCGATCAAGAGTGAAGCCGCGCTGCCTATAGTTCCAGGAAAGCCCCGAGAGACGACGCTCGATCGTGGAGACCGAAAGGGCAGGGGTCTTCCCGGTTGGTGCAGCCAGATCAGCCACATAAAGTCCAATCATCTCGGGCGCGGGGGGTAGAGGTTCTGTGCCTTTCAGTCGGCACCAGCGGGTGAAGTGTTTCCAGTCGGCCGAGTAGGCCTTATTGGTGTTCCCAGCAGTCGAGGCCTCAGCGTAGTCCCGGGCGGTATCGATCAGCCGGTCGAGCGCGCCGGAGCCGGCCACATTGGCGGGCAGGGCGATTGAGGCTCGATCCCGAGAGGTTCTCTCGTCGTGTTCGTCACCGTTCAACGAGTCATAGGACGCTGAGCTCGAAATCTCGGACTCCGACCCGCCCAAACCCTCGATTTTGGTGCTGCTATTTGTGAGACTACCCATGTTTTTGAGCATATCATTTTTACGTCCGATAACGCAAGGTTATCGGACATTATGGCAAAAGATAGAGTGAGGCGTTTTCTGTGCTATTTTCTGGAGAAAAGCGCCGCGATGGTTTAGGCTTCAGTCATGACATTTGCCCGACCGGAACACTCCATCGACACAGACACTCTACCCCGGATGCCCGCCTGGGTCACCTCGGCACGGGTTGAAACCCTTGAAGATGTGGCGTTTTTGTCGGGCGCTGCGTTGAACCACTTGCATGTTGTGCTGGGATGCGCGGAGGTGCCCCAAGCCTTGTTGCGGGAGCGGCTCGCGCTGTGCGCAGCTGAGGCTTGTGTTGCGTTTTCTGGCCGACGGGAGCGGGCAGGGGAACTGCGCGATGCAGCGCACCTTCTGCGTCCCGGCGATCTACCCGGACCGGCAGGTGAAACCTATCTGATCTGGCGGCGCGCGGTGGAGCGGCCGGTGGCGGTCAAGGCTCTGGGCCGAGCCTTGTCGGCCTTCGAGCCGGGCCAGATCGCGACGTGGCTCGATGCGGGGGTGGGGGCGCCGGTCAAACGAGCAGCACTGGTGCTGGAAGCTGTTCTGCGCGAGGCGCCACGTGCTGACGAAGCTGCGCTGATCCTCGCGGATGCTGCACTCGCCCAGGCGCTTGGTTGGGATCATGTCGTGCCGCTGCTGGCGGCTGGCCTGAAACGTGCCGACCTGCGCAAGCAAGGCGACGAATTGAAGCTCGCCTGTCATCGGGCGCTCGTGTCATCGGCGGCCGAGGCCGTGCGTCTCTCCACCAACCTCGCGCGTCGGGCGGCGCATCTGAAGGCGGTCGCACCAAAGCTTCGGGCCAAGGGGGCGGCCGACGCCGTCGAGATATTCCTGAAACAGGACGCGGTCGCTCCCTCAGTCTTGCCTTTGCCGGACCGCGCGGCGCGGCGGCTCTGCGACCGGCTGGTCGATCTCGGCGCTGTGCGCGAACTGACTGGCCGCGACACCTTCCGGCTCTACGGGGTGTAACGATGGCCAAGGATCGCTCCGAGCCTGAATTTGACCGCGAGTTGTCCGACCTGCCGCCGGAGCTGCGCTGGCGCGAATGGATGCGGCGGATCGAGGCGGTACTGTTTGCCTCTGCCTCGCCTGTACCGCGCGAGGATCTGGCGCGCATAGTGGGGCAGGCGACCTCGGTTGATCTGCTGATCGAGGATCTTGCCGCCGATCTAGAAGGGCGGGCGTTCGAGATTGCTATGGTCGCAGGGGGGTGGATGTTCCGGACGCGGTCTGTTTACGCGCCTGCGATCCGCTCCGCAGCGGATGTCGGGGACCAGTTGCTGGACCTGAACGAGTTCGACGTCGCGATTTTGGCGGCCATCGCCTACCATCAGCCAATCACGCGCGATGGGCTGAAGGACATCTTCGGCAAGGAGATCGGTCGGGACCTGATCGGGCGGCTCCATGCACACGGTCTGATTGGAACTGGGCCGCGCGCGCCGCGTCGTGGTGCCCCCTATACCTTCGTGACCACAGACGCGTTCCTCGCGGCCTTCGGGTTGGAGAGCTTGCGGGACCTGCCGGATCCTGAACAGCTGAATGATGCCGGGCTGGCCGCGAGCGCCTGAAACTCACCGGGAATTTTTACAGCGCTTGCCGCTGCTGATCGAGCCGCGCGGCCGCCTGAACGAGATCCGCCAAATTCGGGCCAGCGGTGTTAGAGCAAGGCCCAGCTTTGGGCCGAGGCAGGACGGCATCGCTGAAAGATGTGACCAGTCCGCCCCAAGCTGGCGCAACCTGAGCGACGCGTTTCCAATAAATGATCGCGGAACTTCTTCGCGTTCCGAACGGCGTCGATTGCGCGTCCGTCAATTGCCGAAACAGCTGATAGCGATCCCGATGAGAGAGGCGCGCGATGGACATTGGCCCAAGCTTCATCCGAGGCATGCGCTCCGCCGGACGTCATCGATATGAAACTTTCGAAACCGGCTGGGCAGTGCGCCAACAGGGCGGCCACTTGCTGAAATACGGAACCAAAATTGAAACCTTAAGCTGAAAAATGATGTGCAATATCGCGGTATCTTCCAGAAATCACGTAATAATCATGTGCTGAAATGGTGAAGAAAATGCGACAGTGGTTCCTGCCTGGCCCGATGGAAAAGGAGCCGGACTATTTGCCACCCGGACCAAGGGCAGAGCCGCGCGAAGGCGCAGCTCTTGACGATTGGGTACAGGCTGAAGCGGGTTGTGCCGCCCGTCTCGCCCGTGTGGCCGGCCGGATCGGGCGCTGGATGATCGACTACGGCGTGGCCCGGAGGGCTGGCGGCACCGGCTCGCGCGCATCGAGGCGGCAGACCTCAGCTGGTTCGTGGGTGACTGTCGCGTAGCCCTTAAACGCGGCATACGAAAGGCAACGAAATCAATGGGGCTGCTTTGCCATTAAATATGATATCTTGCCTTTAAATCCGACATTCTTGCCTTTAAAGCTGGCTCAGGGTTCACGGAGTTGAACGGTTGGCAGCGATAGAAGGTAATGACGAAGAAGGTGGCGATTTTGGTGCTGAGGCGCAGCGCCGGGCATCGGTCCTTCGACCGCTTGTACAGGCGTATCTCAGCCGCGCCGGGAGCTTGGAGAGCGGTATCGGTGATGCAGTCTGGGAGCTTGGCGTCAGCAGGACCACAGTTTGGCGCTGGATCCGACGGCTTGCAGCAGAGGGTGGCCGGACAAGCGCTCTGCTTCCCCGCAAACGCGGGCGACGCAACGGGTCGGTCATGTTGCCCGGTGATGTCGAGGGCATCATCGAAGAGCATCTTACTCGATACTACCTTCGGCGAGAACGCCCCAGCCTAGCGCGAGTTGTGACAGAAATCCGCAGTGCCTGCCTTGAGCGGGGGCTTCAACCCCCGACACGACGTACCGTTCAGCGACGGCTTGATGCAATGGATGCCCGCGAAGTCATGAAAGCGAGGGAGGGCGCAAAGGCAGCGCGCCAAAGGTTTGCGCCGGTGACGGGAAGGAACAGATCAGAACGACCGCTGGACGTTGTGCAGATCGATCACACACCAGCGGACATCATCCTTGTCGACAGCTTCGAGCGCAAACCGGCTCTGATGCTGTGACCGCCCCCCGACGGCCTCTGTGTGCCAAGGTGGGTCTGCAATGATCCACAAAGGAGAGCGGTCATGTCTGAGATTATCACGGTCGGACTCGATTTGGCGAAGAATGTGTTTCAGGTTCACGGGGCCGACGCTGCGGGCCGGGCGGTGCTGCGCAAGAAGCTGAGAAGAGACCAGGTCTTGGCATTCTTCGGACAGCTTCCGGCCTGCGTTGTCGCGATGGAAGCCTGTGGCGGCGCCCATTTCTGGGGGCGTGAGATCGGGAAGATCGGGCATGAGGTGCGGCTGATCCCACCCGCCTACGTGAAGCCATTCGTGAAGCGCCAGAAGAATGACATGGCCGATGCCGAAGCAATCTGCGAGGCGGCGCAGCGCCCGACGATGCGCTTCGTGCCGGTGAAGAGCGAGGAGACCCAGGGCGCTGCAATGGTCTTTCGCATCCGCGAGTTGCTGATCCGGCAGAGAACCCAGGCCATCAATGCCCTGCGCGGGCATTTGGGCGAGTTCGGAAAGATCGTGCCGCAGGGCGCGGCTAACGTGTCGAAGCTGATTGCCATTGTGGAAGATCCGGAAGGCGGTCTGCCTGCCGATGCCATCCCCACGCTCAAGGTGCTGGTCGCGACCCTCGCCCATCTCGAGGCGGAGATCAGCAAGCTCGATACCGAGATCGCCCGGTGTGCCCAGGACAATGAGGTGGCGCGGCGGCTGATGACAGTCCCGGGGATAGGTCCTCTGATTGCCACGGCCATCGCAGTCCTGGCTCCGCCCCCCGAGACGTTCCGCAAGGCGCGCGATTTTGCGGCTTGGCTCGGCCTCACACCCCGTCAGCATTCCACAGGCGGCAAGCAGCGCCTTGGGGCCACTGACCTGCCCCTTTTTTCGGGGCCACTCGTAAATCGAGCTTGTTCTCCTTTTGTGTGCCATCATTCGGCGGCGTGAGCAATGGGCGCAGGCGCGGAGCCATCAAGTAGCTCAAGCGGCTGC
>Ga0172382_10009011_pt1 | contig 13731 bp, 13 predicted proteins | sample Leawel138RmetaG_FD_122245 | JGI IMG/M metagenome (GOLD analysis project Ga0172382, IMG submission 122245) | Leachate microbial communities from a municipal landfill in Southern Ontario, Canada - Leachate well 138R metaG | ecosystem: Engineered > Solid waste > Landfill > Unclassified | place...
GGATTCATAGGTTTTCAACGGCAAAAATACCGGCCGGATGGTTTTGGCAAAACCGCAAAAAACCGACTCCTTGGGGCCGAAAATGTTGAAATCGTTGCTTTTTTCAATTTGCGCGTCCGGATAGATGCTGTTGATCCGTTTCTCCAAAAAACTGATATAGCGGCGGGGTGCGGCGGCGTAAAAACAGATTTCCCCTTTCACTTTGGCAACCTCCAGCGCCACCCACGGCTTGGGCGCCCAAAAAACGCGCGGTGCCAGCGACACCAAATTGGCATAGAAATCCTCCATCACGCGGATCCAGTCCTTTTCCTGCCGTCCGGATTGCTGGATCTCTTCGGCAGTCTTGGACGGAATCCGCACCGACAGCAAGATCATGTCCATTGACAAGCGGAATTTTTCCCGGTTTCGCTTTTTGAGAATAAACCACGCGCCCGCCAGCAATCCCGCCAGCAGGACGCCGCCCAGAACCGCCCACGGCAAAAACGCCGGCAGGGTAGCGGTTTTCTCCAGCGGCGCGGCGGCGCGCGCCAGCCCGTAATAACTTTCGTCAAGAAGACGCCAGAAATCATTGTTTGCAAATTCTTCCATTATTCCATTTTACCTCCCTCGCCCCAAAAATCCAAATCGCATCGCCAACCCTCTATTCACAACCCTCTATTCCGCTTCTCCCGTAAAATTGTTATCATTGACTAATTTATCCGGTTAATTCAAAAAATTATGGAAAAATTTTCAAATTTCGAGAATCGCGCCGAGCGCGGCGAAGAAGCGCTGGAAGAACGCCTCAAAGAAATCGCCGCGGAGCTAAGAGAAAGCGATATTGATGTTGATGATTTTTGCCGCATAGATATGGAAGCATACGAACCGCTTTACGGCCAACAAGTCAAAAAGGATATTTACGAAATCAAGCAAAGAGAAAAAAAATGGCAAAAAGAAAAGCCGAGTAAAGAGGGAAAACAAAGAAAGAGAACCAACAGAGAAAAAATGGAAATGTTCAAGACCGCGCTTTTCCACAAGGCAATCGGAAAAAAATTCTTTGTTCTGAGATCGTCGCCGTTTGACGATTATAACAATGGCATTGACAATGTGATCGTGGAAAAAGAAACGGGCGCGGTCGTGGGTGCGTTTGACGAAGTGGTAGCCAAAAACGGCAAGACAGAAAAAGAAGGCAAAGTTGCCGCGCGCAATACCCGGAGCGGCGCCTTTTTAAAATATGGCATTGGCGCCGCCGGAGCAAAAACCACCAAGGAAAGCAACCACCACATTCCGCTTTTTTATCTGGCACTGGAAGAAAAAGAATTAAATGACGCGATAAATGACTTCAATCTTTCGGAGAAAGAGTTTTCGGAACTTGAAAAAGAATTGCTGAAGAAGCTGGCCGCCTCCGTCAAGGAACAAGCAAAGCCGATCTTGGAGATCGGAATGTTCAAAAACAAAACCGAGGATATTAAAAAATTCCAAACCGCCCTACAGGAAGCGGCAAAACAATCGTTTTAGAGGATGACTTAACTAAAAGGGTCCGACCCTTTTGAAAATTTAAAGTTTCACTAATCACTAAGCTGAAGCCTCTTGCGGCGAATTGTCTTGCTCTTTGCAGCTAAACGTATTTTCACCATACGCGCTAAATTCCTCTTTGATTTCTTCTATTCTTGCTTTAATCGCGTCCAATAAATTTATTTCATCAGGAGTTCCCGCTTCTTCTAAAATCTCTCTGGTATTAGGTGGTAAGTTCTTGTACAATTTAACGGCGTGCGCTTTTTCTTCTTGCGTTAATCCTTCCATATTCTCTTTAATTTCCGATAGCGTGTCCATTATTTCTTTTTTTTCACCACCCTCTATTGATTCTAACATGCTTATTTTGCCAAAAGTTATTGGCTTTCGGCAATTGATTATTTTGCTTTATGATATGAAATAATATCGCACTTTGCCCCTCTCCGCAAGATTGGAACAGCTATCAGGGGTTGAACCCCTGATAAATTTACAGAGGTTCAACCCCTGGAGATTTTTGACTCTTGGCAAATCAGCCGATGGTTTTGCCGTGTTTTTGGCGCCAGGCGTTGATTTTTTTGGGATCGCCGCAAAGCAATTCTTGGGGAGTTTTCCAATTGATTCCCTTGGTCGGCGCATAAATTTCCGGACGGGTGTATTGCGCGGACTCAAAAAAGCCGTCCTTGCCGTTGCGCGCCGCCAAAAAATCGGGCTTGCCGATCACGCCGGGAACGAGGCGACTCACCGCTTCGGCGATCGCCATCGCCGGCAGTTCTCCGCCCATCAAATCATAATCGCCGATGGAAATTTCGTGCGTGGCGATTTTTTTGGCCACTCTTTCATCCACGCCTTCATAACGGCCGCAGACAAAAACGATCTGCTTGAATTTCGCCAGCTTTGCCGCCATTTTTTGATTAAACGTTTTTCCGCGCGGCGTGAGCATAATTATTGCCGTGTCCTTGTTTGCCGGTTTTAATTTTTTGCCGGCGATTTTCAGTTTCGCGATTTTGGCAATCGCTTGGTGCCAAACATCAACTTTCATCACCATGCCAAAACCGCCGCCGAACGGCTTGTCGTCAACGGTATGGTGCTTATCCGGCGCGAAATCGCGCAAATTGTGAACCCGGATTTTTATCAATTTCTTTTCCCGCGCCTTTTTGAAAAGCGATTCCTCAAAATAGGGCCGGATGATTTCCGGAAAAATGGTGATGAAGTCAAAATGAATCATACAATCATTTAATCATAAAAACATAAAATAACAAACTAAAGGAAAACAACTTGCATTCAATCTTTTGCCAAGGTCTAACCCTCGCATTGGCGAGGGATAGACCCTTAAAACGCAGGGATACGCTTCCCAAATAAGTGACTGCAAAAGAAAGACCCCGGCGAATGCGGGGTCTTTCTTTTTTGAGTTTAAAACTAAAACTTGAGATCGTCTTCATCGTCGTCGCGGGACGGCTTCTCTTCGGCGCGCGGCGCGCGGCGGCCGCCTTCCGGCTCTTCAATCTTCAAATTGACGCGCGCGTGGTTCTTCAAGCCGATAATGCGCACCAGATTGCGAATCGCCCGCGCGGTGCTACCGCTGCGGCCGATGATCTGGCCCATATCTTCCGCGTTGACTTTCAGCGAGAGCAGAACGCCCATCTCGTCAACAGTGCGGCTCACCTTCACGTCTTCGGGATGATCCACCAGCGACTTGATCAAGAACTCAAGAAATTCCTGGTCGTTTTTATTTTCCATAGATATCGCGTATCATTCATTCAAACAAAATTCTTCGACCTTTCAGGCATCATTCTCAACGCCTATTCATAAATGTGATACCCGTATACCGCCATTATATTCCAAATCAAAAATCGTTGTCAAACCGCCGGCGCGGCGGCCGGAGACGCTTCCTTTACCGAAGCCGCCGGTTCGGCGGCGCCTTCTTTCTTCTTGGATTTGGCGTGAACCGGAATTTTCTTTCCCTCCATCACCTTCTCGCCGATGAGAATGTTTCTGACCGTCGGCGACGGCTGGGCGCCTTTCTTCATCCAATCGGAGATCTTTTCCCGGTCAAGCTTGATCTCTTTGGTAACGCGATTGACAAAACCGACTTCCTCGCAAAACTTGCCCGCGGACGCCGAAACCCGCTTATCGGCCACCACCACCCGAAACGACGGCTGGTTCTTTCTGCCGATACGGCGCAATCTGATAGTTAACATAATTTGGTCTATGGTTAGTTTAAGTTTGTTTTACCCTTAATGTATAACACATTTTTTGGCATATTGCAATCGCCGCGAAGGCAACCACTCGCTAGGCCTAAAATTCTTTTACTAGGGTCTAACCCTCGCATTAGCGAGGGATAGACCCTTAAAAATACATATCTCTTCTCTTGAAATTGGCTATTGCCAGTTTTTCGCCGCCAACGCGGCCTTGGCGGTTTCTTCTTCGGCCTCCTGCTTTGAATACCCGCCCGCTTGCGCCACCAATTCGTTTCCCAAATAAACCCCGACGGTGAAATATTTGGCATGATCCGGCCCGCGTTCGTCCAAAACGCGATAGACCGGCGTGATCTTAACGACTTCCTGCGCCATTTCCTGAAAATGCGATTTGGCGTCCTTGTATAATTTTTTGGCGATAATTTCCGGCAGTTCCCCGAGAAGATTTTTTTTGATGAAACTGCGGCACGCTTCATTGCCGCGATCCAGATAAAGCGCGCCGATAAAGGCTTCAAAGGTGTTGGCCAAAATATATTGCCGCGACTTTCCTTCTTCTTTGGCCTCCCCGCGCGAAAGCAAAAGAAAATCGCCGAATCCCATCCGCCCGGCCGCCGAAGAGATCATTTTCGTGTTCACCAGCGCCGCCCGCCAGCTGGTGAGCTCTCCTTCGGACTTGTCCGGATAGGCAAGATAAAGATGCTCGGTCACCGCCAGCTCCAGCACCGCATCGCCCAAAAATTCCAATCGTTCGTTGTTCCCCAAATTGATTTGAGGGTTCTCGTTCAGATAGGAACGATGGATAAACGCCTGCGTGAGCAAATCCCGATTTTTGAAAACAACGCCCAGTTTTTTTTCAAGCTTGGAAAAATCCTTCATCGTTACAAATTGAAAATGTAAAAATCAAAAATCAAAATGACAATTAAAAATGATAAAAATTATGGAATTAAAATTTTTAATTTTAAGTTGTCATTTTCAATTTTGATTTTTTAATTTTGAATTATCATTTATTAGACCTACTGCGTAAATATTTACGCGACGAAATTTTCAGATTTCGCGCGAGCCGAATGAGGAATGAGGAGGCATATTGGCTTAAATATGCCGACGATTGACGAATTCGGCGTAGCCGAAATATGGAAATTGCAGTAGGAAATATTTACGCAGTAGGTCTATTTATTATTGGCCAGTTCGGGATTTTGTTCCAGCATTTCTTTGTAGACCGTGCCCAAAACGCCGTTGACGAACTTTCCCGAACTCTCCCCGCCGAAATTCTTCGCCAATTCAATGGCCTCATTGATGGCCACCTTTGGCGGCACCGCCTTTTTGTCTTCATAGAGCAGTTCAAACAGCCCCAACCTCAGGATGTTGCGGTCAATCACGCTGATTTGATCAATCGGCCATTGCGGCGCGGCTTTCGCGATGATTGAATCCAAAACCGGCAGTTTGCCTGTCACGCCCGCCGACAATTCCCGCGCAAATTCCGTTTCTTCCAATCCGGGGCCGAATTCGTCAAGATTTCTTTGCAAAATCGGTTCCAAATCGCTTTTCCGACCGTAAAAATCCCATTCAAAAAGGGATTGCATCACGATTGATCGCGTAAGGTGCCTTGAAGCCATATCTCAAAATGACAAACAACAAATTCTATTCACATCACACTATGAAATCGGACTGGTGATGGGAATCATAGAAAGCACATTCACGAAATTTTATAATAAATAGTCCGATTCGTGAATGTGATTTCTATATTTGAAACAACCGCCGGCCTAACCGGCCGTTTCGGAAGTTTTTGTTTCTTTCGCCGCACCCTGGGCCGCGATCTCCGATTCCCGGTCGCGCCGCTGTTTGCGATCAAGACGGGAAAACACATCCACCGCCTCCTTGCCGCGATAATGGCCGCAAAACGGGCAGGCATGATGGGATTTGACCGGTTTGCCGCATTTCGCGCACTGAGAGAAAGAAGGATTCTTCAGAAACAAGTGCATCCGGCGCTGGTTCCGGCTTCCTTTGGTATGTCTTTTTTTTGGTACGCCACCCATAAAAATAGTTAATGAGTAATGAGTTGATGAGTATTAGACCTACTGCTCAAAGATTTTCTACTGCAATTTCCATATTTCGGCTAAGCCAAATTCATCGCTCGTCGGCAGACTTTAGTTTCAAGTATGCCTCCTCGCTCTTCATTCGGCTCGCTCGAAATCTGAAAATTTCGCTACGGAAATCTTTGAGCAGTAGGTCTAATGGAAAAATCAAAATTCAATCAACCGGACTCAAAATTAAACAACGACTGCCTTTTACCACAAATTCCACAGAAAATCAAATTTTTCTCCGCGTGCCTCGCCGAAGAGAGGTGCATTATCTATCATTCAAAAACGATCGTGCCGCGAAAATTTTCGCCGCTATCCTCGGGTTCCGCCGAATAAAATTCCGCCTTGCCGCCGCCGGCGGGCGGCTCGTCCAGCGCCACCGTCACAAACCGCCCCGGTTCAATCGCGCCGGAATTCATCCCAGTTTCCGTTATTGCAAAAGAATGGACGCGGACGCCTTTATTGACGATCTTGAGCGTCCGGGAACTGGAATTTGAAAGATTGATTTCCCGCGAGGAGAATCCCCCTTCGTCAACGCTAATCTCCAGCGCGGTTTCCATCGGCTGTTGCGCGGAAACCGGGAACAATACCGCCGGCGCCAAGGGCGCAACCGAACATTCCTCCGCTTCCGGACAGGAACAGACGGCCTGTTTCATCCCCTGCGACAACGACGCCGCGCCGCCCGAATTATCGCCGACAATGCCCGCCACCGCCAAAAGGCCGACGGTAAAAATCAAGGAAAACATCGCGCAAAAATTCACGGCAAAACCGATGGCCGCCGCGCGATCAAGCTTGTTGCGTTTTTTTGCAGGACTCATTTTTTTATATTATTACCTTATTACCTTTCATTTTTTCATTATACCCTTGCGGGCGGCGGAAGCGCAAGGGGCAAAGGTGCGGCGATGGACGGAACAGAGGCCGTGCTTTTCAATTGCCGCCAAATGCTCCTTGGTGCCATAGCCTTTGTGCCGGGCAAATCCGTATTCGGGATAAAGTTTGCCGATCTTTTCCATCAGACGGTCGCGCCGGACTTTGGCGGCAATGCTCGCCGCGGCGATGCAAAAAACTTTGGCATCGCCGCCAATGATTGATTTCTGTTCGTAAGAAATTTTTATGGAAAAATTGCCGTCAATCAGACAAACGATTTTGCCGGCGGAAATTTTATCTTTCATTTGAGCAATCGCTCTCTTGACGGCACGGCGCATCGCCAACTTTGACGCTTCCAAAATATTGATCTTGTCAATGATTTTTTCTCCGACTCCCGCCGATGCGCAAACAAGGTTTTTGTGGCGGATAATCCGGTAATAGACCGCTTCGCGCGCCGCGGCCGTCATTTCTTTGGAGTCGCGCACAGTGCCTAGCAGACCGGCAAAATCGCACCGGTCAACCGGAAAAACAACGGCTACCGCCGCGGCCGTCACCGGTCCGGCCAGCGGGCCGCGGCCGGCTTCGTCAACGCCGATCACCAGTTTGAATCCGCGCCGGAAACAACGGGATTCGCAAACGAAATTGGCACAACGGGCAGATTTCAATTTTTGTTGATTTCAGTTATAATGGCGGCAGGGACGTTTCCCAAAGAGCGCCCCAAGTAGATTATAACCTTAATTCTTTTGCGGTAAAATCAATGGAGGAATTTGTCATCGCCGGGAAACCGGTGCTCATCTGGAGCAAAAAAGACATTGACACCGAAATGGAACAGGCCTCGCTTGACCGCCGCGATGCGAATTTCGCCGGAAAGACGTTGAAGTCTTTCTCGTTGATGGAAAAGGATTTTGATTACGGAATTAATTTTCAAAACACTTTGATTATCGGCAACGTGTTTTTTGCGGACGCCAGCGTTAACGGCAGCGTCAACCTCGCAAACGCGGCGATAGACGGCTCGTTTTTTTTCAATCGGGGGAAGCTCATCGGCGATCTGTTGATGGAAAAGGCGTGGGTCGGGCAAACGATAAATTTGTCCGGGATAAACATCACCGGATCGGTTTTGATGCCGCAAACAAGAATCAACGGGTTTGTGAGCCTGGCTAAAGCGGTCGCGCTGGGAAATATTGATCTGCGCGGCGCGGAGGTGCAGAATTACCTTCAAGGAGAACTGAAAGTCAACGGCGACGTGCTGTGCGAGAACGCGCAAATCAACGGTTTTCTGGATTTGAGCGGCGCCACCGTCGCCGGCGACGTGAATCTGAAAAGCGCGCTCATAAGACAGCGGCTGGCGGCGCGCGATTTGAAGCTTGAAGGAAATTTTTTCCTCAAGGATTGCATTTACAACAAAGCGCTCGTTGATCTCGGCGGCCTCCCGGAAGAAAAAATCATCCGATAAAATAAAATTGAAAATTAAAAATCAAAATGAAAAACGACAATTTTGATTTTTTAATTTTGTATTTTTACCATGGATTTCGTCCATCTACACACTCACACCCATTACAGTTTGCTGGATGGATTGGCGCAAATCGATCCGCTTTTGGATAAGGTCCAATCCCTGGGAATGAGCGCTTGCGCGATCACCGACCACGGCAATATGTACGGCGCCGTGGAATTCTATAAAAAAGCCAAAAAACGCGGCATCAAGCCGATCATCGGCTGTGAAGTCTATGTCGCGCTGGAAAGCCGCTTTTCGCGCCGGCCGCAGATTGACGACGCGCGCCACCATCTGGTTCTGCTGGTGAAAAATGAAGCGGGCTACCGCAATTTGGTGAAATTGGTCACCAAAGCGCATTTGGAAGGGTTTTATTACAAGCCGCGTGTTGACGAAGAACTTTTGGCCGAACACCAAGAGGGATTGATCGCCATGACCGCCTGCATCCAGGGAAAAATCCCCCGCCTGGCCATCGCCAAGAAAATGGACGAGGCGCTTGAATGCGCGCGCCGCTATCAAAAAATGTTCGGCAAAGAAAATTTCTTTTTGGAAATTCAGCACCATCCGAATCTTCCCGACCAATCGCCGGCCAACGAAGGATTGATTGAAATCGCCCGAAAGACCGGCATCGGGTTGGTCGCCACCAACGACATTCATTATTTGGACGCCGACGATATGGAAGCGCAGGATATTTTGATGCTCATCAACACCGGCGCCGATATCAATAATCCCGAACGCCTCACGATGAAAGGCGAAGATTTTTCAATGAGAAGCCCGCAGAAAATGATTGAGGATTTCAAGGATTTCCCGGAGGCGATTGAAAACACGGCCAAGATCGCGCAAATGTGCGAATTTGAATTTGAGCTCAAAAAGACCAAACTGCCACGCTTCACTCCACCGAAGAACAAGAACAACGAAGAGTATCTTCGCGACCTTTGCCGCGCGGGAATGGAAAAGCGCTACGGCCAAAATCCCTCCCGGGAAACGCGAGATCGCTTTGAATATGAATTTGCCGCGATCAAGGAATTGGGATTCATTGAATATTTCTTGATTGTGCAGGATTTCGTTAACTGGGCAAAAAACAATCGCATCGTCGTCGGACCCGGTCGCGGATCGGCCGCCGGATCAATTGTGTCCTATCTTTTGAACATCACCGACATTGATCCGCTGAGATACGGCTTGCTGTTTGAACGGTTTTTAAATCCCGGGCGGTCCGCGGTTTCTTTGCCGGACATTGATATGGATTTTGCCGACCGGCGCCGGCCGGAAGTGATTGAATACGTGAGCCAAAAATACGGATACGGACACGTGGCGCAGATCATCACTTTCGGCACCATGGCCGCGCGCGCGGTGGTGCGCGATGTCGGCCGGGTTCTGCAATATCCTTACAGCTATTGCGACCGCCTGGCCAAAATGATTCCTTTCGGCATGAATTTGGACGAGGCGCTGGCAAAAGCCGACGATCTGAAAACTTTGGTCCAAAACGATGAAAAAGCGCGGGTGCTGATGGGCTTTGCCAAAAAACTGGAGGGTTGCGCCCGCCACGCGTCCACGCACGCCTGCGGCGTGGTGATCTCACCCGTCCCGCTGGACGAGATCGTGCCGGTGCAACATCCCACCGCCGACGACAACGGATTGGTTTCCCAATACGAACTGCACGCCATTGAAGATATGGGGCTGTTGAAGATGGATTTCCTGGGATTGAAAAACTTGACCATCATTGAAGACACGCTGGCGCGGATCTATCTGGTGCAAAATCAAAGCATTGACCTTAAAGCCATTCCGATGGACGACAAAGAGGCCTATGCGCTGATGGCGCGCGGCGACACCGTGGGAGTGTTTCAGTTGGAAAGCGCGGGGATGCAGAGATATTTGAAACAATTGAAGCCCACGCAATTTGAGGATATCATCGCCATGGTCGCCCTCTACCGCCCGGGCCCGATGCAATTCATTCCGGATTTCATTGACGGCAAAAGCGGCTTGAAAATCCCGCAATATTTGCATCCCAAGCTGGAGCCGATTCTGGGACCGACCTACGGCATTATTTTGTATCAGGAACAAACAATGAAAATCGCGCAGGAACTGGCCGGATTTTCCATGGCCGAGGCCGATACCCTGCGCAAAGCCATCGGCAAAAAGATCAAAGATTTGATGATGGCGTCAAAGCAGAAGTTCATTGACGGTTGCCAAAAAAACGGCATCGCCAAGAAGATCGCTGTTGAAATTTGGAGCTGGATTGAGCCCAGCGCGGACTATTCTTTCAATAAGTCGCACGCGGCCTGCTACGCGATGATCGCCTACCAAACCGCCTGGCTGAAAGCGCATTACCCGGCGGAGTTTATGGCCGCGCTGATCACTTCCGAAAAAAACGACGTGGAACGGGTGGGCTATCTGATCGGCGAGTGCAAAAATATGGGACTGGAAGTGCTGGCACCCGACATTAATGAAAGCTATCACGGGTTCACCGTGATTCCCGAAAGCAACAAAATCCGCTTCGGTCTGGCGGCGGTGAAAAATGTCGGCGAAAACTTGGTCAATGAAGTGGTTTCGCAACGAAAATCGGGCGGCAAGTTCCGGGATATTTTTGATTTTACGGAAAGAATCAATCCCAAAGTGATCAATCGCAAATCTCTGGAAGCGCTGATCAAGGCCGGCGTTTTTGACGCAATGGCGGAAAGAAACACCCTGCTGGCCAACGTTGAAAAACTTTTGGAAATCGGCCGGGAAAATGAAAGAAACAAATCCAACGGCCAGCAGGGGCTTTTCGCCGCCCTGCCGGCGGCCAAGATCAACGGCCATTCGCTGTCCTCCGCGCACCCTGCCGGGAAGGCCGAAAAATTGATGTGGGAAAAAGAGCTTCTGGGGCTGTTCGTCACTTCCCATCCGCTGGAGGAATACAAGGATGAAATGGAAAAAAAGTGCCTGAAAATTTCCCGCGTGAAAGAAAGCCAGGCCGCGCGAATGGTGAAGATCGGCGGAATGATTTCCACCGTCAAAAAGATTATCACCAAAAGCGGCAAGCCGATGCTGTTTATGAGCCTGGAAGACTTGACCGACCGCATTGAAGTGGTCGTGTTCGCGTCGGCGATGGAAAAAAATCCGGCGGTGTTTTGCGAGAGCAAGGTGGTTTACGTCTATGGCCGCATTGATCTGCGCGACGGCGAAACCAAAATCGTGGCCGACAACGTGGAGCAGGTTTCGCGGGAAGAAACCTTGCTGGCATAAAAAATGAAATAATTTTATAATGAAATTGCAGTCGCAATTTAAAAAAGGTCGAAAGTAAAACACCTTGTGCGTTACCGATGCAACAATCGGGCAATGCGTAGGTATCAATGTAAGTAACATTGTAAGTAGCAATAAAAATTTTAATAATTTATCTAAAATATGAACCTCAAACACAAAATCCTGGCCGCCGGGTTGGCGGCGATCATTGCGGGCTTTGGTATTTTCGCGGCGAATATAAGCACCGCGCAAGCGCAAACCGATAACGATAATGCAAATCCCGCCATCGCGCAAATGGCGCAGATGATTGAGTCGCTCAAACAGCAAATCCAGCAGATCATTGCGCTCATCGCCCAATTAAAGCCCCAGGAAACCTGCGGCAACGGCAAGTGCCGCTTCGGCGAAACCGCAACCACCTGCCCGGCAGACTGTCAGGCAATTGATAATTGCGTCCAAGAAGGAAAATGGGGGCAACGAAACCAAAAATGTTGCCAAGGGCTGACCGCAAATCATCGCCCGGCGGTTTCGAGCGGTAGCATTGATGCTCAAGGATTGTTTATCTGTTACAAGTGCGGCGATGGCATTTGTTCTGAAAACGAAATGACGGACTTTTGCGCCAAAGATTGTCTCAAGTGCGGCAATGGTACATGCGAAGACAAAGAGGATCAGCTCAGTTGCGCCGCAGATTGCGGCACGGCGAAATGCGCACTGCCATATTGGCCGTGTTGGACATCATCAATAACAAACCCCTACGGGACAACTTTGACGCCAAATCAATGTTGTGAAGGGACAACCTGCGTAATGGGAGTTATCTCCGGAACCTGTCTGCCAAAAGATAATAATAAATGCGGTAATGGCGTTTGCGATTTGGAAGAATCCGTAGCTAATTGTCCTGCCGATTGCAATGACTGCGTGATTGGATTTAAAGCCAGCGAATGTTGCGGTTGCCCGAAAAAAATTTCACGCTCTTTGGTAGGAACCGACGGTTGGGTTGCCTATGAAAAAGGCAAAGACTATAGCGCGTTTCCCAAAAAAGAAAATTGTGCGGGTATCGCTTGCTCACCATGCGAAGACATTAACACAATCTATCAAAATAACTGCACCTTGTGCGGTAATGGCACCTGTGAATCCGGCGAAACCGCAACCACCTGCCCGGCAGACTGCGTTGCGACAGAAAATAAAACGTGCTCAGACCTTTGCAAGTTTAAGGGTTATACCGCAAGCCGCTGCAATATGTGGTCAACCGGAACCATGAACACCGATCCCAATTCTGGATGCAGGGTCGGTGAATCAAATTTGGGATGGACATCTGATTGCACTCCCGCCTTAGGTGGCACCGGCGGCCGGGCCTGCTGTTGCGAGACAAAAGCCCCTATAACAATCATCACTCCGGAAATATGCCTCAAGCCCTTGGGATCAACCATTACCACCGCCCAAAAAGAAGCCTGCACCAAGGCCAACGGCCAAATTGTTTGCAGCAACCAATGTAATTATACAACCAGCGCTGATGTCAATTATTTGCTCGGCACTTCCGGATTGGCAACGCAATCAGAACTTCCGGGTACTTGTCCCGTCGTTACGTCATGCTATTGCGCCTGCGGCCAAAGCGGCAATAATAATGGAAACGTCCAAACTGCCACCGAAGGCCCATCTTGGGAAGGAACCATACCCGCGATTGATATTAAAAACTTAGGCGCCAACTTATCGCAAGTGATTGAAACAGTAAAAAGCATTCTTGATAAACTTATTTTGCAAAAATAAGTCCGCCTCAAAAAACCTCGCCCGAAGCGAGGATGACAATAAGCTTTACCGTTTAACACTTCCCGAAGCGCTGGGTGCCAGCGCCGGCGCTGAGATAAAAAGCTCGGTCAACATAGAAAGATGCGATCAAATAGCCTGCTCATCCGATTTGTCCCGCTATGAATGCCAGGCCGCCGGGGGTCAGATTTATGCCGGCAACGGGACGGTAAATAATTGCCATTGCCCCGCAACCTGTAATTCATTGTCCGGCGAGGTTTGCGGCGATTAGTTTCAAGCGATTTGAAAAAACAAAAATCCCGAATTTCGGGATTTTTGTTTTTCGCGGATAAATCGTATAATGAAATTGCAAGCGCACCGTAAAGGTCGTTTTTTGCGCAAATTCTTTTTGAAAAAATAACCAATAATTAAAAATGAACTTCAAACACAAAATCCTGGCCGCTGGGTTGGCGGCAATCATCGCGGGCTTTGGTATGTTCGCGGCGGATATAAACACCGCGCAAGCGCAAACCGATGATGGCAACACAAATTCCGCCATCGCGCAAATGATGCAGATGATTGAAACGCTCAAACAGCAGATCCAGCAGATCATCGCGCTCATCGCCCAATTAAAACCCCAAGAAACCTGCGGCAA
>Ga0172382_10009013_pt1 | contig 13729 bp, 14 predicted proteins | sample Leawel138RmetaG_FD_122245 | JGI IMG/M metagenome (GOLD analysis project Ga0172382, IMG submission 122245) | Leachate microbial communities from a municipal landfill in Southern Ontario, Canada - Leachate well 138R metaG | ecosystem: Engineered > Solid waste > Landfill > Unclassified | place...
AAATGAATTTTAGAATTGATATTCTTAATTTAATGGATAAGGATTATTTTATGATTCCTGGTTATTCTGAAGAAGAAAGAAGAATTAATCTTGCTTTTTCTTTTAATCTTTAAAGTTTTACTTTGTAACATTATTTGAATTAAAAAAGTAATAAACAATAAACGGAGGAAATAAATGGATATTTTATTAAAAGGCGGATTTATGATGGTGCCGTTGGTTATTTGTTCTATTATAGCGGTTACTATATTTATAGAGAGATTAATGTTTCTTAAAAAAATAAAAATTGACAGTGAATCACTTATGGCTAGAATTCGTGAAGTAATGGAAACTGGTAAAGTTGATCTTGCAATTCATACTTGTAAAAGAGCTGATACACCTCTTTCAAGAATACTTCTTGCTGGAATTCAGAATTTTAGTAAAAGTAAAGATACTATAAAAAGTTCTATTGAACAGGCTTCACTTGAAGAATTACCAGCACTTGAAAAAAATGTCATGGCTCTTGGTACTGTTGCACAAATTGCTCCACTTCTTGGATTTCTTGGCACAGTTACTGGTATGATTAAATCTTTTGCTGTTGTTGCATCTCAAGGTCTTGGAAATAATCCTACTGCTCTTGCTGGTGGTATTGCAGAAGCTCTTATTACTACGGCTTCTGGTTTGTTTATAGCTATACCTACTTTTGTTGTATATAATTATCTTATAAACAGAATAGATAGATTTCTTATTGAAATTGAAAAACGAAGTATGGAAATTATAAGTATTTTGGATAGGGAGTAATTATTAATGGATAGATTAAAAAAGAGAAGAAGGAATATTTCGCTTAGTATTGAAAGCGTTGCTATGACAGATGTTGTTTTTCTGCTTCTAATATTTTTTATGTTAAGTACTACTTTTGTTACTCTTGATGCTGGAATTAAGATTGATCTTCCTCAAGGTGGTATAAAAAACCTTGATGTTCAAGAAGAATTAAAGCTTAAGATAACTAAAAATGGTGATATTTTTTATCATGGTAGAATGATAAATGAAAATTTTGACAAAGTAATATCAGTTGCAATTGAAGAAAGTACAACTAAAACAGTTATAATTAGTGGTGATAAAAATACAGTACATGGTGATATTGTTCATATAATGAGTAGTGTACTTAAACTTGGTGCTAAATCAATAGCAATCGCTACAAATCCTGAAGAGGAGAGTCAAATTGAAGAGATTTAATTTTGATAATAAAGAGAAAATACTTCCTCTTTTAAGCTCAATTATGATACATCTTATGCTGTTTCTTGTTATTGATGATATTATTTCTTTAGATATAAGACTTAAAGAAAAAAAACCTCAATATGTTTTTATTCAGCCTGTAATGCTTAATCATGAAATTCAAAAAGATAATGTTATGGCTGATGTTGCAAATATTAAGAAAAAACTTAGAGATATTCCTGAAAAAAAAGAAGAAAAAGCAATTATTGAAAAAAAAGTTATTGAAAAAAAACAGATTAATCCAGAAAAAGTTAATATTGAAAAGCGTGCTTTAGATAAAATCGTTAATATTGAAAAAGAAAAATTTAATCTTCCAGAACCTGTTTTTGAAAAAAAGACTGTTCAGAGTGATGTTATTAATCCTCAAAAAGAAATTGCTCTTATTGATTCCAAAGATACTAATATTAAAAAAAATATTATTCCTCCTGAACTTCTTATTAAAAAAGAAAAAATAGATATTTTGAGTGATAATTCCAAAGATTTTTTTGATATTGATATACAAGATGAAAAATTTATGGAAGATATTGAACAAGCTCCAGAAAATATTAATTTTGAAATTGAAAGTTTTAACAATGATAATAAGGAAATTCCTAAATTATTAAGTTTTGTTACTCCTGAATATCCTTCATGGGCAATTGATTCTGGTTTTGAGGGTTATGTAAAGTTTAAACTTGATCTTAATAAAAACGGTATAGTTGAGTCTATTGTTAAATATCAGGCTAATATTCCATCTGAATTAATAGCTCATACTGCTGAAAGTGTCAGAAAATGGGTTTTTATTCCTCTTAAATTAAATGATGAATCTTTAAAAAGTACTATTCTTGTAACAATTATTTATAGATTAGAGGTAAAAAACTGAAGACAGTAGTGTTTCCTCTGACTTCAAGCTGTCCGCATAAATGCGTTTTTTGTTCTCATAATGGGAATGGGGATGATATTCTTGTATATAAAAAAACTTTTGATTATTCTGAATGCATAAGTAAAGCTCAAAAAATTTTTAATTCTGAAGTTATAATTGGTGAATCTGCGACAAGAATTAACGAAGGTGAACCTTTTATTTATAAAGGTATTGAAGATATAATAAATATTCTTTCAAATAATAAAAATAAAATTATTATTACTACAAGTGGAGCTTATTTAAACGAAAAAACTATTGAATTTTTAAGTTTTTTACCTAATATTGAGATGAATATATCGCTTAATTCTAGCAATCCTGAAATTAGAAATTTTATAATGAATGATAATAAAAGCTCTAATGCTATAAATGCTGTAATTAGTCTTGGTAAAAAAAATATTAAATATAATGGCTCTATTGTGGCTTTGGAGTTTAAAGATGATTTTATAGATCTAAAAAAAACAATTGAATTTCTTCATGAAAATAATGCTCAATTTATTAGAGTTTTTGTGCCTGGATATTCTAATAAAAATAAAAAAGATATTCTTTGTGTAAATACTAATAAATTGACATATTCGCTTGATTCTATTAGAGAAAAAATCCCTGTTCTTATTGAACCTGCAAATTTAAATTCAAAAATTATTATTCAGGGTATATTGCTTAATAGTCCTGCTTTAAAAGCTGATTTGAAATTTAAAGATGAAATATTAAGTGTAAATGGTATTGAACCTGTTAGCTCTCAACATTCATTTGAAATAATTAAAAAATTTAAAAATCCTGAAATTACTATTCGTAGAAATAAAGAAATTCTTAATAAAATAATATTAAAGAATGAAAATGAATGTTCAGGTTTGCTTCTTTATATGGATTTAAGTTATAAAAAATTCTATGAAATTAAAGATGCTCTTTGTGATGTTAATTCATGTTTATGTGTTTCAGAATTATCAGCAGATTTTTTTATTAAAAAATTTGGCTTTGATAAAGTTCATGTTGTTAAAAATATGTCTTTTGGTGGAAATATAAGCTGTAATGGTTTATTGACAGTGACCGATATAATAAATAGCCTTAATAATGTTAGTTTTACAAGATTGATATTGCATTCAAATTTTCTTGATAATGATGATAAAGATATTTTGGGCAAATCAGTTTATGATATTGTTACAGAAAAATATGTTAATATTTCTTTGATGTAATGTTAAAACAAAAATATATTTATGGGAAATTTTGTTTATGAAAGATAAAAATAATGATAAAAAAAATATAAATCCTTGGGAAAAGGATGATAATGGTTATTCTGAACTTATTATTGATGTGGAATCTCCTATTGATGATGAAGATAAAAAGCATGAAACAAATAACAATTCTGATAATAAAGATAATATATGGGATGAATTTGATTTGGTTGAAAATGATGATGGTGAAGTTGAAAACAATACTGAAGAAATTGAAGAAACCAAAGATATTGAAGATAAAACTCCTAAAAAAAGTAATAATCCTTGGCATGCTGAAAACTATGAAAAAGAAGAGCTTGTTCTTGATATTGATGATGAAATTGAAGAAGATGATGATGATAGTGAAGTTGAAAACGATACTGAAGAAATTGAAGAAACCAAAGATATTGAAGATAAAACTCCTAAAAAAAGTAATAATCCTTGGCATGCTGAAAACTATGAAAAAGAAGAGCTTGATCTTGATATTGATATTGACAATGAAATTGAAGATGAGGATGATGATGATGATGAGGATACAGAAGATGATTCTGATGACTCTGACGATAATGATTTAGAAGAAGATGATCACTCTGCCGATAATGATGAAGTTAAATATATTAGTGATATAGAAAACATTGATGATTATCATGAGATTCTTGGTAAAAATGACGATGATATGGATTTTGATGAACTTCAAGATGATATTTTAAAGAGTTTTTCTAAGGTTGATTTTAATAAAGTTGTTTTTGATGATCATAATCATGATGATGATCATGATTATAATGATAATGACCATGACTATATTGATGAAAATTGCGATGCAATTGATAAAAATAATGATTTTTCTGATACTACTGAGCAGATTGATTCTAATAAAAAATCTTTTAATTTAAAATTAAATAAAAAAATCTATTTATTTCTTATTGCTTTTTCTATTTTGGTTATTTTGTTAACTATTATTTTGTCATTATTTAAAAATAATGATGAGAAAGTTGAAGTTGTGAGCGATATTAATAAACAGATTAGCCGTATTGGTGAAAGGGATAAAGTACTTGATGTTGAAATAAAAGTTGATAGTAAAGAATCTATGGTAAAACAAATTCCTGTTAAGGAAAATCTTCTTAAAGAAATAATTCCAAAACAGTCATCAACTGAACAGTCATCAACTGAACAGAAATTATCTGACAAGAAAGTTTTTAAAATTTCTAATTTTTTATATACTATTGATTCTCAACCTCAGGGTGCTAAAGTTATTATTGATAAAAAAAAAATTGCTTTGACTCCTTATAATGGTGAGTCTGAGTCTGAGGAAATATCTGTTACTTTAGAACATAAATATTTTGAATCAAAAAGTTTTATTATTGATGTTTCAAAAAATAATTATAATAAGCTTGTTCTTGATAAAAGAAAAACTGGAATTCTTAAAATTAAAACTTATCCTCCTGCTCTTATTCGCATTAATGATGATAAATGGGAAGAATCTCCTTTTGAGAAAACTCTTCCTTATGATAATTATCGTGTTGAAATTAAAAAAGATGGTTTTTCAAAAATTGTTGATAATATTGAGTTTGTAGAGGAAAATAAAGTTATTGAATATAATCCTGATATTTTACCTCCGCTTGGTAAGATTGAAGTTGTTATTAATGATGTTTTTTCTCGTGGTGGTGAGTTTAGCTGGAATGATATTGAAAATACTGAAAAATATATAGTTTTTATTGACAATGCTGAATATGCTGAAGTTTCAGAGACTAAAATCAGGATTTCAGATTTATCCCCTGATACTGATTATAATATTTCAATTATTGCTCAAAATAAAGGTGGAAGGTCAAAAAATACTGTTAAAAAGAGATTTAGAACTTTTAGAAAACCTGGTGATATTAAAAATATTGAAATATTTCCTGGTATTTCCCTTGAAATGGTATTTATTCCGCCTGGAGTTTTTAAAATGGGTGGTTCAGATGGTAATTTTTTACAAACTAATGAGATTCCTGCTCATGAGGTTAAAATATCAAGAGGTTTTTATATTTCTAAGTATGAAATTACTCAAAAACAATTTGAAAAAGTTACTGGTTATAATCCTTCAAAATTTAAAGATCCAAATCTTCCTGCTGAAAGTGTTAAATGGAATGAGGCTATTGAATTTTGTAATGCTCTTTCTTGGAGCAAAAATCTTAAAGAAAGATATGTTTTGAATCAAAATAATATTGATATTGATTATAATGCTAATGGTTTTAGACTTCCTACTGAGGCTGAATGGGAATATTGTTATAGAGCTGGTACTCAAACAAGATTTTATTGGGGTGATAAAGAACATAGTGATTATTATCAGGGTTTTACTGAAACTAATGGTAAACCTGTAAAACCTGGTCAAAAAAAACCTAATGATTGGGGTTTATATGATATGGCTGGTAATGTTTGGGAATGGTGTGAAGATTATTATTCGGGTTCTTTTTATAAGGAATCTCCTGAAATTGACCCAGTTTTTAATAAAATGAGAAGTTATAAAGTTATTCGTGGTGGTTCATGTAATGATGATACTGATTTTATGAGAGGTTCAAGCAGGGGAATGTATGGACTTTATGTTGAAGCTCATACTCAAGGTTTTAGAGTTATTCTGCCAGAATGATAGATTAATTTATGTTAGTAGAACATAAATTAAGAATTAAAAATCCATATTCCGTCACCCTCCATATGTTCGCCTGTCATCTCGGTATGATTCTGAGCCGGTATCTGTATTAAAAGCAGTATAATAACGGTATATGGAGCGTATAAGAGCGTGAAATAGTGAAGTAGTTAGATAGGAAAAGCTTTAAATCCATTTCACCATTTCTAATTGCTTCATTAACTTGACTATAGTTTTTCAGGATTGTATTATTATTTTTAATAATAAAAAACAATAAATAAATATTTGGGTATATTGTATGAATAACAGAATAATAGTTAAAAAAAATCTATTTTTAAGTTATATTTTTCATATTCTTGATTTGGGCAATAATGATTTTGATACAGAATATTCAATTGCTTTTAAAGATATAGTTGAGGAAAAAGATAAAGAATTACTTAGAGAATTAAGAAGTTATCTAAGTTATTATAATGGTAGTGAAGGTAAACTTTTTGATGTAATGGTTAGACTTCCAGCATACCTTGGTCTAAATTCTCCAGAAGATTTTAAAAAATACTGGTATTTACTTGAAACTTGTCTTCAAAAAGAAGATTTTACTGATTTTGAAGTTTATTATAATAATAGATATCTTCAATTTGACTTTTGGCAAGGTTTTTCCACTGAAAATTATCTTAATTCAATTAGAGATTATTCTGATTTAATGAAAGATATTATTGATATATATTATAGGAATTTTGAAAAATTTAAAAATAATGTTTGGTGTAAAGAAAAAAATATGTTATCTTCCCGAGCTAATGAAATAGAAGCTAGTGTTAATGGTATTGATATTGTTGGAAAATGGGAATTGTTTGGAAATATTGTTTTTGAACCTGAAAATATGGAGTTTTTTATTGTCAGTTCAATTCAAAATAATATTAAAGCAATTTCTCTTGGTTTTGAAAGAAAAGTTCTTTCAGGAAATTTCCCAACAGAACAGTATAAAGATATAATTACTTATGAAACTGGTCTTAATTTATTTAATCCTTATCTTAAAAAACTTATTCAAAATTCAAAATATCCAATTAGATTAATTTATAATTGTTATGAAGCTGTGTTATACTATTTTACAAAGATTATTACAGAAAACGAATTTCTTTTGTGTAAACCTGAAAATAAAGTTATATGTGATATTGTGCAAAATATGATTTCAGAAGGGTTTGAAGATTTTCATGAACTGTTTGATAATGTATTAGAAGCTGTTACAAAACAGTAAAATCTAGTAAATCAAGGAGTTGATATGGCAAAGATGTTTTTGACAGGTAATGAAGCGGTAGCTAGAGGTGCTTATGAAGCAGGAGTTAGTGTTTCCTCAGCATATCCAGGAACTCCTTCCACTGAGATAATTGAATCTATTGGACAGTATAATGAGATTTATTCAGAGTGGGGTACAAATGAAAAAGTTGCTTATGAAGTAGCTTATGGTGCTTGCATTGCTGGTAAAAGATCTCTTGCTTGTATGAAACAAGTTGGTCTTAATGTTGCAGCAGATCCTTTTTTCACTTCAGTATATACAGGTGTAAATGGTGGTTTTGTAGTTGTAACAGCAGATGAACCTGGGGTTTTTTCTTCTCAAAACGAGCAGGATAATAGAAATTATGGTAAAGCTGCAAAATGCCCAGTTATTGAGCCTTCAGATTCTCAAGAATGTATTGATTTTATAAAATTATCTTATGAATTATCTGAAAAGTTTGATGTTCCTGTGCTTTTTAGAATAACAACTAGAATTTGTCATACGCATGGAATTGTAAATACTTCAGATAGATTAGAAATTCCAAAAAAGGAATATGTGAAAGATTCTCCTAAGAGAGCTATGATACCTGTTTTTGCATTAAAAAGACATGAAGCTGTTGAAAAACGACTTTCTGATATTAAAGAATGGAGTGATTCTTGTGATTTCAATACTGTTATTAATAAAAATAGTAATATAAAAACTGGTATTATAACTTCTGGTAATGCTTTTAATTATGTAATGGAAAATTTTGATAATTACCCTATATTTAAACTTGGAATGGTTTATCCATTGCCTGAAAAATCTCTTATAGATTTTTGTGAAAACCTTGATGAAATAATAATTATAGAAGAAAATGATGATTTTTTATATGAAAATATAAAACTTATTAATTTAAATTGTAATATTAGAAAAAAACCTTCTGAATTTATTATTGATGAACTTTCTATTGAAAAAGTAAAAGCTAGTATTAATTCAAAAAAGCTTGAAAAAACTGAATTTAATTGTCCAAAACTACCACCTAGACCTCCTCAGTTATGCCCTGCATGTCCTCATAGAGCTTTGTTTTTTCTTCTTTCAAAACATAAATTGAAAGTTACAGGTGATATTGGTTGTTATGGACTTGGAGTTCTTCCTCCATTTCATAGTATGGATACTATAATTTGTATGGGTGCTTCTATTACAATGTCTCATGGTTTTGCTTTAGCTGGAGAAAAAGCTGTTGGAGTTATTGGTGATTCTACATTTTTTCATACAGGTATAAATGGTATTATTAATACTTTTTATAATAAAGGTGTTTCAACTGTATTTATTCTTGATAATTCAATTACTGCAATGACTGGAGGACAAATAAATCCTTCTTCAAACACTTTATCTACTAGTAATGTTGATATTGAAAAAATAATTAAAGCAATTGGTATTGATGATGTTAAAGTAATTGATGCTTTCAATGTTAAAGAAATTGAAATAGAAGTTAGAGCTTCAAAAGAAAATACAGGTTTGAAAGTTGTTATTTTAAGACAGCCATGTATTATGATTAGAAAAGAAAAAGCTGGTAATCCAAGAAAAGTTGATCAGAGTAAATGTATTAAATGTAAACTATGTCTTAAAGTAGGATGTCCGGCAATTACTATGCAAAATGGAGAAATAAGGATAATGGAGGATTTTTGTTTAGGTTGTAATGTATGTGCTCAAGTATGTCCAAAGGGGGCTATACATGAATAAAAATATTATGCTTGCTGGTGTTGGTGGACAAGGTATTATTACTGCAAGTAAAATTATTTCTACTATATTGTTTTTGAAAGATTTTGATGTAAAAAAATCAGAAATACACGGTCTTTCTCAACGAGGTGGAAGTGTTACCAGTCAGATAAGATACGGAAAAAAAATATATTCACCAGTTGTTCCACTTAAAGGTGTAGATTTTATGATTTCTTTAGAAAGTATGGAAGTTCTTCGTTATCTTGAAAATTTTTCCAAAAATACTGTTTTTATACTTAATGATTTTAAATTTTTACCAATAACCGTGACTGCTGGTAATTTTGAATATCCAAAAAACACTAAAGATATTCTTACTAAAAATGGGTTTAAAAGGGTTTTTAGCATTGATGCACATGATTTATCTTTAAACAAATTTGGAAATATTAAATTCGCAAATTCAATTCTTTTGGGCATGTTTTCAAATTTTATAGAAATTGATATAATGGATTGGAAAATAGGTTTTGAAAAAAATATAAAATCAAAGTTTATTGAAAAAAATCTTCTTGCTTTTGAAGAAGGTAGAAAAATAACCGAGGGGAAATAGCATGAATTTTGAGAATTTAATTTCGTTTGTAGGTCTTTTTGTAATGATTGGTATTGGTTATCTTTTTAGTGAAAATAAAAAAAAGGTTGACTGGAGACTTGTAGGTTCAGGCGTAGCATTGCAATTTGTTTTTGCACTTATAGTATTAAGAACTTATCCTGGAAAATGGTTTTTTTCAAAAGTAAAAGAAGCAGTTGATGTTCTTTTAGGCTTTACAGCTGAGGGTTCAACTTTTATTTTTGGCAATTTAATAACTGATATGAATACTTTTGGTTATATATTTGCTTTTCAGGTACTTCCTACTATAATATTTTTCTCATCATTTATGAGTGTTCTTTATCATTTGGGAATTATGCAAAAAATAGTTAGTATAATGGCAAAGGTAATGACAAAAACTATGAAAGTTTCAGGAGCAGAATCACTTTCTTGTGCTGCTAATGTTTTTGTTGGTCAAACTGAAGCTCCATTAGTTGTTAAGCCTTATATTAATTCAATGACAAAATCCGAGATTATGACTCTTATGACAGGCGGAATGGCTACGGTTGCAGGTGGAGTTATGGCAGCTTTTGCAGGCATGGGAATTAATGCTGGACATCTTCTTGCCGCTTCTATAATGTCGGCTCCAGCAGCGATTGTAATGGCAAAACTTATGATTCCTGAAACTGAAAAATCAAAAACTTGTGATGGTTGTGAAATAAAACTTGAAAAAACAACTGTAAATGTTATTGATGCAGCAGCAACTGGTGCTTCTGATGGAGTTGCTCTTGCTATAAATGTTGCTGGTATGCTTCTTGCTTTTATTGCACTTATTGCTGTTATTAATTTTATAATAATGAAAGCAGGTTTATTGTTTGGATTAAATCTTAGTCTTCAAGTTATATTATCATGGATTTTTGCACCTCTTGCTTGGATAATGGGTGTTCCTTCAGCAGAAATGTATAAAGTAGGTCAGCTTTTAGGTGTTAAAACTGTTATTAATGAATTTGTTGGTTATGCTGACCTTGCTGTTATGATTAAAGAAGGAATGAGCGAAAGAGCTCAAGTTATTGCAACTTATGCTTTATGCGGATTTGCGAATTTTTCTTCTATTGCAATTCAGATTGGTGGAATCGGTTCTATAGCACCAAACAAAAAACCTCTTCTTGCAAAACTTGGAATCCGTTCTATGATTGGTGGTACTTTAGCTGCTTTTATGACTGCAACTATTGCTGGTATGCTTTTTACAGAAACTCCAAAAGCTTTTGATAAAGATAAAGAGTTACAGGAATTTGGAAAAGCTTTACAGAATCAAAATTCAATTACACAACAATATACTCAAAAAGATATTTTAATTGGTATTAATTAATGTTAAAAACAGAGAGTAAAATTACATCACCTGATAATATATTATATTCACAGGTTGGGGATGAACTAATCATCCTCGACCTTTTATCAGGTAAATATTTTTCATTAAATGAAACAGCTGCAAAAATTTTTAAAATGTTTATAAAGGATAGTCTGTCTTTCGGGGAAGTAATGTCAATTCTTAAAACAGAATATCCAGAAGCTCCTGAATATGACATTTTAAAAGATGTTAATGATATTGTTAATGATCTTAAAAAAAGTGGTATTTTTAATTTTGAGGATAATTAAAAATCTATATTTTATAATTCTTTATTCAAGTTTTTCATTTTTTTTAACTATTTCTTTTGATATTTCTATTAAAATTATGAGAAAAATATCTAGATTAAGATTTTTTTCTGATTATTACAAAACACCACAAATATTTAACACATTTTTTAAAAACTGTCTAAAAAAAAGTATTGCTTTATATATTATTAATAAAAATTCAGGTAAAAATCCTAAATTACATATTAAAATTTACAAAAGAAATCAAACTTTTAAATTTCATGCTAAGGTTAAATATGCCAATACTCTGTATAAATAAAAATAATATTGAAATTCTTAATTCGAAAAATCTTAAAATTATAAAATTTAATACTTTTACACTTTATTATTGGGGGAGATTGTTTATTAAATTAAATTCTAATATTTTAATTAAAGATTTTTTTAATTTAGTTGAAGGTGATTTTGCTTGTATTATAAAAACCTCATGTAAAACCTTGTTATATAGAACATTTCCTGGAGCAGTTCCATTATATTTCAAAAAAGCTGGAAATTCTTTTTATATTTCTGATAAATTTTCATATTTTCCAGATTTAAAAATAAATTCAAAAGATATTGTAAACAAAATATTTTCAATTAAAGAAATTTCGCCACATTTAACTGTTTTTAAAAATATCAATAGACTTATACCTGAAGAAATTGTTGATTTATTTAATAATAAAAAAATTTTAAAACCTTATATAACAAATAAATATAATGATATTTCCTTAAAATATTTAATAGAAAAAAATATTAATAAAAGAAAGTTTCAAAACAATAGTATTTTTTTAAGTGAAGGAACAGATTCTAATGTAATTTGGCAAATATGTTCAGACATTAAGCCGTATTCACTTGTTTTTGATGAAAAATGTGAAAATATTATAAATAAAAGAACAAAAGGAAAAGATAGATTTGTTTATTTTCCATTTAAGGAAAAATTTAAATTCAATAAAAAGAATTATAAATCAATAGATTATATATTTAATCCAAATACTGAGATTTTTAGACCTTTATTAAAAAAAATGGTTGATGAGAATATTAATACTGTTTTTTATGGAATTGGTGGTGATGAAATTCAGGGTAGAGATCAGACTTTTAATCTTCTTAAAGATTATTTTTATAGAGGAAATTTAAATATTTTGTGGAAAAAAAGAAGATTTTTAAAAAATATGTTTGAATTATGTGATTTTAATACTTATAAAGGCAGTTTTTTTAAAGGTGGTATTTTGAATTATTTAAAATCTTCTATTTTTTTATTTAATCTTGAAATGATTTATAATATTCTTAGTGAATATAATTTATTTCCAGCTTATCCATTACTTGATAAAAGTGTAGTTTCATGGTTTTTAAATAAAAAATACAATGATATTCTTGAATTTGGAAAAGATTCCAAAAAATTAAAAAAACATCTTTATAATATTACCCAAGATGCAGGATTGAAAATTACTTTTAATAGTTTTCTTAAAGAACTTTTTAATATTAAATTTGAAAATAATAGTTTCAAATTATATAATAAAAATATAAGCACAATGAGTTACAAAATATGGAGAAATAATGTCAGAAAAAAAAAGTATAAAAAAATCAGTTTATAAAAAACCAACAATCACTTATCTGGGTAAAGTTAGTAATTTGACCAAAGGTGGAGGCAGTCAAACTTCTGACGGATGGATGGCTTATACTACAATAGTAGTTTCATGATATATTAATCATGTGGGATATTTTTTTTAAATATAAAAAAAATTTAAAATGTCAGCTGTTTTCTGAAAAAGAAAGATTTTATTTTCAATTTAATCAAAAAAACAACCTTATCGTTTATGTTAATAAAACTGTCAGGTTTATATTAACTTTTAATAATAATTTAAAAAAAGCCAAAATTTATTTTAATGACAAAAATATTGATAATGATTTATTAAAATATATATCAAGTCAATATTATTATATATGGAAAAATAACCCTGTTTTACATTGTTTTTCATTTATTTATAATAATACTTTATTTTGTATTCACGGAAAATCAGAACAAGGAAAATCTACTTTAGGTAATTTTCTTATTAATAAACTTTCTAATGTAATTTTATATTCTGAAGATTTTCTTCCTATAAATAACTTAAATGCAATATTTACTGGCTTTTTTTTAAAAGAAAAAAATAAATATATTAAAAATGTTGATATTATCAATAATAATATTATTAATGATTTTAAGTTTACAAACACTGTAAATATATTTTTAAATGAAAAACAAATTAATAAAGTAATTGAAGTTGAAAAATCTAAATCTTTAATGATAATATTAAACGAAAGTCATAATATGAAATTTATTAATATTAATATTAACAAATTACAATTTAACAAATTAGAATTTATTAATATGCAGAATTTATTTGATAATATTGGAGAATTTGTTAATAAAAGCAAAAATATAAGCTTTTTATATAAAAAAGATAAAGAAAGTCTTAATAGAATATTAAAATATATTAAATATGAATAATATTATGCATAATGACACTTTATTTCAAAACATTCAATTCAAAGT
>Ga0172382_10009014_pt1 | contig 13728 bp, 10 predicted proteins | sample Leawel138RmetaG_FD_122245 | JGI IMG/M metagenome (GOLD analysis project Ga0172382, IMG submission 122245) | Leachate microbial communities from a municipal landfill in Southern Ontario, Canada - Leachate well 138R metaG | ecosystem: Engineered > Solid waste > Landfill > Unclassified | place...
AACGAGATGAAAGGTCTCGGGGGAGATCTTTTTGCCAACTTTACCTAATTGGAACTTCTGCGGTTCAACTTTCGATGAATTATCCACCGTATTGAACGGGCTCACCATGTTCCGTTTTTTATTATTTGCAAGAAAGGGGCTCGACCTGGGATTGGAAAGAAGCAGCCTGCCCCATCACTGGCATATTCAACTGACTTTGATAGGGGCGTATGGTTGTCACTGGTTTATATTTTTGCGCCCGGAATATTTGACTCAATTAGATATTACAAAATTATTAATGCGCGTAGCCGTGATAGAAATAGGGATTGAGTATGGTGCAGGTAAAGCGAATGCAATTGGCGGGGATAAGATTCAATGACCGCGAATTGGGAGCTAAACTAGCAGGACGCCCTCCTCTGTAATTGGCATCTCCGATTGACTATATGTAGGGACGAAGACCTGTGACAGGTCTTTCTTTTTTCTCACTTAATTAAGATTAATGCCTGTAGCCAATTTAGTGAAAAGGATTGAGGCTGATGAGGATAAATGTAATGCATTGGCGAGTCCATTATTGAATAGCCTCGAATTAGGATGTAAAAGAGAGTATTTCCCGTATCCGGCGTCTCTTACCGAACATGGGAAGGTGCAAATTGCTGTCACTCGCCTTTTTTGTACTTGGAATTTTTGACTTCAAACAGCTATATTATAATAAGAAATATGCGCATAGCCAGAGGGGGATAAGACTTGGTGAAGATAATGGTGATGCAATTAATGAGAATTGCGGTAAACAGTTTCGACCTGGAAGTAGAACGAACAGAATGCGGTTCACAGATTTGCATCCGTGGTTGACTTGTGGGTGCGAGGATCTGTTTTTGACCCTTCTCTTTTCTCACCTGATAAAGATTAATGCGCGTAGCCACAATAGTAGAGAAGATCCAAACTGTTGCAAATAAATGGAACGCACTTAGCGATAACAATGTTATTGGCTTTGCTCATCAGGCTTAACTGCAGTGGATTGGTTTGAGTTTTATTGAGAAGTTAGCGGGTTGTATTGATCAGAAAAATCGAATAAATGCTGTTTACAAGGGCTGATAGGTTACCGTTTATGAGAAAGCTGTGATGTGGGTTGGGAAAGTAGACATGACCTGGGCGGGCAGAGTTGAAAGGAATTAGAGTAGGGGGATAGATGTGACCTGGATTGGGAAGGCAGATCATGTGTGGTTGTGAAAAGGTAAAGGAACGCACGTGTGGAGGGCAGATGTGATGCGTGAACGAAGACATCTCAGTTTAATTGCCCCGAATTGGTGTGACTGTTTTTTGTGTTTGCAATTTACAGAAAGAGCCTTTCTCGTAACGATTTCACCGTAAAAGGTTTGTGTAAGGCTTTACATATATGCTCATTTTACTGGCAAATGCTATCGATAACAGGTAAAATAAAACACTACTTAATCATTGAATACTATGCTGACTGTAAAAACACTTGCCGAGACGAAAACTCTGATCAACCAACAATTTGGACCGCTTCAAATGGGGTCTGAGGTGACCGCTCTTGCGCGTGCCCTTAATCGATTTCTGGCGCTCGAGATTATTTCCAACGAGAGCATCCCTGCCTTTGATCGCTCCACGGTCGACGGTTACGCTGTCATCAGTCGTGACCTGGTAGGTTGCTCCGATTCTATCCCGGCCATTTTGCGCAAGACCGGTGAAAGCCTGATGGGAGAAATGCCGGCGCAAATCCTTAAAGAAGGCGAATGTTTCTACGTACCTACCGGCGGCGCGCTGCCTGCCGGCGCGGACACGATGGTGATGATCGAATTTGTGGAAGATTTTGGGGCTGGTGAATTTGCCTTTGTCAAACCTGTTGCTCCGGGCGCTAATATGATCTTCAAAGGGGAAGACCTCGAACCAGGCGATCTGATTCTACCCATCGGCAAGCGGCTCAACCCGGCCGACATTGGCACACTGGCATCTATGGGCCTGACCGAAATTGAGGTCTATCAACAACCCAAAGTTGGCGTCATTTCTACCGGAGATGAACTTGTGCCCGCCGACATCAGCCTCAAGCCTGGTCAGATCCGCGATGTCAACACACCCATGCTGGAGGCCCTGCTGCAAGAGGCAGGCGCGATTCCCCAAACCCACCCCATCGTTCCCGACCTGCGTGACGACTTGAGAAACGCAATCCGAAGCGCGCTCTCAACAGCAGACGTTTTGCTGGTCTCGGGCGGAACTTCGGTCGGCGAGCACGATAATTTGCCCCTGTTGCTCGAAGAATTAGGCCAGATCATTGTTCACGGCATCGCCATTAAACCTGGCAAACCGACCATCGTAGGGCAAATTGATGGAAAACCGGTCTTCGGACTTCCTGGCAATCCGTTGGCAGCCTTCTTTATGTTCCACGCGCTGGTAAAGCCAGCGCTGTATTCGCTTTCCAGCAGTCAGAGCACGTCAGAGCAAGTTCAGGCTACTCTGACACGCGCGGTATCGTCAAATCATGGCCGCGAAGAGGTGGTTTTGGTGAGGCTTGAGGAGGGGCGAGCAACCCCAGTCCCGTCAAAATCGGGATTGATTTCCAAAGTATCCAGGGCAAACGGCTACTTCCTGATCCCACGTGACCAGGAAGGACTGGCATCAGGCCAGCAGATCAATGTAGTCCAATTGTGAGGGCATATGGCGTTTAACTATTTAAGTAATATTCCTTTGGATGAGGCACGCAGCCAATTTATTGCTGCTCTGTCTGCCGCTGGCCTTAAGCCTGATGTCGAAACAATCAAAACGGTGGATGCTAATCACCGCGTCGCGGCTGAGGCAGTTTACGCGGCTATTTGCGCGCCACACTACAATTCCTGCGCCATGGATGGGATCGCTCTGGATGCGAGCCTGACCTATGGCGCTACGGATACGCGCCCCGTGACTCTTTACCCCGAGCGATTTTTCTGGGTCAACACCGGCGATCCACTGCCCAGGAATTGCGACGCGGTGGTGATGGTTGAGGATGTCATTGAAGGGGAAGAGGAATCGGTCCAGCTTTACGCGGCCGCGGTTCCCTGGCAGCACATTCGCCAAATTGGTGAGGATATCGCTGCGGGAGATATGATCATTCCCAGTTTCAGCGAAATCACCCCTGCTGTTCAGGGGGCGATGCTGGCGGCTGGGGTGCTTGAAGTGCAGGTTCTCAGAAAACCGCTGGTAGGTTTGATCCCCACCGGCAGCGAATTAGTATCCCCCCAGGCGGACCCCAAGTCTGGCGCGATAATCGAATTCAACTCCACCATCCTCAAGGGCATGCTGGAGGATTGGGGCTGTCAGGTCAAAGTCTATCCGATCGTACCTGATGTCCCAAATTTGATCAAAGATACCTTAGAGGAAGCTCAGAGTGAATGTGACTTTGTCATGCTTAACGCTGGTTCCTCTGCGGGGAAAAAAGACTATACAGTCGGTGCTGTTGCTGAAGTTGGTCAGGTGATCCTGCACGGGGTGGCCATTCGACCGGGCAAGCCGGTAGTTTTAGGGCTGTCTGCGCGTAGCGATAAAGTGGTTCCGTTGGTTGGCCTGCCTGGCTACCCTGTCTCAGCGATCCTGGTGATGGAAGAATTAGTGTACCCGGCACTAAATCTGATTTTGAATAAATCTGATCTAGAAAAATCTATGGTTGCAGCTACAGTTTCGAGGCGACTCACGTCCTCCTTAAAATACCTGGAATTTATCCGGGCCCGGGTGGGGAGTGTCGACGGAAAATTGGTAGCTATACCTCTTAATCGGGGGGCTGGGGTGGTTAGTTCGTTTGTGAAAGCGGATGGTATCATTGAAGTCCCTCAAAATACGGAAGGATATGAAGCCGGCCAAACTGTGCCGGTAAAATTGGTGAGGAAAATGGAAGATATAAACAAAACACTGGTGATTACAGGCAGTCATGACCCGCTTATTGACGAGTTGATTGACCTAATGAAAATTAAATGGCCCGACAGCAAGGTTGTGTCTTCGCACGTAGGCAGCATGGGCGGCTTGATGGCGCTCAAGCGCGGCGAGTCTCACATGGGCGGCACCCACTTGTTGGACGAAGAAACCGGCGAATACAATAAAAGCTATATTCGTCGTTACTTCCCCGATGGCGGTGTCAGGTTACTGAGCTGTGTTTTTCGCAGCCAGGGCCTGATCGTAGCCAAAGACAACCCCCTGGGCGTAAATTCGGTCGCGGATCTGACGAGAGTTAGTTACGTCAACCGCCAGAAAGGATCCGGAACACGAATCCTCCTGGATTATTTGCTGAAACAAAACGGGCTGGAACCCAATCAGATCAAAGGCTACGAACGCGAAGAAATTACGCATACATCCGTGGCCGCTGCGGTAGCAAGTGGTACCGCAGACGCTGGCATGGGTATCCTGGCCGCGGCAAAAATTTATGGACTGGGCTTCATCCCATTGGTTGAGGAGCAGTACGACCTGGTTGTCGCGGAAAGTGCCATGAGCCACCCGGAATATGCCCGTTTAATGGAAGTTTTGAAGAGCGACGAATTTTCGAAGAGGCTTGAAAAGATGGGCGGATATCGGTTCAACCATCCTGGTGAAATCATTCTATGAGAATGACTCATTTGGATGAGAAAGGCCGCGCGATCATGGTGGACATCACCGAAAAATACATGACCGATCGCGTGGCCACCGCATCCGCAAAAGTCAGGATGCAGCCTGAAACGCTGCAGATGATTCGCGCAAACAAAGCTCAAAAAGGTGATGTGCTGGCGGTCGCCCGGGTGGCAGGCATTATGGCAGCGAAGAAGTGCGCTGAGCTGATACCGCTTTGTCATCCGGTTCCTTTGACTTCCGCAAAGATAGAATTTGATTTTACGGAAGAAAATACCATCAAGATTGTCGCTGAAACCAAAACAAGCTATGCCACCGGGATCGAGATGGAAGCCTTAGCAGCCGTCAGCGTAGCCGCCCTCACTATTTATGACATGTGCAAGGCGGTCGACCGCGCAATGGTGGTTGACCAGATCCAGCTTGAGACCAAGAGCGGCGGCAGATCCGGAGAGTTCAACCGGGAGGAGCAAACAATTTGAAAGACTCATTTGGCAGAGAGATAGACTATCTGCGGCTTTCGTTGACTGAACGCTGTAGTTTGCGCTGCGTCTACTGTCGTTCTGATGAAGATTTGTGTCCCAAGGCCAAGGAGCTCAACGCCGAGGAATTGATTTTACTGGCGCAAGCCTGCGTTGAATTAGGTATCAAACGGATACGGCTGACCGGTGGAGAGCCCTTGCTGCGCAAGGACCTGATGCAAATAGTCAGCGGTATTGCCGCCCTGCCTGGGTTGAGAGACCTTTCGGTGACGACCAACGCGCAGATGCTGGCAGGGATGGCTGCCGACCTGAAGACAGCCGGGATGATGCGCCTCAATATCAGTATGGACACGCTGAAACCAGACCTGTTTGAGAAATTGACTGCCGGAAGTCTTCAGAAAGTATTTGATGGCATCCATGCCGCGCTGGAGGTTGGTTTTGATCCCATAAAGATCAATGTTGTTCTGATGCGGGGAGTCAATGACAACGAGGTGGATGACTTCATCGCGCTGACAGCCAAACACAAGATTGACGTGCGTTTTATCGAGTATATGCCGATCGGTTGTGGTAATGGCAGCAACAATCTGCGTGTCAACAATCAAGAACTGATTGCACAGAGACCCTGGCTGCGGCAGCTACCGCCCCGGTTGCACAGTCAGCCATCGAGCGACTACACCTACGATGGCGCGTTGGGCCGGGTTGGCTTCATCAGCCCGATTTCCCACCACTTTTGCGCAGATTGTAACCGCATCCGCATCATGAGTGACGGCAGTTTGCGCACCTGCCTGGGCAGACCCCAGGAAGTATCTTTACGTGAATCACTGGCACTTGGTAAGGAAGCAGTCAAGCAGCAGATCAGCCAGGAAATATTGGCAAAGCCAGCCCGACACGGGTTTAACCAGGAAGTCCTGGAAAAAAGAAATATGAGTAGGATCGGTGGATAGATGAGCAGTGTTGTTTCTGTAAATATCAGCGAGAAAAAAGGCATGATCAAGCATCCGGTCGAGCAGATCGAATTGAAAATAGACCATGGCATTGTCAACGACGCACACGCGGGAGATTGGCATCGACAGGTCAGCCTGTTAGACTTGAGCAGTTTTGAGAAGATGAACAACCAGGCCAAGGTCGAGTTGAAACCGGGGATTTTCGCGGAGAACATAACTACAGAAGGTGTTGACCTGTGGTCACTGCCGGTGGGAACCCGACTGATGATTGGTGAGACCCTGCTTGAAATCACACAGATCGGCAAAGAATGCCACAGGCACTGTCAGGTGTTCAGGCAGGTTGGCGATTGTGTTATGCCGCGTGAGGGAATTTTTGCGGTTGTTATTAACGAAGGCACGATAAAGGCGGGACAAGGTATAGAAATAATCCCTACTATACGCGTAGCCATACTCACGTTGAGCGACAAAGGTTTCTCTAATGAGAGGGAAGACTTATCCGGTCCGGCTATTGCTAAGGCTCTGGAAGGCAAGGCTGTCATTGCCGCCCAGGATATTTTGCCCGATGACTTTGAGCAGATCAAAGCCAGACTGATTGAATATGCTGACCAAGGACTCGACCTCGTCTTCACAACTGGTGGTACAGGCCTGGCCCCCAGGGATTTCACTCCCGAGGCAACGCTGGCCGTAGTCGACCGACTGACTCCTGGAATTGTTGAGGCTATTCGGGCGAGCAGTCTGCGAATAACGCCGATGGCGATGTTGTCGCGGGCCACTGCTGGCATACGGGGCAAAACATTGATCATCAATTTTCCCGGCAGCCCCAGAGCGGCATTGGAGTGCCTGGAAGTATTTCTGCCTGTGATGAGCCATGCTGTTGAAACGCTGCGCGGAGACGCTTACGAATGCGCCCAACCTGGCGCGCGCTGAGCCAGCACTCCTTCTAGACAATGCCAGCCAGGTTTTGACCAGTCAATGTGAAAGCGGGGGAAGATAAATGACCTTTACCGCTTCTCAAAATAGTCAATTATTGAGTATAATAATCTAAATCCTTATAAGAGGAAAACTACTGAGAGGTACTATGAAATCCCAAAAATTTAATAAAATACTTATCCTTACCCTGATCTCTATCCTGCTGTTGTCCGCTTTTGGCTGTACACAAGAGCCTGAGAACAAAGTTATCCGCATGTCGACGACCACGTCGGTCAACGACTCGGGTCTGATGGCTTACTTGCAGCCCGAGTTTGAGAAAGAGACTGGATACACACTCGAGATCACCTCTGCCGGCACTGGCGCTGCAATTGAAAAGGCACGCATGGGCGATGCCGATATTTTGCTGGTGCACTCGAAATCGGCTGAAGAAGAATTCATTGGCGAAGGTTATAACGAAGAACGCCTGCCGTTTATGTACAACTTCTTTGTGATAGTCGGTCCCGCTGAAGATCCTGCTGGTGTGGCCGGATCCGCGACTGCCGCCGAGGCCTTCCAAAAAATTGCTGACTCTGGTTCGCTCTTCATCTCTCGGGGTGATAACAGTGGCACCCATAACAAGGAAAACGCCATCTGGAAGTCGATTGACCTTGATCCTGCTGGTGAGAGCTGGTACGAAAGTGTCGGACAGGGGATGGGTCAGACGCTGACCATTGCCGATGAGAAACAAGCTTACACCCTTTCCGATAAAGCCACCTTCCTTGCTCACGAAGACTCCCTGGCGATGCACCTGGAAGAAACCGATGATATGAAGAACACCTATTCGGTGATCATCGTCTCAAGCGACCGTTTCGCGGAGAGCAATGTGGCTGGCGCTCAGGCTTTTGTTGACTGGCTCAAGACAGAAAAAGCCCGAACAATGATTGGGGAATTTGGTGTCGCTCAATACGGTGAACCCCTCTTCTTCAATAATAAATAAGAATCAATAATTTCGACCGGAAGGGCGACTACTCGCCCTTCCGGAGACGATATTTTGGAACTCATCAACTCAGTCCTTAATCTTCTGTTTGGCACAGACCCTGAACTGCGCCAGATTATTTCCATCACCCTGCAAATGTCTTTTTTCAGCACGCTTTTCTCGTCTCTGATCGGGATCCCGGCGGGAGTACTGGTAGGAGCAAACGAATTTCGCGGCAAAGCGGTTCTCAGCCGGATTATCAATACCCTGCTTGGGCTGCCTCCGGTTGTGGCGGGTCTGTTGGTTTTATTGCTGCTTTCGCGGAGCGGCCCGCTGGGAAGTTTCAGGCTGCTCTACACGGTTGAGGCCATGGTGATCGCGCAGGTGCTGTTGATCTCCCCTTTTATCACTGCCATGACAGCCAACCTGGTTGGAGTAAACGCGACCGCGATCAATGAGACCCTGATCGGAGTTGGGATTCGGGGTACCAAACGTCTGAAATATTTCCTGCTTGACTTCCGGGTGCCGTTTATATCCATCATCCTGGCCGGGTTTGGAAGGTCCATCGCCGAGGTGGGCGCGGTGCAGATGGTTGGCGGCAATGTTCAGTACAAAACCCGGGTGATGACCACAGCAATAATGATGCAGACTAACATGGGGCGCTTTGATTTTGCGATTGCGTTGGGTTTGATCCTGCTTTTGATTTCATTGGTGGTCAACACAGTTGCCAACCAAATCCAAAAGGCGGCGCAGGGTGATTGAGTTGAAGGATATTCTGGTAAAAGCCAAAGACCGCCTGATTCTGGATGTCCCTGAACTCCGCTTTGAAAAGGGGAAGCGCTATGGCATCATAGGCGAAAACGGAAGCGGCAAGACCACGCTTTTACGTGTTCTGATAGGGACAGTACAGCCCAGCCAGGGGGCGGTTGAGCTCCAGGCAAAAAACGACAATATCGGTTACCTGCCCCAATCTCCCTATGCTTTCTCTTTTTCGGTGCGGCGGAATGTGAGCATGGCGTTAGAAAACAGCCAGTTCAACGGTGCTTTGGCTCGAGAAATCCTAAAAAAAGTTGGTTTGGAAAACCTGGCTGATCCCCGCGGGAACAGGCTCTCAGGTGGGGAGAGGCAGCGACTCGGCTTGGCACGGGTGCTGGCTGTGCCCAAGCAAGTGCTGCTGCTGGATGAGCCCACCTCTGCGACCGACATCCGCGGAACGGATATCGTGGAAGCGTTACTGCAGGAATGGTTTGAAAAAACCAATGGTTTGCTGATCTTTACAACCCACGCCCCAGCCCAGGCCCTGCGCATGGCTGATGAAGTTATCTTCCTGGAAGAGGGCAAAGTTGTCGAAACAGGCAGCCCCCAGGCTTTGTTCAATCATCCACAAGAGCCTGAAACGCAGGCATTTCTGTCCCATTGGATAATTTAATTTTGACCGGAGCTTGCTCTGTTTTTACGAGAATGGTTGTGAGCGCGCGTATTGGTCAGATACTTTTGCCATGACCATCTATCGTAGTGGGAACGGCATTTAACCGCCTGGTTTTTGACCCTCACACCAGAACGTGAAAAACCAGATAATTCGGTTTCTTCCTTGACCTAAACAGATTTGAAGGTTAGGATTTTATCAGTTAACAATGCCCGCTCAAAGGGCAGAAATAAACACCGCCAGGTGTACGAGATACTATGACATCAGAACTAAAAGGAGAGATTTTATGTTAAAGTATGACCGCATCTATAACTTTTCAGCAGGTCCCAGTACCCTTCCCGTTCCAGTATTAGAAGAAGTTCGCGATGAGATGATGAACTATCATGGTTCAGGCATGTCTGTTATGGAAATGAGCCATCGCAGCAAAGTATTCATAGGCATCGCAGACCAGGCAGAAGCCGACCTGCGCGAGCTGATGAACATCCCTGACAATTACAAGGTTTTGTTTATTCAAGGCGGTGCCACGCTGCAATTTGCCATGATCCCGATGAACTTGATGAAAAACGGTGTGGCAGACTATATTGTCACCGGTAGCTGGTCCAACAAAGCCTATGCCGAAGCCAAAAAGTTTGGAAAAGTTAACCTGTTGGCGACCAGCAAAGATAAAAACTACAGCTACATTCCTGATGTCTCCGATCTACCGGTTTCTGAAGATGCTGATTATGTTTATATCTGTGAAAATGAAACCATTAACGGCACCACCTACCAGCAGCTTCCCAACACAAAGGGCAAACCCCTGGTGTCTGATCAAAGCTCAATGTTTCTCTCTAAGCCTGTAAACGTGAGCGATTACGGGCTGATTTATGGCGGCGTGCAGAAAAACATTGGCCCCGCTGGTTTGGCTATTGTTATCATCCGCGAAGATTTAATCCGCACAGATTTAGATGAGAAGATCCCCACCTATTTACGCTACGACACACATGCTGAAGCCGACTCGATGTACAACACACCCAATTGTTGGGCAATCTACGTTTGTGGTAAGGTTTTCAAATATTTGAAATCATTGGGTGGTCTCGAAGCCATGAATCAAATCAATATCGAAAAAGCACAACCGCTTTACGACTTCCTGGACAATTCGAAGATGTTCAGGGGTACGGTTGAAAAGAAAGATCGCTCCCTGATGAACGTTCCATTTGTCACCGAAAGCCCTGAACTTGATGCCGAAGTCGTGGCAGGCACCAAGGCGGCTGGTTTTGAAAACCTGAAAGGTCATAGATCAGTCGGCGGTCTCCGCGCTTCTATCTACAACGCCATGCCCAAGGAAGGCGTCGAAGCGCTGGTCGAATTCCTGAAAGATTTCGAAGCCAAGCATAGTTAATCCTTATTTTTGATTCAAAGCAAAGCCTTTCCTTGTTTGGAGAGGCTTTATTGTTTTATTTGTACACGACTCGGGTAAATTGCGCAGGTATGGATCACCTTCTGTTGTGTAAAGAAATTGTGGTCAAACTTCTTCTGTCTGGCGATATTGCAAAGCTTCGGCAAGGTGTTCGGTTTTGATGACATCACTGGCAGCCAGGTCAGCGATGGTTCGGCTTAGTTTGAGCACGCGATGATAGCCCCGCGCGGTCAGACGCAATTGACGCATGGCGGTCTTCATTAGAGCTTCTCCCGCCTCATCTAAAGGGCAATATTGGCGGATTTCTTTGGGGGTCATATCAGCGTTGCTGACCAAGCGGGTGCCTTTAAATCTCTTAAACTGGATCTGGCGGGCAGTCTCAACCCGCTCACGGATTGTCTCAGAGCCCTCACCGGCACGCTTTTCGCTCAATTTCTGATAGTCTACCCTGGGAACCTGTAGGTGGATATCGATGCGGTCAAGCAGGGGCCCTGAGATGCGCTTTTGATAGCTGCTAATAGCAGCTGGGGCGCAGGTGCATTGTCGCATGGTATCGCCGAAATAACCGCAGGGGCAGGGGTTCATGGCCCCCACCAGCATGAAGTTGGCCGGGAACGTAAAGGAGCCCTGGGCACGGCTGATGGTTACAACTTTATCTTCCAGGGGCTGACGCAGCACTTCAAGGATCCGTTTGCCAAACTCGGGCAGTTCATCCAGGAACAAAACGCCTCTGTGCGCCAACGAAATCTCGCCCGGCCGCGGAACACGCCCGCCGCCTACCAGCCCGGCATGGCTGATGGTGTGGTGCGGAGCGCGAAAGGGGCGCGTGCGGATTAGCGGTGTTTCGGCAGGAAGCTGGTCGGTTATCGAGTAGATGCGGGTCACTTCCAGCGATTCATCCAGGCTCATCGATGGCAGAATGGAGGTCATCGCCCGTGCGATCAGGGTTTTACCTGCTCCGGGAGAGCCGGTCATAAGCACATTATGTCCTCCAGCCGCGGCGACTTCCAATGCGCGTTTGATGTGCTCCTGTCCCTTGATTTCGCTAAAGTCTGTGAACTGCATCTCAAAATCAGGCGCGGTCACATCACCGGGCTGAAACGGCGCAATCGGATTTTCGCCATTAAGGTGCTGCCAGAGTTGGTTGAGCGTCTCGACCGGATATACCTCAATTTCGGGGATAAGCGAGGCCTCCGGCGCGTCGACCGCCGGCACGTATACTTTGCGGTAGCCTTCGCTCCTGGCCAGTGCTGCTGCGGCCAGGATGCCGCGCACGTGCCTGACCGAGCCGTCCAGAGAGAGTTCGCCGATGATCAACGAATTTTCGATTGCTTCGGCGGGGATTTGTTCACCCGTAACCAGTACGCCAACCGCGATGGGAAGATCAAAAGACGGCCCTTCCTTGCGGACCGAGGCGGGGGCGAGGTTGACTGTTAAGGGTTTGCGTGGATAGACCAGGAAGGCATTTTTGATGGCAGAATAGACACGCTCGCGGCTCTCTTTGACCGCCTCATCAGGCAGCCCAACAATGGCCATGTGCGGTAAACCTTGCCCATAATCGACCTCGATGTCGATCAGGACGCCATCCAGCCCGATTACAGCGCATGAGAATACGTGTGCAAGCATTGCAATAGTTTATCATATCGCATCCGCGCGACGTCCCTTTTTTCTAAAAAATTCAGGCACCGGTTGGACGATTGTGTTGGACAGGGAAAGTCGATTCAGTCCAACTTGACCTGAAAAAACACCTTTACTGATAGAATTTGGCGATGTGAATCAATAACCATAGCTTTTGAGGAGGCTGGATGCAGACCAACGGCAAGTATTTTCGTGTGAACAAGATTAACATCGCTTTTTTGATCGGATTAATCGCTATAGGTTCGCTGGTTTCGCCAGCCTCCACCCAGGCAGGGCCAGAAAAATGGCTGGCTTTTGGCACAGAGTCAGCCAGAAAATTGCCCGAAGTAGAGATAATCTCCGCCTCCTCAAGTTTGATCGAAATTCAGGCGATCATGCCCGGGGCTCAAATCGGAGAAACGATTATAGCCGAGCAAAGCTATTTGACCTTGGCTGGAGAGGGCTACACTACGTTCGATATTGTAGGCGCACCTGCCTTGCCGGTGCTGCGGAAGATGATCGAGGTGCCCCTGGGAGCTGAGGTGAGCCTGGAGCTGATCGAGGCGCAAAGCCAAACGGTCAGCCTGATCGGTCTTGGACTGCAAGGCATGATTGCCCCAGTTCAGCCATCTCAATCCAAATGCGGTCCAGCAACCCCTGCAGCAAGCCCGACTGCCCAACTCTATGACGCTGGGTTTTACCCACCTGAACAATTGACTATCAGCGATGAATTCATCGTACGTGGCCACAGAATCGTTGTGATTGAAATTCGCCCGGTGCGCTATAACGCCGGGCTGGCGGAGCTGGAAACAACTTCTGAATTGGTTTTCCGCCTGAACCTGACAGACAGCGATATGAGGCTCACAGTTTCAGAAGCAGGTCGGCTCAACTCGGCACCGTTCAACCGTCTGCTCGAGCCAATCGTGCTGAACTACAACCAGGGTCGGCCTGTCGCCATCCCTAACACAGCAGAACGATATCTGATCATCAGCGCGGATATATTCGAAAGCGGCCTGACAGATTTTGTCACCTTGAAGGAAAGCCAGGGTTTTTCAGTATCGGTGGCTAACCTTTCGACAGTTGGCGGGAATACCACGACAACAATCAAGAATTATATTAAGACCCAGTACCTTGGCGCGAACCCCCCTGATTACGTACTCCTGGTAGGTGATTATTATCCTGGCAACGCGGCCGACCTGACCAACTACACTATGCGCACATCCAGCAGTTACCGCACTGACTTACATTATTTCACCATGGACAGCGACACTGAGTATGTTCCTGATATTTTCTACGGTCGTTTCCCGGTCCGAACGATTGGGAACCTGAGCGCCATGATTGACAAGTACGAAGCTTATAATGGCGCCATTGGTGATGAAGCCTGGGTAAAGAAGATTGAATACCTTGCGTCTAATGACAGT
>Ga0172382_10009015_pt1 | contig 13728 bp, 14 predicted proteins | sample Leawel138RmetaG_FD_122245 | JGI IMG/M metagenome (GOLD analysis project Ga0172382, IMG submission 122245) | Leachate microbial communities from a municipal landfill in Southern Ontario, Canada - Leachate well 138R metaG | ecosystem: Engineered > Solid waste > Landfill > Unclassified | place...
AAAGAGTATTTAGAGCGCGTCAACAAATAGCTTAGTCACTGTAGTTCACAATCTCCCCTTGGGGAGTTTTAAATACCCACACATTACCTTCTCGCCTGAGAAGGTAATTTTTACCCAAGGGAACCTTCCCACCCCCATTAGGAAGGTCAACAGCATAGGTCGGCATTGCTAATCCGCTCAGACGCTTAACTAACTCCTCTTCCAAGAGTAAGCCCCTCTCTAAGGGGACTCTGAGGTGTTTTGTCCCCGCAACCAAATCCCCTTGGAAAAGGTAGTAGGGTTTGATGCGATTAGCTAACAGGGAATTCATTAACTCTTCCAAGACGACAAGGTCATCGTTGACCCCCCTAAGGAGGACCGTTTGATTAAAAGCCGGTATCCCGTTATCGACAAAAAGGTTGACAGCCCTTTGGCTCTCTGCGGTCAGCTCACGGGGATGGTTAAACTGAGTCAATAGGTAGATAGGCCCTTCTCTAACAGCCGTCAACATAGCGATCAATTTTTCCGTTACCCTTTGGGGATAAGTTGCGGGGATGCGGGTACAGAGCCTGATCACTAAGTCCTTTCTTACAGCATAAAGGGCACTAAACAGCTCTCTTAAACGCATATCAGAGAGGGTTAGGGGGTCTCCCCCGGTTAAAAGGATCTCTTTTATCCCACTATTTTGTTTTAAGTACGCTTGAACCTCGCTTAACTCTTGGCGCGTTATGAAATTTTGCTCTGTAGCTGTAAAGCGCCGCCGGAAGCAATGGCGGCAATAGGTAGCGCACCTGTCGGTAACCAACAGTGCGACCCTATTTTCATAGCGGTGAATGAGGCGGGGGAGTACTGAGTGTTTCTCTTCAGCCAAAGGGTCGATATTTTCGTGCTCAGAGAGGTCCAACTCCTCTACTGAGGGGATAACTTGCCGCCTTATAGGGTCATTAGGATCATCGGGATTGATCAAGGCAAGGTAGTAGCGGCTAACCAAAAAGGGTAATTTGTCCCCTACGGAACTAAACCACTGTGCCTCTTGAGGTGTGAGGGTGATATAGGTCTCTAACGCTTGCTTTGTAGCTACTATTCCATTATTGTCCATCCCTTCTATCTAACAGAAAACTGGCTTTACAGTCCAGTAGATGAATTTCTTTTGCATCTACTTGCGTTTACTGATACACTTCAAGCAACACATTTTGTGAGGTTACCATGTCAGCAAAAGAACCAAAGAAAACCATGAAAGGGTATTATCTAACGACTTTTCTGATTGGACTAGGTTTTTTCACAATGGGGTTAATGGACCCCCTTTACGATACCTACATCCCAATTTTCTTGAGCCGTTACATTGAATCCAATGCGCTTATCGGGGCAATCATGACATTAGACAATGTCTTTGCCATCTTTTTAATCCCTATATTCTCAGCTATCAGCGATAGAACGCAAACTAGGATTGGTCGCCGCATGCCGTTCATCATTACGCTGTTACCTCTGAGTGCCTTTGCCTTTGGGCTAATTCCCTTTGCCGCACTCTCTTCTTTAGCCTTGTTGATTATCTTAATTTTTGCCCTCAACCTGTTCAAACAGGCGGTCAGAGGACCAGTTGTCGCCCTGATGCCCGACCTTGTTCCCGGTGAAATCCGCTCAGAGGCCAACGGAGTCATTAACACCATGGGCGGTATTGCCGCGATTGTGGGGACAATTGGACTGGCCCAATTGATGAATGTTAAAATCAAACTGCCGAAGGTGGGTTTAGTTGACAATATATTAGCCTACCCCTTTGCCAGTGTTTTAGTGCTCATCGCGGTAATTCTCCTCTTCTTCTTTGTCAAAGAGAACAAGGGGACAAACTTTGAAAAGGCCGCCGAAGAGAAGGTTCCTATCATCAAATCGCTAAAACAGATCTTCGGCGAAGAAGATAAGAGTGCCTTTTATATCCTCTTATCACTCCTCTTCTGGTTTATTGGTTACCAAGGGGTACTGCCCTTCGTAGGCAAATATTCACTGGAAATCCTTAAAACTTCCCCGGGCAGTGCCGCCCTAGCCGCCGGGATGGTAGGGGTGGCCTATGCAATTTTCGCCATCCCCAGTGGCTTGGTCGCCCACAAACACGGTCGAAAAAAGACAATTAGAGCCTCATTAGTCGGTCTAATTGTAGTTTTGGTGTTAATCTTTGCCCACTCCATAATCTTTACCACAGAAGGCATTTCCCAATCCCTCAGAATGATTCCGTTTTGGGCCTTGATGTTTGCCTTTGGAATTTTCTGGGTATCTGTTATTACCAACTCCTTCCCAATGTTGTGGCAAATGGCCGATTACGCTAATATGGGGATCTACACAGGGCTCTATTATTTCTTCAGTCAACTCGCCTCAATCGTGGCTCCTCCTATCACGGGGGGCTTAATCGATATCTTCGGTTACGGTTCGCTCTTCTTATTTGCCGCTGTCTGTATGTTGATTGCTTTCTTCTTAATGTCCAAGGTTACCCGCGGAGAGCCGAGCGATAAAGCAGAAGTCTAAGGAAATTAAAAGGGGCACCCTTTAAGAGTGCCCCTCTTTTATTTAAGGCCAAATCAATTTTTCAAAAATCTTATCGACAGCCTCTTGCCTAGCTTTATTGGCTTCGGCTAAAAATGCCGGTACACTCAAGTATTTTTTATCTTCTGCTATTTTAGGAGACTCCCAAAAGGTCTCAACCGGTTCAGGGGCTTTAAAGTGGGGGACCTCTATAACCTCCGCTTTATAAAGCACCGGGGCTTTAGGGACCTCTATAGGAGAAAAGTCAACAACCGGCTGAACTCTCCGGAGAGGGGGCTTGCTGACCCTAAAATAGGGAAGGGCTAAAGTCGTTGAGAGGTCCTTCTCCTCATAGACTGGAATCTTGTGCAAAACACGCTTTTCTATGTCAACCACGACAGGAGTGCGGTCAATTATCCGCACCTCACGCTCAGCAACTTTGACCTCTTCTTTAACCGGTGGCGCAACCTTGGGTTCTTCTACAACTACTTTAGGAGGCTCTTCCACCACTACTTTAGGAGGTGCTACAACTTTAGGTGCTTCTACCACAACTTTGGGCTCTTCGGCGACTACTCTGGGAGGCGCTACTACCTTAGGCTCTTCTACCACCACTTTGGGAGGCTCTACAACTTTAGGTTCTTCAACGACTACTTTAGGAGGCGCCACTACCTTAGGCTCTTCTACCACTACTTTGGGTGGCTCTACAACTTTAGGTTCTTCTACCACAACTTTGGGCTTCGACGACTACTTTAGGTTCCTCTTTAGGAGGTGGCACAACCCTAGGCTCCTCTTTAACCATTTCTGGTTCTACAACAGCTTGGGTGGGAGCTACCAATTTTTCGCCTGTCAATTGCTCTATTTTCTCACTAAGTACCGTGGGGTAGAAGTAGAGAAGACCAGCTATCACATAGATACCAAGCGAAATAATGATTCCAATGGTTACCAATATTCCTTTTTTTCTCATAAAGCTCCGCTTCCTATTAATTCTTTCTTCGTCATACCCCTATACTAACGCAAAACTCGGCTACTTGTCGACTTATAAAATGGTTACTTCCGTAGTTCTTTAATATATAGAGGGGAATAGGTTGACTCAAATATTTGTAATCGATATCTTTTTGCGACCTCTCCATCCCTAAAAAAGTGCTTAAAGTCGCTTTATCGCGCGCTTTTGCCCTCAAAAACCTTAAAATACCGGGGGCATAAACATAGCAGACGTAATCACAGAAGAGTTCGAGATGCATCCGCTTTAAAAGCGCGGCATTAATGACAATTGCCTTCTGCTCCTCTTTTCTGTACTCAACTACTCTTTTTAAAACAGCTTCGCGCATTTGAGGATGAAGGAGGGCCTCCAGTTTAGCGAGCTCCAGCGGGTCTGAAAATACAATTCTTCCCAACGCTTTACGGTCAATTTCGCGATTCTCTTGCACAATAGAGGTACCAAAGGTGGCAATTACCTCCCCTTTAACGGCCTCTAAAGCTTCAACGCCTAATTCGTCGACTTCGATGGTCGGGAGGTCTAACAAAGACGCGATATGGCTTTTACCCGCACAGTACTTACCCGTTAAGCCGATAGTAATCATTGCATCTCCCCCCAAGAAGGACCCACCTCCATATTCACCTTAAGGGGAATTGAGAGTTTGTAAGCCCCCTCCATCACCCTCTTCACCTCTGTCTGCACCTCTAATAGCTCACTTTCAACCACTTCAAAAATCAGTTCATCGTGGACTTGCAGTAAAAGAGAACTGGTTAACTTTTTACGCTTGAACAACTCAGCAACTTGTAGCATGGCTATCTTCATAATATCGGCAGCCGTGCCCTGTATCACACTATTCACGGCAATCCGTTCGCCTCCTGCTCTCTCGGTAGCATTACGGCTGTTTATTTCGGGTACCGAACGTTCTCTACCCAGTAGGGTCCTAACTTTCCCCTCTTTTCTGGCAGCCTCTTTGATGCCATCCATGAAAGCTTTAACTTTAGCAAAACGGGCAAAGTAGTCATCAATGAATGTTTGGGCTGCTTTGCGTGGTATCTTAAGCTCATTGGAGAGTCTAAAGGCGCTCATCCCATACATCACCCCGAAGTTGATAGTTTTGGCAATTCTCCGCTGTTCAGTAAGAACTAAATCAGGGTGAACACCAAAGATGATACTGGCGGTATGGGTGTGGATATCTTCACCCCTTAAGAAGGCCTCTTTCAAGGAGGCGTCGTCTGCTAAATGGGCTAAGACCACCAATTCTATTTGGGCATAGTCCGCCGAGAGGAGCAAACAGCCCTCTTGAGGGACAAAAGCCTCCCTGATACGCCTCCCATCTTCATTACGGACGGGAATGTTCTGTAGATTGGGATTACGACTGGATAGCCGGCCGGTAGCAGTGCCGGTTTGGGTGTATGAGGTGTGAATTCTACCACTTAATGGATTAACCATAGTGGGTAGAGTGTCGATGTAGGTATTTTTTAACTTTACCAATCCCCTATTCTGTAGGATGAGAGCGGGAACTTTGTCTAAGTCGGCCAGTGTCTCAAGGACATCGGTAGCCGTCGAATAGCCACTCTTGATCTTTTTAGTGGCAGGTAAACTGCGCTCTTCAAACAAAACTTCTTGAAGTTGTTTGGGTGAATTGAGATTGAATTCATGGCCAACTTCTCTGAAGATCTCCTCTTCAATTGCCTTTAGACGCGATACGACCTCGCTATCAAACTGGAGGAGTTTATGGGCATCTAAGAGGATCCCTTTCAATTCCATCTGGGCTAAAACTTTCACCAAAGGCATCTCTAACGAGTTGAACAGTTCTTCTAAATGACGGCTCTGGAGGGCTTGCGAGAAGATTTCGTAGAGCCTGAAGGTCACGTCAGCATCTTCAGCTCCGTACTTCACAGCCATCTCAACGGGAACATCTTTAAAACTCTTATTTTTATCGACAACTACCGCGCTGTAAGGAATTGTTTTGTACCCATCTAGGTAGCGCTCTGCAAGGTAATCTAAGTTGTAAAGGGAGCTGGAAGAGTCTAATAACCAAGCGGCCACCATTGTGTCAAATGCGAGGTTGACTTGCTCAATCCCCCACCTAACCAGCACCTTGTAGTCGTATTTCAGATTTTGGCCGATTATTGGAGTACCTTTATCTACTAAGCACTCTCGTAGGAGTTTTTTAGCCTCCTCTTCTGGAAAGAGAGCTTCCCCGCCAGCGTACAAAGGGACATACCACGCCTCATAGGGGCGGTTAGTGAATGAAAAACCGACAACTTGTGCTACCATTTCATCCAAACTGGTAGTCTCCAAATCGAGAGCCATAACTTCACCTTGGGCCATCTCATCTAGCAGTTGAGCTAATTGTTCTTTTGTTTTAACCAGGTGGTAATGACCCTCTTTAGCCGATCCAACCAACTTTTCTGCCTTTAAACCATTCATAGAGAGGATAGAGGCAATAATAGAGCGCGCCTGCGCCGACTCAAAGAGGGGAATTGCTTTCTCCCATTCAATTGAAGATACTCTAAATTTATCGGTATCGAAGTTTTTAACATCGATAATATCGTTTTGGAGGGTTACGAGGGTTTTACTCAAATAGGCAGCCTCTTTCGAAGTCGCCAACCTTTCGGCTAATTTGGGGCTCAACTCTCCCAGATTAGCATAAATAGTATCAAGGTCTTTATATTTCTCCAAAAGTTTTTGGGCCCCTTTAGGACCCACTCCGGCGACTCCCGGCACGTTGTCAGAGCTGTCCCCTATGAGGGCCAAATAGTCGATCATTTGGGAGGGGAGTATCCCCAATTCTTGGGCTACCTCTTGGCTACCGGTTTTACGGTAACTCTTCTCCCCTTTACGGGGCGGTCTGAGAGCGTAAACATCATCTTTGACTAGTTGCAATAAGTCTTTATCGCCGGTCACCATCACACTCTCGATGTTCTGCCGAGAAGCACATTTTGTCAGTGAAGCGATCACATCGTCGGCCTCCCACCCCTCCAGAGCAATACGAGGGATATTAGCAGCCTCTAGAATCTTTTCAATGAGGGGAACCTGTGCATGGAGGTCTTGGGGGGCTGCTTCACGATTGGCTTTGTATTGGCTGTAGAGCTCGTGGCGAAAAGTAGGGGCAGCCGTGTCCATAGCCACCACTAGAAAGTCGGGATTGTACTCCCGTTGTACCATTAAGAGGGAGTTAAAGAACCCAAAAAGGGCTGAAACATTATTGCCCTCCATATCCCTTAAAGGGTTGTTTATAAAGGCGAAGTAGGAGCGGTAAATTAGTCCGTAGCCATCAATGATATAAAGAGTCTCTTTTTTTTCCTCACCCATAAATCCCCCCTTACAGCGTCACACTTAGCCCATCATAAGCCGGATGGATGTTTTTGGGTAGGTAGTTATCAAGGGTACTATGGTCGACCCTATGGGTTAAGTGGGTGAAATAGGTCACTTTAGCGCCAATTAGCAGGGCAACTTCGACAGCCTCATCGATTGTCAGATGGGTCGGATGGGGGTGGAAACGCAGGGCATCCAGTACCAGAACCTCTAAAGCGTCAAGCAGAGAGAGGCTTTTTTCAGGGATCTTTTTACAGTCGGTTAAATAGGCAAAAGAGCCAACTCTATAACCAAAAACTTCCCGGCACCCATGGATTAGAGGGACTGGAATGAATTGGAGAGGACCCACCTGGACTCCCTCCTTTTCCACTACATTGAGGATTAATTGCGGCAACCCTCCGTTGTATCCGTTAGTGCCAACGGCATAAGCAAATCGAAATTTGATATCTTCTAAGACCTGCCGAGGACCATAAACCTTTAAAGGCGAGAGCTCTGAAAAGACCCGTAAATCGTCGATTCCGTTCATATGGTCGGCATGGTTATGGGTGTAAAAGACGGCACTGAGATGATCTAAGCGGCTTCTAAGGGCCTGCAGGCGAAACTCGGGGGTAGTGTCTATCACTACCGCTGTCTCTCCTTCCCTAATCAGAACTGAGGAGCGAAACCGTTTATTGCGGGGGTCATTTGAGAGGCAGACATCACAAGTGCACCCTATTCTAGGCACCCCATGGCTAGTTCCGGTCCCTAAAAAAGTCACCTCCATTAAAGACTCTCTACCCAGGACAAAATTCTTTGCATAGCCTTATTTTGTTTAGAGTCCGTGATACTCGAGTTGTTTAAACCTTCTCTGAGCACCTCTGCCAAACTGCCCCCTTTTAGAGAGCCAAAATTGATGCCTTCACCTATAGAAGCCAACATTGCCGTTAAATCTTTTTTCTCTTTCTTAATTATATTTTGAAAGTTCTCCGGCTCATCCAAACGATCTAAATACTCTTGAATAGAACTGTTGGTCGCATCGGCTCTTGTCAAAATCGTTGTGATGACCTCTTTAAGGTGTTTAAAATCTTTAGTTGACTGGTAGCTAAAACCAAAGAACTTTTCACTCTCGATCGGCAGAAAGAAATAGACGACAAAAAAGAGGGCAACAACCAATAAAATAGAGACCATGAATGAACCAAAAAAACTATATTTCTTCATAGACTACCTTAAAAAGTGATGCTCTAGTCTAACACAGATTAGAAAGGAGGACTAGATTTAGAATATCCTAGTGATAAAGGAGGCACCTAGACGCCCTTTGTGCCAATCGGGTTCAAGTGCCTCCCAACTAATGTTACCGTAGGAAAAACCACTGGAGGGGATTTGGTAGTGAATTCCAAAAGAGAAACGGGAGAGGTTAAAATCGAGTCTGACCCGGTAAGCCAATGAAATATTCTGCAGAAAATCTTCCCAGTTCTCTTTACTATAGATATTGGCGGGACTTCCTGCCCAAAATTTCACTCCAAAACCCTGTGTGATATCGAAACCCATCAGGGTACCGACCGTGAAGCTGAGAGTTGTGGCAACGGCTGCGCGTGTAGAGAAACCGATACCACTCATACCAAAAATACGTTGAGCGATATCGTCTTTGAAGATTGGCATCCCACTCTCATCAACACTAATTATCTCGCCCTGTTGGAAAAGGAGGTAACTCTCAAGGTTAAGAACAAAGAGCCTTAAGCGCCCTTCAAAGCCGGTAGCCCAGTTGTGCACATCAATTACACCGGTAGCGTTCAAGCCCTCATCGATAAAATCGAGCTGCAACTGGTTGACAGAACCGGCGCCAAAGGAGACGAGGGGGCGTGCCGTGATGCTCAGTGGGATTAATAGAACAACGATTAGACCAATACAAGTACGCTTAAACACCTCTTCTCCTTCTTTACAAATCAGCCCCGCGCGAAACCCACGGGGCTGAAAAACTTCTAATTCAGCGACCTTGTCTTAAAAGAGGGAGTAAAGGACAGAAACTCCGATAGCTCCATGCTGGAAGTCGGGTGCTAAGTCTTCAACACTCAGGTTCTCAAAAGTGAACTTTGAGTCAACGGTGTAGTTCAACCCAACCAATACTTTCCCAAGTTTCAAATCGGTAGTCACTCTGTAGGTCATGGGGGCATTCATGAAAGCGGCTTTAAAATCGGTGTCGCCGGTAATAGGGTCTCCCTCCGGATCATAAATAATTATGCTGCTATCATCTTTAATATCAACGCCCAAACGGGGACCTAAGCCGAGGCCAACCCTCAAAATCCCTAACAGGTCCAAAGAGACCCCTGCGGTTACCAGACCGGAGATGCGGTGCCCTTCCTCAAGCTTAGAGTAGAGGCCCACAACATCGAGCTCGGCGAAGAGGATTCTCATCCGAATATCGCCTCCAAAGGCCCAGTTCTCAATGTCGGTCATCCCTTCGAAGGACTCTTCACCAATGTCAGTCGCATCAACTGGTAACTTGTACTGAGCAGTACCCCCGATACTAAGATTAAAAATGCCGGCAAAAAGCCCTGCTGGCACCAGCAATAGCACTATTAAGAGTGCCAGTATATACTTCTTCATAAAGTTCTCCTTCCAGGGTTACTCCCCTGTGGTTATATAACAGATATGAAACCAATAGGTTTCAAAACAGCGCCAACTCTAATTTTAGACCAAGTTTACTTGATCCGGCAGAGGAGAAGAGTTTAGACCACCCACCTCGTTCATCTAGCATGCTTAGTGAAGAACGCGTGTTCACTAAGTAAAATAGACCAATTTTGGCCGAACCAATTAAAAGATCAAGACCGTACCTGAAATGAATTGGAGAATCCATTACCAGGTCACTAAAAGTAATTTCATCAATTGGGTGACCCAAAATCGACGCCTCTGATTCTTCATCTCCAAAGATAAAGTCTGTTGTCAACCCACCTCCTAAATTAAAGTATAACAAATCTGTCACCAAAGGGATATCGACACTTAAAGTGGAGAGTAAATCCAGTTTCTGACCATTCGTTTGTGACCCATTGGGAATCATAGCCATGAAGGAGAGGTTAAATAAGTAGAGACGAGCATTCAGGTTAATCCCTATCGTCCAATTTTTACCATCAGCCATCCCTTCAAAAAAATCGTTAAAACTCTCGTCTTCTTGTGTGTGGTAAATTCCCGACAGCCCCAAGTCAACTTCTCCTAGGCTTCTGGCACCTATCACCATTGGAATCAATAAGACCAGTAGCAAACTGAAAAACACTGCCTTACGCATCAAAGATAACCTATTCTCCTCTTATTTAGTTATTATACAGATAGTATATCATTAGGTACAACAACTAAAGTGGGTAGAGGATACAAAAATATTATATCTTTTGTAAAGGTCTACTCCAGTTCGTCAAGCCAGATCTTCACCGAGGCATCACTGGGCATCTTCCAACTGCTACGGGGATTCAGGGAGAGCGAGCCTATCATAGGCCCTTCAGGAAGAGTTGAGCGCTTAAATTGGTTGGCAAAGAACCGCTTATAAAAGAGGCGCAACCAAGACAGTATCTCTTGCTCAGAATACTTCCCTTCGAAGGCTATTTTGGCCAACCGATAAACCTTACGGGGTTGACAGCCCCTGCGAATAGAGTGGAAAAGAAAAAAGTCAGATAGTTCGTACGGCCCTATAACCTCTTCAGTTTTTTGGGTGGTCTCTCCCTCTTTAGGGGGGAGTAACTCAGGACTGACCGGGGCTTCCAGTACTTTCAGCAGGGTCATTTTTAAAGTGGATTTTGCCCTCTCATGGGCATAGTAGTTAATCAAATGGCGCACCAGCGTTTTTGGCACTGAGGCATTAAGCCCATACATACTCATCAAATCCCCGTTGTAGGTAGCCCACCCTAAAGCCAGTTCAGAGAGGTCCCCGGTACCAATGACAATAGCCCCCTCACTATTGGCCACATCCATTAAAACTTGGGTCCTTTCACGGGCTTGAGCGTTTTCATAGGTAATGTCGTGGACCTCTTTAGCGTGACCAATATCTAAAAAGTGCTGTTCTACTGCTTTGGTGATATCTATTTTCCGTAAAGTGACACCAAAGTGCTCGGCTAAATCTTCCGCCAGCTTTAAAGAGGTGGCGGTAGTCCCAAAGCAGGGCATAGTAACGGCGATTATCCCACTCAAGGGTTTCTTGAGGCGTTCATAAGCCTCTATAGCCACTATTAGGGCTAAAGTTGAATCAAGCCCTCCTGAGAGCCCTAACACAACTTTTTCACACCCTACGTGCTGTACTCGCCTCACCAGAGCCATGGCTTGAATTAGGAGAGCTGTTTGAAAATTGTCCCTGCGCTGGGCTTGCGAGACCGGGATGAAGGGGTATGCGTTTATTAGGCGAGTCAGCCTCACCTCCCTCTCGCGACAAGAGAACTCCACTGTTAGGTACTCCTCTGCAGGAATCGGGCTAAAGTCATCGTTACTACGCCGTTCACCGGCGAGGTAGGCAACATCGATTTCACTTTTTAAAATACCTTCAAAGGGAATTTTACTTTCCGCTAGAATCTCTCCATTTTCACTAATTAGGTTATGCCCTAGATAAACCATCTCGCTACTCGACTCCCCACTGCCTGCAGAGGCGTAGAGGTAGCCACAAAACAGGCGTGCAGATTGTCCTTTCACCAAGCTCCTCCGGTAGGCGCCTTTGCCAACAAGCTCACTACTAGCCGATAGATTGGCAATTATTAAAGCTCCCGCCCTGCTATGGTGGTTTGAAGGGGGGCTTTGGCCCCACAGGTCATTACATATTTCCACTGCAAAGATAAAGTTCTCCACCTCTTGGGCTTTAAAAAGGAGCTTAGTCCCGAAAGGGAGCAACTTGCCAAACAGTTCAATAGTTGTGTTCTTGGGAGGTGCCGGTGCAAAGTAGCGCACTTCACTCGACTCTTGCGTACTAAAAAGGTGGGTTTTGGGGACAACCGCCAACACCTCACCCCCTTGGATAACTACTGCACAATTGTAGAGAGCTCCCCGTCTCGTTAACGGCACACCTACTATCGTGACCAGCGGTAGCTGCGCGCTCGCTGTAACAACCTCTTGTAAGGCATTTAAGGCACTTTGTATGAGGGTCTTTTGGAGGAAAAGATCTTGACAGGTATAGGCTGTTAAGCCCAACTCGGGGAAAACTAAGAGGCTCAGCCCCTCTTTTACACCCTCTTGCATAATGCGGATCGTCTCTTGGGCATTATATGAGGGGTCCCCTACAATTAGATGAGGAGTAGCCACCCCTACCGGGATAAATCCATCTCTCATTAGTAACCCCCTAATCTTAAGAAGTTATCTGCAGTGTAGCACACACCGTTCACGCTTGCCTATATTCCCTACTTCCTAGCGATATAACCACCGGAGATGCCTCTTGAGTCGTTAATTACGATGACGGCTCCGGGAAGTGTTTCATTAATGATGGAGGCCGCTTCAGTTATTCTTTTCCGCTTAAGATGGAGTAAAAGGATATCGCGTTGACCATAGCGACCACTCCCTTTCACTACTGTCACGCCAAAATTCTCTTCACGGAGGATATCTGCTAAAGCTTTACTCTCTTCCGACTCGGGTACAATCACCTGGATAGAGCTAAGTCCAAAGGCCAGCTTGTCTTCAAACCATGAGCCCATATAGTTACCTACTGAAAAAGCCAAGGCGAACACGACAATCCTTAAGGGGTCTTCTTGATAGCCTTGTAATACTGTACCGGTAATAATTAACCACAAGAGAATATCGAAGAAGGCAATAATTGTCCCTTTGACACGCTCGCCCCGGTTAATTAGGACCATTCTCAATGTTGAGACGGTAACTTCCAATATTTTGCCAAAGAAGATTACAAAATAGATGCCAATACCCAAGTTTTGCAGAAACCCCATCTATGCCCCCCTTTTGTTAGACAATTATTCTTTTTGAGAGGAAGAATTAATCCGCCTCTTGTACAATAATAGCGAAAATAGGATTAAAAGTACAATCACTATTACCGTTATGATAAAGATGGGCGAGCGGGGTTGATGAAGATTGCTCCCCAATAAAGTAGTCGCCGCCATCCCTGGCATTAACCCCAAAACGCCCCCTACCAAATAGGGCCAATAAGGGATTTTGAGAGAACCCAAGAATAGGTTGGTTATTTCATGGGGTAAAAGACCAATAAATTTAACTAAGAAGGCGATGAAAACCGATGAATTACTTTCTGAGAGTTGAAAGTTTGCGAACTGTGGGAAACGGCTTAAAACCCTCTCGGTGATACCCGTGGTAGCGTAGCGCCCTACAAAGTAAGGAATTTGCATATTCACCATGATTCCCACAGTGTTGAGCACCAATGCCCATCCCAAGGGATAAATTGAACCTATTCCTAAGTATAAAAGGGTGTAAGGTAACCCAAACGAGACCGATTTGACAAGAAATAGGGCGAGAAAGGCAAAAGTAGTCAACCATACACGCTCGTAAAACGTCTCGACCAGATTGTCTATGGCGGCTACTCCATTCTTAACAACAAATAGGGTGAAGACGACCACGATTACCACTAGAGGTAACGCTCTAACGATTTTTAAGATTACTCCCTTTTTTCGACTACTATCCATGCCTTCCCCTAAAACTCTTCTTCCGCTATATTTACCCCATAAGCAGTAAATTAACAATGGTAAAACCCTTTATGGAGGCCATAATGATTGAAAGAGTCTACCAGTACAGCGTCGAAGACACTAAAAAAATCGAGAAAATTATCGACGATGACCCGGTCATGATTAACCATATTGTCTTACCAAAAGGGGAGTATGTAAATGACCACCGTGCCAATTCTTATGTTCATATGATTGTCGTCAGAGGGACCCTAACCCTGGAGTTGGAAGAGCAGGTGCCCCACCATTACAACCGTGGAGCGGTGGTCAATATCCCTTTTGACACCTTCATGAGAGTGCGTAACGAGGCAGATGAGGTGT
>Ga0172382_10009019_pt1 | contig 13718 bp, 10 predicted proteins | sample Leawel138RmetaG_FD_122245 | JGI IMG/M metagenome (GOLD analysis project Ga0172382, IMG submission 122245) | Leachate microbial communities from a municipal landfill in Southern Ontario, Canada - Leachate well 138R metaG | ecosystem: Engineered > Solid waste > Landfill > Unclassified | place...
ATTTTCTTTTTTTTTTCTTTTTTTCCATTTATATCTACTCCCAATTAACAAATTCCTGTTCTACATGCAATTCGATATTATACTTATCTTTTACCTTATATTTTACTAAATATATCAATTTTTTTATATCTTCGCCTGTAGCATTTCCTTCATTTACAATAAAATTAGCGTGCTTTTTACTAACTACCGCACCACCTATTTTTTTACCCTTTAATCCACATTCCTCTATTAAATGACCGGCATAATTCCCTTCAGGATTACGAAAAACACTACCTGCACTAGGATATTCTAAAGGTTGGCTTTCTAATCTTCTTCTTTTCCGATCTTCTATTAATTCCATAATATCTTTTACATTACCTTTTTCTAATTCAAAAGATACTTCAATACATATATAATTAGGATTCCTTTTTAAAAAAGAATCACGATAACTAAATTTCAAGTTCTTATTTGTTAATTTTTTTATTTTTAAAGCAGGAGTAATAACTAACACTTCTTTTACTACATTTGCCATATCACTATTATAAGCACCCGCATTCATAAAAATAGAACCACCAACACTACCAGGAATACCGGTCGCAAATTCTAACCCTTTATAACCTAAACGAGACAATTTCATAGCTAGTTTTACTAAACTATAACCCGCTCCTACTCTCATTTTATTATTATTAATAACTAATTCATTTAATTCATCTAATTTTATAATAACATCGTCATATAATTTGTCGCTAAATATAACATTAGAACCATTCCCTAATACTTTGTAATCTAATTCATATTGATTAATTAATTTTAATAATTCTATTAATTTATCTTTACTTTTAGGATAAATAATAACTCTCGCAACACCACCAACTCTATAAGTGGTATAATCTTTTAATAGTTTATTTTCTAATATATTCCCTATTTCTTTATCATTAACTTCTTGTATAAACTTATTCATGATATCACCTTTTATCTACAAGTTCTTTTAACACCTTATAAATTCTTGATGCACTATCTTTAATACCCATTTTCTTAGAAGCAGTAACCATCTTTTTATATTGTTTTTCATCAAATAATATGTCATCAATCATTTTTAATAATTTCTTTTCTTCTAATTCATCTTCTAATATTACTAAAGAAGCTCCTTTTTCTTTTAAATCCAAAGCATTTTTTACTTGATGATTATTTGGAACATATGGACTTGGGATTAATATAGAAGGAATCCCTGAAGCTAATATTTCTCCTAACATAGAAGCTCCTGCTCTAGATATTATTAAGTCTACATTTTTTAAAAATCCTCCCATATTATCTAAATAAGAAATCATTTTTACATTATTAGGTAATTGTGCTTTTTTATTTAACTCTTCAAAATGATCTTTACCAGTAACAAATAAACACTCATATTTTTTATCATTAAATAATGGTAACATTTTTATTATTTTCTCATTTACTCTAGCAGCTCCTAGTGATCCCATCACAATTAGTATTAATTTTTTATCATCATGAAAACCATAAAGCTTTTTGTCAATCTTTTTCTTTTTTAAAATCATTTCACTACTTGGATTACCTGTAAAAACTGTTTTTTCCTTAGTAAAATATTTATCTGAACTTTCAAAACTTAATCCTATTTTATTTGCGTATCTATTTAAAAACTTATTCGCAAGACCCGGAATACTATTCTGTTCATGAATAAAAGTAGGTATTCCTAATTTATGCGCAGTATAAATAACAGGACCAGTTACATAACCTCCTACTCCAACCACTACATCTGGTTTAAAGTCTTTCATAATTCTTTTGGCTTTCTTTAAAGCTTTAAAAAAATAATATACTGTTTTAAAATTTCCTAATGTTAATTTCCTTTTAAAACCAGTTATCTTTAAACTAGTAAAATTAATATCATAACTAGGTACAATATCTTTTTCCATACGATTATGAGTACCAATATATAAAATGTCACTATCAGGTTCCATTTCTTTTATTTTGTTTATAATCGCAATAGCTGGATAGATATGTCCCCCTGTACCTCCAGCACTTACAATAACTCTCATATTATCACCTCATTATATTAATTATATCACAAAATACATTACTTTTGATACCTACTTATATTTAAAAGTATACCTACACTTGTCATACTAATTAATAAACTAGAACCACCATAACTTAAAAAAGGAAGTGTAATACCTGTTACCGGTACTAATCCTATTACTACCATTAAATTTAATACAGCCTGAAAAATAATTCCAAATGTAATCCCAAAAGCTAAATATTTACTAAATAAATCTTTAGCTTTTAAAGATATCATAATACCTCTTATTAAAATAGTTATAAATAAAGTACCTATTATTAACACTCCTAAAAAACCAAACTCTTCACTTATTATTGAAAAAATAAAATCAGTTTGTGGTTCTGGCAGGTAGAAATGCTTTTGTCTACTATTACCAAATCCAAATCCTAATAATCCCCCTGGACCTATCGCATACAAAGATTGTATTATTTGAAAACCACTTCCTAGAGGATCTTTCCAGGGATTAATAAAAGAAAATATTCTTTGTAATCGATAAGGAGCGGAAATAATAAGTCCAACTATTCCTAATATTCCTAATATTCCTAAAGAAATAAAAAAGTTAATCGCGACTCCTGATACAAAAAGAAGTGATATTAAGGATACAACCATAACCATACCAGTTCCAAAATCCGGTTGTAACATTATTAGTCCAAAAGCAAACAAAGCTATTAATAAAATAGGTAAAACTCCTTTTATTATTTTCTTTAGATCTCTATCATTTTTAGATAAATATCTAGAAAAGAAAATAATTAACCCAAGTTTTGCAAATTCACTAGGCTGAACACCAAAAGAACCGATCCCAAACCAGCTTCTAGAGCCGTTTCTAATTGTTCCTATACCTGGGATTAACACCAACACCAACAATAAAAAACAAACACCTAATATAATGTTTGCTTTGTCTAAATAGTATTTATATGGTACTTTACTTAATATAATCATTACTATAGTTCCTATTATAAAAAATATAATCTGGGCTTTTACATATTTTAAACTATCTCCATATTTATAAAGAGCCCAAATATGACTAGATGAATAAATCATTATTATTCCAAAAATTACTAAAGTTATTACGGCGATTAGAAGAATTAAATCAAATTTATTCTTTTTCATAATATCACCTTTTTATTTTTATATCCAAACTCCAAATGCAATAGAAGCCATAGCTAAGATAAAGCCTGCTATCCAAAACATTTTTACAATATCTTTTTCTTCCCAACCCATTTTCTCAAAGGAGTGATGAAGCGGGGCCATTGGAAACACTCTTTTTCCCCTTGTCCTTATTGAAATAATTTGAATAACACTTGATAATGCTTCTATCACAAATACTCCGCCTACAATAGCTAATGTTACTTCATGACTAGTAAGAATTGCGATTGATGCAAGTGTTCCACCTAATGCTAAAGATCCTGTGTCGCCCATAAATATCTTAGCGGGATGAGCATTATATATTAAAAAGCCAAGTAATGCGCCTACAATTATAAAACAAAATAATGCAATATCTTGGTTACCTTCAAGCCATCCCGCTCCCCAAGATATAAGTCCAAATGCTCCAAAAGCCATTGCGGCAAGACCACCCGCAAGTCCATCCAAACCATCTGTTATATTAACTGCATTTGATGTTCCTATTAACATAAATAAAATGAATAATCCATACACCCAACCCATATTAATTTTTATACCTAAAGTATAAATCCAAAGAATTGGTTCTCCTCCACCGGACATAAATATATAAAAGAAAACAATAGCGATTACAAGTTGCATAATTAGTTTTTGCATTCTACTAAGTCCAGCGTTATTTTTTCTTTTTATTTTGAGATAATCATCAATAAATCCTATTAAAGCATATGCAAAAAATACAAAAATAACAATAATTAAATTTTCACTTAGTTCTATCATTCCATAAAAAATAAGTAAAAATATCCCAATGATAGATCCAAAAATAAATATTAATCCTCCCATAGTAGGAGTCCCTTTTTTCTTTTTATGTTGTTTTACAAATTCACTAATTCTTTGATCAGCCTTCATTTTTTTTAAATATGGTACTAAAAACAAACCCAATATTGCTGCGATAATAAATCCAACCATCATCGCAAATACTGTCTTATTTAAAACTAACATGTAATCACCTCATCATTTGTTCTAACAAAAATTATACTATATAAAACAATATTTTAAAAGGATTAACTAGTACTTTTGTAAAGCAAATGTAAGTTAATTCCCTACCAACAATCTAATTTTTGACCCTTCTGTTAACCTATTACCCGCTTCTGGTGATTGATTAATCACTTTATCACCGCTACCAGAAAATTCTACTTGGAAATGATTCAATAATTCCATAGCATCTTTTACTTTTAATCCTACTACATCAGGAACATCATAATACTTTTTATCAAACCATTGATATTCTTTTTCCATTCCACCTTCTCGTTTTTCAATACCCAAAACGCTCATACTATCACTTATTATATTTTTCGCAATAGGAGCCGCAATTACTCCACCATATTGAACTACTCCTTTAGGATTATCAATTGCGACATACACAACTACTTTAGGATCATCAGCTGGAGCAAACCCCATAAAAGATAATATATAATTACCTACCATATATCTACCATCTTTTAATTTTTGTGCAGTACCAGTTTTACCTCCCACTCGATATCCTTCAATATAAGCATTTCTTCCTGTACCATTACTTACTACTGACTCTAATGCATATCTAACAGTAGCACTTGTTTGTTCAGTTATAACTTGTCTTTTTAAATAGGGTTTGTTTTCTTTTATAATAGTATTAGTTTCTGGTTCTAATAAGGCCTTAACAATATAAGGTTGATATAAATTACCCCCATTAATAGCGGCACTTACAGCTGTTATTTGTTGAATAGGAGTAACTGATACCCCTTGTCCAAAAGAAGTTGTAGCTAGTTCCAAAGGACCAACTCTTTCTAAATCAAATATTATTCCATTACCCTCACCATTTAAATCTATTCCTGTTTTTATACCAAAACCAAATAAATCTATATATTTAAATAATTTTTCTTTACCTAATCTTTCACCAAGTTCCATAAAACCTGGATTACAAGAATTTTCTACTACTTCTAAGAAGGTTTGCTTGCCATGCCCTCCTGCTTTCCAACATCTAATTCTACTACCTGCAACTATTCTATATCCTGAATCATAAAAAGTATCTTTTTCTAAATCAACCACTTTTTCATTTAAAGAAGCAGATAAAGTTACCACTTTAAAAGTAGACCCGGGTTCATATGTAGCCCATATAGGTAAATTCCTATTAATTACTTCCTCACTATAATTTTGATAATTATTAGGATCAAAATCAGGTTTAGCACTCATACCTAATATTTCTCCATTATTAGGGTTCATTACAATTGCTAAAGTACTATCAGGATTATATTTATTTACTACATTATTTAATTCTCTCTCAACCGATTTTTGGATATCATTGTTAACTGTAAGCATAATATTTACTCCATTTTGAGGTTGTTCGTATACTTCTGATAACTTTAATTTATTACCTTTCGCATCAGAAAAATATTTAATCGCACCATAATCTCCTGTTAAATAGTTATCATATTGTAACTCTAAACCACTTAACCCTTGATTATCAATTCCAACATAACCTAATACATGAGATAAATAATTACCATAACTATAATATCTTTTAGATTCTTTTACTAAATATACTCCCTCATATTCTAATTCACTTATTTTATCTGCTATTTCAAAATCTAATCTTCTTCCTTCCGGATGCACTCTTTCAATAGATACCTTTTTATTTACATGTTTATACATTTCATCATACGAAACATTTAATATCGAAGCTAAATTTTTAGCTACCTCTTCTTTGTTTTCAATCTGATTAGGAATTAAAATAAGACCTATAGTAGTTAAATTTTCTGCTAATACTTCACCATTGCGATCAAAAATAATGCCACGATCTGCCTCTATTGGTAAATTCCTACTCCATAAATTATTAGCTAATGTGTTTAATTTATTATAATCAATTACTTGTATATAAAATACTTTACATATTATTAATAAAAATAAAAAACATAGAACTACTAGTAATGTTTTTATTCTTCTATGTTTAAATTTATAAAACATATAATCACCATTTAATTATATGCAGTAAATATTAATTAATTATTTTAAAATCCAAGCATTAGGAATATAACGTTCTCCTTTATAACTATTACCTGCAGGATTGCTATGCAGTTCCCCTTCAATAACTAATGATGATGAACCTCCACCATCTAAATTAGCAGCATTGTGAGCTTTATATCTAAGAAATATTTTTTGCATTTCTTTCATATTAGCACCCAAACTATAACCAACATTTCGTCCATCAATAACTAAGAATAAAACTATGCCGTCTTTTCTTTGTCCTATAGCGGTACGAGGAGCAATTCCCCAACCACCATCACCTTTTATTTCAGAAGCTTGCCCATTAACTATTAAAAATGGACCAAATTCAACAGCATCTCGAAATGTCTTTATTACTTTACTACTCTTATCTTTTGATAATACTAAAACATTGTCATAATTGAAACCTATTAAGCCACCAATTCTATTTGTACTCTTCCCAGCTGATAAAACTTTACTATTTTGAATAACTAAACCTGTTGGCTTCATTACACCATCAGGATAATAAAATCCACTAGCATTCATTCCTACTAATGCCTTTGTTTTTTCAATAACATTAGATAGTAAATCTCCTTTACTAGCCCGAAATGAATAAAGTGATACCTTAGAAGCATCATAAATAGCCACTAAAAAACCTTTATATCCTTTCCCTTCGATATCAATAACCTTATATAAATCATTTTTATTATCTTTTTTCAAGATTTGTTCTTCATATATTGACTCATATCTATCTGTCTCAGGAACACTTTTAAAAATAATATCATCAACTTTTGTGGGCTCATTTATTTCTAATACGTAGTTATTATTTAAAACTTCCATTATTGTATCTTCACTATAAATAGCTCTTGCTAAAAATTTATGTTCCATTGTTGTCATGGACGTAGTAACTAAAAGATTTTTAAAATAACTAATTGGACCATAAAATAAAAACAAAGTTAAAATAGCTAAGAAATCTAAAATAACAAAAGTTATTAATAATTTCTTGCTTTTCTTTTTTTCAGGCCTTTTTTCCTTTGTTTTTATATTATCATAATCAAACTCATTATAAATATTATTATCATTCATTAAAAATCACCTACTTATAATATATGGATCATCTATATTACCTGTACCCTCAATAATCTTTAAACTACTATCTAAATATAAAGCGGGTCTTATTTTATTACTTTTAGTTGTTATATCCGCCAATAATTCATCATTAATAGTTAGTTTATATATCGTTTCATTTATTTCATCAGTTCCTGTTATCATAAAAGTATCATATATATCGTTAGTAAATAATTCTCCAATATGAACCAAACCAACTTTAGCTTCTATTTTTTCTTTAAAAATATTTTTATAATCAAAAACATTTTCATAATTATAGTTACCAATATACCAGTATCCTTCTTTTAAATAATCACTATCTTCAAAAGAATCAATAAAATCATTATTCAAATAATATCCAATATTATCTTTGTCTTCTGTTGAAAATATATTAGACGCTGTTGAATATGGTAATTCTATATATTCACCCTTATCTTTAATATAATCATTCATTACAACCTTTATTTTATCTTCTTCTTTTGCAATAACTCGCCATTTATAATCTTCAAATTCAATATAAGTTCCCACACTAACTTCAACAAGTTCCTCTACATTTACTTCTTCTATAATAAACGGACTTTCTAAAGAACCATTTCCTGCCTTTAAATTAATATCACCATTTATCGTTATAACTGGTCTAATACCATAACTATAATAGTTATTATCAATGTTTACTATATTACTTAAGCCACCATCTGTTGTTACATGCCAAGCTTTATTAGTACTATCAGTATTTATTAACCACCATTTTTTTTCTATATTTAGATAACTTTCTTTCCCCCCAGCTAATAAATAATCATGTACTGATAATAACATAATATTATCATTATAATAATCTTCACATGTAATATTATCAATATCATCAAATTGATCAATACAATTGTCCATATTAATTAAAGATTTAGAATCTAATATTTCATTAAATATTCCTGTATATTCTTCATTGGTACTATTTAACCACTTTCTTATATAAGAACTTTGATAATTACTATTTACTCCCCACACCATTGATGAAACGCTATTATCCGCTATTAACTTAATGTTTTTGTTGAAATCAACACTAACAATTCTCCATATAATACCATTATAATAAAGATAATTATTAGTAACTTTTCCCATAAAAATATATTTGTTATCAATTCTTAATAAGCCTTCTTTTGTTATATCAAAAGTTTCATAACTTATTAATTTATCATATAAAACTTTTTTTTCTTCAACTGTTTTTTTGTTATTATGTTCTAATAAATAGTAATGAAAAAATCGATAACCATATATAAGAGTTAATGCTCCTAAAAAAATAATACTTATTAAAACAAAAATGTTCCCTTTTTTTACTCTCATAATCAATACCTACTTCATTAATTTTAATATATTATTTTATGCTCCAAAATCATTTTGATAGCTTATTAAATTAACATTATCTATACCTTCAACAGTATATAATGCCTCAATAATATTTTCTTTACCTTCTTTTATATCAATATCAAAAGTAAGTTCTATCTTATCATTAGAAATAGATTTACTTCTTAATTTATGTTTTGGTAACTTTCTTAATTTATCTAGTACTATTTCGTTATAATTTATATTATATCTTATCACTAATAAATATTGAGAACTTGCTTTAAAACCAAATAAATAACTTAAAAAGAATAAAAATCCTAATGCTAAAGAAGCAATAATAGAAATTAAATATAAACCAGCACCACTCATAATCCCGGCAGTTATTCCCCAAAACATAAATCCAGTATCGATAGGATCTTTCACAGCGGTTCTATATCTTACAATTGATAAAGCACCAACCATTCCTAAAGATAATGCCAAATTAGAATTAATTGTTTTTATTACTAGTGTTGTAACCATTGTGATTAATAAAATACAAAGCGCAAAAGATTTTGAAAAAACAACTCCTGAATATGTTTTACGATAAACATAAACAATGAAAATCGCTGTTAAACATGCTACTAATAATGAAATTAATAATGAATCTAGACTTATTGTCCCTGTAAATTCTTCTACCACACTCTTTTTAATTAAATCAAAAAAACTCATAATACTCACTCCTTCTTATTTTACACTTCTACATGTTGCATATTTTGATATAGCTTGTCTTATCATTGGTATAGTAGCTAATATCTTCGCAATATGCAAAGGAAGTATATCGTTAAATTTTATTTCTAATACAACATCATTATTTTCAATAACTGGTAATGACGAAATATCTTTATCAAATAAATTATAATTATAAACGCCTGATTTAATATCTTCATCAAATGTTACTCTTACATCAGACACAATATAAGTATAAGCCAAACGATAATAATCTACAATAATTGATGGCATTAAATTGTTTAATTTTTTATCTATTATAAACTTTGTTAAAAGATTATCAGTATTCAAAGGAATATCATCTATTTCACTATTAATAATCTTTAAAGCTATATCCTTTGAAATAGTTTGATGCTTCTTATAAGTTAAATTATTATTTTTATATTTACATTCTAGTTTAATAAAAGAAGTATCATTATTATAATATCTAATTCGATATTTTTTTCTTTCCTTTACTCCGCTTAATTTATCAAAATAAGCAGTAGAATCTATATCATCAAAATATAAACTTCTTATTAAATAAGTATTATCTTTATATTTAGAATTTTTATCAATTTCCATAATTAATTTTAATTTATGTTTTAAAATTGATGCTAACTCTTTTGAGATAAGATATTTTAATTCATGCCTATATCTCATTTTATATCACCAAAATATTTTTTATATTCACTACTACTAAGATCAAAGAAACTTTTTGTTTGCGATAGTAAATATCCTTTCCTTTTTTTAATATAATTTTTTAACTCTGTTATTTCATATTGCCATCCCTTAAGTGTTAACCCCCAACGTTCTTGATTACGGGACATTTCTGGTAATAAATAATTATATATTTTATCTATTTCTTTTAGCACCCTTTTTTCATCCCAAACATTAGTTAAATTATATTTTAATCTTTCTAAATAACTTGTTTTAAACTCACTATTTTTCATTAAACTACGCATTAATGAAGTATCAATTCTAAATTTAGCCATCCCTCCAGAATCTACAGTAAATAAATAATAATTCTTACTATAATTATAAAAAGCATAATCTAAATCATAAAGAATCATACGCCATCTGCCGTCTTCAATATCAGGATGAGAAAAAAACCTCATATTTAATATATCATTATTAGTTGTGAAAGTTTCAGCTATCCAAAAATCAATATAACTTGTAATATTTAATTTCTTTTTTATAGTTTCATATTTTTGTTTATCAGAAAGGTTATTATTACGCGCATAACTTATCATGCTGTTATAATCTCTTATTGAACCAGCAGTTATATCACCATCTCCTCTTACTACATTAACCTTACTATTATCAACATTATAATGAGAAGATATAAAATGATCATCAACTTTCTCTCTTATATCATAAACCCCCCAATATTTACCATTTATATAAAGAATTACTAGTTTATAGGCTTGTACATCAACTTCCGTTTTACCATCAACAATCGATGTTCCAAGAATATCACGAATATAAGCTCTTTCAGAATCAGTAGAACCTGATCTTAGTACTAAGGAGTTAAATACTGAAAAATCACGATTTTCAAAAACTTGATAATTTAACTTAGATGCCCCATATTTTCCTCTAAACTTTAAAGCAAAACTTTTTTTTGCCTTACTTCTAGCATTTCCTCCAAATAATTTAATACCACAAGGAACCGAAAAAGTCTTACCATTTTCATAAAGTTCAGCATAAGCCTGATATTCTAAATCTACTGTCCAAACCTTTCTTTGTAAATTACTAAATTGATTGGGATTAAGAGAAACCGACATGACAGGGAGTTTGTGATCTTCATTAATTATATAACTATTTGTCACAACACTACTTTCTTTCTTAAAAGAATCAATACTCATGCTTTTCACAACAGTAGTCTTATTAAGAAAAATAGGACCAGAATATACTTTTGATGATTTTGTTGGAGTACTCCCATCCAAAGTATAATATGTTGTCCCATATGTTTTTAATTCAAATTTTACATTATCGACATTGTTGTAAACTCCGGGTAAAATAATAGGTTCAGGAGCTTTTGTAATATCACGATAACCAGTATTATTATCTTTTCCTGGTGTTGGGTTACTAATATAGAAAAAGCCAGGGGAGGCCCCTCTTCCCATACTATTATTTAAAGGCACATTACCAATAAAAAGGGAATCTATAATTTCATTATTACGATATAAATATAATGGCTCACTAGATCCTAATTTAAAATTAGCATGTTTATAACTATTATTACTTAATCTTACATCTCCAGAAGCCATCACTATATAATAATCTCTTGGTTTTAAAATAACATCAGGAAGTTCCCACATATGCTTTCCTTCTTCTGTAGTCAAATAGTAATCTTTTAAATTAATATTATCTTTAGAATTATTTTTTAACTCAATCCAATCATAATATTCATTGCCATTTTGCGCTAAATAACTATTATTTTTATTCATTACTTCATTAATTATTATATCATCTATATTTTTATATTTTTCTTCCGCAAATCTATTAATACCGTCTTCATCATTAGGATAACCCGGACTATATATAGCCGTTTCAATATATTCTTTATTCTTATATATCATGGCATAACCATTTGTTAAATCTTTATACTCAACTTTATTAATTATTTTCCCCTTATAACCTAAAACAACATTACCTTCTTTATTTTCTAAACCAAATGATGCATGAATTCCCTTATCATATTCATCCCTTCCTGAAGTATAGACAACTATTACTTCTTTAGGATTCAAAAAAATATCAGGGAATTTCCATGCAAATGGAGCTTTCATACTTTTTCCTAAAGTATAATTACTTAAATCAATTTTTTTATCACTATTATTTAAAATTTCAATATAACCAGTATATTCTCCATAACTATCTTTAAAAGACCCCTTATTATTTGGTAAAATTTCATTAATTATTACATTATCAGATAAATTCAGTAATGATTCTTGATATTTTTGATAAGCTTCTTCTGTATTTTCAAACCCAGGAGTTATCTTTTTTGAGATAAACCATTTGCCTTTTAAATCTCTCATTAATGATTGATTTTTCTTAATTTTTACAGTATCTAAAGCATCTATTACCTTTCCATTAGCATTTCTTAAAACTAAACTTTCACCACCACTACTATTTAATTTAAAATTAGCATACAATCCTTCTTTGTTTTTCCCCGCAAGAAAAACCACTAAATATTCTTTAGGTTTAATTCTATATTCAGGAAAAACCCATTTAACTTCATTAGCTAAATCAGAAAGACCATAATTATATAAATTTATCTCTTTTGACGTACCATTATATAATTCAACCCAATCGTAAAAATCTCCATTTTCATCAGCATAAGCTCCATCATTAGAAGACATCACTTCAGTAATTATAAGCTTATTATATTTTACTTCTCCGTTTTTTTCTAATTTTTTTTCTGTTAATTGCGATTCATCACTAAAAATGAAAACTTTTATAAATAGCGAAATAATAATTAATAAAAAAATGAGAAGAAGAATCCCTATATTCTTTTTAAATTCTTTTTTATTTAATTCCAGCATAATAAAACTCCTTACTGATGGTTATTATAGGATAAATATAACATAAAAAACACTCTATTTCAATTAATTTTATTCTTCTTTATTATTTAAATATAATTTCAAAAACTTTATCACGAATACTTTCAGGAAGAGGGCTCCCTGCTGCTTTAGCATGACCTCCACCCCCATATATTTTAGCAATTTCATTTAAATCTATATTATCTTTAAATGCTCTATAACTAATACCTTTGCTTAAATCAATAATAATTATAAAATCGATACTATCTTTATATCTTTCTGCTAAAACATTTCCTAAATGTGCTTTATAAATATCTGCATATACTATACCAACCTTATAATTATTTAATTGCTTTATAATTAAAGTTTTCTCTTTCTTTTCTATATATTTATTTATATGTTCTTGCTCTAAATCAAAGATAAAGTTTTCTTTTTCTTCAAACAATTTACTTTTTGGATTTTTAAGTTTCTTAAAATATTCTTCCATAAATATTTTTACTCCATAAAATATAAATATATCACCAATTTTTTTAGCATCTAAATTATTATTTTTTGCCCATTCCCATGTATCAATTTGTCTTGTTAATTCAACGAGCTCTTTAACATTCTCACCTAATAATATTTTGTTATCATAGTTATTAATTAAATATCTATAAAATATAGTTGTAGCACATGCTTGTCCTTTTTCTTCATTTTTTACAACTTGAGCCCACTCATAATCGTTTAAATGCATATTCCCAATATGATGATCAAATAACTTAACTATATTTTTTAATTTATCATTATTATCAATTAATTCA
>Ga0172382_10009020_pt1 | contig 13716 bp, 15 predicted proteins | sample Leawel138RmetaG_FD_122245 | JGI IMG/M metagenome (GOLD analysis project Ga0172382, IMG submission 122245) | Leachate microbial communities from a municipal landfill in Southern Ontario, Canada - Leachate well 138R metaG | ecosystem: Engineered > Solid waste > Landfill > Unclassified | place...
CGGCGAGGCGACTATTTCACCGGCCTGCATTACTGGAGCGATCTTGCTGGCCCCCTGGCAACGCAAGCCCGCCTGGTCTACGGCGGCGAACAGCGGGTCCAGCGCGATGGCATCGCGATCTGTCCGTGGACGCATGTGGATCTCGTCCATCCTGCTTCTGGGGAACCATGATCCATGGCCCTGGACCCACCCAGGCTTCTTTGCTTTCCGTGGCGGCTCCACGCCACGGGGATGAAAGCGTGCTGCCCCGCCTCTGGCTCAAGCCTGCCTGAGCGCTGCGGCCACGGACTCCTTCAGCGATGTGGTGGGCCGGCCGATCAACCTGGACAACACACGGCCATCGTCGAACAGAGCGCCCTTGGCGGCTTCGACGTCGAACGCGGGCAGGGCTTCAGGCCAGGGCGCGGGGACGCCCCCGGCGATCAGGGCCGCCGTGTAGTCGGCGGGCGGGAGATCCTTGTACGGAATGTCCTTGCCTGTCTGGCGCGAAATTTCCGCGGCCAGCTCCGCCAGTGTGTAGGCCGAATCCCCGGCCAGTTCGTAGGTCCTGCCCTCGTGGCCGGCAGACGTCAGCACGGTCACCGCCGCGTCCGCATAATCGGCGCGGGCGGCTGAAGCAATCCGGCCTTGCCCGGCGCTGCCGATGAGCGCGCCATGCGCCACGGCGGCCGGAACGGAGGCGGTGTAGTTCTCCGTGTACCAGCCATTGCGCAGCAGGGTGATGCTCAGCCCGGAGGCTTTCAGGAGCGCCTCGGTTTCGACGTGCTCGGGCGCCAGGCTCAAGGTGGAGCGCTCCGCGTGCAGCAGGCTGGTGTAGACCACGCCCTTGACGCCGGCCTTTTTGGCGGCCTCGATGACGTTGCGGTGTTGCGGCACGCGCTGGCCGACCTCGCTGCCCGAAATCATCATCAGCGTATCAATGCCGTCGAGGGCCTTGTCCAGGGTTTCGGGGCGGGTGTAGTCCGCCTCGCGCACCGCCACGCCCAGGTCCGTTGCCTTGGAGGGGGTGCGAACGAGCGCGACGATGTCGCTGGCCGACACCTTGGTGCGCAGACGTTCGATGATGAGGCGGCCGAGTTGGCCGGAGGCGCCGGTGATGGCGATTTTCATGCTGACTCCTGTGGGTTGACGGAGGGATGCCCGGAGTCTAGGATTGAAGCGAACTTTTTGTAAGTACGCACATGAAAGTAAGTATTAACTCCGCAGGTGTTGAATCCGCAGGCGTTGAATCCAGGGCACGAGCACCTGCGGACGACGAAACCAGCTTGCTCGACAGAATGCGCCGCGGAGAACTTCTCGTCGAAGCCTGTCCGTCGCGCGAGGTGCTCAAACACATCACCAGCCGATGGGGCGTTCTGGTTCTGCTGGTGCTGGAAACCCGTGTCCACCGCTTTAGTGAGTTGCGGCGCGCCATCGGCGGCGTCAGCGAAAGGATGCTCGCGCAGACCTTGCAATGGCTGGAGAGCGACGGCCTGGTGGACCGGATCGCCTTCGAAGTGGTCCCGCCCCACGTGGAATACCGCCTGACACCTCTTGGTCGCGAGGCCGCTGAAAAGGTCAGGGGGCTTGCGGACTGGATTGAAGCCAGCTTGCCTCGGATTCTCGTGGCCCAGGACAGTCGGCGCAAGCAAGCTGCCTCGGAAGCGCCGCACCGGGCGCGTGGACGATAGAACGTCCGTAATCTGAACCAGATAGCAACGCCTTGGCCTTGCAGGTGCGACTTCGGTTATTTGTCCGTTTGATGGATCAGCGGGTTTCGTCCGCGAGCCGCAAGGCTTCATCGACGAGCACCACGTCAAGTTTGGTGCAACCGCCAAGACTGCGCTTGAACGGCTGGCGGTACGTTACGGCGTAACGCAGCGGGAAGCACTCGAACAGGCACTGCGTCTGGCCGAAGCGCAGGCGCTGGCCGGAATCGGCTCGGCCCGGCATGACGACTACTTCGAGAAGCGGGCCGGCGCTGTTACTGCGTAACGGGTGCTGTTGCTGCGTAACGTTCTAGCAGGCCAATCGCAGCGGCTCGGTCATCGAAAGACTGGCCCAAGTGCCTGGTTTTTAATGGTGGCCAAGGACGGAATTGAACCGCCGACACAAGGATTTTCAGTCCTCTGCTCTACCAACTGAGCTACTTGGCCGTTCGCGTTCTCGGGCATGCGCCCGTTGCGAGCCGCAGATGATAGCAGAATCCATGTCGAGGGTTGGTGCCGGCGCGGTGGGCGGGCCACCTATAATCCCCGGATGAGCAGATCGACTCCGGCATGAGCACATCGGCACGCAGCAACGCTGTCTCGTACACGTCGACTTTCGACGTGGCGGTGGTCGGCCGTGCGGCGGTCGGCCTGGCAGCGGCGCTGGCGCTCGCCCGCACCGGCCTGCGGGTGGCGCTGGTCGGGCCGGTGATGCCGGTGGCGGGTGCGATGCCGGCAGGTCGCGCCGCGATGCCCGCCGGCAGTGCCGGCCAGGCGGGTCGCGACGCCGACGACTGGGACAACCGGGTGTTCGCGCTCTCACCGGCGTCGCGCCGCCTGCTCGAGTCGCTCGGGGCCTGGCAGGCAATGGCGGCCGAGCGGATTGCGCCGGTCTACGACATGAAGGTCTGGCCCTCGGCGCGGCTGCCGCTTCGCGAGCGCGACGCGCTGCATTTCAGCGCCTGGCAGGCGCGCATCGAGGCGCTGGCCTGGATCGTCGAGAACCGGAATCTGAACTCGGCCCTGAACCAGGCCTGCCGGTTCGCCGGCTTCGCGAGCTTCGACGCTGCGCTGGCCGGAATGGACCTGATCGAGGATCGCGATTTCGCCGTGCTGACGCTGGCCGATGGCCGCAGCCTGCGGGCGCGGCTCGTGGTCGGGGCGGACGGTGCGGCGTCGACGGTGCGTGAGCTTGCCGGGATCGGGCAGGTGCTGACCGACTACCCGCAGCGGGCAGTGGTCGCGAACTTTGCGACCGGCAAGCCGCATCGCGATTGCGCCTGGCAGTGGTTCGGCGAACACGGCATCCTGGCCTTGCTGCCCTTGCCCGGCGAGCGTTGCAGCATCGTCTGGTCGGCGCCGCTTGCGCTGGCCGGGGAGTTGCTGGCGCTCGACGCGCAGGCGCTTGCGGAGCGGGTCAGTGCGGTGTCGGACGGGGTGCTGGGCGAGCTGACACCGATCGGCAAGGCGGCAGCCTGGCCGCTGCGCCTGGGCCGGGTCGATGCGCTGGCGGCCCGGCGCGTCGTGCTGGTCGGTGATGCTGCACACGTCGTGCATCCGCTGGCCGGCCAGGGGATGAATCTGGGCTTTGGCGACGTTCAGGCGCTCGCCGAGGTGATGCGCGAACGCGAAGCACCGCGCGACCCGGGCGAGGCGATGCTGTTGCGTCGCTACGAACGCGCCCGCGCCGAGCCTGTGCTGGCGATGCGCTGGGCCACCGACGGTCTGCAGAAGCTGTTCGATCCGGGCTCGCCGATCATGGGTGGGGCGCTCGGGGTGCCGCTGGCGGCGGTTCGCGACCTGGGTTTCGGGCTGGTCGCCCGTTCCGGGCTGCTGCGCCGCCTGTTGATTTCCCACGCCGTCCGGTGAAGGCCGGGCCGCATTTTCGAAGGATGTTTCCGATGTCGATTCGTGCCGGACTTGTGGTCGCGCTCGGCCTCGCCCTGGGATTCACCGCGACGATTGCCCAGGCCCAGTCTCCGGGCAAGGTTCCCGGGGGGGCTGCGGTGACGGCCGAGGGTGTCGCGACCGGGCCTGCCGTTGTCGATGTGCCGGCCGCCGTCGATGCCGCCGTGCGCAAGGCGCTCGCACAGATCGTGCGGGGTCGCGATGTCGACGAGGTTCGCGCGACGCCGGTCACCGGGGTCTACGAGGCGCGGGTCGGCACCGACCTGATCTACATCGACGGCGAGGGCAAGTATCTGTTCTGGCAGGGTGACCTGATCGACCTGGCGGAGAAGCGCAACCTGAGCCAGGAGCGGATCGAAACGCTGACTGCGATCCGTTTCGACGAACTGCCGCTGGCGCTCGCGGTCAAGCAGGTGCTCGGCAAGGGGACCCGGCAGATCGCCGTTTTCGAGGATCCGAACTGCGGGTTCTGCAAGCGCATGCGCGCCGACCTGCTCAGGCTCGATGACGTGACCCTCTACACTTTCCCGCTGGCCTTCCTGGCCGCGGATTCCGATTCGAAGGCGCGCAAGGCCCTGTGTGCCCCCGATCCGGTCAAGGCCTGGAACGATCTGCTGCTGCACAACCAGGTGCCGGACAATGCCGGCACCTGTGAAACCTCGATCGAGCAGGTTCGCGAGCTGAGCCGCGAGCTCGACATCACCGGCACTCCCGTGGTGTTCTTCGCCAACGGCAAGCGCCTGTCGGGTTACGAACCCCCCGAGCGCTTCAAGGCGCGTCTGGCGGCGAATTCCCCGGGTTCATAGCGCTGGGCGCGGCCATCCGGTGGCTCAGTACCGTGCCGGTTCTGGTGCCGGGCGCGGGCGCAGCCACCAGAGCCGGCCGGGCGCCTGCATCCGGCCGGCGAGCGTCTCGGCGTTTGCGTCCGAACCGAAGAAGAGGTCGGCCCGCACGCTGCCGACGATCGCTGCGCCGCGGTCCTGGCTCAGCACGGCGTGAGCCAGTTGCCGGCCATCATCGGGGTAGCGCGTTTCCAGGAACAACAGGGCGCCGGGTGGCACGAAGCCCGGATCGGTCGCGACCGAGCGCATCGGGGTCAGCGGGACGCCGAGCGAGCCGGGGGGTCCGGCGTCGGCCGGCGTCGGCAGCCTGCGAAAGAAGATGAAACGCGGATTGCTGGCCATCACCGCCGGCGCCTGCTCGGGGTGGGTCCTGAGCCAGGCCTTGATTGCTGGCGCGTTGACCTCGTCCCTGCGCAAGGCGCCGCGCGCAACGAGTTCGGCGCCGATCGCACGGTACGCCTGGCCATTGTGGTTGGCGAAACCCACGCGCAGCGTCGTGCCGTCGCGCAGGTGCACGCGGCCCGAGCCCTGGGTCTGCAGGAAGAAGGCTTCGATCGGGTCGTCGAGCCAGACGAGTTCGTGGCCGTCGAGCAGGCCGCTGGCTTCGAGTGCGGCCCGGGCCGGGTAGGGCTGGCGCTGGCCGTCGACGATCCGGTAACGTCGGGCGCCGTCGCTGCGCAGATCGGGCGGTGGCTGGTACAGCGCCACCTGTCCCGGCGATTCGCGCTGCCGGCTGCCGGTCAGCAGCGGCTCGTGGTAGCCGGTGATCAGTCCGGTGGCGCTGCCATCGCGGTTTGTCAGCGGCCAGGCTTCGAAACGGGTCTCGATCCAGGCGCGCAGATTTTCGGGCGCGGTGTCGGCGGGGCGCTCGGCGCACAGTGCCGGCCAGGGTTTGGGAGGGCGGCGCATCGCACACTGTCGGGCCAGCGCGTCGGCCAGCCCGTCGAGGTCGTCGCGCTGCCAGCCGGGCAGTTCGGCCACCGGCAGTGGCTGCCCGACCTGGCCGGCAGCGGTGCCTGGGCCGGTCGGGTCTGCCTCGCGATCGGCACCGGCCCCCGCCGCCGTCGTTGGGCTGATGGCGATCAGCGCAGCGATGGTCGTTGCGGCGATGACCCCGGCCCGCGCTGCCCACCGGCTAGAATCGTTCGCGGTAAGCCCTGACGGAGCAAGGACTTGGACGAGAGCTGGATTCTTTTCATCGAAGCCGGCGGCGTACTGGCGCTGCTGCTGTTTCTGGTCTGGTGGATCATGCGCGGCAAGAAGTGAGCCGCCGGGGCGCCGGGCCTTGCCACGCATTCAGTGCAGGGTGCGCGGCATCGCGAGCACGAACTCGGGAACCTGCGCCTCGAAGCGATGGCCGTCTTCGGCCACGAAGAAATAGCTACCCTGCATCCTCCCGGTCGGCGTGCCGATCCGGCTGCCGCTGCTGTACTCGAAGCTCTGGCCGGGCTGCAGCAGCGGTTGGTGGCCGACGACGCCCAGCCCCTTCACTTCCGTGAGCGTGTCGGCTTCATCGTGGATCAGCCAGTGTCGCGAGATCAGTTGCGAGGTCACGCTGCCGGTGTTGGTGATCCGGATCGTATAGGCGAAGGTATAGTGGCCGGCGTCGGGTTCGGACTGCTCGGGCAGGTAATGACTGCTGGCTTCGATCCTGATCTGGTATCGCTTGTCGGGCACGGAGTCTCTCGCAGCTCGGTCGCTAGAATGGCATCCTGATTGTATTCGCAGTTCCCGCCCGAAGGCGGGCCCTGGTTCGCAGGCCGTTGAACTCCTTCGAATATCGATGAACTCCGCAGACTTCCGCATTGCGCCGAGCATTCTTTCCGCCGATTTCTCGCGTCTGGGCGACGAGGTCCGCGCCATCGAGGCCGCCGGCGCCGATCTCGTCCATTTCGACGTGATGGACAACCACTACGTGCCGAACCTGACGATCGGCCCGATGGTCTGCGAGGCGGTGCGCCGATGCGTGTCGATCCCGATCGACGTCCATCTGATGGTGCGTCCGGTCGACCGGCTGATCAGCGATTTCGCGAAAGCCGGCGCCAACCTGATTACCTTCCACCCGGAGGCTTCGGAGCACGTCGACCGCTCGCTGTCGATGGTTCGTGAGGCCGGCTGCAAGGCGGGACTGGTCTTCAATCCGGCCACGCCGCTGCATTACCTCGACCATGTGATGGACCGGCTCGACATGATCCTGCTGATGTCGGTGAATCCGGGGTTCGGCGGTCAGTCGTTCATTGCCTCGACCTTGCCGAAGATTGCCGCCGCCCGCGCGCGCATCGACGCCCATGTCGCAGCGGGTGGCCAGCCGATCTGGCTCGAAGTCGACGGCGGCGTGAAGATCGACAACATCGCCGGGCTCGCGCGTGCCGGCGCCGATACCTTCGTGGCCGGCTCCGCCGTGTTCGGTGCGCCCGACCCGGACGGCGGCTATCGCGGGGTGATCGGGCGCCTGCGCGCTGCGCTGGCTTCGGCAGCGCAGGCCCCGGTGCCGGCTGCGGCAGTGCAGGCGCCGAAGCGGGCTTCGGAATGACGCTGCGCTTCCGGGCGCGTGCCGCGCTCATCGACCTCGACGGCACCCTGCTCGATACCGTTGCCGATCTCGCAGCCGCCACCAACGCGATGCTGGCCGAACTGGGGCGTCGGCAGCTTTCGCTCGAAGCCGTGGCCGCCTACGTCGGCAAGGGGGCGGAAGTGCTGGTGCACCGTGCGCTGACCGATTCGCTCGATGGCCGCGCCGAGGCGGCACTGGCGCAACGCGCACTGGCTGCCTTCATGCGCCACTACGCGCTGTGCAACGGTCGGCAGGCGCGGCTCTACCCGGGAGTTCGGGAAGGCCTCCGGCTGCTGCGCGAACGCGGACTGCGACTGGCCTGCGTCACGAACAAGCCCCAGGCTTTGGCCGAACCCTTGCTGGCCGCCACCGACCTGGCCGACGACTTCGAACTGATCGTCGGCGGCGATTTTCTGGCACGCAGAAAACCGGACCCGGCCCCCATGCTGCATGTCTGCGAACGCTTCGGACTGGCGCCGGCCGACGCCCTGGTCATCGGCGATTCGGTCAACGATGCGGCGGCGGCCCGGGCGGCGGGCATGCCGGTGCTGGTCGTTTCGTATGGCTACAACGAAGGCCGGCCGGCTTCGTCGATCGACGCCGACGGGGTGATCGATTCGATCGCCGAGGTCGGGCACTGGCTGGCCTGAGGCCGATCTGCCCGGCTATCCGATTCACCCCTGAAGCCGCTCGTGCGGCGCGAGGATCGAACTTCCGTGTCAGACCAAGGCTTCGAACTGCTCGAAACGTCCATCGCCGACTTCCACGGTGCGCTGCGCGCCGGCCGCACGTCCTGCCGGGCGCTCGTCGACGGCTATCTGGACCGGATCGCGCGCTACGACGCATCCGGGCCGACGCTCAAGGCAATCCTTGCCGTCGACCCGCAGGTGCGCGCGCAGGCGGACGCGTTCGACGCCCGCTTCCGGGAATCGCCGGATTCGGTGGGGCCGCTGCATGGCGTTCCGGTGGCCATGAAGGACAACGTGGCCACTGTCGGCATGCCGACCACCGGCGGCGCGCTTGCATTGCAGGGAGCCGTTGCGCGGGCCGATGCGACCATTGTCGCCCGCTTGCGCGAGGCGGGTGCACTGGTCTTCACCAAGACCAATCTGCACGAACTGGCGATGTCGGGAACCACCGTCAGTTCGCTGGGCGGGCAGACCCTGAACCCGTACGATCTGTGCCGGACCCCCGGCGGCTCCAGCGGTGGCACTGGCTGTGCACTGGCTGCCAACCTCGCGCTGGTCGGGATCGGTACCGACACCGGCCAGTCGGTTCGCTCGCCGGCGTCGGCGCTCGCGCTGGTCGGCCTGCGGCCGACACGCGGCCTGATCAGCCGCCACGGGGTGATGGCCACCAGCCTGACCCAGGACGAAGTGGGCCCGCTGGCCCGCCGCGCCGAGGATGCGGCGCGCGTGCTCGAAGTCATCGCAGGCTACGACGAGAACGATCCGCAGACGGCGTTCTGTCCCCCGGCTTCGGCCAGGCGCTACCTCGAGCAACTCGACGACCGCGCCTGGAAGGGCGCGCGCATCGGGGTGCTGCGCGAGTACTTCGGCCCGGACGCGGTGCATGCCGAGGTCAACCGCGTACTGGACGGCACGATGCAGCGCATGCAGTCGCTCGGCGCCAGCCTCGTCGAAGTCGGCATCGCCGGACTCGATCGTCTGGTGACCGGTGTCTGGAGTCCGTCATACGAAGGTGAAGCCGACTTCGACGCCTGGCTGGCGGTCTTCTGCCCGGACGCGCCGGTGCGTTCGCTGCGCGAGGTGGCCGCCGACGGCCGTTTCGACCGCTCCATCGAAAGCAGCCTGCGACGGACGCTGGACAGCGGTGGCCGCAACGCTGCGGGTTACGCCGCGGTCTTCCTGATGCGCGACCGGCTCAGGCGTGCCGTCTGCGACCTGATGGCCCGGCACCGGCTCGACGCGATCCTCTACCCGCACCAGCGGCGGCTGGTCGTGCCGGTGGGTGAGGAGCAGGTCGAACGCAACGGCGTGCTGTCGAACGCAACGGGCTTCCCCGCGATTACCTTCCCCGCCGGATTCTCGACGCCGGATGCACACGCGCCGATCGGTGTACCGATCGGCGTCGAACTGCTCGGCAGGGAGTGGTCGGAGGCCCGGTTGCTGTCGTTTGCGCACGCCTTCGAAACCGCCTTCGAGCTGCGCCGGGCGCCGGCCGGGATGCCGTAACCCGGGTGCAGCGATCGAAGTGCGGCGCGCGCAATCAGCCCAGCGCTTTCAAGGTTGCGTCGTAGTCCGGCTCGTCACCGATTTCGTTGACCAGCTGGCTGTGCAGAACCTTGTTGTCGGTGTCGAGCACAATCACGGCCCGCGCGGCGAGACCGCTCAACGGGCCGCTGGCGATGGCAACGCCGTAGTTCTCCAGGAACTCGCGCCCACGCATGGTCGAGAGCATGGTCACTTTATCGATGCCCTCGGCGCCGCAAAAGCGCGCTTGCGCGAACGGCAAGTCGGCCGAGATGCACATCACCTGTGTGTTGCTCATTTGCGCGGCAAGCTCGTTGAAACGGCGAACCGAAGCGGCGCAAACGCCGGTATCGACGCTGGGAAAGATATTGAGCACTTTGCGCGCGCTGGCGCCTTGGCTTGTGCTCAGGCTGACATCGGCCAGATCCTTGCCGACCAGGGTGAACTCGGGCGCGACCGCGCCAACGGCGGGAAGCGACCCATTTACCTGGACCGGATTGCCGTGAAAGTTGACTTGCGACATTTTTGAGACTCCTTTGTTGAGGCGTTATCGGAAATTTCCGGTCGCCCATGGCCAGTTGCAGATCACCCGACAGTACCAGCACTGCCGCTGCCTTGCCTGTCTTTAGCCCGACTGCCAGCAGTGTGAACGCCATGCTGGTCGCGCAGGCGAAGTATCAATTCCGCGCCAGATGCGGCGCGAGCAAGTCCTGCAGCCAGTCGATGAATACCGTCAGCCGCTTCGAGCGCTGGCGGCGATGCGGGTAGAGCGCCGTCACCGGCATCGCCGCGGGCTGCCACGCGGGCAGCACCTCCACCAGTTCGCCGCGGGCCAGCAGGCCCTGCACGTCGTAGCGCGGAACCTGGATCAGGCCCAGGCCGGCGCGGCAGCAGGCCAGATAGCTCTCGGCATTGTCCACCAGCACGCGGCACGGCATCGGCACCTGTCGTTGCCGGCCCTGTGGGTCGATGTATTCCCAGTAGGCCAGTTGTCGGTTCGTGTCCTGCGCGGCGTAGCCGATGGCCAGGTGCTGGCCAAGCTCGTCCGGGTGGCCGGGCAGGCCATGCTCCCCGACATAGGCGGCGCTGGCACAACCGACCACTGTCAGGGCGCCGAGCGGCCTGGCCACCAGGCCGCCGCCGGCTGGTGCGCCGACCCGGATCGCGCAGTCCACGCCTTCACGCACGAGATCGACGCTGCGATCGTGCGAGCCGAGCGTCAGTTCCAGTTGCGGGTAGCGGCGCAGCAACTCGGGCAGGGCGGGCACGACGAGCTTGCGGGCGATGCGGCTGGGCAGATCGACGTGCAGGCGGCCCGAGACTCGCCGCTCACGTGTGGCGAACAGCTGGTCGATCTCCTCGGCCTCGCCGAGCAGCCTGCGCAGGCGCTCGCGCAGCTGCCGGCCATCGGGTGTGAGGCTGACCTGTCGCGTGGTGCGGTGGAGCAGGCGGGCGCCGAGCGCTTCTTCCAGGCGCTGCACGGCTGCCGATACGGTGGCGCGGGACAGTCCCAGGGCGTGTGCCGCCCGGATGAAGCTGCCCGCGTCGGCCACCCGGACGAAAATCCGGTACCGCTCAAGCCGGTCCATCGCAGCGCCGTGGGTGCATTCCCGTCATCCGCTCCGGTGCAGCCAGGCATACAGCCAGTAGGCGGCGACCGGGACCGCGAATATCACCGCGTGGATCGGCAGTTCCTGGGCGAGCGTATAGCCGTGGGACATCCCGGTGCGCAGGTTCCACAGCGTGAGTCCGAGCCAGGCGACGGTGAACAGGGCGCCGACCATGCCGCGCGATGGGGCCGGCACGAAGCGCAACACGAGAGCGACCGCGGCCAGGCCGACCAGAACGATGATCAGGGTACGCATTGCCTGCCTGTCCTACTTGGTCGTGTAGCCGCCGTTGATCAGGATGGTCTGGCCGGTGATCCACCAGCCGTCGGTGACCAGATGACGGATGAAGGGTACGACATCTTCGATGTGAGTGAGCCCGGTGGGGCTGAAGGCGGACAGGGCGGCGGCGGTCTTGTGGTGGGCCACGGCGTCGGCACCTTCGGCCGGATAGAAGAAGGGCGTGTCCATCGGGCCCGGGCCGACGGCGGTGACCGAGATGCCACGGGCGCCGAACTCCTTGGCCGCCGCGCGCGTGTAATGCTCGACCGGCGCCTTGTTGCCGGCGTAGGTGGAGTAGAAGGGCGTGAACGCGCCCAGCAGCGAGCTGACCAGCGTGACGATCTTGCCGTTGTCGGACAGCCGTCGTCCGGACTCCTGCAGGAACAGGAAGGCGCATTTGTTGTTGACGGCGTCCATCGTGTCGAACTCGGCCTCGCTCACCTCGAGGATCGGTTTCTTCAACACCTTGCCCACGGTGTTGATGGCGATGTCGATGTGGCCGAAATGCTCGCCGGCCTCGGCGAACAGCCGGCTCATGGCGGCGGCGCTCGTCAGGTCACCCTGGAAGGCCTCGGCCTGCGCGCCCAGCGCACGGATCGCGGCTACCGTGGCTTCGGCGTCGGCCTGGCTGGCGGCGCCGTTGTAGTGAACGGCAAGCGCGGCCGCGCCGTGCCCGGCGAAATCGCGCGCGATGAGGCCACCGAGGTTCTTGGCGCCACCGGCGACCAGCACGACCTTGCCCTGAAGTGAATGATCTGCCATGAGGATGCCTGCTGTGGTCGTTGATGCGGGCCTTCAGTCTAGGCAGTCGCGGAGCGGCGATAAACCGGCGCTGCCGGGATGGACTGTCCGGGTTTCGTGAACAATCCGAGGCGTCCTTTCGACAAGGTCGGATCAGGCACGCCAAGGCCCGGAATCCTGGCATGCCGATGCGGGTCGTGCCAACCCACAAGGCTTGACCGACCCCGAACATCTCTCATAAACTTGCTACATAGTATGATGTCATGACAAGTTCGAAACTAACCTTGAATTCACCTGCCGCCGACATGGCCCCGCTTTACCGACAGGTGTCGCGGTCCCTGGAGGAACAGATTCGCAGTGGTGCGCTGTCTCCCGGGGCACTGCTGCCTTCCGAGAGCCAGCTGTGCGCCGATTTCGGTGTAAGCCGGATCACCGTCCGGCGCGCGTTGGAGGAGCTGGTCCAGCGTCGCCTGGTGCAGCGCCGTCGGGGGGTGGGCAGCTTCGTCAGCACGCCGGACCAGTCAGTCAAGGCAGTGTCGCTGACTGGTTTCATCGAGGACGTTGTGCCCCTGAACCGGCTGAAGGTGCTCGGTGTCACGCAGGAGCCGTTGCCGGCGGGCGTGGTGGATCTGATCGGCGTGGCCGATGCCGAATCGATGAAGTGCGTTACCGCGGTCAACCACCTGTCAGAAGGGCCGCTGTCGTTTGCCCGCTTCTTCTTTCCAAAGGAAGTGGCCGACCTGATCTCCGGAACCGATCTGGAGGGGCCGGTGTCCCCGATCAAGCTGGTCGAGAAGCGCTCCCGGCAGACGGTCCACCACGCACTCCAGGTCGTCGAAGCAGCCACTGCCGACGGGCGGATCGCCGAGGAGCTCGGGCTGGGGCAGGGCACCCCGGTCCTGCGTATTGTCCGGGCGTATTTCGCTACCGGCGGCGGGCTGATCGAAGCGGTTGACGCCCTCTACCACCCGACTCGCTACCGGTTCGCAGCCACTTTGGTCCCCCGTGCCGGTTGATGTGGCGCGGAATTGAACTCTCTCAACTGGAACGCAAGGAAATCCCGATGTCTGGAATCATTGAAAGCAGCAAGCACATCAACCTCGAGGATCTGCTGAACTACGAAGCGCCGCCTGAGCGAGTGGAGGAGTTCCTCAAACTGATTCCGCTCGACATCGAAGGAGTCAGCGACGATGTGAAGCGTTACCTGCTCAAGCAGGTGATCGAGATGATGCAGCTCGAGTACGGGCGCTACGAGAACAAGACCCGGATCACCGAGGAGTTGATCGACGACATCATGCGGGGTTCGATCGATACCCACGTGCATGGCGCGTCGGATCCGTTCGAGCGCTCGCAGTATGAGGACGAGATCGGCATCAATGCCACCAAGGCCGGGATGCGGGCGATCGTCATCAAGACCTGGTACAGCCCGTCGGCATCGCGCAACGGTCTGACCCAGCGCGCGGTCGATGCCTACGCGCGGCAACATGACCTGGAGCCGACCCAGATTCTCGGCGGCGTCACGCTGAACAAGCCTGCCGGCGGCATCAATCCCGAGGCGGTGCGCAAGTGTCTGGGCTTTCCGAACTTCCGCTGCGTCTGGATGCCGATGGCCGATTCCTACTGGCACCAGTACGTCGTGTTCAACCGCAAGAACGAAGGTTTGCGCTTCCTCGACGACCAGAACCGGCTGATCCCGGAGATGCGCGAGATCCTCAGCATCATCGCTGACAACGACCTCGTGCTGTGCTGCGGTCACTACCCATACCAGGACCTGAAGATCCTCTTTGAAGAGGCCAAGAAGATTGGCGTCAAACGCATGGAGTCCGTGCATCCGACACTGATCCACAGCAAGCACACGATGGCCAACTTCCGCGAACTGGC
>Ga0172382_10009021_pt1 | contig 13714 bp, 11 predicted proteins | sample Leawel138RmetaG_FD_122245 | JGI IMG/M metagenome (GOLD analysis project Ga0172382, IMG submission 122245) | Leachate microbial communities from a municipal landfill in Southern Ontario, Canada - Leachate well 138R metaG | ecosystem: Engineered > Solid waste > Landfill > Unclassified | place...
CACTATTCATAATGATTTGATGTTCTTTTGGCATATTTTCTAAAAATATTTTTTGTTTATCTTGATCAAGTTCACTGAGGACATCATCAAGAAGAAGAATAACTTTTTGTTTCGTCTCATTTTCAATCAGCTTCAATAGCGCTAATTTAAGCGTTACAACAATCAATCGTTGTTCACCTTGGGAAGCATACCCCTTTGCATCAAAACCGTTAAATTCAATGTAAAAATCGTCTCTGTGTGGTCCTGCTAAGGTCGATTGGTATAAGATATCTTGTCTTTGTTGTTTAAGTAAATGATTTTTGAATGCTTTTTCATCAACATCAGGTTGATAAATGATTTTTACTTGATGTTTGCTAAAGTTTTGGTAAACCTCATTGAAGAAACTGCTTAATTTATCAATAAATTGTTTTCTTTCAATCATAATTTCAGTACCAACTTCATAAAGTTGATCACCTAAAATGTTTAAGAAAGTATAATCAGAATCTAAACTCAATTTTTTTAACAAACTATTTCTTTGTTTCAATATTTGTTTATACGTATTGAGCGTTCTTAAATATTTTTTATTAAGCTGCATCCATTCTAAATCCAAAAATTGTCTTCGAACACTTGGTGAACCTTTGATGAGATCTAAATCTTCAGGTGCAAACATTACAACTCTCAAATGTCCGAAAAAATCACTAATTTTACGTTTTTCAACACCATTGATAGATGCTCTTTTTCCATGTTTTGATAAAACAATCTCATATTTATCATCATCGGTCACCAATTTAACTTGTAAAAATGGTTCATCATGACGAATCATTTCTTTTTCGTCATTTGATCGATGTGATTTTGTGGTTGCACAAAAATAAATACTTTCTAAAATACTGGTTTTTCCGCAACCATTCAATCCATGGATATAGACGAAATTCTTATCAAATGTTAAATCAAATTTATCAAATGATCGAAAATTTCGAATCGACAATTTATGAATCATGAACGATTGTATAGGTATCTTGTTCAATCACAACAACATCTTTATCACGAATCTTTTTACCCCGTTCTAGGGTGTGAATTCCATTGACTAAACACTTGTGATTAAATAAAAAAAACTTGGCTTCTCCACCAGAACCAATTTTGTCGGTAGCTTTTAATAATTGTCCCAAAGTTATAAATTCAGTTTTTAAAACAAACTTTTTCACAAGATACACCATTCCTTCATTTATATTATAACATAATATAAGGAAAAATGCACTCATTTAAGCGCATTTTTTTAGGGTAGCATCTTTGTGTCATCTGAATAATAAAAAAAGCCTTAAAATTGAAATTAAGGCTTTTACACTTTAATCAATTCGAACAGGTAAGATTAAATGTAATAGATCTTGATCAAGGTTTCCTTTGATGACAAACGGCTTAACTTCGCCTGCAAAATTAATCGTAATTTCACTTGAACTAAATGATTTTAATGCTTCAACTAAGTATCTTGAACTAAACGCAATCTTAATCACAGGTCCTGTGACATCTGATGCTGGAATGACTTCTTCAAGTGCATCCCCAATTTCATTATTCGTTGAACTGATTTCAACAATAGAATCAGGTCTTAAACTCATTTTAATGATGTTGTAATTTGTTTCACGATCTCTTGGAGAGAGAAGTGATACACGTTCAACAGCTTGTAATAATTCTTCTTTGTTGAATGGAATAATCACTGGAAATTCAGTAGGAATAATCCGCATTGTATCTGGATATGTTCCTTCTAATAAACGTGTCTGAAATAATGTATTTTCCATTTTAAATAAAACTTTATTTGGATTAATATATAATTCTACATCGTTATTATATGTATCTAAAATTTTTGATAATTCATCTAAACTACGATTTGGAATGACAATATCAAATGTTTTACTATGTGTTCTTAATTTTATATTTTTTTGGCTTAATCGATAACTATCGGTTGCTACACAGTAGAGATGATTATCTAAGTATTTAAAATTAACACCGGTCAATATTGGTCTTTTCTCATTGGTTGCTGTTGAATAATTTGTTTCTTTAATAATTGTTTTAATTAATTGACTATCTAAAACGATTGGATCATCTAAATCTAAGAAATCGATATCTGGATAATCTTCAATATCCATTAATCGAAGTTTAAATTCTGAACGGTCAGCTTTAATGACAATTAATTTATCTTCGATAAGTGCAAATTCAACACGTTGAGAAGAAATTTTTCTAATAATTTCAATTAAGTAACGTCCGTTAATTGCTACTTTACCAGTTTTTTTAATTGCTAAAGAAGAACTATCAATATGTACTTGAATTGCAACATCAGTATTTGATGATGTTAATAATAGATAATCATCGTACACTTCAAATTTAATGGCATATAAAATTGGAAGTGGTGTTTTATTTGGTAATCCTTTTTGAATGATTAAAAGGTGATTAAGTAAAACATCTCGATCGATAGTAAAAATCATAACGACGGCTCCTTTATTTTCTTATAGATTAGTCTTTAAATTATTGTTACAAATGTGGATTTGTGGGAAAAACCTAGAATGGCTTTATACCGTAATTATTATACCATATTTACAACAATTTATAAACACTTAATTTTTACTTGAAAAATCAATTTTTTTAAGAATTGTATCAATAGCTAATTTTAATGAAGGGTCTTGTTTGATATCATTATCAATTTTCTCACAAGCAGCTAAAACTGTGGAATGATCACGATCCCCAAATAATCCTCCAATGGTCTTATATGGAATATTATATCTTGACTTAATTAAATACATTGCTATGTGGCGTGGAACAACATATTTTGAATGTCTCTTTTTACCAATTAAATCCTCTAAAGATATCCCATAAAAATCACTTACAACACTTTGAATTTTGTCATAATTATTTTCATTCAAGGAGTCACTCTTTCTCTTTGTTCTTAAAAGTGGTTCTAGAGCCTCAGCAGTGGATTCTACGGTTAAGTCGAGGTTATTTGTTAAGCAATAAAATAATACACGTTTTAATGCGCCTTCAAGCTCTCTAATATTCGTTACAAATGAAGAAGCAATGAACTCTAAAACATTATTTGGAATGTCATGAATATCTGAAGATTCAGTTGCAAGTTTTCGTTTTAAAATTTCAATGCGATGTTCTAAATCTGGTACTTGAATATCTACAGTTAAAACAACTTCAAAACGTGATGTTAAGCGTGTCATAATGTTCTTTAATTCAGATGCTGGTTTATCACTTGTAATGACGATTTGTTTATTTTGTTGATATAAATAATCAAAGAGTTTAAAAAACTCCATTTGGGTTCTAGTAGCCCCACCCATGATTTGAATATCATCGACTAATAAGACATCGATTTCACGATATTTATGATTAAAATCATCCATTTTTTCACGTTTTAATAAATTTGCAAAATCTTCAATAAAACCATCAGCTTTTACATAAAGAATTTTTTTGCTTACATCTTGATCTAAAATGTAGTTACCGATGGATTGCATTAAGTGTGTTTTACCTAATCCCACATCACCAAAGATGTATAATGGGTTTGCAACCGCACCCGGTTGATCAGCGACTTTCATTGCCATTCTAAAAGCAAACATGTTACTTTTACCAACTACAAAATTATCGAATGTATAGGTTGCATTTAAGTTACCAGGACGATACTTTAAGTTTAGATTCCTTTCAGGACTCACTAAAGTTGCTTCTGGAAGCAATTCTTGTTCAGTGACAAATTTAAAACGTATCGGTTCACCTTGATATTTTGTTGCAAGTTCATTAATTTTAGTAAGATAAAAACGATTGATTCTATTTTTGATAAATTCACTTTGGACAAGAACATAGATATGGCCATTAACGAATTTATGTGTAGATTTGATTGGCTCAAAAACATCTTGGTAAGTTTCTTCATTAAAAGTTGATTCTAAATCACCAAGGATTCGCTGCCATAATTGATCGTAATTATTCATATGTTGATACCCCTCTATTCGTGACTTCATGATAACATATATAAACCAAAAAAGATTAAAAAGATATCCACATTATTCGTGGGTAACTCTTTTGATCAAAATGTAAATATGTGGGCATATTGTGGTAAAAATAGATAAAAATAGGCTTTAATAGAGCCGTTTGTAATAATTTTCCAGTTTTCCACAATTCCACAAAATGTGGCTAAGTTATCCACAATTTGGATTAAGATAGACTTATGAAAAATGAGTGAAAATCATTTCATAAATCATGGTTCAATCAAACACATAAAAAACAATGATATTTTGAGTTGACAAAAGATATATCTTTATATATAATTAAAAAGCATGGTTTCGCAAGAAAGGTGGTTTTATTTGTGAAAAGAACATATCAACCAAGTAAGTTAAAGCGCCAAAAGACTCACGGATTTAGAGCTCGCATGGCAACCGTTGGTGGTCGTCAAGTACTTGCTCGTCGCAGATTGAAAGGCCGCGCTGAGTTAACTGTTTAATCTAAATTATTTTAAAACACTAGGACTACTCGTTAAAATAATAACTTTTCGTTATTTTGAGTAGTCCTTATTTTTTAAAAAACTATGAAAAAAGAATATCGCATAAAGAAGAATAGCGAAATCGATGCGATCTTTAAGAAAAAAACATCAAAATCAAACAGTTATTATGCGATCTATCAATCGACTGATCCACAAGCGAGTCATTTTCGTTTCGCACTATCTATTGGAAAGAAATATGGAAATGCTGTTAAACGAAATCTCGCAAAACGTCGGATTCGAATGATTGTTACTGAACAAAGTAACCATATGAAATCAGATGTATGCTTCGTCATCGTTATAAAACCTAATTCTAAAGATTTATCGTATAACGACATGAAGTATCAATTGATTGAACTTATGAAAAAATCAAAACTATTGGAGAACACAGATGAATAAACGCATTATATTTATTGTCATGATGTTAATCTTGACATTGAGTCTTGCAGCTTGTAATTCATCAGATGATAACATTGCTTCAATTGCCGTTAATAATCCTTATGGAGAAAACGGTGAAAAAGTCGTGTTTGAATATGATGAACAAGATCAAATTGTATTTAAAGGTGAAAATGGATTATCTTATTGGACAGTGAATGAGGTAGGTATTCCAACCCTCGTCACGTATGATGGAGATCTTCCAACCCTATTTGAAGATAATAATGGCGTACGTACTTACTATTTTATCGCTGAAGGTGAACAACACTCTTTTAAGATTTACATTAAACCAGAAGTTCCTGTCGAAGATAACACAATTGCAATGTTAGCAATTCGATATAGTGAAGAAAATGTTTCACACCATATTGGTAAAACATTTAATCCAATCGGTATGGAAGTTTATGCCATTGAAAAAGATGGTGATATTCAAGCACTGCATGAAACTTTAAGCGAAGATGCATTTATTGCTCTTTTTGATGATTATGATTATCAACCATTGGATGACGATGGATTTAAAGATAAGATTAGTTACCCAGTTTCTGTTACATATCAAGGCGTCTCAGAAGAATTCAATATTTATGTTGCCGGTGGTGAAAGACCAGTAACTACTGAGGATGCAAACGTATTTGATTGGATTTTCGTAATTCCTATTTCTTATATCATGGCATTCTTCGGTGGGCTCATGGGGAATTCATTTGCACTTGGTATCTTATTTACGACCATCGTTGTACGTACTCTTGCATGGCCTATTTATGCGAAGAGTAACGATATGTCGTTAAAAATGAATCTCGCTCAACCAGACATGCAACGTGTACAAATGAAATATGCAACGAGAAAAGATCCAGCATCACAACAACAAATGCAAATGGAAATGATGCAAGTTTATAAAAAACATGGAATAAGTGCTTTAGGTTGTCTATTTCCATTCTTGCAAATGCCAATCTTTATCGCAATGTATGGTGTGGTTAGAAGAATTACAATCGAAGGTGGTATGTTCACTGATTCAGTAGCTCATACAGGATTCTTAGGTATTAATCTTGCAAATACACAAGATGGCATTATTGGTATGGTTTTAGCAGGTATTGTAGGTATTACAATGTTCTTACTACAACTAATTGCTCAAAAGAAACCATCTTATCAAAAGAAAACAACGACTCACAACAACCCACAAGCAATGCAAACTGAAAAAACGATGAAATACATGATGTATTTTATGGTCGTGATGATGGTATTTGCATCTTACCAAAGCAATGCGTTAGCACTTTACTGGATTTTTGGAAACATTTATTCTTTAGGACAAACATTAATCAACCGCAAGATGGCAGAAAAGAAACACCAAAAATTACAAGAAAAACAAATATTGGGGTGATCATATGTTAAAACGCGTAGAATTTGAAGCAAAATCTTTGCAAGAAGCCGAAAAAATAGCGATTGAACAACTTAGATTACAACTCGATAAAATTAAACTCACGGTATTACGTGAGAAAAAAGGACTATTAGGCTTTGGTACATCAGCAACTTATGAAGCAACGCCTAATGTGAATCTCGCATTAGAAGGGAAAATTTACTTAGAAAGCATTTTAAAAACACTTGAAATTGAAACACGTATGGAAGTTCGTACACTCTCTGATGGCGAAGAAATCCATTTCCATGTCGAAAGTGATGAAAATGCCTTATTAATCGGTCGTGAAGGACGTACGTTGATTAGTTTACAGTATATGCTTAGAAACTACTTAAACACTTTTGTTGATGGGCATTTAATCGTTTCTTTAGATATTGGAAACTATCACGAAAATCATAGAAAACAACTTGAGATACTCGCAACAAAAACAGCGAAAGAAGTTGCACAAACAAGAATTGCTGTCAAATTAGATCCAATGAATGCTTATGATCGCAGAATCATTCACACGAAACTCAGTGAATGGCGCGATGTAACCACTGAATCAGAAGGCGAAGGCGAAAACCGCGCACTTGTGATTAAACCGGTTAAGAAATAAAGATTACGCTCTTTCTTTAAATAGGAAGAGCTTTTTATTTGTTACTATATTTCATGATATAATAATAGGCACATAAGTAGGTGAATTTATGGCATTTAGAAAACATCAAAAACGCACATTAATCCAGCGATTGAAACGATTTTTAATCGTTATTTTAGTGTTTTTGATTATGTCATTCACGTATAGTATGGGGATTGCGACTTATGAAAATATAAAAGTCAATAAAATCGTTAATGATTTTAAATCACGCAGTGTATATGAGTATGAGGAAACAATTGAATATTATCCCGGGACTTTCCAAACGCGAGTTTATCACAAGGTTTCACGTGAAACATCTTACGAATTAAATGATACGCGTAGCATTTTTACGGATGAATCTCGTAGGTTAATTGGGCAAAAAGGAGATATCTTTTTATCACAACAATCACCATTTCCCGGGGTTCCGATAATTCACCCCTGGATTAGTTATAATTTTGGAGGTCATGCAGCAATCCATAACGGGAATAATCGCTTTATTGAAGCTGTAGGTTTTCCTCAACCTGGTGAGACAATTCTCGATTTTATATTTCATCCAGGTGATGAACCACACAATTTTAGCGCAACCGTAAGTGTGACGAGTTCGAATTATTGGTTAAACCCAAATTTTCGGAGTGAATCAAGTCCAAGCTATAAGTATTATGGTAATTATTATCGTCCTGAATTTATCGGTATACGCGTTAAAAATGTCACACAAGAACAAATTGATGGTGCTGTGGCATACGCAGATGATAAAGTCGATATTAGCTTATACAATTTCACATTCGCATTGGATTTAGAATATAAGTTTTATTGCACAGATTTAATTAGTAGAGCATATCAAAGTGTTCTTATAGAGCCAGAGAACCAAAGAAATTATGCAAGAGCACTAAACGATGACCGGTTTATAACTTCAGTCAATGATATGATTATGTCAGAAGATGTTTACTTAGCATTTTATGTTGAAATTATTGATGAGGTTGTACACATCTATTATTTAGAAGATGTAAATTAATTGGGGGTAATGACATGGAATATGTTCAAATTGGATTACTAAGTGCGATTTTGATTGTTGTGATTATTTTAGTCATCAAAGCATTTAAAAAGAATAAACATATTGAGCTTGTTGATGAACAAAAAGAACTTCAAAATGAGCTTAAAATCTATTTTCAAAAAGAATATGGTGATCTTAAATATGAGATGGCAAAGCTATTTAGTGAATCAAATAAGATGAATCAAAATGATTTAAACACGTTTAAAGATAACATGATGCTTCATATTGATCGTCATCTCAAAGAAATCAATGAAAAAGTTGAGGCACGTCTTGGCCAAGGGTTTGAAAAGACGAGTGAGACATTTACGAATGTGATGGAAAGATTAACGAAAATCGATGAAGCACAAAAGAAAATCGAACTTTTATCAACTGAGGTTGTTTCATTGAATGATCTTCTTACGGACAAAAAAGCGAGAGGAACTTTTGGGGAAGTTCAACTATATCAATTGCTTACTGCTATTTTTGGAAACAATCCTAAATTATATGAGCGACAAAAAATGCTATCAAATAAAGCCTTAGCCGATGCTGTTGTCTACGCTCCAGAGCCATTAGGGATGGTAGCAATCGATTCTAAATTCCCTTTAGATAACTATAAAAGAATGGTTGATCAAACGTTAGGAGATAGCGATCGTAAAACTGCTGAAAAAGAATTTAAACTTGATGTTAAAAAACATATTAATGACATTAGAACGAAATATATTATTACAGGGGAAACAAGCGATCAAGCATTCATGTTTGTTCCTGCTGAAGCGATATTTGCAGAAATTGCAGCTTATCATCAAGATCTTATCGATTATGCATCAAAATATTCTGTTTGGATTGTTTCACCGACAACTTTAATTTCACAATTATCGATGATTCAAGTAGTTGTAAACAATTTAAAACGTGATGAACAAGCCAAAGTGATCATTGATGAATTAAATAAATTAGGCGATGAATTTAAACGTTATGTGGATCGATGGGATAAGCTTAAACGATCCATTGATACGGTTGCTAAAACAGCAGATCAAGTTCAAATTACAAGTCAAAAAATTAGCACAAAATTCCAAAATATCTCTGAAGCTAAATTTGATCAAATCGAATTTGATGAAGAATCAGAATCCACGGACGAACTTGATTGACAAAAAGGCTTAATGAAAGTATAATAATGACAAATCGTTGATGAGACCGTCATCATAAAAAAAGATTTTAAAAGCGAACTAGGGAGGGTGCAAGCCTAGATAAAAATCTTTATGATGATCAACACTCGGAGAGATAGAAGAAATTCGAAAGAAAAGTAGAACTATCCGGATGACACCCGTTATGTGTATTTAAGGGCTAGAATGACTTCTAGAACTAAGGTGGTACCGCGTAATATTTACGTCCTTAGCATTTAAGGGCGTTTTATTTTTTATAAGGAGGCATATCATGCAAACAACTGTAAAACAAATTTTTAGAGATCAAGAAAAACACTTAGGTAAGGAATTAACCCTCAAAGGTTGGGTAAGAAACCATCGAGCTCAAAAAGAATTCGGGTTCATCAATTTTCACGATGGAACTTTCTTTGAGAATCTTCAAGTCGTTTATGAAGAAAAAAATATCGATGAATTCAAAGAGGTTCAAAAAATACGTGTAGGAAGTTCGATTTTAATTAAAGGAGAACTGATTTTAACGCCACAAGCCAAACAGCCCTTTGAAGTTAAAGCAATTCACATCGAACTATTAGGAGATGCTCCGGAAGATTATCCAATTCAACCCAAAAGACATTCCAGAGAATTTTTAAGAGAAGTGGCTCATTTAAGACCAAGAACAAATCTTTTTCATGCTGTCTTTCGTTTAAGAAGTGTTGCAGCATTTGCGATCCATGATTTCTTTCAAAGTCGTAATTTCATTTATGTTCACACACCAATCATTACAGCAAATGATGGAGAAGGTGCTGGCCAAATGTTTAACATCACAACATTTGATTTAGATAACATTCCACGAAATGATGATAAAACGATTGACTATAAGAAAGATTTCTTCGGTAAAAGAGCAAATTTAACTGTTACAGGCCAACTTGAAGCTGAAGCTTATGCCTTAGCATTTAAAGATGTTTATACTTTTGGACCAACATTTAGAGCTGAAAACTCGAATACTCAACGTCATGCTTCAGAATTTTGGATGATTGAACCCGAAATGGCATTTGCAGATTTGGAAGACAACATGGAAGTCGCAGAAGCTATGGTTAAACATATTATTCGTTATGTTTTTGATAAACTTCCCGAAGAAATGGAGTTTTTTAATAAGTTTGTTGAACCTGGTATTATTGAAAGACTTAAAAAAGTATTAGATAAACCATTTGCGAAGGTTACTCATAAAGATGCGATTGACATTTTGCTTAACAGCGGTGTTAAGTTTGAAAATACACCAAAACAAGGTCAAGATATAAACACAGAACATGAGAAATACTTAACAGAAAAGCATTTTAAGAGTCCAGTGTTTGTCATTGATTGGCCAAAAGATATCAAAGCATTCTATATGCGTTTAAATGAAGATGGAAAAACAGTTGCCGCAATGGATCTTTTAGTTCCAGGTAGTGGTGAGCTTATCGGCGGATCTCAAAGAGAGGAACGAATCGATTACTTAACTAAGCGTATGAGTGAACTTCATATTGCGGAAAGCGATTTTGATTGGTACTTGGATTTAAGAAGATACGGCGGATGTGTTCATTCTGGTTATGGTATGGGATTTGAAAGACTGATTATGTATTTATCGGGTGTTGAAAATATCAGAGATGTGATTCCATTTCCTAGAACACCAAAAAACTGCGAATTTTAAGAAGAGGGTATTCCTCTTCTTTTTATTTAAAAAGAACATTTTTGAAAAACTGCTTCATATGTTACAATAGATTTGTCAAAAATTTTAGATATGGAGAAAGCCATGGAAAAGTTAAAACTTTATGGATTTAATAATTTAACCAAAACACTCAGTTTTAATATCTATGACATTTGTTATACAAAAACGGATGAAGAAAGAAAAGCTTACATCGAATATATCGATGAACAATATAACTCCGAACGTTTAACAAGAATTTTAACTGAAGTTACACATATGATTGACGCGAATGTATTAAATATCGCAAAACAGGATTATGATCCCCTTGGAGCGAGTGTTACCATCTTGATTTCTGAAGAAGTTGTTGAAGATGAAGTGTTAGATCCTTCATGCAATGCAGGATTATTTCCTCAAAAAGAGAGTGTTGTGGCACATTTAGATAAAAGTCATGTGACAGTTCATACATACCCAGAAAGTCATCCAGATCAACAAATTTCAACATTTAGAGTTGATATTGATGTCTCTACATGTGGGAAAGTTACGCCGATTAAGGCTTTGAACTATTTGATTAATAGTTTTGATTCGGATGTGATCATCATGGATTATCGCGTTAGAGGCTTCACAAGAGATCTTGAAGGTAATAAGCATTATATGGATCACGAAATTAGTTCTATCCAGGATTATATTTCCGAAGATATCTTAAAAAAATATACAACGATGGATATAAATCTCGATCATTCGAATATATTTCATACAAAAATGATGTTGAATCAGTTTGTATTGGATAATTATATGTTTAACATTAAAGCTGATGATTTATCTAAAGAAGAAAAGGCTCAACTAAAGCAAGATATTAATCGTGAGATGGCTGAAATCTTTTATGGCATGAATATTCCAAATATGAAATGAGGGATTTAAATGTGGTTTACAGAAGCATGGACACCAGACATTAACTTTCAAGTGAAAATTAAAGAGCATCTATATTCTAAAAAAACACCCTTTCAACAACTTGAGGTGTATGATTCATATGAACTCGGCCGATTTTTCACACTCGATGGCATCATGATGGCAAATGAAAAAGATGAATTCATCTATCATGAGATGATCATCCACACACCTATGTCCATTAATTCGAAGATAAAACATGTATTAGTCATTGGTGGTGGCGATGGGGGAAGCGTTCGAGAACTTTCAAAATATCCGACCATTGAAACCATCGATATGGTTGAAATCGATGAAGATGTTGTCAGAGCTTGTCAAAAATATTTTCCAATCACAACCACAGGATTCAGTGATCCACGCGTCAATTTAATGTTTGATGATGGTTTGAAATATGTCAAAGAAACCAAAAAAACATATGATTTAATCATCGTGGATTCAACCGATCCTATTGGCCCAGGTGAGGGATTATTCACACAAGAATTTTATATGAATTGCCACAGAGTTTTATCAGAAGATGGTATTCTCATCAATCAGCATGAGAGTCCATATTTTGAAAAAGAAAAAATAGAGATGAAAAGGGCGCATCAAAAGATTAAATCCTTGTTTAAAATAGCCTCTGTTTATCAAGCTTTTATACCAACATATCCATCCGGACATTGGCTCTTTGGATTTGCGTCAAAAAGGTATGATCCAGTCTTGGATTTTAAAGACACATTCATTCACCAATTTGGCGTAAAAACAAAGTATTATAACAAAGAAATTCATACAGGATCTTTTGCTTTACCAAACTATGTTAAAGATGAATTAGAAAATATTTAACAATAAAACACCTAAAGGTGTTTTTGTTACTATTTTGATTGACAAAAAGATGAACTCAATTTATAATTGAATTACCCTAAAAGCGCTTTCATGCGTCCATTTTTTAGAAAAAAGCGAAATCTTTCGCGACTGAATGCTTTATTTCCGTTGTCTTTTCACCCGTTGTATTATATAATACAAGAGATGAGGTGAATGAATCGATGTATAACGCTGAAATAGTTATTCAAACGAATCAAATAGTATCACGCACCACCTTTTTTTATCGTCTTAACATTTAGTGCTTTGGGGAACCAAGGGACTTTTTTATTAAAATAGATGACAATCATCGATCGAGGAGAGAAAAAACATGGAGATTACGTTAAAAAATCTTACAAAAGTATTTACGGATTCAAAGGGTAAAGAAACCCGCGCCGTTGATAATCTCGACATCAAGATTCCATCAGGCAAACTCATTGGTTTGCTTGGACCATCAGGGTGTGGAAAGTCTACGACACTTTATATGATTTCTGGATTATTAAACCCTACAGAAGGGCAAATCTTCTTTGGTGACGAAGATGTTACTGAACTGGCTCCTGAAAAAAGAGGTATTGGCCTAGTTTTTCAAAATTATGCCTTATATCCACACATGACTGTTCGACAAAACATCATGTTTCCACTTGAAAATCTAAAAGTTCCAAAAGAAGAGTCTTTGAAATTAGCTCAAGAAATGGCTGATTTAGTTGGTATTGGAGAATTATTAGACCGTAAACCAGCACAATTATCCGGTGGGCAACAACAACGTGTTGCAATCGCTCGTGCATTGGTTAAAAAACCAAGAGTTTTACTACTTGATGAACCACTTTCAAACTTAGATGCACGTTTGAGACTTCAAACAAGAGAAGAAATTCGTAGAATCCAAAAAGAAACAGGGATTACCACCATATTCGTAACGCATGACCAAGAAGAAGCGATGAGCATTAGTGATGAAATTGTGCTTATGAATTTTGGCCTTGAACAACAAATTGGTAAACCCCAAGATGTATATAATGATCCTAAAAACTTGTTTGTTGCTAAATTCTTAGGAACTCCACCTATTGGGCTTTATAAAGGAAGTCTCAAAGAAGGTAAAATATATATCGGAGACGTTTTAGTTTTTGAAGACGACTCACTAGAAAAAGAAAAAAA
>Ga0172382_10009022_pt1 | contig 13714 bp, 9 predicted proteins | sample Leawel138RmetaG_FD_122245 | JGI IMG/M metagenome (GOLD analysis project Ga0172382, IMG submission 122245) | Leachate microbial communities from a municipal landfill in Southern Ontario, Canada - Leachate well 138R metaG | ecosystem: Engineered > Solid waste > Landfill > Unclassified | place...
GATGGTACGGGACTGACCGCTGTCCTGGCCCTGAGTTACAGCGCCCGGTGGGAAATTGCAGAAGCCGTCAGAAAAATTGCCCTTGATGTCAGGAATGGTCATCTGAAGGTTGAGGATATTCAACAAGAGCTTGTCGGACAATACCTAACCACCAACGGAATTCCTGATCCGGAATTGCTGATCCGCACCAGTGGTGAACGCCGGTTGAGCAATTTTCTGCTTTGGCAGATTGCATACTCCGAATTGTATTTCACTCCGGTATTTTGGCCCGATTTTAGAAAAGAACATCTTTTCGAGGCCATATGCGATTTCCAGAGCAGAGAAAGAAGGTTTGGGAAAACCGGTCAACAGTTAGTGAGCTAATCAAATTACAGAAATGCGAAGTCTGAAAATTTTCTTTGTATTATTGATCGTGAGCATAGTTTCCTTTGCTCAGGAAGATGAAGGGAAGAATTTTTCAATTAGTTACTCCAATGCGCAAAAATATACCATAGCAGGCATTGAGATTCTTGGAATCCGTTATCTTGACACAGAGGTTCTCATCCAAATATCGGGACTTAGCGTGGGCGATGAGATCACCGTCCCCGGAGATGAAATTTCTGATGCGATCAAAAAATTATGGGGACATCAGATGTTTTCGGATGTCAAAATTGAAGCGGCAAAAATTGTTGAAGATCAAGTCTGGCTGAACATTTACCTGCAGGAAAGGCCCCGGCTGGCCGATGTGAATTTCTTTGGCGTATCCAAATCGGAAAAGGATGATATCACCGAGAAAGTCCTGATGCTGAAAGGAAGCCAGGTTACCGACAACCAACTCAATAACGCGGAAAGGATCATCAAGAATATTTTTCACGAGAAAGGTTATTTGAATACGGAAGTCAATATTGTTCAACGCGACGATACGACCCAGAATAATTATGTTATTCTGGATATTCATGTGGATAAAAAGGAGAAAATAAAAGTCGACGAAATCGACTTTCACGGCGTTAAAAATCTAAGTCCAGCCGTGTTGAACCGGGCCATGAAAAAAACAAATGCCAAGAGGCTTAAGAACTTTTTCAAGACCAAGAAATTCCTTGAAGAAAAGTATACGGAAGATAAGGGCAATATCATCGGTAAGTACAATGAGAAAGGTTTTCGTGATGCGACCATTGTAGCCGATACCGTTACCCCCCTGCCAAACAACCGTGTTAAGCTTGATATCTGGATCGACGAAGGGGATAAATACTATTTCGGAGATGTGCGGTGGATAGGAAATACGGTCTATCCTTCCGAATACCTCACTGCCGTGTCGGGAATAAAAAAAGGAGATGTGTTTGATCAGAAGATGCTCGACAAGCGGTTGACCACCGACGATGATGCCGTCAGCAATCTTTATCTGAATAACGGGTACCTTTTCTTCAACCTCGAACCGGTAGAGTCGAATATTTACAGTGATACGATCGATTTTGAAATGCGTATTTTCGAGGGGAACCAGGCAACGATCGACAAGGTCATTATTGAGGGCAATACCAAGACCCACGAACATGTTGCGCGTCGTGAACTGCGGACTTATCCGGGCGACTTATTCAGTAAGGAAGCGATTATCCGGTCGGTCCGGGAATTGTCACAACTGGGTCATTTCGATCCCGAGGCCATCAATCCGGTACCAATCCCTCATCCTGAAGACGGAACAGTCGATATCAAGTACGAGATTCAGGAAAAGTCGAACGACCAGATCGAGCTTTCCGGAGGGTGGGGCGCAAGAATGTTCGTTGGAACGCTGGGATTGCGCTTTTCCAATTTCTCGGTCAGAAACATTTTCAATAAAGAAGCCTGGAGGCCATTACCCACGGGAGACGGGCAAACGCTTAGCCTGCGCGCCCAAACGAGCGGCAAATTTTATCAGTCTTACAGCCTTTCCTTTATTGAACCCTGGCTGGGCGGGAAGAAGCCAAATTCACTTTCTGTGTCTTTCTCGCATTCCAGGGTGAATTATTCGGCCAACAGCTATTATAACCGCGGCTACAGTCCTTATGGTTACGGGGGCTATGGGGGCTATGGAGGCATGTATGGCAATTATTACGATCCATATAGTAGCTATGGAGGTTACTATAATTCTTACTATCAAGACGATAATCCCGAAGATGACCAGATTCAGATTACATCGGCCATCGCCCTGGGGTATGGATACCGCTTATCCTGGCCTGACGACTACTTCACCATGTATCATGAAGTCTCCTGGGAGCATTACAAGCTTCAAAACATGTCGAGCTATTACTATTTTCTCAATGATAACACCGGACAAGGGAACGGACAATTTAACAATCTGAGCTTCAAGACCGTTTTCGGACGGAACTCGGTCGATAATCCGTTGTATTCACGGAGAGGGTCTGAAATTTCGCTGGGGCTGCAAGCCACCATCCCTTTTTCTTTGCTGAGTGGTAAGGATTATGGTTCAGAAGAAATGTCCAGCCAGGAACGTTACAAATGGATCGAATATCACAAATGGAATTTTAAAGGGGATTGGTACACGCCGATGTCGAAGAATACCAACCTGGTTTTGCACACGAAATTCGAGTATGGATTCCTGGGCTATTTTGACAAAAATGCCCGGTCGCCGTTCCAGCGCTTCCGGGTTGGCGGATCCGGCATGTCGGGTTATAATTTATATGGTGCGGATATTATTTCGTTGCGCGGCTACCAGGATTACAGCTTAAGTCCGACAACAGGATCGAACCTGTATGATAAACTTTCGGTGGAATTACGCTACCCGGTCACCCTAAAGCCGTCGGCAACGATCTATGTACTCAGTTTTATGGATGCAGGTAACGCATGGATGGACTTTCGGGACTTTGATCCGTTTGATCTGAAACGGGCGGCCGGAGTGGGTGTTCGTATTTTTCTGCCCATGTTTGGCTTGATGGGGATTGACTGGGGGTATGGATTTGATTCGGTGGAAGGGGATTCTTCGGTAGGAGGGAGCCAGTTCCATTTCGTGATTGGGCAACAATTCTGACCCGTTTATTTTTGGCGTGGTATTTGTTTTGGTAAGAAAAACATTCACATGAAGAAGATATTGTTTACAGCCGTTTTTTTAATTGTTGCAAGTGCAGCAATGGCTCAGAAATATGCATATGTGGATATGGAGTATATTTTCAACAATATCCCTGCGTATGCGGAGGCTCAGGAACGTTTGAAACAGATTTCCGACCAATATCAGAAGGAACTGGAAAATAAGCGGGGTGAGATCGAAAAAATGTACAATGCGTATCAGAACGAGTCGGGCAGGTTACCGGCCGAGACGAAGCGCAAACGCGAAGATGCGATTATCGCTGCTGAAAAGGAATACAAGGAGCTGCAGAGACAGTATTTTGGGCCTGAAGGGGTCCTTTCCAAAAAGCAGGAAGAAATCGTTAAGCCTATCCAGGATGAGGCGTTGAAAACGGTTCAAAGTCTTGCCGTTTCGGGCGGATATGCCGTTATTTTTGACAAGGCGGCAGGATCGGGTATGATTTATGCCAATCCGCAGTTTGACCTGAGTGATCAGGTGCTTCAAAAGCTTGGTTATAAAAAATAATCGTTTATATTTGTGATCAAAAATTTAAAAATCCATAAGACATCATGAAATAGCCATAAGAGCGAAAGTTCATGCAAAACGAAAATGAGTAGATGGCTATTCCATCCGTTGGGATTTTAATTGAAAAAGAAAATACGAAAATTATACGAACTAATTTTGAAAATTTACACAGATGAAACAACTATTAAAAATCTGTCTGGTGGCAGTCCTGGTCATTTCGGCAGGGACGGTAAGCGCACAGGCATTGAAGTTCGCCCATATTGATTCGCAGGCGTTGATCGAGGCGATGCCTGAGACCGCTGCAGCCCGGAAGTCGATCGAAGAGCAAACCGCTGGACTTGAAAAACAATTAGGTGATTTGCAAAAGGAATTTCAAACCAAGTTAGCCGATTATACGCAAAAAGCAGATTCGTTGACCGATTTGGTGCGTCAGGCCAAGGAAGAAGATTTACAGAATCTTCAGCAGCGTATCCAGACTTTTAACAACAATGCATCGCAGAAGTTGCAGCAAAAACAGGCCGAATTGATGCAGCCGATTTTTGACAAGGCAAAAGGTATGATCGAAGAGGTCGCGAAAACGCAGGGTGTGATTTACGTGTTTGACACCCAAAATGTACTTTACAAGTCAACGGCGAGTATTGATCTGTTGCCCCTTGTAAAAACCAAGCTCGGAATTAAATAGGTTCGTCTTTCGTGCGAAGGCGGGCATCCACGGAACAGGGTGACCGACTCTGGCACGGACAGGTTTAGGCAGCACTTCGCTTAAAATATCGTTGGGAAAGCCATCTGTTTAGGATGGCTTTCTTTATTTTTGCATAAAACCTGTTTATGGAAAAGGAGTATCATCCCATCGGCGTTTTCGATTCAGGATACGGCGGACTGACCGTTCTCAAAGAACTGATCAATTCCCTTCCGGAACATGATTTCATTTATTTGGGCGACAACGCCCGTACTCCATATGGAACGCGTTCGTTTGAGGTGGTATATGCCTATACGCTTCAGGCTGTCAAAAAGCTTTTTGATCTGGGATGCCATTTGGTCATCCTGGCGTGTAATACAGCTTCTGCAAAGGCATTAAGGAATATCCAGCAAATCGATCTGCCTGTATTTGCACCTTCAAAGCGGGTGCTGGGCGTGATCAGGCCGAGTGTCGAATACGCGTCGGAGGTGACCTGCAACGGTCACGTGGGGGTGTTGGCGACGTCGGGCACCGTGGCGTCTCAGTCGTACCCGATCGAGCTTGAAAAGTGGTCGGGGGGCCGCGTAAAAATCACCACGCAGCAAGCGTGTCCGATGTGGGTGCCCATCGTCGAAAATAATGAAATCGGTACTCCGGGCGCTGACTATTTCATCCGGACAGACATGCTAAAGCTGTTTAGGAAAGATCCCGATATTGATTGTCTGATCCTGGGGTGTACCCATTACCCGTTACTGGGCGGAAGCATCCGGAAATACCTGCCCGGCAAGCATATCCGGGTGATCGAACAGGGAAGGGTTGTCGCCGGGAAGTTGGTTGACTACCTGATCAGACACCCGGAAATCGATGGCAGATGTTCTCACGGAGGCACCATCCGTTATTACACGACCGAGCAGGTCGAATTATTTGAAGCCCAGGCCCGGCAATTCATGGGAGAACCGGTCCGGGCAGAACGAATCAGCTTGGAATATTAGAATATTAGAGTGTTAGAATATTAGAGTGTTAGTCTTTTTTCCGGTCTCCGGTCTCCGGTCTCCGGTTTCCGGTTTCCGGTCTCCTCTATTTCCAAAGGTTTTCCGGGTATTGGCCCTGTTCGACCAGTTGGCGGATTTGGGCGGTCACAAACGCCTTGTCGTCCGGATAAGTGACACCAAACCAGGGCGAGTCGGCGCGGAGTACTTTGGTTTGAACGGCGCCTGAGCGGATGAGGTTAAAGACGACGCTGGGGATGAAGAATTCCGACTTGGGCAGATTTATTTTTTCATCCAGAAATGACTTGAACTGCGTTTCCAGGTGGGCAAACAGCGAGGGGTGGAATCCCCAAAAATTCAGCGAAACCGGTGCGTTTTCGTCCAGTTCCGTTCTAACGCCTTCTTCCTTATAGAAAACGGAACTGCCCTCGCGGAATACTTTTGTCCGTTCATTGATCTCCGTCAGGTTGCCGTCCTGATCAGTTTTGCAGACTCCCCTGGAAACAGTTCCAAAGTCGGAGAGCGTATTTTTTAACAAATAACCTACCATCGCGTATGTTGCCGGAGAAACACCATTTTGGAAGAAACCGGCAATTTCACGATAGGCCTGCGCACCGTAAAAATCGTCGGCATTGATCGCCGCAAAAGGTTCGCGGATCACATCTTTGGCCATCAAAATAGCGTGTCCGGTACCCCAGGGCTTGACCCGGTCGGCCGGCAATTGATAACCTTGTGGCAGATGGTCCAACTCCTGATACACGTAACCCACTTCGATTCTGCCGCGGAGTTTTGACTCAAAACGCGACATGAACGCATCGGCAAAACTACGCCTGATGACAAAAACGATTTTTCCGAAGCCTGTCCTGATCGCATCAAAAACAGAGTATTCCAGGATGGTTTCCCCGTTGGGCCCCACAGGTTCAATTTGTTTTAAGCCCCCGTAACGGCTTCCCATTCCGGCCGCCAGGATGAGTAAGGTTGGTTTCATGATGAAAATAGGATTATATGGTTGTTCACATTTTCCGGTCTCCGTGTTCCGGTCTCCGGTTTCCGACTTGTGTCTCATCCTTATACCAGCTTGCATACATACCGTATGCCTGGGCAATCCGGTGAAGTTCCCCTTCCATCAGTCCTTTGCTGATGCTCTTCATTTTTTTTGCCGGGATACCCGCGTAAACGCTTCCCCCCTCGACCTTCGTCCCCTTGGTGACTACCGATCCTGCCGCGATGATTGTGTTGCTTTCAATTTCCACGTCATCGAGGATGACCGCATTCATTCCGATCATCACATTGTCATGGATCGTGCAACCGTGGATGATAGCACCGTGCGCGATGATCACGTTGTCGCCGATGTTGGTCGGTGATTTTTTGTAGGTGCCGTGGACGACAGCGCCGTCCTGAATGTTGGTATTGTTCCCCACCTTGATGTAATGAACATCTCCGCGAAGAACCGTATTAAACCAAACACTGCAGTTGTTGCCGAGCTTCACATCACCAATGATCGTAGCGTTATCGGCCAGAAAGCAATCTTCTCCGATCTCCGGCGTTTTCCCCAATAATGTTTTTATCAAAGCCATACCCGGTTTTTATGGCGGCAAAGATAAGAAATAAACCGTTGAAACGAGCCACGAACCATACCTTTTGTAGAGGTGAATCATGACCGTTTTGCATTCCGTGCCACTTGTATGCAAAAAAGCGAAAGAGATTAACACATGGTTAAAAAACGCATCCAGCGATGAGAGATCAGAAAAACCATCTAAAATAAGTCGTATTTTAGCAGGGATTCAGGGGCAAACTTATTTAAAATGCTTCCGGATTTTTAATTTGTTATTTTTGTAGGTATTTTATCCGTCAGCAATTAACTTTTTTTGAATGAAAGATGCTAAAGTAATCGAACTTGAGGAGGTAGCGATCCGGTTTTCGGGTGATTCGGGGGATGGTATGCAGTTGACCGGCACCCTGTTCTCGGATGCTTCTGCTCTTTTTGGAAATGATATTTCCACTTTCCCGGATTATCCATCTGAAATCCGGGCGCCACAGGGGACTGTTGGTGGTGTTTCAGGCTTTCAGGTTCAGCTTGGAAAGAATCAGATTAATACCCCCGGGGATTTTGCGCATGTTTTGGTGGCCATGAATCCGGCTGCGGTGAAGGCAAATGCACGGTTTATGAATCCTGGTGGCACGATCATCTTTGATGTGGATGCTTTCCATGAGAAAAATCTAAAAAAAGCGGGCTTTAAAACAGATGATCCCTTTGCGGAATGCCGTCTGGATGACTATATCAAAATCCCGGTACCGGTGACCAGTCTGACGAAAGAGTGTTTGAAAGAATATGCGTTGGATAACAAATCGGTACTAAGGAGTAAGAACATGTTTGCCCTCGGACTGGTTTGCTGGATGTTTGACCGGCCGTTGAATTATATTGAGAAATACATTCAAAAGAAATTTGCAAAGAAGCCGCTGGTTGTTGACAGTAACCTGGCCGTGTTACACGCCGGGTACAATTATGGCATGAATATGCAGCACATGACCCCTCAGTATCTTGTTCATCCGGCGGCCATCGAGAAAGGTTTATACCGGAATATCAACGGGAACCAGGCCACCGCGTACGGCTTTCTTGCCGCGGCGGAAAAGGCGGGGCTCGAACTGTTCCTCGGGTCTTATCCCATTACGCCGGCTACCGATATTTTAGCGACATTGGCTGAAAGACGCGATTTGGGTGTAAAAACATTTCAGGCAGAAGATGAAATTGCAGGTATTTGTTCCGCGATTGGCGCTGCCTTTGCAGGTGATTTGGCCGTGACGACGACTTCCGGACCGGGGTTTGCCTTGAAGTCGGAAGCGCTGGGACTGGCGGTGATGACTGAATTGCCGTTGGTCGTGGTCAACGTTCAGCGGGGTGGGCCTTCCACAGGCTTGCCGACCAAAACGGAGCAGTCTGATTTACTCCAGGCCCTTTATGGACGTAACGGTGAAAGTCCGCTGGTTGTCCTGGCAGCAAGTACCCCTTCCGATTGTTTTTATTATGCTTATCTGGCCGCGAAGATCGCGCTTGAGCGGATGCTCCCGGTGGTGTTACTCACCGATGGCTTTTTGGGGAATGGCAGTGAACCCTGGCGTGTGCCCGATATGGATGAACTGCCGGACATCACTCCGCAGTTTGCCGTGGACGCGGAAAAGTTTAAGGCCTATTCCCGGGATCCGGAAACCTACGTCCGGCAGTGGGCTATCCCGGGGCGTGACGGTTTTCAGCATTTGATCGGCGGACTGGAGAAAAATATACAAGGATCGGTCAGCCACGACCCTGCCATCCATTCGCAGAACACGGTCTTTCGCGCGGAAAAAGTGGAACGGGTTGTTGAGATGCTTCCCAAACTGGAGGTTTGCGGTGAGGGGACGGGAGACCTGCTTGTGGTAAGCTGGGGCGGAACGTATGGGCATACCTTGAGTGCTGTCAGGGAAATGAGCGAAGAAGGAAAACGGGTAAGCCTGGCTCACTTCAACTTTATTAAACCATTGCCAGGGAACACGGGCGAAGTGTTCAGCCGCTTTAAAAAGATCGTGGTTTGCGAGTTAAACATGGGACAGTTTGCCGCGTACCTGCGCGACCGGGTGCCGGGATTTGACTACCGTCAGGTGAATAAGGTCAGCGGACTTCCGTTCACCGTCATCGATCTGAAAAAGAATTTTGAAAAATTGCTGGAGGAATAGATTATGAGTGAATGTCAGTATACTGCGAAAGACTTTAAAAATGATAATGAAGTTCGCTGGTGTCCGGGTTGCGGGGATTATGCGATCATGAACGCTGTCCAGCGCGCCATGGCCGAATTGGGCGTATCTCATGAAAAGTTTGCCGTGATCTCAGGAATTGGCTGTTCTTCGCGCTTCCCGTACTATATGAGTACATTCGGTTTTCACTCGATTCACGGTCGTGCCGCGGCCATCGCTTCGGGGGTGAAAGTGGCCAATCCCGACCTGAATGTCTGGGTGATTACCGGCGACGGGGATGCCCTGGCCATCGGGGGTAACCATTTTATCCATCTGGTCAGACGCAATATCGATTTGAATGTCATTTTATTCAATAATAAAATATACGGACTTACCAAGGGACAGTATTCGCCCACGTCCGACAGGGGAGCGATTACCAAGACATCACCTTACGGGACGATTGAAGATCCTTTTTTGCCCGGCCTGCTGGTTTTGGGGGCGAGGGGCAAGTTTTTCGCGCGGGCCGTCGACAACAATGTGAAACATACCCAGGAAGTCCTTGAACTGGCTGCCCGGCATAAAGGAACCTCGGTGGTGGAGGTGCTCCAGAATTGCGTCATTTTCAATGATGGCGTACACGATGAAATTGCCAGTCCCAAATACCGTGCGGAACGGCAGTTGTTCCTCGAACACGGAAAGCCGATGATCTTTGGAAACGAAAATGAAAAAGGTCTTGTTTTTGAAAACGGACGGTTAAAAGTGGTCACAATCGGTCAGGATGGTTATCAACTGGAGGATATCTTGGTACACGACTCAAAAAATCCGGATCCAATACTTCACATAGCCCTGATCAATATGTCGTTGCCCGATTTCCCGGTTGCCATGGGCGTGATCCGGAATGTCGATGCGCCGGTTTATGACGAGGAAATGGTCAGGCAGATCGAATCTGTGAGGGCAGCCAGTCACTTTTCAAATGTGCAGGAGTTATTGCGATCCGGAAATACCTGGGAGGTCGATGAACCTGCCAGCCAGGATCCCGTTCCTTTTTTTGCGACGAAATGCCGGATAAACGGGTATTCAGAAGACGATGGATAGTCTCGAAAATATCACACTTTCATCCATCTACAAATATAAAAAGAGTGACCGGGATATCTTTGAAGAGCTGATGCCTTTCAAAGTGAAAGAAGTTTTGCTCGTTGCTGCCTTGTACGACAGTTACTCGATCGTACGCGAAGGCCAGTTCTCAGACCAGATTTACGGCGAATTTCTCCAGCTTAACCTGTATTCCTATCCCCGTTTTACCGGTGTCAATTCGGAGGCAGATGCCCTGATGATGATCAGGGAACGAAGCTTTGACCTTGTGATCATCATGGCCGGTGTTGACAAGAACGCTCCTGTGAAAATGGCCGATGCCATTTATGAGCGGAACAGCAGTCTTCCGATACTGGTGTTGGTGAACAACAATGGTGATCTGAAATATTTTCAGGAAGAAGCTCCCCGGTTTTCGTCAATCGACCGTGTGTTCGTGTGGAATGGTGATCCAAGTATCTTTTTGTCGATGGTGAAATACATCGAAGACAAGAAGAATCTGGAGGCAGACACTGCAAACGGGAATGTGCGGGTGATCCTGTTGGTGGAAGATTCCATTCAGTACTATTCCCGCTACCTGCCGGTGTTGTATACAAACATCATGACCCAGACGCAGACCCTCACGCAGGACGAATCGGACGACGAGTTTCACATGATCCTGAAGATGAGGGCGAGGCCCAAGGTCATCCTGGTCAGTAACTACGAGGATGCGTTGAAGGTCATCACGCGGAACCGGGATTATTTGCTGACAGTCATTTCGGATGTGCGGTTCCAGAACAGGGGTATTGACGATGAGGAAGCCGGGATCAAACTGTTAAGACAGGTCCGGCAAATGCTGCATTTTTCGATTCCGCTTCTCCTCCAGAGTCATGATGTGCACAACGCACTCCGTGCCAAAGAAATTGAGGCCGATTTCATCAATAAAAACTCAGAAAGCCTGTCGCTCGATATCCATAATTTCATCCATAAGCGTCTGGGGTTCGGGAATTTTGTTTTTAAGGATGCCAGGGGTAACCCGGTCATGATCGCAAGAAACCTGAAGGAGTTCCAGGAGATGTTCCGGACCATCCCGGATGAAGTTTTGGTTTATCATGGAAAGAGGAACTCATTCTCCACCTGGCTGATGGCCCGCGGAGAGATCAATATTGCCAAGCAATTGAGGCCGGTACAACTCGAAGATTTTAAGAGTGCCGACGGATTGCGGGAATTTTGCCTCGATGTTTTTGAAAAAGTCAGACAAAAAAAGCTGCGCGGACAGGTGGTGGGTTTCGATCCGCTGCTGCTCAACAATGACCGGTATATTGTCAGGATGGGCAAGGGATCTTTGGGTGGCAAAGGGCGTGGCATCGCGTTCATGTGTAATTTCATTGAGAATATCGATTTAAAAAAATACATACCCGGGCTGAATATCCGGATACCCCCGACGGCCATTATCGGCTCGGCCGAATTCGACAAATTTCTGGAGATCAACAACCTTCACGAGAAAATATACGGTAATTCGGATTATGAGCACATTAAAATGATCTTCTTGGAATCGGATCTGGGCGAGGGACTGAAGAAACGGCTGATGAAATACGTGGAAAAAATGGTACGCCCGTTGGCTGTCAGGTCGTCCGGGTTATTTGAGGATTCGTTGCTGCAACCGTTTTCGGGGGTCTATGCCACTTATTTAATCCCCAATAACCATCCGGATATCGCTGTCCGGTACCGGCAACTTGAGACGGCGGTCAAGTTGGTGTACTCCAGTATTTTCACCGACTCGGCCGTTGCGTATTTTGATGCGGTGAATTACAAGATTGAAGAGGAAAAAATGTCGGTCATTATCCAGGAAGTAGTGGGTCACGGGCATCACGGACGGTATTATCCGGCTGTCAGCGGGATAGCCCAGTCGTACAATTTCTATCCGGTGTCGCACATGGAACCGGAAGATGGTTTTGCTGTGGCTGCTATCGGATTGGGAATGTACGTGGTTGGAGGCGAAAAGGCGTTCCGGTTCAGTCCCAAATACCCGAAGATCAATGTGGGTACGGTTCAGGATCAGGTCCGCCATTCGCAACAGGAGTTTTACGCGGTGGACATGAACCGGACTGAAATCGACCTGGTGAAAGGCGGAGAGGAGGCTGCGATCGTCAAGTTGAAAGTGAGGGAAGCTGTGAACGACCGGACAATTGAGCATTGCGCCTCGGTTTATGACCGGGAGAATGATGATCTCATACCAGGGCTGACGGCCCCGGGGCTGCCGGTGATTAATTTTGCAGATATCCTGAAATATAATAAGATTCCTTTATCTGCCACCATCCGTTTTTTGTTGCGCTTGTTACGTGAAGCGATGGGATCGCCGGTGGAGATGGAATATGCCGTGGACCTTGAACCCGGAGAAGACGGTCTGCCTACCTTCTATTTGCTGCAGATCAAACCGTTGATCAGGCAGGAAGAAGAGGTCCCTGCCGACCTGGACACCAACCATTCCGGACGTAAATTGCTGGTTGCACAAAAAGGGATGGGAAACGGCCGGATTACGGGTGTCAGGGATGTTATTTATGTCCCGGGTGATACCTTTAACAAAATGAAAACCACGGAAATTGCCACGGAGATCAGTCAATTTAACCGGAAGATGGAAGTGACAGGCAAAGAATATGTCCTGATCGGCCCCGGACGATGGGGGTCACGTGATCCATCTACCGGCATCCCGGTGAACTGGGCGCAGATTTCGCGCGCGCGCGTGATCATCGAAACCGGACTGCCCGATTTTCCGCTGGAAGGTTCAATGGGTTCCCACTTTTTTCACAATGTCACTTCCATGAATGTGGGCTACTTTTCTGTTCCCTGGCAGACAACGGGTGCCGTTTTGGATTTTGAACTCCTGGACAATCAGGAACCTGTTGAGGCGTTGAGGTATACCCGGCACATCCGGTTTGAGCAGGACCTTGAGATTTCAATGGACGGACGAAAACGGGAAGCGGTGATCAGGATTAGCTCGTAACTGTCAGCCTTTAGCTTTTTGCGGTTAGTTTTTCTGAACACTCACCGCTCACATCATTCCATATTTCCCATGACCGGATTGCCTGCAGGTGTAACATTTCCAGCCCGTTTTTAACTGTTGCACCCCTTTCCCTGCCTTTTTTCATGAAAAGGGTCTCTTCCGGATTATACACCAGATCGTATAAAAGATGATCTTCGGTCAGATCATGATAAGGAATGTCCGGGCAGTCCCCGGTATTTGGGAACATTCCCAGCGGGGTGGTCTGGATAATGACCGGAAAATCCCTGAGTAAGATGCGGTCAATGTCTTCATAACGGATCTCGCTTTCTTCCGGCGCTGACTTGGTCGTTGCCGACAGAAAAGCAATGTTGAGTTTTTTCAGAACATATTTAACGGCTTTTGATGCTCCGCCGGTTCCTAAAATCAGCGCCTTTCTGTGTTGCTCCTTCAGAAGCGGACGAAAAGAGTGCTCAAATCCGTAAATATCGGTGTTGAACCCAACCAGTTTTAACCCTTCAGACCGGCGGATAATCTTTATCGTATTCACAGCGCCTGCTTCTGCCGCGTCGTCGTTGATCCCATTCAGAAAAGGCATCACCTGTTGCTTATAGGGAATGGTACAGTTCAACCCGTAAAGATGATTGTTCTTTTCAAACAGACCAGGGAACTCCTCGATGGACTCCAGTTCAAAATTAAGATACTCATGA
>Ga0172382_10009023_pt1 | contig 13713 bp, 19 predicted proteins | sample Leawel138RmetaG_FD_122245 | JGI IMG/M metagenome (GOLD analysis project Ga0172382, IMG submission 122245) | Leachate microbial communities from a municipal landfill in Southern Ontario, Canada - Leachate well 138R metaG | ecosystem: Engineered > Solid waste > Landfill > Unclassified | place...
TACAATTCCATAGGCGGGGCTAAATTTGTTTATCTGATGGCGAATGATGTGATTAAAAATTATATTTGTAAAAACAGTCAAACTTTTTTTGAGTTTTATTCCAGTTAATAAGGGGTAGGTACAATTTAACTATGCAGTTCCTGCGCACGACCGAAGAGTATATCTGACCATAATAATTGAGGCATCATTTTTTTTTGTCACGTATAAATATAAATAGGGCAAAAACAATGAATGTCAATAACCAGGGCTTCCAGTTCTTCAGATCAGTAAAATCAATTAAGCCTGTTTCAAAATACCTGATTAAAAGATTGGCAGACTGAAGAATTCCCCAGGCGATCAGAAGCTGATAAAATAATTTTACTATCTTATACATCGCATTCGTTTTAAAATTCAATTGAGTTTATAATCACACACGGTTAAAGAAAATACAAAAAAGGAATTACAAATTGTACATCCTTGACCTGCTAACAGTCGGTCCGTGCAAATGAATAGAAAATTTTCAACTAAATCAAAGTCGACCTTACGAAAAAGTTCTTTTCTTTGGTTGCTCCATTTTTAAAATTTCCTGCTGCTGTTCCAATTGCTTCTAAAATAATCCGGGATATTGGATAAAGTCCACCGTAAATTTCTTTGCAAGCAGTCGCTTCAAGATTCGTAACCTTTAGCTTTTTATTCCTTTCCATACTATTCTGTTGTTTATTCATTATTGTGTCGATTTGTAACCTCTCATTAAAGCATCCGTTGACTCACGGCCACTAAGAATGGCATCGGTAAGTATCGCCCCACCAATTAAAGTGATTAACCATAATATTCCTCCATTTAATTGTTTTAATTCGTCTCTTTTTAATTCTTTTACCATATATTCATTACGTTCTTTTGATTTTTTCATAATAGCTTGATTTTAAGTAAACAATAAAACTCTATACTTTTCATAACGCAAAATTAAACTTCCTTACTCTAGAAACCTTGGAGTAAACAAAAATTTATGGATTAGGATTAAATCCATCAGAAAAATGGGTTTGGAAAAATTTGTAGAGATTGAAAACCAACGATGGCTTTGTCCTGTTTGCGGGGGAATGCTTTGTGTACATAGAAATTTCTGTTTAAATTGTAAAAAAATAAAAATGATTCAGGAGAATAGTACCATGAAATCATTAGAATAAAATGCTGTAATAGCTATGGACGGTTCAGATTCGAGACTACTTCCGTTCCTACCTTATATACTTCAGGACCTTTGGAACATTGGTTCAGATCCTGATGGATTTATCCGTCGTAGTTATAAACATACTGATACTTTCAAAAAATTAAAAGTACTGGATTTCGGATGCGGGAAAGGAATAGTATCAGTAAATATTGCACAAAAATTAAATTATAAGTGCCATGGGATTGATGCTATACCGAATTCAAGGATTATGCCAGGCAAAAAGCCAGGGAAGAATATAATGTCGACAATCTTTGTAAATTTGAAACAGTAGATATCACAGAAAGTGTTAAAAAATTACCTATTGTAATAAGTTGACAATGAAAATATTTTAGTATTTTTGTTCGTGTTCTTACGAATGAGATAAAGATGAATGAGAAAGTAATCACGGAAAAACAGAGAAAAGCAGCCCGGTATGCTAAAGCAATGGGACACCCGGTGCGTATGTACGTGCTGGAGCTGCTATCAAGCCAGAGTTGTTGTTACAGTGGGGATTTAAGTGAAGAGCTTCCCATTGCTAAGTCAACCCTGTCCCAGCACCTGAAAGAGTTAAAAGAAGCCGGACTGATCCAGGGAGAGATCGAAGCCCCCCGGATTAAATACTGTATAAACCGAAATAACTGGGAAGAGGCTCAAATTCTATTCAAACAATTTTTAAAAATATAAATTTTTTATAATCTTTGTTCGTAAATTTACGAATTACGAACAATATTAACAGGAAAACAAAATGGAAATAAAAGTTTTAGGAACAGGTTGCCCCAAATGCAAAACGCTTGAAAAAGCAGCAAATGAAGCCGTAAATGAACTTGGAGTTGATGCCAGGGTGACAAAGGAGGAGGATATCATGAAAATTATGGGGTATGGCGTAATGAGAACCCCGGGACTGGTCATCAATGATAAGGTGGTTGCTTCCGGCAAGCTGCTCTCTGTGAGTGAAATTAAGAGTTTAATCACTGAAAATAAGCAATCTTAATCATGAAAAATTTAAAAGTACTATTCCTTGGATTTATTCTTTTGGCAGGATCATCCTTTTTTGCAGCCACCAATGCAAAAAATCGAAGTAACCAGGATGAAAAAAAAACGGAGGTAAATGTCTACTATTTTCACACCAACATTCGCTGTGTTACCTGCCGTGCCGTTGAATCGGAAACAAAGAAAAATGTTGAAGAATTGTTCGGTAACAAGGTACGTTTCACTGCTGTTAACCTGGATGACGAGGCAAGCGAACCAAAAGGAAAAGAATTGGGGGTGAAGGGTACAGGATTATTGGTTATTAAGGGCGATAAAAAAATAGAGCTCACTGCACAGGGTTTTATGTATGCCCGAACCAATCCTGAAAAATTCAGACAAATCATGAAAGAAAAAATTCAACCGCTTTTATAGAATGGAATTTTTGACCAGCCTGCTTGAGAACAGCTCTATTCCGTTCATTACTGCTATGATATTGGGACTGATGACAGCTATCAGCCCTTGTCCTCTTGCAACGAATATTACTGCTATCGGTTTTATCAGTAAAGACATCGAAAACCGGGACAGAGTTTTTTATAATGGGCTGGTTTACACGCTGGGCAGAGCTGTATCCTACAGTTTGCTGGCGGTTATTATTTTTCTTGGCGCCGACCAGTTTGCATTATCAGGAATATTTCAACGGTATGGTGAAAAAATAATCGGACCAGCTTTGATTATGATCGGATTATTTATGCTCGATGTGTTGAAAATTAAATTCCCCGGATTGGAAAATCTGACCCGGCGCTTTGAAGAAAAAGGCACAAAAAATTACGGAGATGTTTTACTCCTGGGAATATTGTTTGCACTGGCTTTTTGTCCTTACAGCGGTGTGTTGTATTTCGGGATGTTACTTCCTATAACAATAAACAGTGCATCCGGGTTATATCTACCGGTTGTTTATGCCATTGCAACAGGTATACCTGTAATTATTATTGCCTGGTTGATCGCTTATGCCATTTCAGGAGTTGGCACATTTTATAACCGGATTAAGATATTTGAAGTCTGGTTTCGCAGGGTGATTTCTTTCATTTTTATTGGAACAGGACTTTATTATGTAATCACCATTTATTTCTAAATTTTTTTAATCATGTCATTCATAAAGACACGAACAATGCTGCACGTGGAAGTAACGAAGCAAAAGAAAAGGATTATACTGATCGCTTCAATTGCAGTCATTTTGCCGCTATTGGGACTGTTATATTATTTCCTTCATTCAGTTGCTGATTTTTTGGTTTATGACCTTGCCGGTTTAAACCATGAAACACACCTTGCCCGATCCATTCATTTTTTTATTTACGATACGGTAAAAATCCTGATTCTGCTGTTTCTTATCAGTTCACTTATGGGAGTGGTCAATGCCTATTTCCCGGTTGAAAGATTGCGTATTTACCTGACCACAAAAAAACTGTATGGATTACAGTATTTGTTTGCGTCGTTTTTTGGTGCCATTACACCCTTTTGCTCGTGTTCTTCGATACCTTTATTTATTGGTTTTGTAAATGGCGGAATCCCGCTTGGAGTTACTTTCGCTTTTTTAATTACTTCCCCTCTGGTAAATGAAGTGGCAATTGCTATGTTTCTGGGTTTATTCGGAATTAAAGCAACTCTTATTTACGCTGTAAGTGGCATTATGCTTGGAACGATCGGTGGGTTTTTGCTTGGGAAGTTAAAATTGGATCGGTTTCTCAGTAATTGGGTGAGGCAAATTCAGGCCAGTTCCCAACAGACTTCTCAACAGTGGGAAACAGAAAGAACACCGTTCATCGATCGGTTGCCGGGAATAATTCGCGAAGGCTGGGATATTGTAAGGAAAGTTCTTCTTTATGTACTGATCGGAATTGCAATTGGTGCCGCCATGCACGGCTATGTTCCCGAGAATTTTTTTTCCGGATCCCTTTCGGCCGATAAATGGTATGCTCTTCCACTTGCCGTTATACTTGCTGTTCCCATGTATGCAAATGCTGCAGGAATTGTCCCTGTAATCCAGGTTTTTGTTGCAAAGGGTGTTCCGCTTGGCACTGCACTGGCTTTTATGATGGCAGTGGTTGGTTTATCGTTGCCTGAAGCCACCTTGCTTAAAAAAGTGATGAAATGGAAACTTATTGGGATTTTCTTTGGAACCATAACGGTATTCATTATTCTGTTGGGATATTTATTTAACTTGATTTTATAACAAATAATCCATTTTATGAAGATACTGATATTATGCACCGGCAACAGTTGCCGCAGCCAGATGGCTCATGGTTTCCTGAAATCGTTTGACAACCGTTTGGAAGTTGCTTCTGCCGGAACTGAAGCATCGGGCAAGCTCAACAAGAAGGCGGTGGAAGTGATGAAAGAAATGGATATTGACATCAGCACGCACACGTCCGATTCCGTGGACCTGTATCTTGACAGGGAATGGGATTATGTAATAACCGTTTGCGGGGGTGCCAATGAAAAATGTCCGGCCTTTTTAGGAAAAGTAAAACATCGGCTTCATATTGGCTTCGATGACCCGTCTCATGCCACAGGCACTCCGGAATTTATTCAAAGCGAATATTATCGGGTCAGGGACGAAATAAAAGAAGCTTTTTTAAAATTTTATCAGGAAGAACTTTTACCTCAATTATCATGACAGAAAAAGATTTGAAAAAAGTTGTGAAAGAAAAGTACGGAACAATCGCTTCCCAAAGTGTATTATTAAACCGGTCATCATGCTGCGGTACTTCCGGCTGTTGTGGTGAACCGGAGTTCAGTATGATTGGAGATGAATATATCCAAATTGCCGGTCATAACCCGGATGCAGACTTAGGCCTGGGGTGTGGTCTCCCTACTGAATTTGCCGGCATAAAAAATGGAGATTCAGTACTCGATTTGGGTTCAGGAGCCGGAAACGATTGTTTTGTTGCGCGCAGTATTGTTGGAGAAGAAGGGAAGGTTACCGGACTGGATTTTACAAAGGAAATGATTGTAAAAGCCAATCAGAATCTTGCTAAAACAGGATTTACAAACATCGATTTTTTGTTGGGGGACATTGAAAATATTCCTGTTCCCGATAATACATTTGATGTCGTGATAAGTAATTGCGTATTAAATCTTGTGCCAGACAAAGAAAAAGCATTTGCTGAAATTTACAGGGTGTTGAAACCGAATGGTCATTTTTGTATTTCTGATGTGGTGCTGGCAGGCCATTTGCCGGAAGAAGTGAAACAGGCAGCTGAAATGTATGCAGGCTGTGTTGCCGGAGCATCACAAAAATCGGACTACATCGAATTGATTCAGCACACGGGCTTTTTACACGTGGATATTCACAAGGAAAAAATAATATCTCTTCCTGACAATCTTCTTCTAAAATACATTTCCAGTGAAGAATTTAAAGCATTTAAAGAACAGGGAACCGGAATTTTCAGCATTACAGTCAGTGCGAAGAAAATGATTCCTGTAAAAGGATGATGCAATGAATCAAGATAAAAAGCGAATAGGGTTTTTCGAGAAATATCTTACCCTTTGGGTTGCTTTATGCATCGTTGCCGGAATTATCACCGGCTGAACTTTTTCAAATACTCAAACCACCATCGAATTCCAGGATCCTCCTCTGTGCCGTCACCAGCTAACTCATACCGTATGGGATGTCCAACCGAAGGTCCCTGACACCAAGGATTGGAGTGAAATTGTACCTGCAGTCCGGGTCGCTCCATGGCTACTTCAATTTCGCGAATGTGCAAATCTTTCCCTTCTTTGGTAAATACACCGGGTGGCATAAATTTTTTTGTCCATCCGCCAAAAATTTCAACATTGATAAAAGGCTTGTCCGGAACTCCTTTCTCCCTGAAATAATCGTAATGCCAGGCGCTATGATGATTCATCTCTACATCTTTGCTAAACGTGTCAAACAACAAAACATCCACATAGTTGGATTTCCCGATAATTATATTGAGTGAATCATCATATCCACCCCCACCGACTATCCGCTCAGGATCAATTTTTTTCACATGCATACAAAGAGAAATAATATGCTGAGGATCAGTAAAATCCAGTGCTTTAAAATGACGGTAAATGGATGAATTTTGCTCATTGGCTATGTTGATAATCAGATTACGGTATGGCATAAGCCGGGTAGTAACAGTCTCAACAGCATGGTATACATCCTCCCGGCTCTCCAGGTTTCTCACCGAATCGTAACCGGCCATGGCCCGTTGGTAAAAAATGCCCACCACTGGTACAATCGAACGTTTTTCGCACTCCTCAACAATACGAAGCAGCCGTCTCAGGTGGTCCTCCTGAATGTCTTTTCCGTTATCGATGAAAGGATCGGAAAATCCGCCGCTGGAACCCTGAACATAAACATTGATAGAATTTACACCGTGACTTTTGTATTCATCCAAAACGGAAATAAGTTTATCCGTGTTTTCATCCGATTGTGAGGCACTGGCAACCCTAATTCCCCACATGCCTATATTCTCTCCGTTCAGATAAAACTGATTGCCACGAATGGTAAGAACTTCCGGATTAGTTGTACACGAAAAAAAGCTAAAAAAAACGAGCGAAATTATCAGTGAGTAATACTTCATAAGAAATAATTGTTTCTACTATTTTTTTTAATAAAGAGAACTGAGTTTCTAACCACCCTGGAGATAAACATGTTCTACACTTTCGTTAAAAATACAAAATTAAAACACAACGAATCGAATCCATCAGGGCAAATGCTAAAAAGCCACCGACATCCGGATAAAAAAGTTACGACCAGGCTCTATACTTATTGAACCTCTATTCGTTGAAAGATGGTTGGTATAGGCATTATTGGTAATATTGTCCAAACCGGTGAAGAACTGCAGGGTGGCGCTCCCGAGGTTAAATTTCTTCGTATTGAGCATCATGTCCAGGCAGTAATACCCGTTAGTGATCGATTCTCCTTCAGCAATTTTATCCTGTTTTGCTGTTCCTGTTGCTGCAATTTCAGCTGAACCCAACCTGGGGTAGGTATATCGCAATCCCAACCGGCCATTCATAGGAGGTATTCGCGGCAGATCCATACCGCTGTCGGTATTCTTTCCCCGCACATAAGCCCCGGAAACAAAAAGGACCAGATGGTCATAAAAGTTATAGTCCATCCTGAAATCAAACCCATACAGCAAAGCCTTGCTTAAATTGGTATTTACCAGTGCCGGCAGGGTATCTGGTTTGGCTTCCGATGTAAGAGTATAGACAAATTCTCCTGGTACTTCGGCAATCATGTTGTTTATTGCATGAATAAAAATTCCGGATTGCAACGTGAATCCTGGATTCCAAATTCGTAACCCGAGGTCAGCTGAATACCCGCTTTCCGGTTCAAGTGACGGATCCCCAAGTTGAACAAAATTGCCCAAATCGATATATTTAAATCGCTCTTCAAGTGATGGAGCTCTAAAGGACCTTGCCAGGTTCATAGAAACATCAATTTGTTTACCCAACTGGTATAGAAGGCCTGCGTTTGCACTCCACGAATAGCTTTGCTCACTCCCTTTTTTAAAGGTTAAACGCTGCGTGGGAGGAGTATCGTTACGGGTTTCGTTTAAAATAAGATAGTCCACATCAAAACCCGGCTCGTTTTTGATCCAAACCCGGTCAATACGCCCTCCAGTAATCAGCGTTAGTCTTTCATCCAACAGGCTAACCTCATCCTGAAAATACAATCCGGCGCTGCTAAAACGGGATTCTGGAATAGGTGTCTCACCCCGCTCCAGGTTGTTTGTTTTAATTATTTCCCCGGCTGGATTTACTACGTCAATCCGAATAAATTTCTCCCGACTGGTAGTTAGTTTCCGTCCCCAGATATCGGCTCCTGCGATGAGGGTATGATGGTCCGACAGCAGCCAGGTGCCCCGCAGCTGAGCTCCATTGGTCAGGTGCTCTCCTGTAGGAGTTACCAACTCTGGAGTTGTTAATTGCTTACTGCCATTAGGTAGGGTTGTTTCTGATACGGTATTGGGCTTCATCGACACATCCCGGATAATGTACTGGTTGAAGTAATTCAGCTGAAGGGAGGTGAATGAATCGCTGATGTCCTGTATTTCATAGCTGGCATGGATCAAATTTCTGCCTATATCCGTATAGGATGATTCGGCAGGACCCGGGAAAGCATCACCTCCGGGAATACCAACATCTTCCCCCCGGTTTCGCTGGTACTGTATTTTAAGCAGATGGTTTGCCAATGGTTTGACGCCAGCCTTTGCCATCAGGTTGTGTGAGGCAAACTGGCTGTTTGGCAAGATGCCACGGGGAGTATTCATATCTCCTGCATCGGTGTAGTTGCCACTTATCCGAAGGTACCACTGCTCATCACCTGCACCAATTGTTGCATAATTTGAAAGAAGATGATTCGCCGAAGCATAGCCAGAAATAACATTTGCTGTCAGGTAGGACTTCTCGCTAAATTTACCATCTTTTGTGATCACATTCACTATTCCTCCCATGGCCCCTGTTCCATAGAGCGACGACTGAGCTCCTTTTATTACCTCCACACGTTCAATATCATTGACATCAACCATGCTGAGTGAAGCTGTGAGATCGGTGGCCGTTTCTACCCGGTTCCCGTCAATGAGTATAACCAGCCGGTTTTCATTCAGCCCACGCACATGGATGCTGGTAGACCAAATCCCATCCCTTCCCAGGGAAATGCCCGGTTCATTTTTAAGTACATTGGAGAGAGAAAGCGACGAATTCCTTTGATACTCATAAGCACCGACAACACTGAGTGCAGTCGGTAACTTCCTTATTTTCCTATCCATCCTGAGGCTGGAAACCACAACCTCTCCAATATGGATATGAGATGAGGAAACAGAATCATTGAAACTTGTTTGTACAAACTCATCCTGAGCAAACGAACTCCATGTGAAAATAATAGAGTAAATAAAAGTCAGCAATCTAAATTTTTTCATCTCATTCAAATTTTTTGTTTTCTATTGTATTAGAAGGAACTCGCATGAACTTTAATCATTCTTGTTTGCGTCATGAATCGTCATGCTCGTTTCATTATTCCTGTTTTTTAAAAGTGCCGATTTGATTTGAATTCCACTTATACGGCCTAATTGGCCGGTAAGACTTCCAATTTCATTAGTGGTACCTTCAAGAACAAGAGAAATAATGCTGAACTTGTTGCTGCGGGGCAGCCCTTGCCTTCCTATAATAATGTGGGAGTGTTTTGAGATAATCTCATTCAGCTGCTGAATGTGCTCAAAATTTTCGATTTGAATGATTGCTGTACCTATTCTCTTTTCCATCAGAATACCTCCGGATTGGATTAAATCTATTCGTAAAACCTTGATCGGAATAAATCGCGAATCTCAGTGTTGAAACGGTTTTTTCAAAAAACAAAAATATTATAATTATTCAAATAATAATCAAAGATCAAAAATATTATCCGAACAATAAACAGCAAAAACAAATAAAACTCAATTAAATCCAACGAATAGGCTAAAATGAATATTTTTGTACAAATTGATAGATAAATGCGAAGCGTAATTTTTAGGAGTATTGCCATTATTTTTCTTCTTGCCTCCTGTAAAAGCTCAGTAAATAATAGGGGTGAAAAGCATGTTATTACAATAGCAACACTAAAAGGACCATCTTCCATGGGCATGATCTGGATGATCGACAGCCTGGCTAACACAGAAAGCAGTAATATTAAGGTTATTCTTGTGGATGAACCTATTCAGGTGCGGAAAATGATTCTTGACGGAACTGCCGGATTTGCTGTTCTTCCTTCTACCATGGCAGCCATTCTATACAATAAGGGCTTTGATTACAGCCTGGTTGCCATTCCCGTATGGGGAACGCTTTACCTTTTGGGCAATGACACCACTATCTCAAATTGGAACGACTTAAAAAACAGTACTGTTCACGTGATGGCAAAAGGTATGACACCTGATGTACTTTTTCGATATTTGCTCATGAAAAACAACATCACACCGGGTGAAGACATAACCCTGGATTACAGTTTTCCAACCCACATCGAGCTGGCTAACGCTGTTGCTGCAGGAAGAGCTAATCTGGCAGTAATTTCGGAACCTCTGGTTAGTCTCGTAATGAACAAAAACAAACACATACACCCCCTTTTGGATCTAAATATGGAGTGGAAAAAACAGCTGGGTGCACCGATGGCTCAGACAGCATTTTTAGTGAAAAAGGAACTTAGAGAGGAACAACCACTGCTGGTGGAACAAGTTCTTACCGCTTATGAAAACTCAACAATCCGGGTAAATCAAGATGCCCGGAAAGCTGCTAAACTGATGGTTAATTATGGCATTCTTCCTGATACCCTGGTAGCTTTTCAATCGATTCCCGGATCGAATCTTCATTTTGTCAGGGCAAATGAAATAAAAAAGGAAATTCATGAATACCTGAAAATATTTTTTAATATGAACCCGGAAATAGTTGGAGGGAGGCTGCCAAATGAAAATTTCATTCGCTAAAAAACACTTTATCGGTATAGCTTCGGTGGTAACCATGCTGCTCATCTGGAAAATCATGGCTATTTATTTTGATTCTTCCATAATTGTTCCACATCCGGAGGATACATTGATAACAGTCATAAAACTAATGAGTAATGCCGGATTTTTAAAAATTGCCAGTGCAACAATCATTCGTGGTTTAGTCGGATTTATTATCTCTGCCATATTGGGTATTGCAATAGGAATCCTGGCTGGTATAAATACTGAATTCAACACATTCATCAGTCCTATCCTGGTAACCATTCGTTCCATCCCGGTAATTGCCCTGATTTTGTTGGCACTTATATGGTTCAACTCTGGAACTGTACCCATCTTTATCGCCATGCTTACCATGTTTCCCTTTATTTGTACCAATGTGGTTGAAGGCATCCGGAGTGTTGATCAGGATCTTATTGAGATGGCCAGGTTCTACCGGATTAGCAAACAAAAAATTATATTTGAAGTTTATATCCCAGCTATCATCCCATTCATCATAAGTGGCACCTCCAGTGCGATGGGCATAGGCTGGAGGGCAATTATCATTGGTGAAGTACTGAGTCAACCTCGATATGGCATTGGTACATCCATGCAGTCGGCTCAAATTTTTCTGAATGTTGAGGCAGTCATTGCATGGACGCTTATCGCTGTAATGATCAGTTCTGTCTTTGAAAAAATAATCAGATGGTGTGAAGTAAAAATGGTAACCTGGAAATAGAAAGTATGGGATTAGAGATCAAAAATCTGAATAAAAGTTACGATGGGATCAACCTTTTCCGGGATTTTAATTTAAGTTTTCCGGAAGAAACAATTACCTGCATACTTGGTCCATCGGGTTGTGGAAAAACAACCTTACTGAATATTATAGGAAAGATTACCGTTCCCGATAGCTGTGAATTTCAAGGTTTCGACAACAAGTTATTTTCGTATATTTTTCAGGAAGCCAGGCTATTACCATGGAAGAGTGTACAGGGGAATATTGAATTTGTCATGAGAAGTGATCTTTCAGCCTCCGAAAGGCACGAACAGGCTTCCCGGTTTATTAAAATTGTAAACCTGGAGGGATTTGCCGGGTATTATCCTTCCCGACTAAGCGGGGGAATGCGTCAGCGGGTATCTATTGCACGGGCATTTGCCTGTCATTCCGATATTATTTTGATGGATGAACCACTGAAGGGACTTGACCTTGCTTTGAAACAAAATATGATTCGATGGTTTTCAGAAATATGGAAAGCCGACAGACGGACCGTAATTTTTGTCACACACGATGTAGATGAAGCCCTTTTATTTGGAAAAGAAATTGTGGTTTTAAGCAAGCTTCCGGCCCAGATCGTTGCTCATGAAAAAATAGAAATCCCCGCCGAAAACCGGCAGCTGGAAGATCCATTTTTCAAAAAATTGAAGCAGAAACTGGTGAAAGCCCTGGATGCTTAATAAACATTACAACCGGATAACAACCGGTTTGCTCAGCCAGCTTTCATTATTCAGCCGGTCGGTGACAGATACTCTGACTTCGTAGCGTTTTCTCCGGGAATTGATCCGGTTAAACCGGTAACTGGTTTCCTCTTTACCTAAAACGATAAAAATATTTTCCGGGTTTTCTGGATGAAAAGGAATACCTGGTTCAGACAGATAAACAATAAACCGGTAAGGCTCCTCCAGTTTGTGCCTGTCATTTTTTGTTTTCCATTTAACTTTTCTACCCCACTTGCTGATTTTACGTACTGGCAAGGGCGGTTGATCGTCGATCCATGGCATCGGGGGTACCAGGGCCGGATATCGATATAAATCGAACGCCAGACTATCCTGAAATCCCATCAGGTCGCGCTTAAAATGCTTGCTGCTATAAAATGCCGAGCCCTTAATTTCGAAAATCTCCCGTAATATTCGAATTTGCCGGGGAAGTTCACCCGGCTGAGCCCATGCCTTAACCTCTGATGCAGGTTCACTTTTATAAACACTATGGCCAATATACATACCCCTTTCGTAGGAGTGTTGTTTCCACCAATGAACAAGTTTTTCAAAATCAGCAGCAGGATGTCCAATCTGCCAGTATATTTGCGGCAAAGTATAATCAATCCAACCCTTCTCCTGCCATTTAATAATATTTGCATACAGGTGATCGTAATTCGTAACACCTGCCCGTGTATCGGAGCCACGTGGATCATCACTATTGTTTCGCCAAACTCCAAACGGACTGATACCAAACTTTACCCAGGGCTTTACTGATTTTATGGTATCATTCAGCATTTTTATCAGAATATCCACATTCTCACGCCGCCAGTCGCCCTTATTCTCCGGGAAAAATCCCCGGTTATAATATGCAAATGAAACCGTATCCGGAAAATCCTCACGAAGGGGATAAGGATAGAAATAATCATCAAAATGAATAGCATCAACATCGTATCGTTGAACAATGTCTTTTACTACACGAGTAACAAATTCACGGGTTTCAGGCCATCCGGGATCAAAATAGAGGCCGTTTCCATACTTAATAACCCATTCGGGATGCTGAAAGGCAATATGATTGCCAGCTAAAGGTTGCCGGTAATCCAGCGCTACCCTGAACGGATTCAGCCAGGCATGCAGCTCCATCCCCCGCTGATGACATGCTTCTACCCAGAATTCCAACGGATCATAATAAGGTTCAGGCGATTTCCCGGGAACCCCGGTTAAATATCGGGACCAGGGCTCCAACAATGAAGGGTATAAAGCATCAGACGCAGGCCGAACCTGCAAAATAACGGTATTCATCCCCATTCGATAATGCATGTCCAATATTTCAATTATTTCCTGCTGTTGCTCAATACTGGATAATCCCGGCTTCGATGGCCAGTCAATATGAGCAACGGTTGCTACCCATACAGCACGAAATTCAAATTTTGGCGGATGTACTTGAGCACCAATAACAAAAGAAATAATAAAAAAAACTACAAATGAAAAAATATACTTCATCCCAACAATATTTTTTTTCGGCATAAAGATATGGATTCTGTAAGACTGAAATTTCTATTTTTATACTATCTTTTCATCTCATTATAATTAAAAGTTTTCTAA
>Ga0172382_10009024_pt1 | contig 13712 bp, 12 predicted proteins | sample Leawel138RmetaG_FD_122245 | JGI IMG/M metagenome (GOLD analysis project Ga0172382, IMG submission 122245) | Leachate microbial communities from a municipal landfill in Southern Ontario, Canada - Leachate well 138R metaG | ecosystem: Engineered > Solid waste > Landfill > Unclassified | place...
ATGCTTACTGCCAACAAGTTTATGAAGCTTGCTAATCCCGATGATGTTATACATGTACACGTAACATACCTTCCTATCCCCCCAATGTTAGGAGAGATGAAAACTAAACCAGCTCAGCTTTCAGTTCAGCAATTAAATAGCTATGGTATCCACCCAGACTTTATAATCGCAAGGTCCGAACAACCTTTAGACCAAGAAAGAATAGATAAGATTAGTAGATACTGCTTCATCCCTTCCTCTCATGTAATCTCTGCTCCTGACATAGACTGTATCTATGACATTCCCTTAAACTTTGGAGAGGCAAATATTGGGGAAGAGATTATTGATGCTCTTAATATGGAGCGTAAGAAAACTCCTCTGTACCCTAACTGGAAAAAGAAGGTTAAGAAGATAAAGAATCCCGAGAAGAAATTAAACATTGGGGTAATAGGGAAATATTACAAGAGTGGAGATTTTGATCTAAAAGATTCTTATGTCTCTGTTTTGGAAGCAGTTAATCATGCTGCCTGGGAGAATTCTGTAGAACCTACAATTCACTGGATAGTCGCAGACGACTTAGAGAAGGACAAGGAAAAGCAGGAAGAGATATTAAAAATGGATGGTATTATTGTGCCTCAAGGTTGGGGCTCAAGGGGGTCTGAAGGAAAGATTAAGGCTGTCCAGATTGCTAGGGAGAACAAGATCCCCTATCTTGGCCTCTGTTACGGTATGCAGATGGCTACTATTGAATATGCTAGAAATGTTCTGGGCATAAAGGATGCTAATTCCCAAGAGGTTGAACCCAAGTGTAAGAACCCGGTTATACATTTAATGGAAGAACAGCAGGAACTGATCAAAAATAAAAAGTATGGCGGGACTATTCGTCTGGGAGCCTGGCCATGTAAGCTAGATGAGGATTCTGTTGCTTATGAACAATATGAGAAATATAAAAATGAACTTTATACAGAACTCCCTATTGTTATGGAAAGACATAGGCATAGATATGAATTTAATAATGAATACAGAAAGATTTTTGAGGAGTCAGATTTTAAGCTGTGTGGTAAGAGCCCAGATGATATGTTAATTGAAGCGATTGAACTTCCAAAAGAAGTCCATCCCTTCTTCGTAGGAACTCAGTATCATCCCGAATTAAAGAGCAGATTCCTAGAACCACACCCCCTATTCATGGGCTTTATAGAAGCCAGTTTGAATAAAAGATAGGAATTAAGAAGCGGTTTCTATTTCTAGAGGATTTTCTATTTAGCTACATAGAATTTAGCATCAACAACAACTGCTCTGTCTTCTGTTATCATCACAGGATTTATATCCATACTGACTATCTCTGGATATGATACAAGAAGTTTCTGTATAGACATTATCAGGTCTATAATCTTCTCTCTTGGTAGAGGTGCTTTACCACGATATCCATCTATTATCTCGGAAACTTTTGTTTTAGAAAGGATAGCATTTATCTTTTCCCTATTCTCTGGAACTAGTATATGTCTTATATCTTTGTAAACCTCTGTATATATCCCTCCCTGACCTATTGCTAAAAGATGCCCAAATCCTCTCCCATCCTTTTCGTAAATATCTATTCCTCCTTCTCTATTTGCCCCAATAAAGAACTCTAATTTCCCAGGGATCATCTCTTGAATTAGGATCTTAGGAGCTACATTGCCAGTAGTTTTGGTAACTGTTTCCTTCAGTTCTTGGTATTTCTCCTCAAATTCGCTAATGGTTCTTATATCTAGATGAAGGGCCTTGAAATCTGTCTTGTGCGCAAAATCTTCAGAAGATGCCTTAATAGCTACAGGAAAGATAGTAGAAGCAAAGTCCCTACCCTGCTCTAGACTACTCACTACCTCTTGTTTGGGAGTATCTATACCAAACTCTTCAAGAATTTTAATTCCTAATTCGTCTGGAATGACATTATTTTTATCTGGAACAATCTCCTCGTTAATCTCTGCTTTGTATTTAGGTTTCTTAAAATAATCATCGGAGTTTACAATCTTTGTTAATTCTTTGTTTTCCTCAAACTCTGCTAGTTTCGAGATGAGGATAATTGCCTCTTGTATATCTGTAAACCAAGGAGCATTTGCCTCTTCTAAGATTCTTATTCCTGCTTTTATATCTTTACCCCCAAGGAAGCAGGAGAATATTGGTTTAGAAGTTTTCTTCATTAGTTCTGTAATAACATTTGCTGTTGCTTCTATCTCAGTAATAAGTTGAGGTGTTAAGATGACTAGGATACTGTCTACGGAGATTTCGTTTAAGAGTTCTGTGATAGTCCCTTGGTATCTATCACTCTTTGCATCTCCAAGGATATCTACGGGATTTTTAATACTTGCTTCTGGTGGAAGTATTTTAAGAAGTTTCTGCGTTGTTTTCTCGCCTATTTCTGCCACTATCATGTCCTTCTTCTCTATCATGTCCACGGCAATGATTCCTGGACCTCCTGCATTAGACACAATTCCTATTCCCTTACCTTTAGGGATGATATCTAAGTCTATTAACTTCATAAGTTTAAAGAGCTCGTCAGAGTTTTCGGTGTATATCATGTTCCCTTTTTTAATAGCTGCTATTGTCGTGTCGAAAGAGGAAGCAAGGGATCCTGTGTGAGAAGATATTGCCTCTTGCGCTTTTTCCGAACTTCCTGGAGCTATTAGTAAGATTGGCTTCTTAGCTTTCTGGGACAAGGTGACAAATTCTTTTCCATCGCTAAATTCTTCTAAGTAAAGTGCTATGGCTTTTATGTCATTGTCTGCGACAAACATTTCCATAAGTTCATTTTCATGGATGTCTGCCTTGTTTCCTATAGATACCACATGTGAAAAACCTAAGCTTTTCTCACAAGCCATATCGAGTATTGCAGTGCAGAATGCTCCAGATTGCGATATGAACGCTATCTTTCCTTCTCCTGGATTCTCTCTTGCAAAGGTTAGATTAATTTTAGCCTTATTGTTTATAAAGCCAAGGCAGTTAGGTCCTATCAAACGGATGTTCTCTCTTTTTAATTTTGTAGTTATTCTCTCTTCTAATTTTGCTCCCTCAGGACCAACTTCACCAAATCCTGCAGATATAATTACTACACTCTTTACTTTCTTTTCAACACATTGGTCCACTACATCTTCTACAAACTGGTAGGGAATTGCTATACAAACCATATCTACGTCTTCCGGGATGGATATGATGTCAGGGTAAGCTTTTCTTCCTTGTAACTCCTCATACTTGGGATTAACGGGATATATCTTCCCATTGTATCCTCCATTAATTAGGTTCTTGAGGATTACGGAACTTATCTTTTCTGAATCTTGGGAAACACCTACAATAGCTATAGATTTAGGTGATAGTATTGATGGCTCCATTTATTATTCAAAATATTTTAAAAGTTTTTTAATATCGTGTGTCTTAACTTCATCAACAAGTTCGGTCATTGAATCCTTTCTACTTTCTAATGAATCATAGAATGTAGGAAGGTTCTTGTTCTGGTAGATTATACCAGTATATAGAGGAGAATTGTTAGTTAGGACACCTCTAGCACTTTCTAAGGAATTAGTATTGTAATTTTCTGCTTCCTTAATTTCTTTGATGTTTTCCTTGGCCCATTCCGGAGTGAAATCTCTATTGTATGTTGGGCAAAGTTGTAATACTTCTACAACACTACAGCCTTTGTTTCCTATTGCTGCCTTGAATATCTCTCCCATTTGAAGTAGATTCCCTGAATAAGCCCTGGCATAAAATGATGGGTCTAGATTTAATATGAATTCAGGAATGTTAATATTTCTTTCAGGCATTCCTGCTGGTTGTCCATACATAGGTTTTCCTTTGGGGGTGCTAACTGTAGCTTGGCCTGTTGTAAGTGCAAAATTCGCATTGTTGTGGATTAATATTGTTATATTGTAGTTGGATCTAACTGCATGGACTAAATGATCTAGGCCTTCATGGAAACACCCACCATCTCCAATGTCTGCGATTGTGGTCATTCTTCTGTTCGCAAGGTGTGCTCCTACTGCTAGAGGTATTGATCTGCCATGTAATCCTTTGAACGCGTATGTATTTATCATATCTGCACCATTACCATTACATCCGATGTCAAAGGACATAAATAGTTCTGATGGGGAAATATCCATTTCTGAAAGAGCTTTCTTTAAGGATGCATGAATCGCAAAATTTCCACATCCTGGACACCAGGTTGGAATATTTGGTGAATTGTAGTCTGTTACTTTTACTCCCATTTAATTTTTTAAGAAATCTAAAATATCTTCTACAAAGAAAGGCCTACCGTCATATTTCAAAAGTTTCTCTTTAAACTCATACCCAATATTTTCTTTGATGTAATTACCCAGTTGTCCCGTCTGGTTGTTTTCAACTAAGACTAATCTCTTGTTCTCTGCTATTAACTCCTCTAGTGTTTCTGTTTTAAGTGGGGATATATATTCGTAATGAAGATAGCCTATCTTCCTAGAGTCCTTATCTATCTCTATGGCATCTAATACTGCGTTTTTTACACTTCCCCAGCCTACAAAAACCAAATCAGGATTTTTGTCCCCATATAGTGTTGGCTCTGGTAGCTCTTTTGAGAGTGTTTCTAGTTTCCTTAATCTCTTTGATGTCATCTCTATTGTTCCCTTTGAATCTTCTATGCTAGAACTGTCTTCTGAATGTTCATCACTATTTGCTAAATAAGGTTTCTTCTCCTTGGAAGGTGTCCATCTAGGAGATATCCCAATGTCTGTTATTTGGTATCTTTCTGTTTCCTGGCTTGTATTCTCGAGAAGTCCTCTTTCAATCTGTAAAACTTTCGGCATCTCTTTGAAGTTAAAGATTGACTCAGAGATCTGTTTCTCCATAAGGAGTATAACTGGTAATTGGTAAACTTCCGCAATATTAAGAGCCTTCTGTATCAATGTGTATGAAGTTCTAGCATCGCTTGTTGCAATAACAACTCTTGGGAACTCTCCATGACTAGCTTTAAGTGCTACATTAAGATCTGAGGCCCCCGTCCACGTTGGAAGTCCTGTAGCGGCACCGGTCCTTTGGGACAATATAACTACGAGAGGTGTTTCAGATATTCCTGCACAGGAGATTGTTTCAGACATAAGATCAAATCCGCCTCCTGAAGTAGCTACCAGGGCACGTGTCCCCATGTACATACTTCCCATTGCCATTTGAACAGCTGTGATTTCATTCTCTGCTTGTTTAACAAGAATGCCTGTTTCTTTAGCATTCTCCCCCATATATTTAAATATTGAGGTTGAAGGAGTCATTGGGTAGGCATAGTAAGCTCTAACGCCTGCGGAGACTGCTCCTAAACCAATTGCGTGGTTCCCGGTCATTACATAACCATTATTACTACCAAATATCTCTTTCTTAGGAGTGTTTACTTTCTTGGCATATTCTGGTCTGAATGTAGCTGAGGTATATCCTGCCTTTATACAGTTTTCTTCCGCTTTAAGGTCGACATTTTTGTTTTCGAAGTGCTTTAAGACGACATCAATAAGTGTTTCTACTTCTAATCCTAAAATTCTCCATAAAAAGCCAATCATTACGACGTTGGACATAATCTTTATTCCTCCGGCTTCTAGAGCTATATTCTCGGAATCAAGAAAGATTGAAGATATATTTTTCTTCTCTATGTATAGTTTCTGCTCGTCTGTAAAATTAATATCTTTTTGGTCGTAGACGATAATTCCGTCCTCTTTCACATCCTTTAGATACTCATTTAAAGAATTGGGTGTGAAAGCAAGGAGTATATTGCAATATCTTGAAGAGGAATTAATTTCTTTATTTGAAAAATCTACTTGATAAGAAGCGACACCTCCTTTTATCAAGGATGGATATTCTCTGTAGGCAAAAACTCTCTGGCCATCTCCCTTAAGTGCTCTGACAAGTAAAACCCCTGTTGTGTTTATTCCTTGTCCAGATGCCCCACCGAATTTTACAGAAACTCTCTGAGTCTGCATGTTGTTTTAATATACTTGATGTCGTTTAATATGTAAACTCTTAAACCGGATCTAGTTAGAGTTTTCCCTTCTCTAATCAAACAATGTGCCTCCACCCATTTCTAATACTCTTTCAATGTTCCATCTTAGATCCTCTTTCTCGGTGATGTTGTTGAGCATCCATTCCAAGTAACCTCTATCTTCTTTTGCTATCTCTGCCAACAGGTGACCAGCGTATTTCCCAAAGCTAATATTTCTAATAAATGCTGGCTCTTTGGAGATCTGGATCATGTTCTCGATACTGAGTTTGCTATTGTTTTGTATATACTTGAAAAGATCTCTTAAAAAGTAAACATCACTTAAGGCATCATGCGCTGTATTGTGATCCTGGTTTTCTTTTTTGTAGAGGCCTAGATAGTATCTAAGATATTGTAAGGCATAACTCTCTAAATCTCTCTCCTCCTCTGTAAGCATATTTCTAGCAAGCTTAAAGGTACATATGGCTTTAGGGATCTCTATCCCTTTTTTGCCGAGCACTTCTTTGTCAAATTCCACGTTGTGTGCAACCCAGACATATTCTTTGGAGAGATATTCTAAATATTCTTTCAAATCCTTCCCTGCGAATTCCTTCTCTTCAAAATCCTCTGGGAGTTTCGCTTCCTCAAATGTTGGATAATCTGCTAGTAATTCTGGAGTGAGATGATGTATTGACATCGCTGTATAGCTGACTTCCTGTATGGGATTAAAAAACATATTTAATGTAGTTCCATCCTCTTTTAGAATTGCAAGTTGGACAATGTCTTTGCTCTGGATATCAGTTGTTTCTGTATCAAAGTACAATATTTTTTCTTTTTTATCTTCTTGCATATTTTTTAGTATACCATTAATTAATTTTTAGAATGTTGTATAATTTACCATGATAATAACTAAGCCAAAAGAAGAAAAGATCTTAAAAGAGGCTGCAGGAATATCTGTGAAGATTTTATCCCAGTTAAGAGATGAGATAAGAGAGGGTGTTACCCCCCTAGATATTGATAGGCAAGCTGGTTTTCTGTGTAAAAAATATGGAGTAAAGCCCGCTTTTAAGAAAGTCCAGGGATATAATTACAATACCTGTATATCTGTAAATGATGTAGCTGTTCATGGAATTCCTAAGGACATACCTTTTAAGAAGGGAGATTTGGTCTCTATAGACTTTGGGATATATTACAAGAAAATTTATACAGACCATTGCTGGACCTGGACTATTGGTGAACCAAGTAAGGAAGATGCAAAGCTACTTAAAGCTGGGAGGGAAGCGGTAGAGAATGCTGTTAAAAAAGCAGTAGTGGGAAATAGGGTTGGAGATGTTGGATATGAGATGGAGAAGGCTGCAAATGAAAGTGGCTATAATACTCTTAGAATGTTTGTAGGGCATGGAATTGGAAAAACCTTGCATGATGAACCTGAGATATATGCATACGGAGACCAAGGAACAGGGCAACCTCTTGAAGACGGTATGGTTATCTGTGTTGAATGCCAGGTTGTAGATGATATCTCTGATGTAGAGATAGATGATGATGGATGGTCCGCTAAGACTGTAAATGGTGGAAATAGTGTTATGTTTGAATATATGGTGATTGTAAGAGATAAAAAGCCTGAGATATTAACAAATACTCAGGATTGGGGCACAACTGTCTAGATTCTTCCAAAAATGGTATAATATACTATAGGTCGAATACCTATTTATTCCTTTTTGTCTTGGTACATAAGGAATAATTGCTCTTTAAAAAGATCTATCTAAACATACTCTCTGGATTGATAACGGCATTGAGGTATTTACTTCTGCTTGATACTTCTGTGTCGTTATTAATCATGCCTACTTAGGTATCAAAGGAGATGCTATGTTTAACAAAAAGTTTTTCTTATTACTGTTTGTTCTTTTCCCTGTTCTCTTTACAGCTTGTTCTTCAAGCCCTGTCCCTTGGGATAGGATTGAGATCCTTCCAGAAACAAACCCTGAGTATTTGGGATCCTATCGCTTCGAAAGATGCTGGGGGAATCCCTTCGACAGTGTCTGTGAAGAAGAATATGGGGAATGGACTTCCGACCTAGAACTTCTAGTTGATCAAAACAGGAAGATCTGTTTTGGCGGCTTTGAGGAAGGCAGAGTGTATGCTCAGCCTGATTATGAATGGGTTGAAACACGATTCCAGGGTCGTAATTGTATTCAATTACAGAAGAAAGGAAAATAATGGAATGATAGATCTTTTGGGAGGGAACTCTGTGAAATTTAATAGCTTTTAGCTAAACAACACAGATTCCCTCCTTAAGACCCCCTTTTTGGATAATCCCCTTTATATGATAAAATAAGCCTGTTAACTTGTTTTAGAGGAATATTATGGAAAACATATATGACGTTGCAATTATAGGAGCTGGACCAGCTGGTTTAAGCGCAAGTATCTATGCTAGTAGGTATAAACTTAAAAATATTGTTTTTGGAAAGCAGGTGGGTGGAACCATTGCTGATGCTCACAAGGTATGTAATTATCCGGGAGTTGATGATATGACAGGGCTAGAACTTGGTTCTAAGATGTATGAACAAGCAAAGAAAAATGGTGCTGATACCTCTTTTGAAAGTGTTGTTAGTATTGAAAAAGAGGGAGACCTTTATAAATTAGAGACAGACACTAAAAAAGAGATTATTACAAAGACAATAATACTTGCTACCGGGACAAAGAGGAACAAATTAGCAGTGCCCGGTGAGGAAGATTATTTAGGAAAAGGAGTCTCCTATTGTGCTACCTGTGATGCGATGTTTTATAAGGATAAGGTTGTAGGAGTTGTTGGAGGAAGTAATGCTGCAACTATGGCTGCAACAATGTTAGCTAGTGTTGCAAAACAGGTTTACATTATCTATAGAGGTACTGCTCTTAGAGGAGAGCCTGCCTGGATAGATGACGTTGAATCGAAAAAGAATGTAGAGATTATTCTAACCACTGTCGTTACTGCAATTGAGGGGGATGGAACTGTTGAGAGGGTGAAGTTGAGCAAAGAATTTAATGGCTCTCAATATCTTGATGTTGATGGATTGTTTATAGAGATTGGTTCCGAACCAAATGCAGATCTTCCAATTAAGTTGGGTATTGACCTTGATGAAAAGCATTACATCGTTGTAAAGGATGATCAGTCCACAAACATGGAAGGTATCTGGGCGGCTGGAGATGCGACTACTAATTCAAATAAATTGCAGCAAGTTGTAACTGCTGTTGGAGAAGGTGCTGTTGCTGCTAATTCGATATATTGCTACCTAAAGAAAGCTTCAGGTTGTAGACACTAGTTTGTTGCCCCCTACTCTTCTATTGAATTTTCTTCTTGGGACTTTCTAAATTGGTACCACTCTTCTAAATAGTTGGAGCTGGACCATACCTTATCTTTCCCCACTCCGTATTCTATTCTCCCTCCATATCCCTCTATAATATCTGCTTCCCACTTTAGTCCGCTCTTAGGATCGTTTCTGTTCTTCTCATCTCTATCTCCACCTTTTGTAAATACGTCAGGCCTTACTATCTCTATTGCGTCGGCACAATGCCAAGCATCTGGATCCTCGTGGATGACAACATAATCCACTCCTTTAATAGCGTCTGCAATATCTGCTCTATCTATTGCGGGCATGAAAGCCTTCCCTTTCTTGTTTGCTGCTCTGGTATCTCCATCTATGATTATTACCAAAACCTCACCAAACTTCTTGGATTCTAATATGCAGGAGACATGCCCAGGATGTGGGGGGTCAAAAAACATTGAAGTAGCGACTATTTTTTTCCCCTTAAGTTTCTCCTCTCTTATTTCTCCAAATTTTTCTAAGGGAACGACCATATTTTTTGAGTTAATAAGTTAATAAAAAATGTTACCATATATTCTAGCTTGGAGGTATATAGATAATCCTGTAGTCGTTAAAATAGACTCCTTTGTTTTGTAACATCTCCCCTTTTAAAGGTAATAACACCAAACTGGGCTTACTACAGGATATTGACGTATACAACCTGTTGCATTATGTTATTTACCACATACAATATATTGTGGTTATTTTTATGAAATGTCCATTTTGCTGTAGTGAAGAAACAAAAGTTGTAGATAAGAGAGATAACAAGGAGGATAGCTCTACTAGAAGAAGGAGAGAGTGCTTAAAGTGCAATAAGAGATTTACCACTTATGAAAGGATAGAGAAGGCAGATTTAAGCATAGAGAAGAAGGATGGTTCCCTAGAGAGGTTTGATACTGCAAAGATTCTTAAGTGGATCAAGAAGGCCGTTGATGACGAGAAGATCCCAGAGGAGGAGATTGAGGACTTTGTAGACGAGGTTGAGAGGTATGTTTTTAATAAAGAGGATATTGTTAAGTCCGAAGAGATTGGTTTGATGGTTCTTGATTGGTTAAAAACAAAAGATTCTTTAGCTTATATTAGGTTCGCTTCTGTTTATAAAGATTTTAAGAATCTAGATGAAATTGTAGCTGAAATAGAAGATATACAAAAAATTTAAATTATTAATATATAAAAATGCCTGCCCAGAAAACTGCCAAGATGTTCAAGGTCAAAAAGAGAGATGGAAGAATAGTTAAATTCCAAAGAGAGAGATTAGTAACAGGAATATTTAAAGCTGCCGAGAGTGTTGGAGGTGAAGATAGAGAGAGAGCTAACGAGATCGCCGAGGAAGTAATTAAGAGGTTAAAAGATAAATATTCTGGCAAAGAATATGTCACCACAAAGAAAATCGCAGCAGTTACAACTCAGACCTTGATAGATATGGGGCATGGTAAAACCTCAATAGCATTTGAATTGTTTGTAGATCTAAAGAACCAGGTTAAGAATATCAAGTCCCTTATAGATGCAGACACCCTCGTAAGTGGTTACATAGATAAGGTTGACTGGCAGGTTAATGAAAATAGTAATATGGCTTACTCCTGGCAGGGATTAAACCACTATATATCCTCTACAGTCCAAGCTAATTACTGGTTGCATAGTATATATCCCAAAGAGATTTCTAATGCGAATATCGATAAAGATTTCCATATTCATGACCTAGGGATGTTGGCAACCTATTGTAATGGCTGGAGTTTAGAAGATTTGCTTCTCAGAGGATTTACAGGGGTTAAAGGCAAGATTTCTTGTGCTCCTCCAAAACACTTCAGTACAGCACTGGGGCAAGCTGTAAACTTCTTTTATACTCTTCAGCATGAAGCTGCAGGTGCCCAGGCATTCTCAAGCTTTGATACCTATCTTGCACCTTTCATAAGGTATGACAACCTTACATACAAACAAGTAAAACAGAAGATGCAGGAGTTCCTGTACAACATGAATGTCCCTACAAGGGTTGGCTGTCAGGCACCTTTTACAAACATTACGATGGATTTAGTTCCTAGTGGTCAATTAGCTGAACAAGGAGTGATTATTGGAGGAAAAATACAGAAAGAAAAATATAAGGACTTTGAAAAAGAGATGGGGATGTTAAACAGAGCTTTTTGTGAAATTATGATGGAAGGGGATGCACAAGGAAGACTATTCTCCTGGCCAATTCCTACATACAATATTACCAAGGACTTTGATTGGGATAATCCTAAATACAAGCCTGTATGGGAGATGACTGCGAAGTATGGTATCCCCTACTTCTCTAATTTCATGAATTCTGACATGAATCCAGATGATGCGAGGAGTATGTGTTGTAGGCTTCGTATAGACAATCGTGAATTAAAGAAGAGAGGTGGTGGTCTCTTTGGAGCCAATCCTCTTACTGGGAGTATTGGTGTTGTAACAATTAATCTCCCTCGTATAGGTTACTTGAGTAAAGATAAGAAAGAGTATTTTGAGAGGTTAGATGAGCTTATGGATTTAGCCAAGAAGAGCCTTATTATTAAGAGGAAGTTTATTGAGAAATATATAGACGCTGGACTCTACCCATACTCTCGTTTCTATTTAGACAATATTAAAAAGAGATTTAAGGAATATTATAAGAATCACTTTAATACAATCGGGATCTTGGGGATGAATGAGTCTATGATTAACTTCTTTAAAGACAAGGAAAAGGGAGTTACTTCTGAGGAAGGAAGAGAGTTTGCTTTAGAGATTATGGATCACATGAGAGAGAAATTGAAGAAATATCAAAAGGAAACGAACAGTTTGTTTAACTTAGAGGCGACACCTGGGGAAAGCACTACTTATAAGTTTGCAAAAGCAGACAGGAAGAAGTTTGGTAAAGATATAATTACAGCTGCGGAGCTCGGTGCACACAAGTCTATGACCCCCTACTACACGAACAGTACACATCTACCAGTTGGCTACACAGATGACATTTTCGAAGCTTTAGATTTGCAAGATGAATTCCAGACTAAATATACAGGAGGAACTGTTGTGCATCTATTCCTCGGAGAGAAGATGCCTACTGGGAACTCCGTTAAGAACCTTGTTAGGAAAATTTGTGAGAACTATTCGTTACCCTACTTCTCTATAACTCCTACCTTTAGTGTTTGTCCAAAGCATGGATATATTTCTGGAGAGCATAAGTTTTGTCCATTGTGTGATGAAGAAGCTGGTTACGAAGAGGGAATGCCGTTTTATGAGAAATAATTAAGTTTTTATATATCTAAATCATGTCTAACAAAAAAGTTCCAAGACAGAAGTGCGAAGTTTATTCTCGTGTGGTTGGTTATCTGAGTCCTGTTTCTCAATGGAATGTTGGGAAAAAGGCTGAGTGGTCAGATAGAAGAACCTACCATATAGACGAGGAGTAAGAATATGCTCAGGATTAGTGGCTTAGAGAGGTCTTCCCTATTGGACTATCCAGGGAAGATCTCCGCAATAATATTTACTCATGGCTGTAATCTCAGATGTCCTTATTGTCACAATCCTGAATTAGTAATTGAAGGGTTTAATAAGGGGGGGAGTTTTGGTGAGGAGGATATTTTAAGCTTTTTGGAATCTCGCAAAGGAAAGCTTGATGCTTTAGTAATAACAGGAGGAGAACCTTTGGTTCAGAGTGGTCTCTTACCCTTCATAAAGAAAGTTAAAGAGATGGGGTTTTTAATAAAGCTAGATAGCAATGGGACATTCCCGGATAGGCTCAAGGATTTTATTGCAACAGGTCTTATAGATTATATTGCTATAGATGTTAAGTACCCCAAGGTTGGATATGTTAAGAACTCTATGATTCCTGGTGTAGCTAAGAAGATAGAGGAATCTATTAAAATAATCATGGATTCGGAATTAGAGTATGAGTTTAGAACTACATATACTAAACCATTACATTCGTTAGAATCAGCTGAGGGGATTGGTAAAATGATTAAGGGTGCGAAGAATTACTACATACAGAATTTTAGACCAGGTAAGACCATAGATCCTACATTAACTAAGAAGAATTCTTTTACAACTAAGGAATTAGAACAGATTAAAAAGACCGTAGGAAAGTATGTAGAAAATGTCCGGATTAGGTAGGATTCTCCAGTACTTTTATGACCTTCCCATTAAACATAACTTCTGTATCTTTATCCAAGAAGATTGGTTGGTTGAGAGGGTTTGTAGATTCTGGGTAAAGTGTTATCATGCCATCTCCCTTCTTAAACCTTTTAACAGTTGCACTGTTGTCTATAATGGCAACTACAACGTCCCCATCTTGAATCTCTGCATCTTTTTGAACTATTAGGTAACTACCCTCCTCAATATTTTTACCCTCGATCTCTGCCAAATCCATGGAGTCACCTTTAACAATGAGTGCGAAGAGATCGTCCTTCTTATTGACTAGCTTCGGATCTATCTTAATA
>Ga0172382_10009026_pt1 | contig 13711 bp, 9 predicted proteins | sample Leawel138RmetaG_FD_122245 | JGI IMG/M metagenome (GOLD analysis project Ga0172382, IMG submission 122245) | Leachate microbial communities from a municipal landfill in Southern Ontario, Canada - Leachate well 138R metaG | ecosystem: Engineered > Solid waste > Landfill > Unclassified | place...
CAGCCGCAATCTCATCAGCGGGAAATTCCCGCTCGGCAAGGATATTCAACATTTCCCGGCCCACATTACCCGTGGCACCGACGACGACGACGCGATAGCCCAATTCAACGCTCCATTCATCACGCAGGATTGCAGGCCGCGCCGATAGCCTATTGCGACCCGTAACGCAAAGGGCCTGTTCGCCTCATGATCAGATTTCGGTCTTTCAACAGCCGGGTTTGCCTCCCCCCCGAACACCGGGCCTGCTGTACCGAAACATCCAGGCAACGCCCGATGACAGGTAGAAAAGGCACGTCTAATGCTCCGGACCGGAGGGCCCGGAGCTTATTTTCCTGCCATGTCGTTCAATGCCGGTGCTGTAAAACGGCCTGCAATCCAGCAATACCCGCAGCAAGCACCGCACCTGCAACTATCATCAGTAAAGCAATGTTGTCGGTAACCATTTCCTGTCCTTTCCTGACTATTCTTGTCTTCGGGACTATGCCTCTGGCACCGTAACAAAAGCTTCACATTGACATGCGTCAAATCACTTAGGGCGCCTGCTTTGATCGAAACAAAACAGGCGCTCCAGCCCTTTCATTCGTCACATCTACGAGTCGGTCGATATTTCCATCCGACCTGAAAATGCTCCAGATTGTTGAAAGCGCGAACCAGCGGTTAATTTCCACTCGCCGATCCGGGCCCGGCACCGACCCGATCGAGAAATTGCTCGATCATCCGCCAGACATGGACATTCGGCCCCTCCCCCGCGAAGCGATGCGTCTGCCCGGGATACAGCATCAGGTCGAACGGCTTCCCCTGTTCCTGCATCGCGCTCATGAACGCGGTAGAATGCTCCAGCACCACATTATCGTCCGCCATGCCGTGGATCAGCAGCAACGGATCGGTGATCTTCCCGGCCTCCGCAATCGCATTGGCGGCGGGATAGGCGCTGTCCGCCGCATTGGGATCGCCCAGATACCGCTCGGTATAATGGGTATCATAAAGTTCCCACTTCGAAACCGGCGCGCCCGAAACACCTGCGGCGAACACGCCGGGCGCCTTTTCCAACAGCTTCAGCGTCATATAGCCACCATAAGACCAGCCATAGGTGGCAATCCGCTTCGGATCGACAAAGGCCTGCTGCTTCAGCCACTCAACCCCGGCAAGCTGATCCTCGACCTCGACCGTACCCATCGCATGATAGAGATGATCTTCGAACGCCTTGCCGCGATCGGGTGTGCCGCGATTGTCCACGACATACACGATCCATCCTTTTTCCACCAGATATTGGGGCAGCGCGCCGCCCCACATATTCGTCACCTGACGCCCCGCGCCCGGCCCGCCATAATGGATCATGAACACCGGATAGCGCTTGCCCGCCTCCAGCTTCGGGGTAAGCATCTTGGTATAAAGCGTGGTGCCATCCTTGGCCTTGATCGTGCCAAAAACGGTTTTCGCATGATCCCGCCAATAAGGCGCCATCGGATGTGCGCCCTCGATCCGGTTTTCCGACAGCCAGCGCAGGCGCTTGCCATCCCGATCGGCCAGGTAGATCTGCGCCGGCTGCTCACTGTTGGAGCGAGAAACGATCATCCGGCTGGCGCCTCCATCCATCACACCGCTATTCCACCAGCCCGCTTCGCCCAACTTCCGGATTTCGCCATCACCCTTTAACGGCACCGAATAAATCTGCTGCTCCAGCGGTGTTTCCCGATTGCCGGTGAAGGTGACGAGCCCACGCTTCTCATCGACACCGATCACATCGCGCACCTCCCAGTCGCCGCTGGTCAGGGCGGTCCACTGCTCACCCGCGATGCGATAGAGATGCCCATGGCCGGTCTTTTCCGACCACCACAGGAAGCTGCCGTCCGACAATGCGCGGAAATTATTGTGGAGGTTGATCCAGCTTTTTGCCGCTTCGGTCAGCACCACGCGCGACGCCCCGGTCGCAGGATCGACCGCAAGCAGGTCGAGCCGCTTCTGGTCACGGCTCTCCCGCTGGACATAAAGAGTGCGGCCATCTTTCGACCAGTTGACGCGGGCGAGATAGATGTCGGGATTATCGCCGAGATCGACCTTGACCCGGCTCTTGCCTTGCGGGTCCATCACATAAAGCTCGACCAGCGCATTGGGCGTTCCCGCCGCCGGATAGCGTTGCGGATAGATTTTCGTCCCTTCCGCGCCGATCGCCGCGCGATTGACGATGCCGACCGGGCTTTCATCCACCCGCGCAATTGCAACATGGCTGTCATCCGGTGACCACCAATGACCGGTCGAACGGTCCATCTCCTCCTGCGCGACGAATTCGGCGACGCCCCAGCTCACCGTGTCGCTCGCGCCTTCGGTCAGCTGCCGCTCGACCTTATCGGCAAGGCCGGTGACGAAGAGGTTGCCGCCCCGCACGAACGACACATAGCCACCTGCAGGGCTGACCGTAGCATTCAGTTCGCCCTCGGGCGTATCCGTGAGACGCTGAACCGCCCCATCGACAGCAGCAAGATAAAGATCCCCATCAATCGGTACGAGGATATGCTTGCCGTCGGCGGCCCAGTCATAGGCGACGATACCGCGCGTCCCGCCGATACGGGCACGCTCCCGCTGCATCTTTTCGGCCTCCGACAATTCCGCTCCGCTGCCGAGCTTCAGCGAATCGACCAGCATCCGCTCCTTCCCGGTCGTCGTATCGATCGCCCACAGGTCATAGCGATCCCGATCTTTCGGACGATTGCGCAGCAGCGTCACCAGCTTGCCATCCGGCGAAATACGCAGAAGGCGCGGCTGAGCCCCCGCAAGGTCGGGACTGGAGAAAATACGTTCGAGCGTAAGGTTTTGAGCGGCAGCTATGGCAGACGACGCCATTTCGCGCGCCGCTGTAGGACTGGACATCAACAGAGCTCCGGCGAGGGAAGAGAGAAGAAGAGAACGGATGGGACTAGAGAAAGACATAGGAAAAGAACCTCTTTGTTACCCCAAGCCTAGCCCAGAAAATGACCGGAAGGGAAGCACCTGCATCGTCCGCCGGTTGACGGAACGATGAGGACGCGCCAAGTCTGCCCCCCCTTTTTCCGTGGAGAGTTCCATCCATGTCCGTCGGCCTGATCGCCTTACTTGATGATATCGCTGCGATGGCGAAACTCGCCGCTGCCTCGGTGGACGATGTCAGCGCCGCCGCCGCCAAGGCCAGCGCCAAGGCCGCAGGCGTGGTGATCGACGATGCGGCCGTGACCCCGCGCTATGTCACCGGCCTGACGCCGGAGCGCGAATTACCGATCATCTGGCGCATCGCACTGGGGTCCGTGCGTAATAAGCTGCTTTTCCTGCTTCCTGGCGCACTGCTGCTCTCCGCGCTGGCTCCCTGGGCACTGACTCCCTTGCTGATGCTGGGCGGTGCCTATCTTTGTTATGAGGGGGCAGAAAAGCTGATCGAGAAGTTTCTCCCTCATCAGGCGCATGAACAGAAGGTCAGCGCGGAACCTGTGGATCCCGCCCATATCGAACAAACCACCATCAGCGGCGCGATCCGCACCGATCTCATTCTCTCCGCAGAGATCATGGCGATCGCCCTTTCAACCGTTGCGGATACCCCCTTATGGGAACAGGCGATCATCCTGATCGTTGTGAGCCTCGTAATTACCGCGGGGGTCTATGGTGTGGTGGCATTGATCGTGAAGCTGGACGACATCGGCCTACACATGGTCGAAAATGGCGGATCGGTCGCGCAATCCATCGGCACGATGCTGGTTCACGCAATGCCGAGGATATTGGCCGCGCTAACCGCCATCGGCACGGCAGCGATGCTCTGGGTCGGCGGCGGGATCATCGTGCACGGGCTTGAGGAACTGGGGGTGCATTTCCCGGGAGAGCAGATTGCGACGGTCGCGAATGCCGTGACAGACATGATGGGGCCCGCAGGCTTTCTTTTTGGCTGGTTCACCGGAGCGGCTCTCTCTGCACTAACCGGGATTTTTTTGGGGACTTTTATTGCGTCCATACTTTATCTCAGACCGAACCGTCTTAAATATATCTAACATAATGCGATAGACTATAGCGGCATACCATGTCGGTATTGAGATGTTACAACGAGAATCATTCTGTCCCATTTAACTTTGAAATGGCGTATTCCCCTAGAGAGGTAGCTCACTTGAACCAAGTTCTGCCTTCAAATAGAAAGGCCACAATGACAAATTTTGCCGGAACGCTGGAAACTGCGCTATCAAGCTCGGCTAAACGTGTTCTTATGGCCGAAGCAGACGCTCTACGGGTGTTATCGGAAAATATTCCACCTGATTTCGGACGAGTTCTATCTCTAATTCTGAATCTAAATTTACGTGGTCGCGTAATCGTTTCTGGAATTGGAAAATCAGGCCATATCGGACGCAAGATATCTGCAACTCTTACATCAACCGGGACCCCGTCCTATTTTGTGCATGCCGCAGAGGCGAGCCATGGCGATCTAGGAATGATTACGCATGATGATGTATGTATTTTACTGTCCAACTCGGGAGAAACAATAGAGTTGAAAGATATATTGGCTTATACACGCCGCTTCTCAATCCCGCTGATCGCCATCTCCAGTCAACAGAACAGCACGTTGGTGCGAAGCGCCGATTATACCCTTCTATTACCTGACATTCCCGAAGCCTGCCCCAATGGCCTTGCCCCCACAACGTCAAGTACCCTGATGCTAGCTTTGGGTGACGCTCTCGCCGTCGCGCTGATCGAAGCCCGAGGATTCGCATCGGAGGATTTCAGGGAGTTTCATCCAGGAGGAAAGCTCGGCGCACAGCTTGCCCGATGCGATGAGCTAATGCACCTAGAGGCAGAACTCCCACTGGTCAGTCCGGATACGCCGATGAGCGAAACTCTGATCGCAATGACATCCAAGGGCTTTGGCATCGCTATCGTTGTTAACCATGAAGGAGGCCTGGTTGGAGTGGTTACCGATGGCGACCTCCGTCGCAACATGGCAGACCTGATGACCCATCGCGCCGGAGAAATCGCCAACCCTACTCCTGTCACAGCTCACCCGGACATGCTTGCGGCACAGGCTTTGTCCTTGATGAATGAACGAAAAATTTCTGCGCTACTCGTGGTAGACAAGTCCAGATGCCCGGTGGGCATTCTTCACATCCATGACCTTCTACGTGCAGGTGTCGCATGACCTGTGCCATCGTAATCCCTGCCCGCTTCAGCTCAAGCCGTTATCCCGGCAAACCTCTTGCACCGTTAACTGGTGCAACCGGCGTTTCCAAACCTCTTATACGCCGTAGCTTTGAAGCTGCTTCTCAGGTCCGAAATGCAACCACTATTCGGATCGCAACTGACGATGAACGTATTTCAAAGGCTGTCAGGGATTTTGGCGGCGATGTCATTATGACACCGGAGAACTGCGCCAATGGTACAGAGCGCGTAGCGGCGGCTCTTCCCTCCCTCAACAAAGATATGGAAGTCATCGTGAATTTTCAGGGCGATGGCCTTTTGACCCCCGCCTATCTTGTAGAACGGCTGATCGCACATATGCAGGCCGATCCATCATGCCCGGTTGCAACAGTTGCGGTACGTTGTTCAGCAACGGCATATCGGCACCTAGTGATAGATCAGGCAGAGGGTCGTGTAGGCGGGACGACAGTGGTTCTGGATAGCCGTGACAATGCTCTTTATTTCTCGAAACGCGTTCTTCCTCATATCGCTGCGGGGCATCCACTGGAACTGGATCCGCCGGTACTGCTGCACCTGGGGCTATATGCCTATCGCCGTGAAGCGCTGAAACAATATCTCTCCTGGCCAGAAACCGATCTGGAACGTATCGAAGGGTTGGAACAGCTCCGCTTCCTTTTCCATCATGTTCCAATCCATGTGTTGCGGACAGAACCACCGGAATGGGATGTAATCGAACTTAACAACCCGTCCGATACCGGCCCAATCGAGGCTATCCTTAAAAACCGCTCCATCCTATAGGTTCAATATGATATTGGCAGGACAGAAAATCGGCCTGGGTAGGCCGCTCTTTTTCATCGCAGGACCTTGCGTTATCGAATCCGAAGCGCTGGCCCTGCAAACCGCTGAAGCATTGCGGAAAATAGCCGAACGGCTTGATGCCCTCATTATCTATAAAAGCAGCTTCGACAAAGCGAACCGCAGTTCCGGCTCCTCTTATCGGGGCCCGGGGATGGACGAAGGGCTGCGCATTCTGGAAAAAGTCCGCACAGAAACAGGCATGGCGGTGCTAACCGATATACATACTCCTGAACAGGTCCGGGCCGCAGCCCATGTTGTCGACATGCTGCAGACCCCCGCCTTTCTCGCCCGCCAAACTGACCTAATTGAAGCGGCCGCAGCAAGCGGCAAACCAGTCAATATCAAAAAGGCCCAGTTCATGGCGCCGGGCGATATGAAACAGGTTGTATTGAAAGCAGAAGCAGCTGCTACCCGAGCGGGGCTTCCCACCGATTGCGTCACCCTATGCGAACGCGGTACGACATTCGGGTATAATAACCTTGTCGTGGACATGCGCAGCCTGGCCATCATGGCGGAAACAGGGCGGCCCGTGGTTTTTGACGCGACCCATTCCGTCCAGATACCAGGTGGGCTGGGGGACAGGTCCGGCGGCGACCGGAAATATGTGCCACTATTAGCGCGGGCCGCTGTCGCTGCCGGAGTATCCGGGGTGTTTATGGAAACACACCCCAACCCGGATCATGCATTATCCGATGGAGCTAATGCATGGCCTTTAGATGGAATGGAAACATTATTACAGTCGTTAAAAAAAATAAATTATTTAAACATGCAGCAATTTAATTCTGCAAAGCAATATTCCTAACAACATCAGGCAATAGTTTATTTATTATATTCAAACTCTCCATTTTGTATGGATAATAAGCAAGGTAATCATCAAAATCATTTGAAAATGGACTTCCATCTAATCCAAAATATTTTTTCCCAACCTCTATATTTCCGTCATTATAATAGGAAACTATCATCTTCCTTAGAGACCGAGAGTAAATATGCTTATATTTACTAGTATTAGGAACAACAGATTTCACAGCATTAATAATTTTCATTCTCTCGCGAGGCTTCAAGTCAAAAATTCCCAATCGACGTATAATTTCAATCGATTCAGGAGACATGGAAGAGTTATCTTTCTTCTCTTTTTCAAAAATTTTCCATCCAGGAACAGAAAATTTAAGAAATCCCCCAACCTGATCAGAGCCCATTACTGATATTTTTATTTTATCCATCCCCACAACAGATTTCCAATTTTCTATATTTTTATTATATTTTATCCAATAAAAATCATCAATGCATTCTAGAAATTCCATAGGATCCATCATCGATTTAGCTCGATCGAATGGCCACTTGACATGCTGATTATACCAAGATTCAATCCATTGATCCTGACGCCTTAAAACCATATAGACATAGACATCAAAATCTTGGCACGCCTGAGAAACCCAGTGCAAATCTTCATTTATACAAAAATCTTCCGCACTCAATATGATTGATTTGCATGATTCACTGGAATATTTATTAATAAATTCTTTTAAATTACCATAGGTTATTTCCTTCCTATACAACTCCCATGCTATATCCTGATGATTTACCTTTTCCCCAGGGTAGCAACAACCAAATTCTTCCAGATTTTTCTTATTTCTATATAAGAAATTCTGAATAGCTGTAGTTCCTGTACGGTGAACTCCAGCATGAATTATCAATTTCCGCATAAAATTTAACTCATATATAGAATAAATACTAAAACCACTTTCCAGGAGAGATCAGTCCCAATTCTACCAACTGGGCTGATTCAGAATATGCCACGCTAATGCCATCCCTAAAAAAGATGCGCTCTTGGCGGTCTCGATAAATCGCATATTCCCGTCCTCCAGCATAATGTTCGCCTCTTTTTTCTTCTTCTGCCGCTTTTTCAGCAAGGCTTGCGACAAGCTTGAAATGAAACAAGGCCCCCGTTGTCGAAACGGAACCGGGCTGATGCGCCTTGTTGAGATGCAATGGTCGCATATCGTGCATGGACATTCGATAATGGAAATGTCTCTGCCAACGGACCAAGGGAATTTTGTTAAGGGCGGGAGCAATTGCGGGATCATCTCCGAACTGCGTCCTTAACCGCACCCCTCCCCTAATCCAGCTACTCCCGCCCCAACTTGCCTGCTGAATGTAGCCATCCCGATCGAAATAGGGGCAAATTACGAACGGATCATCTCCATCCGCCAGCACAGCCTCATTAATCGGTCCGCGACTATAGGCATCCAACGTTACCGTATGCATACATTGACGCCGCTCTTCGACGAGAAAGCTGGTCAATGCCTTAAGGGAACGCGTTTCCATATAGGGGTAAACCAGAAATTCGTCAGGATCCACCACCACACACCAATGACCAGTCCCAAAGCGGCGAAGCAGGTCATTCAGCCACAACATACCAAAGGCGGATTCCCGGTAACTCGCTTCGGTATACCAGGTTGAAACATCTGGTTGAGCGGCGGCCCACTCCTCGAAACCGTCGGTCGACCCGTTATTGACAAAAAAGAAATGGTCGACCCCGATCTTCCTGTAATAACGAACAAACGCTTCTAATCGGTGCTGCTCGTTCCGCAATGTCGCGAATAAAAAGATCGCTCCTGAAGGAAGCCCTGAATTCCTCTGCAATACAGGGCGCAACTGACGCCCCGCTTTCCTGTCGCGGAGTTCAAGCGACGCGAAGTGGGTCTTGCGTCGGATCAAAGCGCCTAGCTTCCGAAATTGCTTCCGCATCACTTCCTCCCCTCTTCAACAGGTTGGACCGATGCATTCACATAATCCTCTACTCGGGCCTCAAAGCCTGCAAACCAAGAGAATTTATTGAAAACGGATGCATTCATGTCATGCCGCGCAGTAGAATTTCTCTGAGAAATCAACCAACAGGATTCACGATCTATAATGGCAGGCACACGAACCATACGACCCCAATGAGAATTCGCTTTAATCGAAAAATACTCATCAGGCACCCACTGAAAATCTTTCACTACGCGAGTCCTGGAGGTTCTGTTCACCTCCAATCCCAAGCTCTCGAGCCTTTTACAACTCTCTGAATAAACGGATTCTTGGTCTCGCACCCTAAACAATGGTTCATCATCACTGGAAGGCAGAAGAGAAACGAGCAATGCATTCTCATCCCAGCGAGCATGATCAATCAACCAAGACGCGTCACCATAAGACCATGAAATGATGGGTACAGCATTGCTGCGTTCCCGGATGCGGCATAGATAAAGAGCAGGATGAAGATCTCTTATTGCAGCATCCTGCTCGGAAAGCCCGTGGAAACTCCGCCCTTCAGAACCAAAATCGACTTCTTCCATCGCAAAACAATGCCCCAGAACCCGAAAATCTGGAGAACCAAACCCTTTTGTGAAGGATGCGACATCCTCATGAGTGCGTCCGATTACAATAATATAAGGCGTTTTCAAACATTTGAGTATAGATTCATTCTGGTCAAGGAACTGGTCTCGATAGAAAATCTGACCCGGCCTGGGAAACTCGGTCTGGGTCTGAGTTTTAATCGCATAATCAAGAGTATCTTCACCGATATACGACAGGTCGCTCTGATCATCCGTCATTGCAGCGATTCTCATACTCTGATCGCGCAGTTGCAGGGCCTCAGAAGAAACCTTGCGATAGAAAAATTTTGGCAAACTGAATGGATACTCCTGATGGTCATCATAGAAAACAATTGGCTTCCCCCAATCAGTGAATTGAAAATGGGTTAGCCCGAAACCTGCAATGTTTTCCTTTGGAACGATATAGTTAACCAAAGTAGGGAACATCATCTCATCAGGGATGTAAGTCCGTCGGAAGAAACGCTCGACCTTGGGTTCTCTATCGAGCAAATTCAGAATCTTCTCACAAGAGCCAGACGACAAAGCCCACCACTGGGAACCAAATTTGACATCCATCCCATCCAACGGAGGTTGACGATATACGCCAAGTTTTTTCTGTAAATTGATAAGCCTCCCAATAGCCTTCCCTCCATTGGGGTGTGGGGGGAACGGGAACCAATACCGGTAACGCTCCTCTCTCAAGCCTCCGATCATCCATTCCGGGCCTTCCGCTTCAATAAACTCTTGCCCGCGATTTTCCTCAAAAAAGCGCTCTAGCTGGGCAATCGGTCGACAAGGCAGACAAGAGCCGCTGAGCAGTATGGCATAATCATAATCTAAATTCTGCTCCCGCACCTGCCTCAGTGCGACAAGAACAGCTTCTACGAGGGAATAATCTCCCCAACGGCAACGGACCCGGCGTTCGACGAATGATATTCTTTCTTGCCCCGAGCATAATTCCTGCAACTTCGTCAGGTCACTGACACGGGCGTTGCCATCAAAATGAATGATAGTCCGCGCATCTGTACCCGCCTCGACAAGAACCTGAGCAAACGAAGCAACATTTTCCGGTTCGTTATGAGCAAGAATAATAAATAACAACTTCATGCGACTATGTCATCCAAACTGATTTCGGCTTCATCCCGCCTTCCCAAGGCACTAAACAGCCCATACATGCGATACCGGTTATAACCGGACAAATGCAAGACCGCCCCTCCCGCTAATCCAACCAACGCAGCAAGGCGTCAGAGATTATTTCCTGATTTTTGTTTGCATAATACCCCACCTCCCCGCGCGGGGGGTGCCAGATATGTTTAAAGCATAAGCCTCTCTCGAACAGCGGCTTACCATATTTAGCAAAATAAGCCCTGAAACCTAGATAAAGACTAGTCTGATTGCTTCGTAAATTGACGTTATACCCACGTGGCAGAGGAGGACGCGGGTCATATTGAGCAAGCCGGTGCATGAGCTCAAAATCTTCTGCTCCATGGCCCACAAAGCTCTTGTCATGCCCTCCCATCGCTATAAAAAAACGCCGGTCAACCATGATAGCCGAAATTGCCATAGTAAAATTTATAACTTTGCTCTTATCCTTCTTACGAACAGCTTCCAGAACCTGCAAATCGGCTTGGTCAATATTTCCATTGCTTATCGCCTCGATATAAACGTCCGAATATTGTTGAGACAAATAAGCGCCTGGCACCGCAAAGAAGCAGAAGGGGTTATGCCACATATGATGGAAATCAAGTTCTTCTAATAGACATCGATAAGATCGAGAGTCCATCAAAAAATCAATGTCATGAAAGAGAATAAAACGAGTCCTTGAATGCATCGCACCAAAGTCGCGCGCCCGCCCTATACTAAATTCACCTCCACACCCATCAGTTCTTATAATTCCAACTGAATTTTCTATCGCAATTGAACAAAGCTTTTCGTAGTTATCACAAGAACTCCCGTCATCTACAATTAATACTTCATATAAATCTGACGGAATGGTTTGAACAATACGGATGATACGATTGAGATCTTCATCGACACTCACATCCATCAACCGCACCGGTAAAATAATCGTGACCGGCCGTCTTTCCGCCCTGTCTATGGCCACATCGCCCTTGCTCCATTCATGAATGATACGCGATCGCAAGGAGACAGATCTCTTTTGTATGTCAACCTTGGGGGCAGGAGTAGCGATCGCCCTCGCATATGTCTGGAAAAGATAAAACCGGCCTTTTTTCATCAGATACAAACTTCTTACACACAAAAAAACAAAGTCGCGAAAAGTGAGACAGCCTTCTCATGGCAGAGATATCGCATTAACACCGGCCAGAGAATGTGATGGAATCGCACCCATCTTCATATATCCGCGAGGGCTAAGACAGAGATCGCTATCGTGCAGGAAAGTACCAAAAGAAAATGAAAAACAGCATATTGACCTTTCCCCGTATCGCGGAAATCCCACATCTCAGCGCGATATTAGAATGCGACATCACAACATTTCGTTCCCCCCTGAAAGAAAACCGTCACATCAAATATGTCTCGGGTTGGGGCATGAAACCTTCGGGACGAAAGGCTGAGCGACTAGCAACAGAGCAAAGTCTTACCCCATTGTTTCTTGAAGATGGTTTCCTGCGTTCATATGGCACTGGGGAGCATTTTCCTCCACTGTCTCTCGTTGTCGATGAATGCGGCATCTATTATGATTGCACTCGCCCAAGCACTATCGAAAATTTGCTCAACTCTGATTCCGATCTGTTGGAGGGTATTGCTGACGAGGTAGCCCGTGCACGCGATCTTATCCTCCGCTACAGCCTAAGTAAATATAATCACGCACCACCGCTAGACCCCAGCCAACTGCGTTCCACCGACCGCAAACGCATATTGATCGTCGATCAAACGGCAGGCGATCTTTCCATCACGCTCGGAGGCGCTGACGCGGATACATTCCGCCAGATGCTGGAAGCGGCGCGTACCGAAAACCCAGATGCAACTATCTATGTAAAGACACATCCAGAAGTCGTTTCAGGACGCAAGGGCGGCCATTACACTCTCCTCGACGAAGATGAACGGACAGTGCTGCTGCGTGATGCCATCAATCCGTTCAGCCTTATCGAGCATATGGAGCGCGTCTATGTAGTAAGCTCAACCATGGGCTTCGAAGCAATGCTCACGGGCAAACCGGTCACCTGTTTTGGGATGCCTTGGTATGCCGGATGGGGAGCGACAGACGATCGTTCCACCTGCCCCCGCCGGTTGAAACAACGGTCGGTCCAACAGTTATTTGCAGCAGGCTATTTTCATTATACGCGCTATCTCGACCCCGTGACGGGCCAGCGCGGCACAATCTTCAACGTCATCGACTGGTTGATACGCCAAAAAGAAGTGATCAGACGGCTTCATGGACGAAACACCCAGGGGCGCCTGATCTGCTTGGGATTTCGTCGTTGGAAGCAGGCCAATCTCCTGCCAATTTTGGCTCCCTTACCAGCCTTCACCATTTTTACCAGCAACGCCGCCGAGGCGCGCTCGCTTCATCCGGAATGCGGTGACACTCTGCTCTGGTGGGGTAGCGAACCTCCAGCCGGGGTCTCTCTGCTCGCGAAAGAGAGTGGCGCTGCGACCATACGTATGGAAGACGGTTTCATCCGTTCGGTAGGACTGGGGTCGGACCTCATCCCTCCCCTCTCCTTCGTTCTCGATAAACAGGGCATTTATTTCGACCCTCGAACGCCCTCCCATCTCGAAACCATTTTAACAACTGGTTCGTTTACAGCTGAAGAGGTAGAAAAAGCCGCACTTGTCCGCCACACGATCATCGAACAAGGCATAACCAAATATAATATGGAGCCGCGCAGGACGGCGAACTGGCCGTCTTCGCGCCGCCGCATCATATTGGTACCGGGACAAGTTGAAGACGACGCCTCGATCCGTTTCGGTTGCTCAACCATCAAAACCAATGAAACCTTGCTGAAAACCGTCCGGCATGCCCATCCCGACGCGTTCATTGTCTACAAGCCTCATCCCGATGTTATCTCCGGCAACCGCAAAGGCCAGCTTGCTCTGAATCGGGCTCGGAAATGGGCAGACTTTATTGAAACCAGCCTCTCCATCGTCAGTTGCATTGAAGCGTGCGACGAGGTGCACACTATGACCTCTCTCACGGGATTCGACGCATTGCTACGCGACAAGAAGGTCGTGACCTATGGCCAGCCCTTCTATGCCGGCTGGGGCCTGACAGAGGATCACGACAGCAATGGAGTAGCCCTTCGTCGCCGCAACCGCAAATTGTCTCTCGACGAACTGGTGGCCGGTACGTTGCTGCGCTACCCCCTCTATTGGGACCCTGTTCTGAAAGGCTATACGAC
>Ga0172382_10009029_pt1 | contig 13708 bp, 17 predicted proteins | sample Leawel138RmetaG_FD_122245 | JGI IMG/M metagenome (GOLD analysis project Ga0172382, IMG submission 122245) | Leachate microbial communities from a municipal landfill in Southern Ontario, Canada - Leachate well 138R metaG | ecosystem: Engineered > Solid waste > Landfill > Unclassified | place...
AATTAACTGCTATAGATAATTGTAAAGATCCAGCATTTGCACATCTAGGTGCTAATTGTTAATAAACCGTGCTGGGCGTTTTCATCCCAGCGCCTGATGAGGGTGCTGCTCGTTATTTAGTGGGATAATCAGGCCCGCTTTGAGCGAATCGCCACTTTTTTCATCGTCTGCCACACCCCGTTTCGTGGCTGGCGATTGATGACGATGCACAGGGGCGGCCACCAGAGCAGGAGGATCATCTTGTGCTCACGGACCCCATGACCGGCTTGTCCCCTAGCCACCTGAAAAAAAGCTGCACGACCGTCTAAACTTGGTAGGGAGTAAAGCAAGATGAACGCTACTGATACCGGTATGCAAGCCGCAGTGAGAATCCTGGCTCGTTGGGGAGCGACCCAGGCTCAAATGCGCCTCATACTCGGGATGCCCCGCGCTTTGCTTTCTGATGTTGGACAAGCTGCTTTGGACGGTGACCAGCTCGATCGAATTAGCCTAATTCTGAACATCCATGCCGCTTTGCGCGGTATCTTCTCCAATCCGGAAAACCTATATGGTTTTGTTAGCATGAAAAATGACAATGTCTTTTTCAAAGGACGAACACCGCTTGATGTGATGTCAGACGGCGACATCCAGAGCCTGCGAGATACCTATCACCATATCGCAACTATGGCCGTATGGTGATTAGTTTCCTCCTAGCAGATCCTGGAGTTGGCATAAACTGTAGTGAACAGAGGTATGCCAAGGTGTTTGGTAGCCTGGCTGTCAGGATAGAAATAACCAGTCAGGGGTCAACGCGCTGCGTATTCTGTTGACGGTTGCTGGAAAACTTTCCCATTTTGCGTAAAACATTCCGCTCAGCCTGGCTCGATAGCGGTAGCAGGTCTCACTGATTCCGTACAGGCAACAAGCCGGCCGGATACTGATCACTTTGTCTGCGACGGCCGTTTGCGCCATCTCACGGCGCGAGACCGCTCCACCACTTTCTTCAATCGCTTCCTTGAGTATCTCGGCTTAAGCCGCTCCTCGGCATACATCTTCTGCAGGCGCCGGTTCTCGTCCTCAAGCTCTTTGAGTCGGCCCATCATGGATGCACTTATGCCGCCCAACTTGGATCGCCACTTGTAAAGGTCGCACTACTGATGCCGTGCTCACGGCACAGCTCAGGCACCGGGACCCCGTTCTCAGCCTGCTTCAGGACGGCCAGTATCTGGCTATCGGTGAAACGTGATTTTCTCATGCAGAATCTCCCTGCATGCAGCTTACGGAAAATTCTACTTATGAGTACCGTGATTTCTAGAGGGTTACCGCAGGAATTGTCTTGTCGCGCTACAAAGCGCAACCTACCCGCAGGGGTATCGCTAAGCTGAACGCCCCGCTTTGGTTAATATATTATTTGTTGCGACAGATTAGATCCGAATGCTATAAATAGGCCATTACACAACACAAAACAGAACGTCAGCGCCCAGTGACATGCCGATACCCTAGCAAAGCAGCTTAAGCGAACCAGTAAAGTCGTTCGACTCAACTTTTGTCAGTCAGATAGCTGGCTCATCGTCTGGTGGTACCGCGGTCTCTACAAAAACACCCGAGATAGCTTTCAGCCCAAGTATTCGTTGCGCTTCTGAAGCTGCTGAATTCCCACGAGGCCCGGATAACACTAAAGTCGAGAACTTCATGCCAATTAGCCTGACATCCCACCTCAAACGTAACAGAGTCGTTCGATACGACCTTCGCTATCCGAGCCCTCTCGTTGTTTGGTGGTATTGCGGCCTCTACAAAAACCTACAGGATAGCACCCAGCCGCTAGTGCTCGTCGCATTCCGGAAGCTCATAAACTCCTATAACCTATCCGATGAAATCGTTTATCAACGCATCCCTCTTACTGCACTGGGCCAGTTTAGAATCGGTACTGTGTGGGAAGATGGGGCATGCTGGACGAGCATGAGTTTCGAGTCCCAAGTATTTGATGTCGACTTTACTCAACATGGCTGGGCTCTAACTTCGTTCCAACGGAGACATGCTCTAGACCTCTCACCACCATACCCGCCCGAAATCCACCCACTCCACTATGCTCGGGATAAAAATTGGTTGTTGGAGTTTTCGCTAGAGACAGGGGGAAAACTGATCGTTCCATGCCTGGAATTTTTTACCCGGTGTTATGGCAGGTCTGCAGAGTTAAGACGTTGTCTTGCTACCTATGACTGGGAGGAGCTCACAAGGAATCGGCTGTACGCCCCTCTCAACGAGCCGGAAGAAAAAGGAAAATGGAAAATCAAACTGAGGAAGCGTCTTGTCCATGGCGACTCCATTCTTCTCGCTCATGCAAAGTACAATCTCCACACCCGATCTATAGTGAAGAGAATTCACTCTGATATACAAATAAACCATGACCCCGAGGGAAAAGCCCCTGCTTTTATAAAAATTGTACCTTGGTTCGATGGCCCTGCAAAACTCAAGGTGAAAGGTATATGGTTCGATCAAAATCGCTCCTTTCTTGCCCTTGAGATTAAAGGTAGTAGCGACCCCTTTGGTGCTCCTATCTGGAGGGATAGGGATAGTGTGACTACCGGCTCGTTAGCGGTAGGTGAGGACGGGATGGTCGGGTCTGGTGCGCCGATCAGGCGGCTCAGTAAAATGCCGGATATTATTGACCTCACCGATGCAGAAGCTCCCGATGGTGATGCACCATCAGTTGAAATTGAAGATCCGGACTTTGAGATACTGGGGACGCCTCGGGTTATCCACCAACGATGGAGATCAGGCCCTCATAGCTTCTCAGGACAAGCAAGGGTGGATACAACGGACGCGTCCGCTTTTTCTAGTGGCGATCCCCATGGAGGCGGGAAAGGGGTCGGTTATGCCTCGATACATGCAAAACCAGTATTGGAGTCTCAGGGCACATTAAGGGATATGTGGAACGCTATGCTATTTTTCAAAACAGAATACCCACATATCATCCAATCCGTTGAGTGGTTTACGTTCGATGCTGGCTACCAAGCCGATACGGAGCCCAAGCTTATCGCCGTCCAGCCCTTCGAAGAGCGAGAGGACGGGATGTCGAGCAAGATCTGGCGATGGCCGTATCTCGACCCCAAAACCATGCTGGAGGTGCGGGGAGCACTGGTTATGCGTATCAAGGCCGGGGATAACGAAGTCCACATCGTGGAAATCCAGCGGCGCCCTATCAAAAAGAAAGATAAAGATGGGCAGATCAGCGATGCTGAAGAGTCATTCCAAGGCTTAATATTCACTCTCGCCACCCCGGATGATCTCAGACCCTGGCTTACCCTCCTATTGTCGGAAGTAAGGTATAAAACGGGTGTCGTGAAGCATCTAGCAGCCAGTTGCCCAGGAAAGGCCGACAGCTTTAACCACGCCTCTTCCACTGGAGACTACATTCCATGTATATCAGCGGCACGGAATGCGCTGAGCAAGATGGGTGTGTTCTTTGCATGACCAATAGAGTAATGAAGCCTACCCATGCAGTAAGCACTCCACCGCACCAGATCACGCAACCTTATCAATTGGCTCAGAATGAAATCGAGTCGCTTCGGAGTGAGATGCAACAAGCGTATCTGGAAATGCAGCGGCTGCTACAAACTGAGTCCCAGCCAGGCTATATACCCGTCTCGCCAACGCCCGAAAACCCGTAGCCAAGCAAGGCTCACTGGGCGGTTATAGGTCCAGCAAGCTACGGGCCTTCATTAAGGTTGGTTTCCCCGTTCGCAATATGGTGTCTATCCATAACTGATTACCGTGTCTTACCCATCGTTCACAGCCGATATGTCCAGATACGACCAAATCGATATTCCGGATGTTGTCGCTGTGTCCCTCAAGATTTTTGCCGCCCCAAGTACAGTGCTTGGCCAGGCCTTCACTGAACTCTAAAGTAGCCAGCTGCTGCCAGTCGGCCACCGGGGCTTGCGCGTGAACCAATCCGATACGCCCTGCCTCTGTAATCAAAGTCATGGTGAGCGATAGCTTTTCCTGGATCTTTTCCGCCAACGCCCCATGCTGCTCAGGAGTCAAATCAGCCGCCCACTGCCCACCAATGCTATAGTGTTTATCAGCCCAGGGAGCTTGATAGTTGCTTGCCCAGAACACAAGCTCATGGTTACCAAGCACACTGTAGCAATAGCAGGTGTTCAGCAGCCATTCCAGCGCACGTAATGACTCTGGCCCACGATCAATCACATCACCAAGCATGAACAACCTATCTTTGGCAGATTCGAAGCCTGAGTCTACGAGCAGCTCCATCAGCAGCTGAAACTCCCCATGCACATCCGAACAAATCCAGTCCTCGCCGATTGGGTTAGCTGGGATTTCATGGTGGACAGCAATATGTCTGATCACCTATCACCTCCGCAAATTCGGGATGTGAACTCCAGCTGATGCACCAAGGCTTTTTGCACATGCCTGCAAGACACGCCCAGCATAGGATCAACCTGAATCAAGGCGTCCGCCTGCTCTGATGGCCAACCAGCGGAGTTATCATCAATAGCCAGCCACGGAATGGGGGTGGGTAGGCGGTGCAAACAAGCAGCATTTTGTTTAAAGCGTGTTTGGTGATCCCCCTCGATGATATCGAGACTGCTTCTACCCATCGCGGAGCGCCATGTGGCGCCTATGACTTGCTCTGCCAGTTTGGCGGGCAAGTATCCGCGAGCACGACGGAAGCCCAGCACACTCACCCAACTGGTCGACAATACGATCCGTAGCTCCGGGTACTCTTCTATAATCTTTTGCAACAGAGCAACCAGCATGAATAGCTCGTCCGAGATTCGCAGCTCGATCTGGCCATTAAGTCGTCGATACACGGCGTCAGGATGTAGAACACCATCATAGTCGAGAAATAAAATCACGTTTATCTCGCTAACTTGATCAGAGAGGGCTTCACTAGGCAGCATACTGTACCTTTGCCCGCAGGCATCCCCTCAGCTTTGTATTGAACGGGTACGCTGTGACTACAAACCTCGAAATCATCCAACAAGACAGTCAAGCCGCAAAGACAGCTCTCACGGCGGTTTTGCGAATTTTGAACATGTGGCACCTGACAGACACCCAACAGACGAGACTGCTCGGGCTGCATGATGAAAAAGCGCTTCATGACTGGCGAGCATATCCAGAGAGTGTTTCCATCTCAACGGATCTGATTGAGCGAGCAAGCTACATCCTGGGAATTTATAAATCCCTGCAAATTTTGTTCGCCAACCCTGACAATGCGGATCGATGGCTGATCACATGTAATGACAACCCCCTCTTCAACGGCCAAGCTCCCATTGAGCACATGATTACCGGAAACCTTACAGATATGGCGACAGTTCGGCGCCGCTTAGAGGCGTTGATAAGCTGATCGGCTCCTGGCTCATCGTCAACAGAGCCAAGCCTTTGGATACCCACCGCCCCTCACTGACCTTAATAAAAGTCGGTGAAATTCTGTACTGTCTGTAAATCGTCGTCATCCCGCTGCAAAAGCCTGTCGACAGCACCTAGGGCCACTGTGACCTTCCGCTGCTTTCTCAGCGGGTTCACAGTAGGGTCAAAGTTCTGCAGAATGTCAAGGTGCGCCTCATACAACCAGTCCTCGGCCTGCTGCCATGCCTTGCTCACATGGTGCTCCTCCTCACTAAACTCTCGCTTCAGCTGTCGACAATCCGAGAGAAATCTGCGCCACCGACACGCTCAAGAGCAGCAGCATTGTTGAGCACAAGAAGGGCGAGTAAGCCCCCATCCTCACAGGTGTTCATCATGAAGGCGGTCGGGGCCTGCCCCTGGAATGACTGGCGGAGTTCGATCCAACGCTGTTGGAGGTACTGACGCTAACTTTCATGCAGTTCGTTAAGCTGCGGCTCCAGACCCTTGGCGCCAGCCGCATATCCCAGGCAGAAGCACTCTCGGCCTTCTCTCCGTAGTTCTCTACCTTGACATATTCATGGGGGATTAGGCGATAGCTAGACCATTCTTTTTCTTCTGGCCCGTCGTCCGGCGCCAGATTCGCTTCCGGTTTAGGTGTAGATCGCTCAGGATGGTGGGCTGGGCATCAACTCTCATGCTCTGGGCAGAAATGTGCAAACGAGCATAACTTCCCCAGCCAGCCCACACAAAGCCAGTAGCTGGCTGGCCGAGCCATTCATCCATGATTCCGACCACATCCGGGAAGGCCACAGCCTCGTCTACCATCGTTTGGGTGATGCCAGTCAAACTGATGCAGAACTCACCTAGCACAGAGTAATAGACGCATGGTGTCGAGCAGACGCCCTTTCCGGGTCGCAAGCGCACAGCCAATCTCAATAATCTCCATATTGTGGCCGCTTTGAGGCTCACCCTCAGGAGTGATCCGGTCACTCCAGCAGGTTGCTTCGATATCGATTACCAACAGAACGGAGTAATTTAAAGCTTCTTCGACCTCACCAAAGGCGGAATTTAGCGCTCCCCAGCCCTTGAAGGCCTGCGTACTCGAACGGATTCAACGTGTTTTTGGGCCATATACAGTCAACGGCCGTTGTTAACGGCGTTTGCTGCGCCCTGGCCACGGCAATTGCCCTGTAAGTTCAGCCAAGCCTCCATCGTCCTCGACGCGCGCACCGAAGCGGTTCACTTCGACTCCAGGCAAGTTGTCGCTGTCGAACCATAATAGCGAGGTAGTGGTGTCGGTACGTGCGTAGTGCCTGGAGAGCTCCCAGAGGTCGAGTCCCTGTTCCCAGTTGTCGAACCAGATGTCCTGTGAAACATCTCCCGTGTCGGTAGCACTGTTGCCCGAAGAGCGGAGACGGTGGGCCACAGAGCCGACAGGGATTATGGATTTGGGAGATATCCAAGCTCCAGTCCGTCGCAAGCTAGTGGAGCGTGCTGCGTAACGTACTGCGCCACGCTCCATTGTGACGAAAGCGCACGGCATGTCACTGAGGCAAGCGAACCGAGATGCGGCAGCAGGGAATGAAGTGCCAAACAAGTCAGCCATGTGCTGGATCAGCTCCAGCGATGGCTCTTCCTTAGGTACGAGTGACAGCCATTGCTGATAGGGCATCAGCAGCTCAGCGGCGAACGTGTCACAGGCGATCTCGTTCGGGTGCCGCTTGGCATAAGACCAAGACGGCACTTCTTCGTGACTCGACCCCAGATCGAGCACGATATGAGCTACCTCGTGACAGATGGTGAAACGCTGGCGCTCTTCCATTTCCAGCGAGTTCACTGTAATGACGTGCTTCCCGTTCGGCTTAGTGATCGTGTAGCCGGATTCTCCTTCACCAAGCTCTTCCTTCTTGACCTTGGCGTTGGCCGCAACCACATAGGGCGTCAGGTCTGTTCGGATGTCCGACGTATCGACCTTCGCAATAAAGGCTCGCGCTCTCTGCCTGACATCCACCTCATCCATGATCAATCGTCCTCGTCCTCGAATGCTCGCTGTATCCGAGCGATCAATGTTGCAGGGTCAGGTCTCGTATTTCCACGATGCCTCACTCCCGCCGCAGCCGAAAAAATCTCGATGCTGATGGAGGGGTCTTGTAACACGAACTCAACAAGACGGGGGTCGGCCTCCGCATGGTCAACAAGCCACATAACGAGTGCTGCATCCCTCTCTCCTGGCTTGAGAACCCTCAACAGCTTCTCGACCAGATCCGGCGACGGATTCGTCTTCTCACCTGATTCCAAGCGGTGGACATAGGCATGATCCACCGAAGAGAGCTGACCGATTTCACGCAGTGAAAGGGTTCTGCGTTCGCGTAGCGTCTTGATAGCGACGCCCAGGCCTGTTTGCGGCATGAGTTCTGATCCTTACGGTTGTGGGGAGAAAGACCATAGTCCTGTTTTGCATCAACCCCACACCCAGTCGAGTTCAAAAGCGCATGTTGCGCGGGTGTTGCACCGGCACACATGCCCTGATACATTGTTGTCTAACTAGACAACGGAGTTAGGTTTTACGCCTTCTCTAGGTTGAATTGGCTTGGCCTTCCTGTTGTCTGTGCGAGCAACGCATTGTGCTACAGCGGGCGACCATTGACAACCCAGCCGGTTGGCTAGGATTTCCATAGTTCCATTGTAGGAGAGCCATCATGGCCGGCAAAAATCAGCATGTTGTTCCTCATCAAGACGGTTGGGCCGTTAAAGGCGCTGGCAACCAGCGGGCGACCTCTGTGCACGACACGCAGCAAAAGGCCATTGACGCAGCGAGGGGTATCGCGCGCAACCAGCAGTCCGAACTCGTCATCCATCGTCCAGATGGTCGTATCCGTGACAAGGATAGCCACGGCAACGACCCCTTTCCTCCGAGAGGTTAAGACGTCATGACTGACATCCCTACCTACCATGTGCTCGCCCTGTCGGGTGGAGGTTATCGCGGCCTCTATACGGCTACGGTTCTTGCCGAACTTGAAGCGGTGCTGGGTCGCCCTATCGCTTCCCACTTTGACCTGATCTGTGGCACATCAGCAGGAGGGATGTTGGCTTTAGGCCTGGCAGCGGAGATTCCGGCCAGCGAACTCAAAGCATTGTTCGAAGACGAAGGTAGCCGCATCTTTGGCCGCCGCAGCCTTCCAAGGCGGCTTTTGGGATTCTGGCTGACTGCAAAGCATGACTCGACGGGATTGCGAGATGTGCTGACCGAACGATTTCAAGGAACCACGATAGGCGACTTGAAACATCGTGTTCTTGTTCCGGCAGTCAACTACTCGACAGGTCGTGGACAGTTCTTCAAGACGCCCCACCACCCTTCCTTTGAGTTAGATCACCGCATGAAGATCGTCGATGTTGCGTTGGCGACCGCCGCCGCGCCCGTCTACTTTCCGCTGGCGCGCAACAACCGCGGTGTCTTCGCGGATGGAGGATTGGTAGGCAATGCCCCCGGCCTGTTCGGGTTGCACGAAGTCAAGACGTTTCTCGCGCCAAAACCGGATGTGCTCATTCGGGTTCTCTCCATCGGCACGATGACGATCGGTGCGACCGTTCGTGGCGGTGCCAGCCTTGACCGCGGATTCGGCAAGTGGCGCGGAGGGCTTTTTGACCTAGTGATCTCCGCCCAGGAATCGTCCGTGGACTACATGTTGCGGCAGACGTTGGGGAACAACTACTTCCAGATCGACGACAAGGTAACACCTGACCAGAGCAAGGACGTGAAGGCGCTGGATCGGGTTTCCATTGGCGCCACGAATACGCTCAAGGATCGTGGCAACCACGCGGCGCAACGTGCGCTCGGCGACCCACTTTTTCAACAATTTCGGGCGCATCAGGCCGGCGCCCCCATTTTCTATCACGGCCCCAACAAGAATGTACCGGAGGCCGCATGCTGAACCTGAGCCCGCTTTTCTTTACCACTGTTGACGATGAATCGTGCATGCATGACGGGCTGGATCTGACGCCTGAGCAGCGCATCTGGATCGCCCGCGCACGCACTGATGTCAGGGACTGCCTGCGCACAGGCATCCCTCGCGTGCTGAGGGCAAACGGATACACGGAGGACGTGCCGCAGCCGCGCTTCTTCACGCAAGGGTCGTGGGCATACAAAACGCTGAATTCTCCGGCCCGACGCCCGCAGCAGGCGGATGTCGATGATGGGTGCTATCTGCCATTGAGTTTTGTCTCGCAGACGAAACGCCCCAGCACGGCAACGACAGTGTTCTTTGCCGCTGCGGAAGAAGCATTGAAGCCGCTGGTCGAGGAAAAGCAGTGGAAGCTTGTCACCGACAAGCCGACCTGCATCCGCATCGTCATTTCAGCGTATGCCCACATTGATATTCCCCTGTACGCTATTCCCGACGAAGAATTTGTCACGCTCGCAAAGGCTTCGATGGAGCTATATGGCTACGATTCGCTGACGGAAGCGGTGAACATGGCAGAGCGGGATGCTTGGACAGCGCTGCCCGCTGACAAGGTGCTCCTGGCTCATCGTGAATGCAACTGGATGCCCTCTGACCCCAGGCCTGTGAAGGAGTGGTTCCTAGGCGAAGTGGAAGCCAAGGGGGAGCAGTTCCGCCGCGTGGTTCGTTACTTGAAGGCGTTCCGCGATTGGAGATGGCCCAGCGGTGGGCCTGCTTCGATCCTATTGATGGCCGCTGCGGCCCCGCTCTTTGAGAAGCGCGATCGGCGCGACGACCTCGCGTTGCTGGATGTCGTCGCGGCACTGCCGGCCCGGTTGCTCGCGGGGGTGCACAACCCTGTGGACGAGTCCGAGTCGCTCACGGAGCGGCTTGGCAACGAGGGCGTCGAAGAGGCGGCAAAGGCGTTTGAAGAATTTGAGAAAGTGCTTCGCGGAGCCATCGACACTGACAGCCCTTCACAGGCCTGCATTTGGATGCAAGGCGAATTCGGCCCTCGCTTTCCGAACGAGCCGGATCGGGTCAAGGTGGTATCCGTCGCCGCCACCATCGCTGCGGCTCCCGCAACGGCTGGCCCAAGCGAACTTGTCGGGCGAACGAAGGCAGGATGAACAGCGCCGTAGCGGTCGCAGACGTAATCGAGGCCTTCAAGCACCGAGGCTTCGAGTTTGTTGGCAAGACGGATGACGGCTGGTTCAGGCTGCACGGGCAGTTGACCCCACCCCAAGCGGACAAGGGCTGTCCATGCGAAATTCAGCTCGACCCTACGTTCTTCGACTTGCCTCGCATCCGGCTGCTGGAAATTCCTCCAGAGCTACCCGCAGCGGTTCCTCATCTTGGTGCAGGTGGCGGACTTTGCTATCTCGCCAAAGGCACGGTCGTTCTGGATATCTACGATCCTGTCGGACAATCGCTGGCATGCTTGCAGCGCGCTGCCGTCGTGCTCGGGCAGATCTTGAAGGGGGAGAGGATTGAAGATCTTACGGAAGAGTTTTTCGCCTATTGGGATGGATTGTTTTGCTTTGTGGACATGCAGGGCGAAGACCTGGGGCGACAGAACTGCATAGTCGCGCAGGCCAATGGGAATTCTTTGTGGTTCATCACCGACAACGAAGATCGAACAACAAAAAAGCTGACTTCGCTTGGCTACCAAGTCACCGGTCAAACAGTGCTGACCTACCGGGTCAAGACCAGTGCTCAACCTCGCCCGCTGACGAGCCATTGGCCTCCGGAAACAGTTGGGGATATCTTGGCGTGGCAAAGTACCCTCGACCCTCGTTGCAGGCGCAAGATTCACGAGCGCATCAAGGAAGGAGAAAAGAAAAAGGTCAACGGCGTTCTGATCGTTATCGAATCTCCGTTGATGACGTATGGCTTTGCGGTTCTCTATGATCGCCAACGCCAAGTCCAAAAGGGCAAGTTCGCAGATCGCAGGGATTCGAGCTATGGGTTAAAGGCGATGCCCGTCTCGGTGATCAGAATCGATGACCGATACCTTGCCCAGCGGAACATTCCTCAGTCAAAGACGCTTGCAGGTAAGAACCTAGCCATTGTTGGATGCGGCACGATCGGCGGATATCTGTCGGATATGCTGGTCAAGGCTGGTGCGGGGACATGCGGAGGAAAGCTCACGTTGGTGGATTTCGACTACCTTCTTCCGCAAAATATCGGGCGTCATCGCCTGGGATTTCCGGACTTGCTGTCGAATAAGGCCGAAGCCATGGCGAAAGAACTCAAGCGTTTGGCACCAGGGGCCGAGATTCGTGCCCTCCCTGTGGATGTCAAGCAGGCCCACCTGGGAGAGCTGGACTTGCTCATAGACGCCACCGGGGAAGAGTCCCTCGGGCATTGGTTGTGCAGCGACTATCCCTCAGCGCCCATACTTTCAGTCTGGATCGAGGGTCCAGGAACGGCTGTCCGTGCGCTCCTGAGGGCGAACCCACTTGGTGCGTGCTACCGATGTCTTTGGCATAGCAACAGGAGAGGTGAACTCCGTTCCACCGTTGATTCTCTTCCTACCATTTTGGCGGGGCATGGATGCGAGGGCTTGTATGTGCCATTCCCCGCTTCGGTGGCGGTGCACGCAGCCAGTCTGGGCGCAGAGATGGTCCTTGACTGGGTTAACGACGTGTATTCACCTGCTCTGCGAACTCGACTGATCGACCTAACCCATCAGCTTGCCACGCCCGATTGCGATCCGCTGCGGGACCTGGAATGTCCTGTATGCGGTTCATGAGTTCCTGGGCCACCGAAGATAGGCGAACGCTGCTGCATTTCTCGGAGTCCACGCTGGAGACGTTCTGTCAGTACATTCAGGCCAGTGATACCGACTGCGAGGCTGGCGGACTGCTGCTTGGTTCGGTTCATGGAGCCCACATGCTTATCGAGCAGGCAACGGTGCCTACAATATGGGACAAGCGATTCTACTTCCTTTTCGAGCGAATGCCATTTGGCCACGAAGCCATTGCTCTGGCTCGATGGAAGGCGAGTCAAGGCACCGTCCGCTATTTGGGCGAATGGCACACACATCCAGAAGACCACCCTCAACCTTCTAGTCTCGATAGATCTGAATGGAACCACTTATCAGCGCAGCGTCGAGACAAGCGGCCAATGCTTGCTGTCATCGTCGGGCGAAAATCTTTATACGCCGAGTTGGTGCCGAGATCTGGCCGAGGTTCGGTATTTACCTCTGTGGAATAACGGAAAATAAAACCAATGCCGCCCCGGCGGACTCGCGGGTTGCGCCTCGCGCTTCGTGCCGACTAGCGACCATCCGGCTTTGATCCCTAGCCTCCGGCCCATGAGAGCCAGCGCGCTGCTCTACAGCCTGATCGGAACCGCTGAGGCCAACGGGCAGAAGCCCTTCGTCTGGCTGCGGCATGTGTTGGAACGCCTTTCACCTGGCCAACAGCGCCTAAGAGTTGGAGGCGCTGTAGCCTTGAAACTGCGGACCTATCGCTATTTACTGATCCCGCCGCAAGATCGATTACGCTCGACCGGCGCCTGCCCACAAGCATGGAGCGCTACGACGACGGGCTGAGACCTGAGCACCGAACACCAGAAGGTGTCCGATGATGGCTTGTCGCCCTGGTCGAATGCGGCCCCGAGCACAGCGGCTCGCCGGCGGGCGGCGGCCGCGTTAAGTTCAGGTAGGCTTGCCGGACGGGCCGGCTGGCGCACCTGAAGCGCAAGGTGTCCACCGCGCTGTCGACGTGTCGATCGTGGGTGTTCGTCGTAAGTACAAAAGCCATCGACGAAGCTCACAACGCCGCCCCTGTGGGCGCGGGTGCGCGAGCAGTTCGATTACCATGTCTATGTCGCAACACCGAAGGCGGTGGGCATTAACCTCTACTGGGGAAACCGGCGAGGGCGTCGCGAACGAGTTGCCCGCTCGATGCCTATCGCGAATTAAAGGTTGTTAGAGCCAGGTGCGTGGCCAGATTGCCGGACAGACTGCCCTGTCCACCGTAGGCAAGGAAGGCGCCGGTCTGACCTATCGCGGCTACGATGTCCGCGAGCTGGCCAAGGACTGTCTGTTCGAGGAAGTCGCCTACCTGCTGTTCTACGGCGAACTGCCGACGGCTGCCCAGCTGGATGCCTACCTGCAGCGCCTGCAGGGCCTGCGCGATCTGCCCCAGGCGCTCAAGGAAGTGCTCGAGCGCATCCCGGCCGATGCCCATCCGATGGACGTGATGCGCACCGGCTGCTCGATGCTCGGCACCCTGGAGCCGGAGCACAGCTTCAACGAGCAGCGCGACATCGCCGACCGTCTGCTGGCCGCCTTCCCGGCCATCATGTGCTACTGGTACCGCTTCAGCCACGAAGGCGTGCGCATCGACTGCGTCACCGGCGAAGCCGACCTGGGCGGCCATTTCCTGGCTCTGCTGCACGACAAGAAG
>Ga0172382_10009030_pt1 | contig 13707 bp, 12 predicted proteins | sample Leawel138RmetaG_FD_122245 | JGI IMG/M metagenome (GOLD analysis project Ga0172382, IMG submission 122245) | Leachate microbial communities from a municipal landfill in Southern Ontario, Canada - Leachate well 138R metaG | ecosystem: Engineered > Solid waste > Landfill > Unclassified | place...
AGGGAAAACTCTTCTAAAAAGCCAGCCGTCCACATAGCATGTTTATGCGTTAAATATCCCTTATCATTTCTACATTTTGATTCATATCTGGGAATATTTTCTGCTCCACTACGCTGGATAACTTTTCCGATGTCATGCATCAAAGCAGCAAAAACGATGTGATGTATGCTCAGACTCATCTATCCTCCTTCAGCTTTTTTTTGAAAGCACTTGATAAATAAAACTCAGTGCATTCAAGCAAAGCCTGCATTTCTTTTTTAAACCTCAACATCTTGCCTCCACTTATAAAAAAATTAATTATATAATTAATAATATGACTGCCTCTCTTCTAAATCTGACATTTTTTTAACTCTATCTCTCCATTGCCAAAGGTGCATTGCTTCCCACAATGAATATAGGTGCCCAATTTCAAAATAGCCATCATCTCTGGACTGATATTCTCAACTCTTACTTTCCCTAAAAGACCACCGATGCTCATCTTGCTATCCTGTCTGAAAGAATGACGGGGTTTTTCACTCCAGTAAACCTCACTCTCTGAAACAAGGGTAGAAGATATATCTATATGCTCTGGAATGGGAAGCTCATCACGATTAAAATGTTTATTGATAAAACGAACCCTATGGATTAAGCTTTTGGCAAAAGGTTCCCATTGAAAATTGGGCATTAAAGAACCTCCCTCCTTCTGTCTCAAAGGTGTTTTAAACTTAATCTCCACCGCTGAACATTCCTCCGGCTCAAAATCTAATTCTATCAATTTTGGTCTCTTAATCTTTTCGCTAAAACGGGTAAAAAGAACCCTACCTTCCCTATCTTTTATGCTCTGAAGCTCCATAATATACTCTTTGCCCTGAAGCATCAACTTTCTACCATTCATCTTGATAATAGAATAAAGCAATTTCTCATAGTGTTCACAAACCCAACCAAAAAATTTGAATCTTGCCTCAATAAGTCCTGGTTCAAGAAAACATGCTTGTATGATATAAGGATGATATTGCTCGGAAGTTGAATATTTCTTCTCAAAAAGCACAAAATAGGTGCAATTCTCAAAGTTACATTCGGAACACTCAAGATTCTTTTGATAACAGAAATTGCTACGTAAAACCCTGCCCCAGACCCCTCTGAGTCCTGATGAAAGATCCCTATCTAACTCTATCTTGTCATCCAAAGAAAAAGAAACTTTTAATTCTAAAAATAACATAGTCAATAACCCTAAAGTTAGGATTTTAATTTATGTAAATAATGTCAAGTGAAATATGCATTATTTAGAATTATTTTAACCCTATTATGTATTGGTATGAAAAGGTCCTCCTTTGCATCAAGCGGTACCAGTTTTCATTTATTCCCGGTATTATTAATGCGGTGTAATTTCTTGTACTTAATATTATATTTTAGAAAGTTTCTGCGAAGCTTGTGCAGATGGGGACATCTGCACACCGGTTTCTTTGCATCAAGCGGTACTAGTTTTCATCTATTCCCGCTATTATTAATGCGGTATAACTTCTTGTACTTAATATTATATTTTAGAAAGCCTCTACGAGGCTTGTGCAGATGGAGACATCTGCACACCCAAAACGGTATGCAAAGGTCCTCCTTGCATCTGGTAAAAATCTCAATCCCCCTCAAACGGGTCAATTCAATTCTTACATTGCCAAGTAATTCACACCCTTCTTAACCATTATATCTCCTTATTAACCATAAGCCTTTCCTCAAGCGACTTAATGAAATTATAATATCTCATCAAGTATTTCTTCAGGTTCTCAATGTTGTCGCAAAGTTGACAAAAAGTTGACGAATTTATACCTTCTTCAGAAAACTTACCTGAAGCAATTTCACCACCACGAACACTTTTCTGAAGCGAGAACAAATTATTTTCTAAATCAAATATAAATATATGTCTTTTTTGATTGGAAGCTCCATACAAAATACCACTCTTAAGTGGATGGAAAACATCAGGCGGGCTATCATAATCTTCAAAAGCATCATATCTGGCTAATTCCTCATAAGTCAACTTATATTCTCTTTCTTCAAACTCTTTATACAATGATAGTGATATTATATCTACTGTATCTCTAAAAAATTTAAAGATAACACTATAGGGATTCCTATTTTCTATTCTCAAATCAAATATAATGCTATCGGGGGAATATGGATGGCGAGACAACCATATATCCCCAACAACACTCTGTTTCATCAAATTAACGCCTTTAAAATCGTTGTGTGTGTTAACTTTTTTGGAACTATGATTTGTCATTTTTATCTCCTTGCTCTTACTTTAAACAATCATACATTAATTCTTTGCAAATATACAAGTCTCTGGATAGAGATTTATCAAAGCAATCAAAACAATATCTATCACTATACTTCTTCACAAAACCATTAATCATTTTGCTTATTTTTTTGCAAATCTCATCTGCTCTGCATCGATTCAAAGAATCTTCACGTATATCCTCAATCAGAGGGTCTATACTTGCAACTATCTTGGCATAGTCCAAGTGTATCGCCACAGCTCCTTTCTCAATAAATCATCTTTCTCCTTGTCCACAGACTACGGCACAGTTGCCAGAACTTCAATAAAACCATAGGGGGCCTTTGACCTTTTGCATTACTATACTTATCTGTTTCATCTTAACCTCTTCATCTTAAACACTTAAATATAATTTCTCATGTAATGCATAAATCACGAGACAACGATCTATCAAGACAATCAAAGTAAAAATTATCATTAAACTGTTTCAAAAAATTATTAACTTTTTTGCCAATTTGCTTATATAGCTCTGTTCTCTTACTTGGATTGACTCTAACCTCATCAACTAACGGTTCAATTTCTGAAACAAGCTGGTTATATTTACCTTCAATTAAAACTAACTCATCATCTAACCAATTATAGTCTCAATCCCCTCAAGCGGGTCAATTCAATTCTTACGAAAATTATAATTAAAAATAATTAAAAAATTTAACTCGGTCTCAATCCCCTCAAGCGGGTCAATTCAATTCTTACAGTGCCAAGATATATTAATGACAGAATTAAAAAAGAGAGTCTCAATCCCCTCAAGCGGGTCAATTCAATTCTTACTCATTGATTTTGAAATAGTCAAAAAACGAGTTTTTAGAGTCTCAATCCCCTCAAGCGGGTCAATTCAATTCTTACGGGATTGTTTATGTCCCTATGGCTTCATTGGACTATGAGTCTCAATCCCCTCAAGCGGGTCAATTCAATTCTTACGATAGTATAGATTCACCCTATGTTCAGAAGATAAGGTCTCAATCCCCTCAAGCGGGTCAATTCAATTCTTACAATATGCTGAAATTATATGTAATCCTTCTCCATATAAAGTCTCAATCCCCTCAAGCGGGTCAATTCAATTCTTACAGAATGTGAAATACCAACATATGCTCTTGATTCTCATAGTCTCAATCCCCTCAAGCGGGTCAATTCAATTCTTACAATGAAAAACAAAAACAAAGACCAGATGGAATTGAATTTAGTCTCAATCCCCTCAAGCGGGTCAATTCAATTCTTACATGACGGCGAGTCCTGCTACGGGCGGGAAGGGTATGGTCTCAATCCCCTCAAGCGGGTCAATTCAATTCTTACACTGAAGCTACTGCAAAGAAATTTCACGGAATCAAGGTCTCAATCCCCTCAAGCGGGTCAATTCAATTCTTACCCAGAATTGTTTGAAGAGGGAATTGTCTCGGCACAGCAGGTCTCAATCCCCTCAAGCGGGTCAATTCAATTCTTACATTACGGATTTCAAGTTTCAAACGGGTATGAGCCAATATACCGTCTCAATCCCCTCAAGCGGGTCAATTCAATTCTTACACGAGGTTATTTGTGCTTCAGGAATGAAACCCCTTCCTGAGTCTCAATCCCCTCAAGCGGGTCAATTCAATTCTTACTCCCGATATGTTAGTGAAATACCCAATCATTGGTTTGGTCTCAATCCCCTCAAGCGGGTCAATTCAATTCTTACGGGTATACTTCATGTCCCCAGCTTCAGGTCATCCTGAGTCTCAATCCCCTCAAGCGGGTCAATTCAATTCTTACCCAGAGTCACTGTTTTATGGGCATCTGAGGCATTCTATAGGGTCTCAATCCCCTCAAGCGGGTCAATTCAATTCTTACGTTTCCCCGTTTCAATATATATGATGTTGAATATGAGTCTCAATCCCCTCAAGCGGGTCAATTCAATTCTTACATGGAAACTTAATGAAGCAGGTAGAAATTTGCCTGTTTCAGGTCTCAATCCCCTCAAGCGGGTCAATTCAATTCTTACAACGGCGTTTTCAAGTGATTGTGGAGTAAAGTGTTGCAAGGTCAAAAAAGACAGCGATGGTAAAAGGTGGGTTGAGGGGGTGGGGGGCATATTTTTTGACCTTATTTAACTGATTGAGAGATAATGAGATACAATTTGGACAGTGATTTTGTCCCGAAATGGACTTAATCCCTTCATTTTTAATAACTTGTCTAAAATCGGCTTTGTTCTGACAAATCACGGTCCAAAACTCCATATTCATTCTTCTAATTTCCTTTTAATAAATCATATTTTAATTGTCAATAATTATTTTACTTTTCGGAGCCATTTTATCTTAGTCAAAGTATAAAACAACAAAGGGTCAAATATGTATTTCATCCCCAGGGCAATTTTATCGTTATTCAATTTGTTAGCAGTTAATGAACGGTGTAGTAGATTATAGGGATAATACATAGTTTATATATAAAGATCTGAGGAGTTTGAATAAGTTAGGTGGTGTAATTTTAATATAAAATTCTTTAACTTAGATGATGATAACATTTTCATCTTCAGTGTAGGTTCCGAGGCCGGAGATAACAATGTTTTTGGCACAGTTTTTACAGAGGAGGTAGAAACGGATGCTATCTTCTTCTGGTTTAATAAGTTTATCCAGAGCGGATTTCATTTGTAGGTATTGTTTATCGTTTAGCATACATTCAAAAACACTTTTTTGAACACGCTGACCATAGGTTTTAAGGCATTTTACTACGCGGTAGCGGATTTTATCGGAGACGATATCAAAGCAAACGAGATAGAGACTTTTATCAGAGCTGGATCTATTGATAGCCTGAAGCATAAATTACCTCCAATGAAAAGGAGTATAAAACTCTTTTCCTTCACAATGAATAGCCAGTTTACGAGCTTGAAGCAGAAAGATATCTTTAAGAGATTAGAGTTTTTTAAGTCAATGGGACTTATTCTATTAAATTGGTATGTGAGGTGGAAGGGGAAATCTGACAAAAAATTGAGGGAAAAATAAGAGAGGAGAAATCTTTACATTATAGAAAAGAGGTAGAACTGAGATAAATTTTTGAAAGGGGAAATGTTAAGTGCAGTAATAAGATAATATAATTGAGGTTAAGATTACATAAATAGGTAAATCTTTAAACAGGAAAAACCTGGTGACTTTGCAAGATGGGGACATCTTGCATTTTTTTATCATTCTATTAGGTTTAGCTTAAAAGAAAGGTGTTACCTCCAGATTTGATGATCAATCCTTTTAACTCCAGATTCAGAAGGATAGTGGATAATTTACCAAAGCTATAGCCAGTTTTAAGCAAGAGTTCATCAAACGAGATTTCGCGTTGTTCTTCACGAAAGAGGTCATAAATCTTTTGTTCATCAGGAGATATTTCCGGGAAAGCTTCCAGCTGTTCTTTTTCTTCCAGCTCTATTCCGAGAGCAGAGAGAATATCTTCCGGACAGGTTATGCATTGAGCTCCGTTTTTAATGAGATAATTAGGACCCTGAGCATTGGGATGATATATTTCTCCAGGAAGTGCCATCAGGTCATGATTTTGTTCCAGAGAGTGTTTTGCGGTAATCATAGCACCACTGGTCATAGAACCTTCTACGACGAAAGTTACCGGAGCTAGAGCTGATATAATACGGTTTCTAGCGGGAAAATTCCAGGATTCCAGTTTAGTTCCAGGCTCATATTCCGAGACTAAGGCGCCATTATTGATTATTTTTTTGGCAAGTTCACGATTAACGGGAGGATAGATATTTTCTATTCCACTGGCAAGAACTGCAATGGTCATAGCACCATTTTGGATAGCAGCGCTATGAGAGATAGTATCAATTCCATAAGCCAAGCCACTAACGATAGTAACTCCTTTTTGACAAACGGGAGTGAGCAGTTTGGAGCAGGCATTTTTCCCATAGGCGGTAGGTTTGCGCGTTCCTACAACAGCTAAACATATATTATTTAAAGCTTTGAGAAGGTCACCACGATAGTATAGGATGAGGGGTGGTAAAATGATATTGGTTAAAGCAAAAGGATAATCTTCATCACCATAGAATAGTGCTTTTATCTCATATTGCTCACACAGCTTTGCTATTTGTTCTTCGCGAGGATGAGGAGTAGCAGAAAGAAGTTGTTCTCTAATCTGAGCATCAATGGTTTCATCTTCATAGATGGGGTGCTGTGGATTTCCTACATATTCTTCGGGATGTGGATATTTGCGGACCAGTTCCAGTGCAGTTTTTGGTTTGGAACCGAGTGTTGATTTAAGACAGAGCCAGGCTTTAAGTTTATCTGTCATTTTTATCCAGCATATTGTAGAGCGTCCATTTAAGTTCTTCCAGACCTAGATTACCTACAGAAGAGATAGGGAGTACATCTAACCCATATTCTTTCTGGAATTGCGATTGTAGTTCTACCAGACGGGAGTTTCTTTCTTCTTCCGGGATAGTATCCAGTTTACTTAATACTATTAAGCTGGGTTTTTTATCCAGAAAAGGGTCATAAAGATATAGTTCAGAGCGGAGAGTTCGGAAAGCATTCAGCGGATCAGGAGTATTGATATCAATGAGAAAAAGTAGAACACTAGTTCTTTGGATATGTTGTAAGAATTGATGTCCCAAGCCTTTTCCTTGGTGAGCACCTTCAATGATGCCAGGGATATCAGCCATAACAAAAGATTGATAGTCATTTAAAGGTACTACTCCAAGCATAGGTTCAAGAGTGGTAAATTCATAATCTGCAATCTTTGGTTGGGCAGAGGATAAAACGCTTAGCAGTGTAGATTTTCCAGCATTAGGGTAACCTACTAAACCGACATCAGCCATAAGCTTTAGCACTAATTCCAGAACAATTTCTTTAGTTTTTCGTCCAGGAGTAGCAATACGAGGTGCTTGATTAGTAGCAGTGGCAAAATTGCTGTTTCCTTTTCCACCTCTGCCTCCATTAGCTAATATGATTTCTTCGTTATGAGCAGTTATATCGGCAATCTTGATTCTTTCGCCATTCTCTTTGATCTGGTAAATTTCAGTTCCGAGAGGAAGATGAAGATAGATATTATCGCCACTTAATCCTCTTTTACGAGCATTAGAACCAGGTTTGCCATTTTCAGCATAAAATTTTCTATGGTATTTATAAGCGAGGAGAGTATTAACATTTTCGTCTCCAACAGCGATTACATTACCACCATGACCTCCATTTCCTCCATCAGGTCCCCCACGAGAAATATTTTTTTCTTTGCGGAAACTGATTATACCATCTCCACCATTTCCGGCCTTGATTCTAATTTTTGCGTAATCTATAAACATTAATGAGCGAAGATAATCTCCTTTATTCTAAGATAAATCTCTGCACCAGATTTCTATGGCTCTGCTGGATACGAATAAAATATATACCACTATTCAATTTAAAATTGTGCATACTTCCATTGAAAGAAAACTCTATTTTATCGTCAAGAGGATTTCCTGTATAAAGAGTTCCCAGAAGCTGTCCCCTGACATTAAACAGTTCTACCTTAACCGGTCTTTTATCCAAACCTGATATAGTTATATTACAAGGACCATAAAAAGGATTATAGGGATTCGGCATTTGACATTGCAGAGCTGGAACCGTTATAGTTTCATCGTTTACTGCGGTTGTATCATACACAACTTCCACTATATCACTTAAATTATCGCTGCAGCGAACAGTGATATATTGAGAGGGATTTGTTATAAGCAGAGAGTAGTGAACAATCTGAGTGTAATCAGGGTTAAGTGTTATTGGTTCCAGAATTTGACCACTGGCTAATTCTACTTCCATAAGAAGCGGGAAATCTTCCTCGTTATCGGTGTAATCAAACTCAAATAGGTGGGTAGTAGAATTATAGGTTAGATTAGTAAGCTGAGGGAGGGTATTCTGGTTTACCTGATAATGATAATTCTGGAAGAATAAAAATCCAGGAGAGGTATAATCTGCTTGAGTGAAGTATGGTTGCTGTTCCAGTAAGCCAAAGTTAACACTTATATTGGTAAATATAAGGGCATTTGAGAGATTGGGCCAATTACCAAAATCAGGGTCATTAATAAGGTCAGACATATTACAAGCCAGGATAAGTTTACCATTAGAAACTGTACTCTGAATATCCCCAATGCGAACAAAGGAAGTAGGCCCAACACCTTCTAAATCAATACCCATTTTATATAAGCCAGGAGAGATGACCGAGGGAATATTGAAGGTGTAAATCATAGCATAGCAAAGTGTATCAATCACCGTTTCGGGATTGAAGATGAATGTAGCAAAAAGATTGTAAGAGGTGATATTATGTACCAGGGGAAAGGCATTAGCAACATTTGCCATAGCAGAATAAAGTTTAGTTTCCGTGGCACCGCACCAGCAATCAGTAAGGTCTAAAGCAGGAATATCAGGGATATCCGAATCTCCAGTGGGGTCAGTTGCTATTTCACCTAACTGAGATAAAGCTGGAGGAAAAACATCAGAAGACAAATAAGGGATATGCATAAAAACAACTTCTTCACCTTCTAAAGTTACAGGAGTGCGTAAACGATAGTGAAGAGATTGACCAAATTCATAAGGGACAACGGCTTCCATCTGATTTGCTTGAATGGGAGAAGCAGTAGTAAACTGCCAATCCGAGCCATTAAGACTATAAAAGCATTGTGTAGCGGTTGAATTGCCTGTCATATCTAACCATCTTAAACGAAGATAGCCATCGGGACAGAGTGAACTATGCGATAAGTTTAAATAGGTGTTGAAATCCTGAGCAGATAACATCACCGTGGCTACGAGTAAAACAAACAATAGGTATTTTGTTTTCATTTTTGGTCTCCTTTAACCTTAAAGTTTGTTTTTTTATATTATATTTAATCTAATTCACAAAACAAATAGTAATTTTGAGGGGTTTTATCCGAGAGTGAATAAGGGTAGGAAATAGGGTTGAGGAGGTCAAGTAAACCACGAGAGAAAAGCTTTTTCTCTTCAGCGTCCACTTAACTATCAGCGAAATAATATCCCCCTTTTTCATTTCTTTCAAAATAATCCTCTATTATGGTTTTAATTATTCAGGAATTTATAGCTGTCAAGATATTTTTGCAATTTTCTTAGATAAATTTATAAAAGAAGAAGGAAATAAGTTTGAGGGAAAATTCAAGGTAAATTGGTGGAGCTAAGGGGATTTGAACCCCTGGCCTGAACATTGCGAACGTTCCGCTCTCCCAGCTGAGCTATAGCCCCACTTAATATTTTATGGATTTTATTTATTAATATTCAATTACTGTATATCTTCAAGAAGTTCTTTTGTCAAGGATAGTTTTGTGCTCACTTCTTCAAAGCGTTTGCGTTCATTTTCCACAACTTCCGGTTTTGCATTAGTGAGAAAAAGAGGATTATCCAGTTTATTTTTAACTGCCTGTTGTTCCCTTTGCAGTTTTTCTACTTGTTTACTCAAGCGAGTTTTTTCAGCTTCCAGGTCAATTATTCCCTTAAGTGGAAGAAAGATTTCCAGATTACGAACCACGGCAGCAATGGAGGCTTTAGGTTTGGATATCTGTCTTCCTAGTTCTATATTTTCTACTTTTGCCAGTCTACTGAAATAAGTGGTATAGCGTTCAATTAGGTCTTTTTGTCGTTCTTCTCCTACTCTAATGACCAGAGAAATAGGAGTGCCAGGATTGAGATTTAGTTCTTTACGCAGATTACGAACTGCAGTGATAGCTTCTTGCATAAAGGACATATCATCGGCAATCTCGGGGTCAATCATTGTTTCATTACAAGAAGGGAAAGCAGCAATGATGAGAGCTTCTTCTGGTTGAGGGAAAACTTTTTTAATGTTTTGCCAGATTTCCTCGGTAATAAAAGGCATAATAGGGTGGAGTAGACGCATAGAGTTTTGCATAACATCAAGCAGAATGAAAAGTGTAGTGCTACGGGAGAGAGAGTCATTGGATTTTAGACGGTCTTTAGAAAGTTCTATATACCAGGAGCAGAATTCATCCCAGAGGAATTGAAATATGATTTGAGCAGCATCGTTAAATCTTAGATTTTGATAGAATTCAGCAGTATCACGAATAGTTTCATTTAAACGAGAATAAATCCAGAGATCTGCCAGTTCCATCTGAAGTTCATCTTTTCCTGGTAGTTTTTCACCTTCTTTAACATTCATCATTATAAAGCGATAGGCATTCCAAATTTTATTGGCAAAATTGCGTCCAGTTTCCAGAATGGATTCACTAAAAATTACATCGGCACCTTTCGGTGTGCCAAAAACCATAGAAAAACGGAGTGCATCTGCTCCAACTCTATCAATAATATCAATTGGATCAGGAGAATTCCCCAGAGATTTACTCATTTTTATCCCGTATTCATCTCTAACAATTCCATGCAGAAGAACCGTTTGAAATGGTATGATATCAACAAAGTGCAAGGTGCTCATAATCATACGGGCAACCCAGAGATAAATAATTTCAGGAGCGGTGATTAATACTTGAGTAGGTAGGTAGCGTTTTAAATCTTCTGTTTCGTCAGGCCAGCCCAAAGTGGAGAAGGGCCAAATCCAACTAGAGAACCAGGTGTCCAGAACATCTTCGTCCTGATGAAAAGAATTGCTGCCACATTGAGGACAGATAGTAGGCATTTCTTTGGCTACTATCATTTTACTACAAGAATTACAATAGTAGACCGGAATCCGATGTCCCCACCAGATTTGTCGAGAAATACACCAATCGCGTATATTAAGCATCCAGTGCATATAGACCTTAGTCCAGCGTTCTGGTTGAAAGCGGATTTCACCTTTTTCTACTACTTCAATAGCAGGTCCAGCAAGTGGCTCCATTTTTACAAACCACTGGTCAGAAAGATAGGGTTCTACAACCGTGTCACAACGATAGCAATGCCCAACAGAATGGGTGTAGGATTCTATTTTTTCCAGTAAATCCTGCTGAGTTAATAATTCCACTACTTTTTCACGACAGGCAAAACGGTCTAATCCCACAAATTCTTTGCCAGCAGCAGAATTCATAACTGCCTGTTCATCCATTACCAGGATTTGAGGCAAATTATGGCGTTGACCTATTTCAAAATCGTTAGGGTCATGAGCAGGAGTGACTTTAACACAGCCAGTTCCAAATTCCCTATCTACATATTCATCTTCAAGGATAGGGATTTTTCTACCAGTTAAGGGAAGCTCTACCTCTTTTCCTACCAAGTGATTATAGCGTTTATCACGAGGATTAACCGCTACAGCTGTATCACCTAACATTGTTTCAGGACGTGTTGTGGCAACTACAACAAATCCACTTTCATCAACTAAAGGATAACGAATATACCATAAATTACCATTTTCTTCACTGTATTCCACTTCATCATTAGCGAGAGCAGTCTCACAACGTGGACACCAATTGATGATATATTTTCCTTTATAGATTAAACCTTCATCATAAAGGCGGATAAAGACTTCTTTAACCGCACGAGATAGCATATCATCCATAGTAAAACGCAGACGAGACCAATCGCAAGAAGCACCGAGCATTTTGAGTTGATCTATGATGAGTCCACCTTTTTCTTCTTTCCATTTCCAGATCAGTTCCAGCATCTTTTCTCTTCCAATTTCCTGCCGTGTTTTTCCTTCTTTGGCAAGTTCTTTTTCTACCATATTTTGTGTGGCGATTCCGGCGTGGTCAACTCCAGGTAACCAGAGAGTTGGTTCTCCCAACATTCTATGATAGCGAATCACAATATCCTGCAGAGTATTATTCAAGACATGACCCATATGAAGGATTCCTGTAACATTTGGAGGTGGCATCAACACCGTAAATGGAGGTTTTGAGGTGTCTCCTTCGGGCTGAAAATACTCATTTTTTTCCCAAAATTCATACCATTTCTTTTCTATTTGTTGAGGTTCATAGGTCTTACTGATTTCCATTAATATCCTCTATTATTTACCAAATCCTTTTTATTTTATTACCTAAAATAGATAAATCAGCTCTATGTCAAGCAAATAAACTATCTTAAAGCGATGTCTTTCCTCTATATAACACTTTAGCAGAGATTAAGTATAGCTGATGTCCCATTTCGGACATAAGCTGGACATAAGCTGGACATAAGCTGGACATAAGCTGGACATAAGTTGGACATAAGTTGGACATCTTCTTTAGGGAAGGAAGCATTTAAAAATCCAGGGGTGTAAATCTGATGATGTAGAGCATAAAAGGATTCAATACTTCAGGAAGGGAATAGAATAATTGCAAGTTATCATATTGGGATTAGATATAATAGATTTATTTTTTGATTTTCAGGGAATGCAATTTTGGTTTTTAAATTTTGGGAAAGAGAGGAGTTTAATACCCTGTCTCTGCGAGACACCCCTTTATGAAAGGGGAATAAAATACCCCGTCTCTACGAGACACCCCTTTATGAAAGGGGAATAAAATACCCCGTCTCTACGAGACACCCCTTTATGAAAGGGGAGTTTAATACCCCGTCTCTACGAGACACCCCTTTATGAAAGGGGAGTTTAATACCCCGTCTCTGCGAGACACCCCTTTATGAAAGGGGAATAACACATCTGGATATTTTAAATAATTTATTGTCTATTTATTTTACTCTTCTGGATTTATAATAATAATAACTAATTATTTATGAAGTAATCAAGCTCTATTTTATCACTCTGAGCGCTAGTAGTAAAATGTAAATCTATATAAGTTTACATCTGATTTTCCGGAATAATTTTGGGCAAAAGGGAAGCTTTCACTAAGAGTAGTTACAGTTCCTAGTAGCGAGAATACAACTAAATATCTTCAGAATAGTTATAAGCGAAAATCTGCTGTGACAGTGACAGATATACTTTTAGTGCGGGTATTGGTTCTATAGAAACCATAGTCAGAAACTTCTGTGGAATAAGGTTCTGTAATCTGGAAGACTCCTGTCCGTGCATAGATAAGTTTTCCCAGATGAGTTTTGGAGGCAGAACTAATTTCTTTTGCCCGTGCATAAGCATCTTCTGTAGCAGCACCTATCATTTCTTTTTTCAAGTCAGGTAGTTTTGAATAGAGATATTCCAGATTAGATTGGATTAATATGATAGAACGTTGGGCAAAGAATTGGGGGTCAAGAGCGATTGATTCTACGGTAGGGATATCCTTACTGAGGATATAGAGTGTTTGATTAACATTATAACCGGTAATATTTCCGCTGTTATCATAGACGGGAGAACTGGTAGGTGGTTGAATATCAATATCTTTTTCGGCAATGCCTTTTCCCAGCAGCAATTTTTTGAATTCATTCACATCCTTATTTAATGTGGTATAAGCATTCATCAGTCCGCCAAGATCTGTGTTTTTTTGCATAGACAGAGTCCACTTTGCCATATCACTTTCAAAGGTTTTACTGGCATAACCGACCACATGTAGAGAAGAAGATTGTCTGCTTTGCTGGAAGGAATAGCCGAAAACTGCC
>Ga0172382_10009031_pt1 | contig 13706 bp, 12 predicted proteins | sample Leawel138RmetaG_FD_122245 | JGI IMG/M metagenome (GOLD analysis project Ga0172382, IMG submission 122245) | Leachate microbial communities from a municipal landfill in Southern Ontario, Canada - Leachate well 138R metaG | ecosystem: Engineered > Solid waste > Landfill > Unclassified | place...
GGCTGCGCATCCACGCGCAGGACGTGATCCTGTCGCGGACCCGGCCCGAGGGGCTTTCCGCACTCAACATCCTGCCCGCCGCCGTGGCCGACCTGCGGCTGGGCGACGGCCCGGGCGCACTGGTGCAGCTCCATGCGGGGGACGAGCGCATCCTCGCCCGCATCACCCGCCGCTCGGCCGAGACGCTGGCGCTGGCGCCGGGGGTGGAATGTTTCGCGATCCTGAAGTCGGTCGCCGTGGCCAAGGGCGATATCGGCGCGGGGTGAGGCACGCTGGGCGGACTTCAGCGTGTTCGGCCGCCCGTGAGGGTGGTGGTTTCCGGCGGCGACCGGCAGGGCGCGGCGGCGGCTCTCCATCAGGGCCGGGTTCGGGAACAGCGCCACAGCCCCGGTTTCCCACCGGCATCGGCAACAGGATATCGGCATTTTCCCGGCACGCGGTCCGCCGGTGCTTCTGGCAAACGGATTTTTCACTTGCATCATTGCATCGCAATGTCCTACAGAAACCATCAACTATTGGCGCTCCACGGCGCCTGCGTCATCCAGCTCTTTCGCCAGACAACGCGCTGAACACAGCAGAATCGTCCAGGAAAGAGAAACCCATGTCCAACAGCACCACCGACCTGCCGGTCCTTGACCTCACTCCGGAGGCTCTTCGCAACGCCCGTAACGAACACCCGAAGACCCGCGCCCACGATCTGGCCGAGCAGTTGGGCGTCACCGAAGCGCATCTGGTCGCGGCGGCGGTCGATGGCGTCGATGTCGTCCGGCTGAATTGCGATATGGACCGGCTCTTCCCGCTGGTCCGCGCGCTGGGTCCGGTTCTGGCGCTGACCCGCAACGCACATTGCGTGCACGAGCGCGACGGCACGTATCTGGACTACCATTCCGGTCGGCACGCCTCGATGGTTCTGGGGCCGGATATCGACCTGCGCATGTTCCCGCGCCACTGGGTGCATGCCTTTGCCGTAAGGCAGGGCGACAGGCGCTCGGTGCAGATCTTCGATGCCGCGGGAGATGCGGTGCACAAGATCCACCTTCGCCCGCATTCGGATGTCGCGGCCTTTGACGCGCTGGTGGCCGCGCTGCGCGCCGAGGATCAGTCCGACATCATCCATACCGGACCGCGCACCCCCCCCGAGGCGCCCCGTGCCGACCCGGACAAGCGCGATACCCTGCGCGCCGAGTGGGAGGTGATGGCCGACACGCACCAGTTCCTGCGCCTGACCTCGAAGCTGAAGATGAACCGGCTGGGCGCCTATCGCATTGTCGGCGAGGACAAGGCAAAGGCCCTGACGCCCGACTCGGTCTCCGAGGTTCTGCGGCGGGCGGCGGCGCAGCAGATCCCGCTGATGATCTTCGTCGGCAACATGGGCTGCATCCAGATCCACGGCGGGCCGATCCATCGGGTCGAGCCGATGGGGCCATGGATGAACGTGCTGGACCCCGGCTTCAACATGCATCTGCGGTCCGACAAGGTGGCCGAGGTCTATCTGGTGCGCAAGCCGACGAAACACGGCATGGCCGTATCGCTCGAAGCTTTCGATGCCGAGGGGATGATAATCCTGCAAATCTTCGGCCAGCGCACCCCGGGCAACGAGCAGTCGCTGGCGACGGGCGCAACGGGGCCGCTGCCGGGCACCGAAAGCTGGGTCGAGATGGTGGACTCCGTCGCCGCGACGACGGGGGCCTGAACCATGCGCATCGCAGCGACGGCGGCCGCCCTGCTGATGGTGGCGATGCCTGCCGTGGCGCAGGAACGCATTGTCGTCGCGGGTTCGGCGCTTTGCGAAACCATCGCGGCCCTGGATCAGACGCATCGCGTCATCGGGCGCGACACCACCTGCGGCTACCCCGCCGCGATGGCGGCGTTGCCCGATGTGGGCTATTTGCGCGCGCTTTCGGCCGAGGGGCTTCTGGCACTGAACCCTGACATGATCCTGACCGGCAACGATGCCGGCCCGCCCGAGACGATGCAGCTGATCGAAGCCAGCGCGGTGCCGGTGGTGCGCATCGAGGCCGGTTATTCCCAGGAGGGGGTGCTCGCGCAGATCAGGGCGGTCGCGGGGGTGCTGGGGGTCGACGGCGCGGCGCTGATCGCATCGACGGAGGAAGCGTTCGCCCGCCTTGCCGCCGCACGCGGGGATGCGGCACCGATACGCGCCATGTTCATCCTGTCGGGGACGGGCGGCCGGGTGATGGCCTCGGGCCACGGGACCGGCGCGGATGCCATGCTCCGGCTGGCAGGGGCCGAGAATGTGCTGGCCGGTTTCGAAGGCTATCGCCAGGTCACCGACGAGGCGCTGACCGCCGCGGCCCCCGAGGTCATCGTGATGATGAACCGAAGCGACGATCATGCGCTGGGCGATGAACAGATCCGCACGCATCCGGCGCTGGGGCTGACCCCGGCGGCGCGGAACGGGCGTATCCTGCGCATGGATGGCACATTCATGCTGGGTTTCGGCCCGCGCACGCCCGAAGCCGCCATGGCGCTTCTGGCCGCGATGCGGAACTGAACCCATGGTCGCGATGCCCCTTGCCGAACACATGCCGTCTGGCGACCGCTCCCAACGGGCACGCTGGCTGATCGCGCTGCTGGTCCTGCTGACGGTGGCGACATGCCTGGTGTCGCTGCGGGTCGGCGCGGCAGGGGTTTCGCCACTGGCCGTTCTGGGCGACTGGCTGGCCGGACGCGATGTCGGCCTGCGCGACCGCGTGATCCTGCTCGACATCCGGCTGCCCCGGATGCTGACCGGGGTGCTGGTCGGCGCCTCGCTGGCGGTGTCCGGGGCGGTGATGCAGGGATTGTTCCGCAACCCGCTGGCCGATCCCGGCATCGTCGGGGTAAGCGCCGGGGCCGGTCTGGGGGCCGTGACGGCCATCGTTCTGGGCGGCCTGCTGCCCCCTGCCCTTGCCGTTTGGGCGGGCATGCATCTGGTGCCCTTCGCGGCCTTCCTGGGCGGGCTGGGCAGCACGCTTCTGCTCTATCGCGTCTCCACCCGTTCCGGACGCACCTCGGTCGCGACGATGCTTCTGGCCGGGATCGCCCTGGCGGCTTTGGCGGGCGCGGCCACGGGTATGCTGGTCTATGTCGCCGATGACGCGCAACTGCGGGATCTGACCTTCTGGGGCATGGGTTCGATCGCCGGGGCAAGCTGGATCAAGCTGGCCGCCGCCGCGCCGGTCATGCTGGCCGGGCTGGTCGCCGCACCGTTCCTTGCCCGCGCGCTGAATGCGATGGCACTTGGCGAATCGGCGGCGCTTCACCTTGGTATCCGGGTGCAGATGATGAAGGCCCTGGCCATCGTGACCGTCGCCGCCTCGGTCGGCGCGGCGGTGGCGATCTCGGGCGGGATCGGCTTTGTCGGCATCGTGGTTCCGCATCTTCTGCGCCTGGCGATGGGGCCGGACCACCGCTTCCTGCTGCCCGCGGCCGCGCTGCTTGGTGGCAGCCTTCTGCTGGGGGCGGACATGGTGGCGCGGGTCGTCGTCGCCCCCGCGGAGCTTCCCATCGGGATCGTCACCGCCATCGTGGGCGGGCCGATCTTCCTCTGGATCCTGCTGCGGAAACGCGGACTGGTGGATCTCTGATCATGATCACGGCAACCGATATTCGCGTCGTGCTCAACCGTCGTCCGATCCTGCACGGGATCGACCTGACCGCCGAGGCCGGGCAGATGACCTGCATCGTCGGCCCGAACGGATCGGGCAAGACCACGCTGATGCGTGCCATGACCGGCGAAGTCGATTATTCCGGCGCCGTCTCGCTGGACGGCGCCGAGTTGAAATCCTTCTCGCCCGCGCATCTGGCCGAACGCCGCGCGGTGCTGCCGCAGGCCACGCCGATGGCCTTTCCCTTCACCGTGTTCGAAGTCGTGCGCCTGGGCCTGACCGGGCGCGAGGCACTGGTGCCCAATGCCGCGCAACTGCCGCATCTGGCGCTGGCGGCCGTGGGATTGCAGGGTTACGAAGGCCGCTTCTTCCAGCAGCTTTCGGGGGGCGAACAGCAGCGCGCGCACCTGGCGCGGGTGCTTGTGCAGGTCTGGCATCCGGTTCAGGACCAACGCGCACGCTGGCTGTTCCTGGACGAGCCCGTCTCCTCGCTCGATATCGGCCACCAGTTGCAGATCATGCGCCTTGCACGGGATTTCGCGCGGCGCGGCGGCGGCGTGATCGCGGTGATGCATGACCTGAACCTGACCGCGATGTTCGCCGACAAGGTCTGCCTGCTGGCCGAGGGCCGCAAACTGGCCGACGGTCCACCCGCGCGGGTCTTTGCCGATGACATTCTCAGCACCGCCTATGGCTGCGCGCTGAGGGTATCCACCCCGCCGCCGGACGGGGGCGTCTTCATCCTGCCGCAAGCCGCGGCCTGACATCACCGCCAGCAACATGGAGTTCTGCTGATGCCGGCCCGGGGCGCGCAACATCGGCGAACACAGGCCTGCCGGTCATTTTCGTTGCCAAAGGTGAGTATATTTGTCAGGATTGCCCCCGTAGCTTCCAGAAGGACCAGACAGATGATTCTACCGGAACCGGACGGACCGTGCCGCCTGGAGTTGCTTCAGGCGGCGCTTGATACGGATGCGGCGCAGGTGCCGGTGGATGGCATACTGGAATGTCTGGCTCATGCCTTCGAAAGGACAGAACCGTTGCGCGCCATCTCCGGATCGCGTGATGAGGGCCGCAGTACTTCGATGCGGTCTTGAAGGCCGATCGAAATGAGTTGAGTGAATCCGGCAGATCGTGATTCTGTTGCGCTTTCAAGACAGAACGGAGATCTCGACGGCCAAGACTCACCCGCACCGATCACAGGCGCAGGACGAAGCGATACCTGCCGGCCGTCCCGCGCGCCCGCGGCCCGGCCGGAATTGACATTGACTAAGGAGCTGCTCGAAGCTAACTGATATCCGACCGAAATGCTCAGGCATAGTTCGTCTACAGCCATGCCATTGTTCCTCGGCCCTGGAAGGATATCGGATTATGGCGATCACCCGCAGAACACTCCTCGCAACCGCAGGCGGACTGGTGCTGGCCGCTCCGGGCCTGTTGCGCGCCGCACCGGCGGCGCGGATGGCGCTTTATGGCCCGCCCGCCGGGCCGACCGTCACGCTGGCCCACGCGGTTGCGACCGACGCGCTGGCGGGGCTTGCTTCGGACATCTCGCTGACCGTGTGGCGCACGCCCGACGAATTGCGCGCGGGTCTGACCTCGGGCGCCATCGACCTGTCCGTGGTGCCCGCCCAGGTGGCGGCGAACCTGTACAACAGGGGCATGGGCCTTCGGCTGGTCAATGTCATGACCAACGGCCTGCTTTATGTCGTCGCCCGCGAAGGGGCGGTCGGCGGCCTTGCCGAACTGGCGGGCAAGTCCCTGGCGGTGCCCTTTCCGAACGACACCCCCGATTTCGTGATGCGCGCGCTGCTGGCCGACGCCGGGCTGACCGACAGCGTGACGCTGACCTCGCCCGCGACCCCGATGGAGGCCGCACAGTTGCTGCTGACCGGGCGCATTGATGCCGCCGTCCTGTCCGAGCCGGTGGCCACCGTTGCGCTGATGCGGGGGCGCGAGGCGGGGACGACGCTGGTGCGCGCCATCGACCTTCAGGCGGAATGGGGCGTCGTCACGGGGCTGGGACCGATCGTCCCGCAGGCGGGCCTGGCGGTGACGCAGCGGTTCAGCACGGAACACGCCGACCTGATCGCGCCGTTGCAGGCCGCGCTGGTCACGGCAACGCAGGCGGTTCTCGCCGATCCGGCGACGGCGGCCGGCCACGCCAGCGGCCCGCTGGAGCAGCCCGCGCCGATGCTGGCGGCCTCGATCCCGCATGCCAACCTGACGGCAACGCCCGCGTCCGGGGCGCGCCCGGCGCTGGAGGCGATGTTCGGGCTGATGATGACGGCGGATGCCGCGATCCTGGGCGGCAGGCTGCCCGACGACGGCTTCTACGCGCTGTGACGCGATGAAGGCGCTGCTGGCGGACCGGGCCGAACGGCTGTTGCATTTCCTCTGGTCCGGCTGGGCCGGGCTGGCGGCACTGGCGCTGCTGGCGGCGGCCTGGCAGGCCGGGCACGAACGGTGGGGTGATTTCATTCTGCCCGATCCGCTGGCCACGGTGCAGGCTGTCTGGGTTCTGGCCTGGTCGGCCGAAGCGCAGGATTTGCTGTGGCTGACGACCAAACGGGCGCTGGCGGGCTTTGCCCTGTCGGCGCTGGCGGGCACGGCCATCGGCATCATCGCGGGCTATGCGCCTGCGGTGATGCGGCTGGTGCGACCGCTCCTGACCGTGATCCTGGGTGTGCCGCCCATCGCCTGGATCGTGCTGACGATGATGTGGTTCGGCACGTCGTCCACCACGGTGGCCGTGACGATTCTGATCGCCGCCCTGCCCGTGGTCTTTGTCGCGGCGGCCGAAGGCATCGCCAGCCGCGACCGGGGGCTCGGCGACATGGCCGAGGTGTTCGGCTATGGCACGCTGGGCCGGTTCTGGTTCATCGACCTGCGGCAGGCGGCGGCACCGCTGTTCCCGGCGCTGGCGCTGGCGCTGGGGACCGCCTTCAAGGTCGCGGTCATGGCCGAGATGCTGGCCAATGCGGGCGGCATCGGCGGGGCGCTGGCGCGGGCGCGCGCCATGCTGGATGTGCCGCAGGCGCTGGCCTGGGTCATGCTGGCCGTCGCGACCCTCGTCGTCGTGGAATACGGCCTGGTCCGCCCGATGCAGGCCGAGGTGGAACGCTGGCGCCGTGCCGCGCAACCGTGGGGGATCAAGCGATGAGCGCGGCGCTGGACCTGCGGCGCGTGGGACACGCCTATTTCGGGCAGTCGGTCCTGTCGGGCATCACCCTGTCCATCGGCGCGGGCGAGGTAGTGGCGCTGGTCGGCCCTTCGGGCTCGGGCAAATCCACGCTGGCGCAGATCGCGGCCGGGCTGACCGATGTCCGCGAAGGGCGGGTGACACGCGGCTATGCCCGCCACGCCATGGTGTTTCAGGATCCGCGCCTGCTGCCATGGGCCACGGCGCGCGACAACATCGCCTTTCCGCTCCGCCGGTCCGGCCTGCCGCGGGGCGAATGGCCCGCCCGGGTGGAACAGGCCGCGGCCATGGCGGAACTGGAAGCGGAGGATCTGGCAAAATACCCGGTCGAACTGTCGGGCGGCATGCGCCAGCGCGTCGCCATCGCCCGCGCGCTGGTGGTGGAGCCGGACTTCGTGTTCTTCGACGAACCCTTCACCGCGCTCGACGTGGCGCTGAAACGGCGGATGCAGGATCTGGTCATCGCCGCCAGCCGCCGGGCGCAGTTCGCCGCGCTGTTCATCACCCATGATCTGGCCGAGGCGATCCGCATCGCCCACCGCATCGCCGTACTGGAACTGCGCGGGCGCGGCATCGCGGGCGAACGGTTCCTGCCCGAAGAACCCGCAACGCGGACCGAGGAGCACTGCTTTGCCCTGCGCCAGCGTTTTCTGACCGAGGATCCGCTGTTCCGCCATATCCACGATGTCGATGAAAGGCGCCGCCCGTGACCACGCAAGACAGCCCTGCCGTGATGCCCTGGCATGTCGTCATCGTTGACGAGGGGTTCCGCCTGTTCTTCGCGCTGGCCGCCATCTATGCCGCCGCCGCGCCGTTCCTGTGGCTGGTGGTCTGGCAGATGCAGCTGCCCTTCGCCGCCGACCTGCCGCCGGGTGTCTGGCACGGATCGGAAATGATCATCGGCGCCTGGGGGGCGGTGCTGATCGGCTTCATGACCACGGCCACCCCGGAATGGACCGATACGCAGCGCCCGCAGGGGGCGGCGCTGTGGCGGCTGGCGGCCCTGTGGGGTGTGGCGCGGGTGCTGGGCCTGCTGGGGCTGGAGCCGCTTCTGTGGCTGTCCTTCGCCGCCGATCTGGGCTGGCTGGGGCTGCTGGTCGCCTATCTGGTGCGTATCAGCCTGGAGCGGCGGACCGACCGTCTGCTGCCCTTCATCGGCTGGATCCTGGCCCTGGCCACCGCGGCGGGGGTCACGCGCTGGGGCATGGCGACGGGTGATGCCGACCTTGCGCATCGTGCGCTGACCCTGACCGGGCTGATCTTCACCGGCATCCTCGGGCTTGCCATCGGCCGCGTCGCGGTGCCGGTGGCCAACCATGTCCTCGACCCGACCGAGGAGACCGTGCCCTTCCGCCCGCATCCGGGCCGGATGAACCTGTCGCCCGGGCTGGTGGCCGTCGCGGTTCTGGCCGAGGCCGCAGGCTTCAGCCCGGCCGTCACCGGCTGGCTGTGGGTGGCGGCCGGGGCCGCCTTCATGGACCGCATGGCCGAAGGCTTCCTCGGCCGCGCGACGGCCCGGATGGAAATCCTGTCGCTGATGACCAGCGCCGCCTTTGCCGGTCTGGGCCTGATCGCCTTCGGCGCCGCGCGCCTTGGCGCCCCCTGGCCCGAGGTTCCGGCCCTTCACCTTGCGGTGATGGGCGGCATCGGCTTCGGCGTGATCTCGGTCTTCGCCATCGCGGGCAAGTTCCACACCGGGCAGAAACTCGGCCAGGGTCCGCTGACCGTTCTGGCCGCGCTGGCACTGGCGGCAGGCATACTGCTGCGGGTGCTTCCCGAGATGGGTCTCGCCCCCTGGCCCCCCGGCACGCCGCACATGCTGGCCAGCCTGTTCTGGGCGGCGGGCTTCCTGCTGTGGCTGGCCGATTACCTGCGCGTCCTGGTCGATCCCGCCACCGTCAACCGCAGCGCCAGCTGACCGGACCCTTTCGACAGTGTGACGACCCCGGGATCTCCGGTCCCGAAAACCTCCACCGTAGTAACGGGCCGGTCGCAATGGCGCCCGGAATGGGGTCGCGCCCAACGGACCGGATGCCTGCCGGGGCGACGGCACCTTCCGGCCGATCGAGGTTCCGGACCATGCGCCGGGGATGCAATGCCTGATGGTGACGCTGCCGCAGCGCGGCCGGTGCGAAGCGATGATTCCGGTGCCTTGGGATTTCAGCTGTTTTCAATCGCACCGGAGCACCCGCCGCCACCGCATCCACGATGCACAATCATACAGGCAGACCGCCTGCCCGTATTTCCGGCAGCTCTGCGCCCTTGTTTTACCATTTACTCGCCCCGGAAACCCGAACCATCAACCCGCCAGCCATTGCGCGACCACTTTGGCGGCAGAGCGTTTACGCCCAAGGCGAATATCTGCCGCCTCAATATCAAAATCCAGCCCCGCCTCCGCACGCAGTTGCCGCAGCCATGCCGGAAACCCCTGCAAGTTCCCGCACCCAAGCGGCGGAATACCAAGCCTGTTGGGGGTGAACATTCTGCGGCTGTCACTCTCGGACACTTCTCCGCGCCCGGACAGCGACAGATCGAGTGTCCATTGCCAGTCCGGGTCACGCCTGATACGCAGGCGCACCCGGTCTTTTGCGATCAGCGCCGGGCGATCACTGCCCCGAAGCGGGATTGATATCAGAATCTCCCAATCTTCATCCGCCGTGAAAGGCAGCCCCAGCGCCCGCACCAGCGCCATGGATTCAGTGGTCCCGCGCCGCGCCGCCTGACTATCCGCAAGCTGTTGTGCCAGTTCAAGAAAGTGTGCCTCATCCGGGCCGGTATCAGGCAGAACCACCGCAACATATTCATGCAGTATCGCAAGATGTTTATCGCGGTCCATAAGCGTATGTTCCGCCCCGAGCATATCGGACAGCAGCCCGGCGCGGGTGTCCCTGTTCAGCAGGCAGATAAACACCATCCCCCAAAAGGTGATATTAACCGTATTGTAAAGATCCTCTTCAGGGTGACGCCGGTCATGATAGTAACCCAGATGCCGCAAAGCCCCCAGCACCCGACCAGCCTGTGGCGCAAAGGGTAAGAACCGGGCCTTCTTGCTGCGTTGGCCGGGCAGATGCGAATAGCTTGCCGCCTGCCCCAGAAGCCTGACATGTTGCTCATACTCATTGGCCGAGGCGGTCCTGCCGCCAGACAGCGGGCCGGTCTCATCAAACCCGAAGGCGTAAAGCATTCTGTGCCGGGACGGCACGCTGATACCAGGCGGAAGGTCAATGAACGGCAACAGGCGTTCATAGGCACTCAGCAGCAGCGGAAATTCCTTGTCACCAACCGGCGGCAAACCGTTAGCAAGACGCACATAGTGAAAATAAAACTCCGTCAGTTCATCCGGGCTCAACAGATCCGGCACTCTGGACAGCAGCGGGCTGATGCGGTGGTGGTTCATGCCCCAGAAAGACTCCAGCCGCCTGGCTGCAAACGCTTCGGCTTCCCTGGCGATGAATGTCCGCAGAAGCTGTGTATCCGGGCTGGTCATCGCGCCTTGCCACGGCCACCCGTGGCGGCCCCGGCAAATGTGCCGCAAGTGAGGGCGGGGAAAGGTTCACTCATCATGATGTCGTTCCATTTGCAATATTTACAGACGCTTGCAGTCGGCTCACGCACAGGCGCCCCCCAATCAGCAATGCCACAGCCACACCGGCCCTGTCGACACATCATCACCGCGAAATCCGCCCGGCAACCACAGGCCCCGGGGGCACAGTTCAGAAGGCATAGTCGAAATCCGGCGGCAGAAGAAGCGGGTGGACGGCCGCACCGTCATCGCCAACCTGCACACGCTCGATACCGCGCGGCGCTACTGCGACCGGGTGATCGGGATGCGTGACGGGCCATCGTGTTCGACGGGCTGCCCGAGCAACTGACCACCGGCGCCGACGCGGAAAAACGGCGGGCCATGGCCCGCCGTTTTCCACCCTCCGCCCCGTGTCAGAGCGGCTTTTTCAGCCATTTGCCGATCACGCCGATGATCCCTTCGCGGAACAGCAGCACGCCCAGCACGAAGATCACCCCTTGCAGCACCGTGACCCAGGCGCCGAAACTGGCGAAATAGTTCTGCATCGCCACGATCACCGCGGCCCCCACCACCGGGCCGAAGATCGTGCCGACCCCGCCCAGGAGCGCCATCAGCACCACCTCGCCCGACATCGACCAATGCACATCGGTGAGCGAGGCAAGCTGGAACACCAGCGCCTTGGTCGCCCCGGCGGTCCCGGCCAGCGCCGCCGACATGGTGAACAGCGCCAGCTTGTAGCGCGGCACCTGATAGCCCAGCGACACCGAGCGCGGCTCGTTTTCGCGGATCGCCTTCATCACCTGGCCGAAGGGCGAATGGATGATGCGATGGATCAGCAGCATCCCGATGGCAAAGATCGCCAGCACGAAGAAATAGAACCGGAAATCGCTGGAGATGTCGAAGACCCCGAACAGGAACCGGCGCGGAACGGCCTGGATCCCGTCTTCGCCGCCGGTGAACGGTGCCTGGAGCGAGAAGAAGAACACCATCTGCGCGAAGGCCAGCGTGATCATCGTCATGTAGATGCCCGAGCGCCGGATCGCGAAGAACCCGATCACCAGCCCCAGTGCCGCCCCGGTCGCGGTGCCCAGCAGGACCGCGAGTTCCGGCGTGAAACCCCATGCCTTGGCGGCATGGGCGGACACATAGGCCGCCCCGCCAAAGAATGCCGCATGGCCGAAGCTGAGCAACCCGCCGTAGCCCAGCAGCAGGTTGAAGGCGCAGGCGAACAGCGCGAAGCACATGATCTTCATCACGAAGACCGGATAGAAGCCGAGGAAGGGTGCCGCCAGCAAGAGTCCGAACAGGACCACGAAGCCGATCCTGTGCGAGGCCGGCATGAGGCCGAGCGCACTTTGCCTCACCGTCGTGACTTGGGTCGCGTCCGCCATCACACCGCCCTCCCGAACAGGCCCGCAGGTTTCAGCAGCAACACGATCGCCATGATGACGAAGATCACCACCGATGCCGCCTCGGGGTAAAAGACCTTGGTCAGCCCTTCGACCAGACCAAGACCGAAGCCGGTGACGATGGACCCCATGATCGAGCCCATGCCGCCGATCACCACCACGGCAAAGACGACGATGATCAGATCCGCCCCCATGTTCGGGTTCAGCGAATAGATCGGCGCCGCCAGCACCCCGGCGAAGGCCGCCAGCGCCACGCCGAACCCGTAGGTCAGCGTGATCATCAGCGGCACGTTCAGCCCGAAGGCCCCGACCAGCGTGGGGTTTTCCGTCGCCGCCCGCAGATAGGCGCCCAGCCGGGTCTTCTCGATCATGTACCAGGTGCCGAAACAGACCACGAGCGAGGCCACCACCACCCAGGCACGATAATTCGGCAGGAACATGAAGCCGAGGTTCTGCCCCCCCGACAGTTGCGGCGGGATCGAGTAGGGCAGGCCGGAAATGCCGTAACCGTTGCGCAGCAGCCCCTGAAAGATCAGCGCAAGACCGAAGGTCAGCAGCAGCCCGTAAAGGTGGTCGAGCTTGTAGAGCCGGAACAGCATGGTGCGTTCGATCACGATGCCGATGCCGCCGACGATCACCGGCGCCAGCACCAGCGCCCACCAGTAGTTCAGGCCGAGGTAGTTCAGCAGCATCCAGGCCACGAAGGCGCCCATCATGTAAAGCGCGCCATGGGCAAAATTGATGATGTTCAACAGCCCGAAGATCACCGCCAGCCCCAAGGAGAGGATGGCATAGAACGAACCGTTGATCAGCCCGAGCAGCAACTGGCCGAACAGCGCCTGCGGAGGAATGCCGAGTAATTCGAACATGCGGAGGTTCCCTTGCCCCGGATGACGCGCGTGATGTCTTGCGCGACGGTTTGGGCCGGGGCGGCGCGCGGATGGCGCCGCCCCGGTGACCGGCTTACTGCACCAGTTCGCAACCGCCCTGGTCGAGCGGGCGCCAGGCGTCAGCGGCGGGGATGATGGCGACGGTCTCGTAATAGTCCCAGCCACCCGACGATTCCGACGGGGATTTCACGCGGAACAGATACATGTCGTGGATCTTGCGGCCATCGACGCGGACCTCGCCTTCGCCGAACAGCGGATCGGACGTCGGGATCTCCTTCATCCGGGCCACGATCGCACCGCCGTCAGCCGCCTGCCCGTCGGCCTCGATGGCCTTGAGATAGTGCAGCACGCCGGCATAGACCCCGGCCTGCACCATGGTCGGGTGCTGCCCGCCCATCCGTTCGGCAAAGCGTGCGGACCAGGCGCGGGTGTCATCGTTCAGATCCCAGTAGAAGCTTTCGGTCAGCACCAGCCCCTGCGCCGTTTCCAGCCCCAGTGCGCGCACATCGGTCAGGAAGATCAACAGCCCCGCCAGCGCCTGTCCGGCCTGGGTGATGCCGAACTCCGACGCCTGCTTGATCGCGTTGACAGTATCGCCGCCGGCATTGGCCAGACCGATCACCTTGGCCCCCGAAGCCTGCGCCTGAAGCAGGAAGGAGGAGAAGTCCTGGCCCGGGAACGGATGGCGCACGGCACCGACGACCGTGCCGCCCGAGGCCTCGACCACCGCGGCGGTATCGCGCTCCAGCGCATGGCCGAAAGCATAGTCGGCGGTCAGGAAGAACCACGAATCCGCCCCCGTGGCCACCATTGCCGAGCCGGTACCATTGGCCAGCGCCCAGGTGTCATAGGTCCAGTGGACGGTATTGGGCGAGCATTGCGCCCCGGTCAGATCCGAGGCCGCCGCGCCGGAGTTGACGAAGACCTTGTTCTTTTCCCGGGCGATCTGGTTCACCGCCAGCGCCGCCGAGGAGGTCGGCACGTCGAAGATCGCATCGACATCGTCCTGGTCGAACCATTGCCGCGCGATGGTCGAGGCCACGTCCGGCTTGTTCTGGTGGTCGGCCGAAA
>Ga0172382_10009033_pt1 | contig 13705 bp, 8 predicted proteins | sample Leawel138RmetaG_FD_122245 | JGI IMG/M metagenome (GOLD analysis project Ga0172382, IMG submission 122245) | Leachate microbial communities from a municipal landfill in Southern Ontario, Canada - Leachate well 138R metaG | ecosystem: Engineered > Solid waste > Landfill > Unclassified | place...
ACGCCGGCATTAGCCTTTGATTTTTACCTCTATGTGTGGGAATCAAACCGGTGTTAAGTGCTAGCTGGTTTTTCTTCTCTTAAAAAAATGTTCCTTAACAACAAAACAAAACCACACAACGATAAAAGAGAATAAGAGAAATACGACTGCACGTGCTATCCTCAAGCTGCTGATAAAAGAGCTTTTCGGTATGCTGAATTTTATATAGTCACGTGTTTTATATATAATATATTCATCATCGGTCTTTGTCGCTATTTCCTGTATTTCAAGGAGTTTTTCCTTCAGTTCCTCAAGCATACTGTCTGCAACTGCCCTAAGGCGTGCTTCCTCAACTTCATCGTGAACTCTGTTTGAAAACACGCTTATAAGATAATTGTTGTTTTCAATTTCCTTGGCGAGCTTTTCCGCCGCCGTTCCCGCGTCAAAAGCTTTTACAGCCAGATAATCAATACCTGTTTTTGTTCTGTTCATGTAGAATTCATTTTCCTTATCAAGGGACGGAATAAACGCAACGCCTGTAATGTTGGGGTCATACTTTTGGATTGCCCCCTGAGTAAATTCAGCTTCGCTTACAGCCTTGCTTTTCTCAAACGCTAATGTATTTGCGCTGTATTTCAGATTGTTAATATACGCCCTTCTGTCCTTTGCAATTGCTGATGATACGACAAAAGACTTGAATTTTTCAACCTCAATATTCTTGTAATTTTGTATCATGGAAAGAAGATTTGCAAAGGTCTGCCCGGTTTCATGGGACACAAAGCTGCTGCTTTCACTGTTTCGCTTTGATATGTATGCTTCAATTGCCGTAACGTCTTCAAACAACAAATCCGCTATTTCAACATACTCATAGTTTTCATATTGTTTTATGTTTTCCACCGTTGTTTTTAAAACTGCATTATTGTCGGCATATTTTTCTTCAAAATACTCCTTATAGGTCTGTGCGAGTGTGCTGAGCATTTCGTATGTATGGTTTTTGCCGAGCTTGTTTTTTTGGGAATAGGATATTGTGTACTCATTGGGAATATACTTAAAGTTGTCCCCTGATATTTTTGCTGTTTTTACCTTCTCGGCTATGGTATTTGACGATTTTTCATAAACGTCAATCCTGCTTCGAAGCTCATCAACCGTTATTCCCGTTTCACTGTATTTTTCAAGAACTCTGTCGAGGACCTCTGCAGATTTTATTTCAAAAACATTAAATCTCGAACCGTCGGGGTTCAATCCTTTTTCCGCAATCGGATAATTGAGCGACATTGACATGGTAAGCTTGTTGTAGCCGACAAGGAAATTATAGGCCGTATAACACGAGCACAAAATAACCGTCACGGCAATTATCGGGAACCATTTCTTTTTCAGAACAACTAAAGCTCTTTTAATAGATATCAAAATCATGACTTATTTCTCCCTCTGCAAGATAAAAACAATAAAATATAAACCAAAAAATACATTCTGAGCCTGTACAGGAAATAAATAATCTTTTTGTTTCTTGAAAGAACACCTGTATCAATATCGACTATTTTTCTTCTGAAAAATTTGTTTTTAATTGCTGCGCCGAATAACTTGTATCCTTTGTGAAACTGTAATTCATTATCAAGAACCTCAAGCAAAAACAAAAAGCTCCTCGTGGCAAAAGCACGTTTTAAATTCTTATTGTTGTGGTAGGCTTCAAGTTCTCTGATAAAATTCATACATCTGTCTGCCAAATCGGCTTTATATGTATATGAAACCGAGTCACCGCGCTGATAGTAATAATAATAAGCTTTATGAATTATACAAATCTTTTTCAGATGGGTTAAGGTTTTGAAGTAAAAAAAGGCGTCTTCAGCATAGATTTTACTTCTTTCTTCAAATAAAATTCCGGATTTTTTCAAAAGCTCTGTTTTAAACAGCTTATTGCTAACACAGCCGCCAAGGCGCAGTCTGTCGCCGATAACGTCTGAAATCAACTTGAAATTATCCCCCGTTGCCTCAACAATTCTTTCCTTCGGGAAGGGCAAAAAATCTTCTTCGGTAAACCCGTCAAACACCCTTGTAAGATTGCAAACCGCCATATCACTGCCGGTTGATTTAATCTCGTCATACATATAACGCAACATGTCAGGGTGCAAATAATCGTCCGAATCAACAAAAATGATATAATCACCGGTGGCGTTTAAAAGCCCCGTATTCCTCGCCTGCGACACCCCGCGGTTTTCAGTATCGAAAACGATAATCCGCTCATCACGGCTCTCATACTCCCTTATTATATCAATACTGTTATCGGGAGAACCGTCATTTACTATGATTATTTCAATATCCTCAAGTGTTTGGGTTACAATACTGTCAAGGCATTTTCTCAAGTATGGTTCGGTATTGTAAACGCATACCACCACTGTAACTTTATTTTTCTGCATTGAAAACTCCTTCGTAATTCATAGCGGACATCATCAATATGTTCCAAAACGGCTTATAGCTGGCATAAAGCGTCAGCGACATGGAAAGCAGAAGCATTCCAAACAGGCTTACAGCTATAATTTTGTTGTCGGACAAGCTTCTGAACCCGCCGATTAATAACACCGCTAAAAACAGCATTAATCCTATAAATCCCTGGTCGCACCAAATTTGCAGCCAGTGATTGTGGGCAACTGTGTTGTAGACACCTGCATTCAGCAGAATATCTGTGGTAGAGCCCAACCCATAGCCGAAAATAAGTGATTTGTTATTCTTTGTAATCGCTTTATAAACAATTTCCCATAAGTCAAATCTTCCGCTTCCCCTGTCCTCAATTACACTTTCTACCTTCATTCTTTCCCTGACGCTTTCGGGCAAAAGTGGGAAAAGCACCGAGAAAAATATTGCGAAAACAAGAAGCAGTACAATTAAAACCTTGAGCTTGTTATAAACCCCTTTTACTACAACAAAGATATAGGTCACTATGGTGCCGAAAATGGCTACAAGCCCTCCCCTTGAGCCTGTTGTAAATGATATGTAAATCATTACAAGCATCAGAATAACATAGAGTATTCCGATCTTTGATTTTTTTGAAACTCTGTCCATACAAATAAGCATCGGAGCAAAAAAGTATCCGCAAAGCTGGTTTGGATCCTCGCTTCCTCCGCCTATGTTAATTGTAAGTCTTTCGGACGTTCCAACGCCCACACCGCTTATAAACATTGCTGCCACGGTAATAATACCTGCAATAAGCCACGAGTCAATAAGCAGTTTTTTCTCCCTTTGATTATACACTCTGATTGTAACTAAATAAAGCAGTGCCGTGGTTTCTATAATTCCGCGAAGGTTTACCCATGCATTTTCGTTGCTCAGCAGAAAAAGACTGCTGATACTGTAGATAAGATAAAGACCTATAAATAAATGCAATATGTTAAACCGGATTTCTGTTTCCTCGCCGATAAACAAGGCAAGTACCAGCGCCCCGCCGCAGAATATTGACAAAAATTTCAGCAGGGAAAACCCACCGGGCAAAGGCACAATGGACAGCGGCATACACATAAAGTATATGGCCGAAATAGCTGCGTAAAAACTTATTTTTTCACTATGTTCGGTTGCTTTTAATTTTTTCATATTTTTCTCCGTATCGGGAGTAGAGCTCTATGTATTGCTCCGTAATATTTTTAATATCAAACTCTTTTGCCTTAAGTTTGTTTAAATCGGATATCTTACCTCTTAATTCCGGATTTTCAATTAGTTTAAGTATTGCGCTTGTCATTGCAGACTCATCGCCGGACGGAACAAGAAAACCGTTCACCCCGTCCTCTAAAATGTCCTGCACCCCGCCCACCCTGGTGGATATAACCGGCAGTCCGGCTGCGTATGCCTCCAAAATGGATAAGGGCACTCCCTCGAAGGTTGAGCTGAGCACAAAAATGTCTGCACTGTTCAAATACTTCTCAACTTCGCTTGTAAGACCCGCAAAGATGGTTTTATCATAAATGCCGAGCTTTTTAGCGGCAGTTTCAACCTGCGCTTTTTCAGCCCCCTCACCCACAAAAACCAACTGCGTTTCAGGATGCTTTAGGGTTACCTTGTAAAATGAGTTCAACAGCATTATTTGATTTTTCCATCTGCTGAAGGATGCAACATTTATAACAGTAAAAGGCCTGTCCGGATTTTTGCGGTCATTTGATATATCGTATTTCGAAACATCTATGCCGTTTAAAATTATCGGAACCTTTCGGGCGCGGATTTTATACTGTCCTACTATGCTGTCCTTAACAAAAGGTGAAATGGCAATGGGCACAACTCCGCAAAACCTGTATGCAAAACCTTGCAAAATCCTGTGCGTTTTGCCAAGCTCCATAGATGCCACCGAATGAACGGTGTGAACCTTAACTGTTTTTTTATGCGTTAAATACCAAGGAATCGCATATATGGCAGCATGGAGATGCGTATGAACTATATCAGGCTTAATCTTATTTAAAACCTTATATAATTCAATTATGCTTCTTAAGTCAAAACCCACTTTTTTGTCAAGATAAATGGTATTGATTCCATGTTCCGCAAGGTGCTTTTCAAGAGGAAAATTTCCCTCTTTGTACTGGCTGATTACAGTTACGTCGAATCTATCCTTGCAGTTAATTGCAAGATTAACCAGCAGCATTTCCGCCCCGCCTGTCTGCAGGGATTGCACGATGTGAACTATCTTTGGTTTTTCCATAACTATATCCTTCCGCAATTAATGGTTCAAATAAAACTCCTGGAGCCATGATGCTTGTTCGTGGATGTCATATCCTGCGGCTTTTATTTTATCTGTGGTATCTTCTCTGTTATAATTTTTGTGTTTAAGCACTTCCTCCGCCCAATCATCGGGACTTTTTTTCAGGCTCAGGAAACTGCAGTTCCCGGTAATGTCCGATTCTGTTGTTATTGTATCTGCCATAACGCAGTAAATACCTGAGGCCTGTGCCTCTATGGACACAACGGGCAGCCCTTCGTAGAGTGAGGGCAGCAGGAAAATGTCAGATGCCTGCAAAAGCTCGGAAACGTCGTCTCTTACATTTAAAAACCTTACAGCATCCGAAAGTCCGAGACGTTCTACCTTCTCCTGCATTTTCTGCATCAGCGAACCATTGCCCACCAGCAGAAGGAGGGCACTGTTGTCACGCTTATATATTTTTTCAAAAATATCAATTAAAAACGTGTGATTCTTTTGTTGTTCAAACCTGCCGATATTAAGAATGACGAAACGGTCCTTAAGTCCCATTTCCTCTCTTTTCCTCTCGCGCACTTCCGTATTGTACGAGAAATTTTCAATAAAAATCCCGTTGTTAATTAATTTATAGTTATCCTTTTTCAGCTTCTTTTTGCCATAGCAGAAGACTCCCGCCATATTGGAGCATGCGAAATAGTAGTCCGCACAATGCCTCAGCGGCAACAGAATAAGCCTTTCAATCCATCCCTTAAAGGTGGGGTCGGTGCGTGTATAGTGACCGTGGATTATAGTTGTTTTCACGCCGTGCAATTTTGCAAGCAGCAAATATATAAAGCCGACGCTCGTCAAATGACCGTGCACAATCTCATACTCGCCCTTGTGCTTTTTAAAAAATGCATTGACTTCTTTTATATACTTAAAAGTATTTCTGAATTTAAGCCGTGGCATTATAAATATTTTGCCGCCCATAGCAGTTATTTCATCGTCAAAAACGCCTTTTTCCTCGTAATTGAGCATAAAGTCGAATACAACCTTGCTGCGGTCCACCAACCTGAAAAAGTTCATTATCATGGTTTCCAGACCGCCATAGTGCATTCTTCCTGCAACAACCAGTACCCTTTTGGGGTTGGAAGCCGCACCCTGTTGCTGGTAATTAATTTCCCGAACTCCTTCCGCGCTTTGTTTCACGAACATAATTTTTATTGTCATCAGAATAATCTTTATATCCTTGAAAAACGAATAGTCCTTGATATACAAAAGGTCGTACAGGATTTTATCCTTGGTTGTTGTATCATATCTTGCATAAACCTGCGCCAAGCCCGTCAAACCTGCTTTTACAAAGAAACGTTTGTCATAATTCTCAATTTCTTTTAAATATTTCTCAACAAAAACAGGGCGTTCGGGGCGAGGTCCCACTATTGTCATATCGCCGAACAAAACATTAAAAAGCTGTGGCAGTTCGTCAATCCTCGTATAACGAAGGAATCTGCCGACCTTTGTAATTCTGGGGTCGTTTTCCGTTGCCAGTACGGCTCCTGTGTCTTTTTCAGCGTCCTTATACATTGTTCTGAATTTATACATATTGAAGACTTTTTGATTTATTGTAACCCTTCGCTGTTTAAAAATGGCGGGTCCCCTGGATTCAAGCTTTATCGCTATGGGCACAATAAAATATACGGGTAATGTTATTATAATACCAACAAGTGCTACGATAATATCAACCGCTCTTTTCTTTGCCCTTTGCATTTTTGTTAGTCCGTAGGGTTTGATTCTGAGGGCAAGAGTATCATCAAACTGCACTGCTTCATTCTTCATAACACTGATATTATAAAAGTCGGGAAGAATGTATATAATCTTATTTTGCTCAACAGCCTTGGAAATCAAAAGGTTTCTGAGCTTGTCCGGAATGTCGGGTGAAATAAAGATACTTTCATATTCTTTAAAAGTTACATTTATCAGCTCGTCAATTTCATCCTGATTATTGACATCGATAAGCAAGTACCATGATTCGTAAAGGGCAAGATATGAATATTTTATCTTCCTTGCCAGACTGTTTTCAACATCCTTGGTCTCGATTATCAAAAGCTTTGCGGCATCCTCTATTTTTCTCTCAACATAGGTTAATATCATTTTAAAGCTTCCGATAAGCAAAAACAGTATTGCCGCCATAAGCAGATAAAATACAATAGATACTGTCTTATCAAACATATTTATAAAAGCAAACTGCAGCATAATAGTGAATATTGTTGAAATAAACACCGTTATTGCCACCGAAAGCAGTTTTTCAAACTTACTCCTTATGGTTTTCGTATAAAACTCGTATGTGTCAAGCATGAAAATAACACTGACAACATAAGATACGGTTGCCACCACAATAGAATCGGAAATTGATTTTATTGCCGCTTCATCCATATATAGGGACAAAACTTTTTGTACCAGCACAGAGGACAATAGCACCAATAAAATGTCAATTGCTACAACCATTATATCAAATACTTTATTTTGATGCAACTTTATGTTCATAATGCTCCACCTTTCATTTGGGGTTTGTTTTTTGCCCCGTTACTAATATAGGTTTTTCAAAACCATCACAGCACTTTTTTAAACCATTACTGCACACGGACTCGGCAAAACACAACCCCGTGAAATAGCAAATTCGATTTATTATATTTCAAAGTGACATTTTATTCGGATACTTCCGCAATTATTCACAGTCCCGTTTTTCAGTGTAAAAAATCGGTAATAAAAGCGGTTATAAAATCAATTTCTTTAATAATTTTTATATTTTGTTCTTGCTCTTCATGATTTGAAATGAAACATAAAGACATCTTCATATTCTTATATCGGATTATTTAAAAAAACGGAACGCCGGTTACAGCATTCCATTTACATTTCGGCCCTTCCAAATGTAAGTTGTTACCGACCGTTGGTTAGACATAAGGGAGCAGAACTGTATATGGTTTTAATAGGACAGTTTTGCCGCAACCATGCATAACTCCTTGTGAATACACAGTTGTATCCATTATGCCTTTGCTTCAAAACTTGCACTTATAAAACTCTCAGCCCATGCCCTTTTAGAAACTTTTATTTCCTCAGTTCGCATTGTTACAAGACCAACGCCATGCAAAATCGTCCGACATGAAGGACAAAAGCTCGGCAAGGGCAGGGCTTATCAGTTCGACTCCCTTATTTTAATTAGCTATTTATTAATTATAATCAATGGAATATCTGTCAGGTTTTCCGTCAGGATTAATCCTGTAGAGACCATTTTCCTTAAACTCGTAGTATCCGAAGGATGCGCGCATGATGTCGTTATAATACCATTCCTCAAGTGACAAATCCGGGTACGGATTCATGGAATCTATAACTTCATACTCGTCATACCTTCCGATTATGCGGTTAATGGTTTTTACAAACTCCGCTCTGGTTATTTCATCATCAGGACGGATGCGGTCATCATAACCTTCCCAAACGCCTGCATCTACAAGTGCCTTGATATAGTGGTAATCCTTGTGGGAAGCATCAAGGTCGATAAAGCTTATGGATTTTCTGCTATCCGGCTTTATTCTGAAAGCGAAATCTATGATTTTTGCAACTTTGCCACGGGTTATATTGGCTTCTGCACTTATATAGCTGGTGTTATAAACGCCGATATATTTCATATATTCCAAAGCAGATCTTGACCATCTTGCGCTTTCAATATTTTCATAAGGCTCAACAATACCGCGGTAGAAACCGTCAAGCTTGTCGTCCTGTTTCAGCAGTCTGTAAACGAGAGCAACTGCTTCTTCTCTTTTAATTGAATCCTCTGCACCCACATTACCCAATTCATCGCCGTATCCGTATAAATAAGCATACTGGAAGTTTATAAATACACGCGGTCCATCGGGAATATCCATCTCGGGAACAGGGATCTCCGGAATCAGTCTGAAGTGTGCCGTTAAGCTTATGTCTTCAGAAACTGTAATATTACCGTCAGCATCAGGAGTAATTCCGCTTACTGAAGTGAAGCCTATGAATTCATAACCTTCATTTGCAGTAACACTAAGTGTTACGGTTTCACCCTTATTAACTTCAGTAGAGCTCGGAGTAACCACTCCGCCTTCGGACGGATATGCTGCAACTGTCAATGTGTATTTTTCAACCGGCTGTGCAGATGCGGGTACTTCAAAGGATGCATAACCTTCGTTGTAAGTTACTTTGCCTCTGAAAATCAGTTCAAGCGAATTTGCGACAATTCTTCCGTTTATGGCGCCGCTGCCTCTGATTGAGGCATCTGCCGTAGGTGTGTAAACTGTACCGAAAATTTCGCTTATGCTTCCTGTCATTTTAAAGCTTTTAGCATTGTTGGACACAACATTACCGTACAGTTTAGTCGTGTTTATGGTTATATGGTCGCCATCAACATAAAGACTTGCATGCATTTGAACAGTATTTGTGTTGTTTGTAAGATCAACCTTTCCGTTTACAAACACATGGTTTTTAGTATTGCTGCCGTCGGCTCTCACGATTGACTGAGCTCCGCTCATACTAGGATCGTCGTTTATAAAAAGGAACAGACTTCCGTCGCCTATGACTTCAATACGACCGTTGCTGCTGAATTTAATGCTGTCTGCAACGATATATTTGTCGCCGTCCGACGTGTCAATTCTTAAAATAGTGTCAATGTCAAGTTTTTTATAGTATGTGTTTTGCGTAACCTTTTCAGCTTCCGCATCATTTCCGGTATTAAAAGAATCCACAACATTATCAATTTCCGGCTGTGTTAAAAAGGGTATCTCGGGCGCGTCAAATTCCGTGCTTTCAAGCTTGACGACCCTTTCTGCAAAGTCAGGAAAATACCATGCAGGTATTGTGAATGCGTTGTTTTCATTTAAGTAAATGCTACCTGTAGCCTGGTTATCACCGGCATTGTTAAACTGAACGTTACCGTTTGCCGAATAAATATCACCATCTACAATTGCGGATCTTCCATCAAATAAACCATTAATGTAAATAGCTGTTTCCTCGGGGTTTATACCACTGCTTGCGTATGTAGCGATGCATATTCCCGTCACCATGATTATCGCCAGTATTGCTGACAATAGTCTTTTTGTCTTCAACATAAAATCACCTCTTCTAAATACTTGATTTTCAACTGTATTCAGATCTTTGCAATTTTTGTTTCATAACAGCAAATATACACAATTAATTTTAAAATAATTTTTGGCAACTGGCTGACATATTCTTCATACATGAAGAACTTAGCCCCTATAGCTTTGCGTAAGCTGCCTTTCGGCAGATTAGCTTTTTACATAAATCATTCAATTTAACATGTAAATTTCCTGATTATGTACAGCATCAAAGAAATGATATACTAATTCAGTTTCTATTATACAATGTATTTTCAACAAACGCAATACTTTCTTCAAAAAAACAGTATGTATTTCCAATTTTCGGCGATATGCACAAAAATGAGTTTCAGAGCGACCGTATAATTCATAACATGTAATATCAGTTTAGAAATGGAATTATTTTTTATCGTTTATTGCAGGATTCATTTTGGTTTCATGCAAATATGCATTAGCAGCAGGTGAATCCCCTTTCCTTTATTATATGCTCATGGGGGTCGATTGTTCGCTGAAAATTGTATACTTGTGTTTTTAAATATTTTAAGATATAATAAGAAAGAGGATATTTACCATATACTCACTCTTATTGAAAGGAACATTTTTTATGAAAAATATTATCGGAACGGAAATTGTGTTAGACACGGAGGTATGTGTTTAATACAATAAAGCGCATATCCTTCATATGGTTACTTTATATTCGGAGGATTTAAAATGAGTAATTTAATAAATTTCGGTATGAATGAAAAATTTGCAAAAGAAGCAACCGCCTACCCGAATCTTATACCAGGTAGAGTTATGTCCCAATACAGAGATTTATATCGGGTAGTTACCGACAGCGGTGAACTTTTAGCGCAGGTATCGGGAAAATATGCGTTTAGTGCAAAGCTTGCCGAGGATTATCCAGTTGTGGGTGATTTTGTCATGCTCGACCGCGGCACTGATGATGCGGGAAACGGCATTATACATTTTATATTAACAAGAAAGTCCGCATTTAGACGCAAGGCGGCAGGAGCATCTCACGATGCGCAGATAGTCGCTTCCAATATTGATTTTGTTTTTATTTGTATGTCAATGGATGAAAACTATAATCTCAGACGGTTGGAGCGCTATTTATCAGTTGCATGGGACAGCGGGGCGACGCCTGTTGTAATTTTGACAAAATCTGATTTGTGTGAACACCCTGATATTCTTTATAATGAAGTTTTATCGGTAGCAATCGGGGCAGATGTTCATGTTACCACAAGCTTGGATGATTCCGTGTCGAAATGTGTTCATCCATATCTGAAAACAGGAGTCACAGCCTGCTTTATCGGGTCATCGGGAGTCGGAAAATCTACTATGATAAATAAGCTGTTGGGATCTGACAGGATAAAGACAAGCGAAACACGTCAGAAGGACGGGAGAGGAAGGCATACATCAACACGCAGGGAAATGTTGCTTTTACCAAACGGAGGTGTTGTAATTGATACCCCCGGGATGCGTGAATTAGGAATTGACAGTGCCGATATTTCCAAATCCTTCGCTGATATTGACGCTTTGGTTTCGAAGTGCAGATTTACGGATTGTTCTCATACAAATGAACCGGGATGTGCGGTTATGGCTGCTATAAAAAACGGTGAATTAAGCACCGACCGATATGAGAGCTATCTTAAAATAAAACAGGAGGCCGCATACAGCAGCCTAAATTCAAGGCAGATTGAAAACGAAAAAATAACCAGAATGTTCGGCAGTAAAAACGAAATGAAACAAATGATGAAAGAAATAAAAAAGAAAAATCGAAGATAATATTAAAACGGGCGGCAAAATGACCGTCCGTTTTAATGCCATTCCCCTACATAAACTTTTCGAAGGTTTGAAAAATTACAGCATATTTTTATTATAAAAATATAAAAATTTTTCTATTGACTTTTTCCTTTTTATAGGGTATTCTATAATAAAATCGTTTTACATTTTAAAGTTTTTATAGGATTGTAAAATGGTATTACATGAGGGAAAAGAGGATGATTATAGTGAAAAATAAAATATGTAGCATTTTATTGAGCACATTGCTGTTGCTCTCTGCTTTCGGGGCATTCACGGTTGCTCAGGCGGCTCCGTTTTCGGAGTTTAAAACAGTAATTGCAGATTTGAAAGTGACCGGTTCTTCCGTTGCACGTGATGTGGCGGTTACCGGAGGCGGCAGATACGCGCTTGTTCTGCTTTCGGGCACTCCGTCTACCGTTGCAAAAATTGATCTCTTGACAAAAGAGGTAGTAGAAACAAATGCTATCGGACTTGACGGTGTCAAAGGAATTGAGGTTGACGAGGCGCAAAATGTTTATTTTGTGTCAAGCTCCACAGGAATCGTTGAAGGTAATGAAAAGACGCAGAATGTTTATGTGTACAGTTTGAGCACCATGGAGCAGGTCGGTGTCGTGACCTACAAAACGCCTATCAACACAGGGAAAACCTCAGACTTATATAATATTACTTTAAAGAAGCTGAACGGGAAAACATATCTGTACGCCGTTCATCAGGGAACGAGTTACCATACACAATACCCCCAGTTTTTCTATGATGATACTATCTGCCGAATTGATGTGACCGACTATCAAAAAGCGGCGCTGGATACAAGCTTCGGAAGCGATGGCTATTTGTATCTGGAGGATATGATTACAGACGGAGACCCTGCAAAGTTATTTGATGTGGCTGTTATGGATGACGGGCGAATGATTGTTGCACGTCAAAGTGACAATAACAATAAAATCAGCCTGTTTTTAACAGATGAGGACGGCATTGTTACCGATTCGGAATTTGTCAAGTATGCAAAGTATGTTGAGCTTGTCGGCGACTACGCCATTGTTTCTTTAACGGGCGGAAAATCCATTACTGCTATTGATGCGGAAACATTAGAGCCTGCCAGCGGCGTTCTTCCTGAATCGATTTCTTCATTGTCCTACGCAGGGGCAGCCTATGATGCTGAAAATGACATTCTGTATATTGCTACGGACAGCAGCAACGTCTTGCTTGCAACAGGTGATTATACCGAGTCTGAAGAGGAACAACCGTCATTAGAACCCGGCAGTCAAGGAATTCAGGGTTATTTCCCCTATGCTTATTTCTATGGATATAGCACAGGTGAGGCAGGACCTGATGATATTATCAAACGTGAAGAAGCTTCTGCGCTTTTGTATAGAATTTTAAAACAGCAGAATCAAACAGATAATTTTAAGGCAACAACTGCAACCTATGCGGATATTAATGACTCACACTGGGCTTTCCAGGCGGTAGAATATATGCACTCAATCGGTGTGTTTGAAACGGCGGAGAATTTCTTCCCCACTCGTTCCATTTCACGTGCCGAAATTGCAAAAATGATTGCACTGGCGCTTGGCTTTGGCACGGACGACAGCAAAAAGGTATCCTTCACTGATTTAACAACGGATAATCCGTACTTTGTCTATGTTAAGGCGATGGCGGACAATAACATTTTTGTCGGCAACGGTGATTCTACTGTCAATCCGAACGGTATGATGACAAGAGCAGAGTTTGTGACTACCATCAACAGGCTGATTAAAAGGGATATCAAAAACTTCGATATCAGCAATTCCACCGTTCAGTTCCCCGACGTTACACCGTCACACTGGGCTCATAATGCCTTGATGCTTGCCACAAACGGCTTTTCCGATGATGTGGACGACGAGACAGGCAAATATAGTATTGATACATCAAAAAGACCGCCCCGTGAAACAATAGATTTCAATTAAGCGGTTCTGATAATCAGCAATTATTAATATAAGACCACCGCCGAACGGCGGTGCTGCTTAGGGATTATTCGCCCAAGAATAATGATTTTTGTGGTGCTTTGCAGTTTTGGGATAGAATTTTTCGTATTAATACAAATAATAAAAACGGTGTAATACTGGCGTATTTCACCGTTTTTTTGTGTAGTATTAACCGGAAAAGG
>Ga0172382_10009034_pt1 | contig 13705 bp, 11 predicted proteins | sample Leawel138RmetaG_FD_122245 | JGI IMG/M metagenome (GOLD analysis project Ga0172382, IMG submission 122245) | Leachate microbial communities from a municipal landfill in Southern Ontario, Canada - Leachate well 138R metaG | ecosystem: Engineered > Solid waste > Landfill > Unclassified | place...
CGCGCCTGTGAGCCGACCGAGGCGTACAGCTCGTAACCGACGAGGATGTCGGCCGGGCTCTCGATAGGCAGGGTCTGCGACACGACCCGCACCACCAGCGGCGCGCCACCCACCATTGGCGCCAGCACCAGGAGGGTGCCCACCGGGTGGAAGCGCGAGATGACCTCGAAGCCTCGCAGGCCGCCGCTGGCCTCGACGCGCACCACGCCTTCTGGCAGCGTGAGCACCTCGAGCGTGACCTCGGCCACGCCCGAACCGATCATGTCGATAGCTTCGGCGCCTGCGCGCGACAGGTCGACGATGCGGCCCGGCTTGAAGGGGCCGCGGTCGTTGATGCGCACCACGACGCTCATCTGGTTGCGCTCGTTGGTCACGCGCACGAGGGTGTTGAAGGGCAGTTCCTTATGCGCCGCAGTCAGCTGGCTGGGGTCGAAGACCTCGCCGTTGGCGGTCAGCCTGCCTGCGAAGCCGGGCCCGTACCACGACGCCAGCCCCGTCTGCTTCAGTTGCGAGGCGGGTATGACAGCGGCCACGGTGCGGGGCGCCTGACGCGACGTGTTGTCGGCGCGCGCGGCGCTCGGGGCGCAGCCCGCGATGACGGCGACCGTGGTCAGCATGATTATCAGGGTGCGAAGATCGTGCGCCGCTGAAGCGGTGCGGCCAGCGCCGCCGCGCCCGGTGTTGCCGGGGCGGCCGTGGTCGTGTACGCGCGCGAACATGGGCTCATGCTAATACGCCCGCCATGTGAAAGTTATGTGAAAGCTGAGAGTCACGAGAAGGCGGCGCCGAGCTGATCTCGGCGCCGCCTTACGGGCTCGCTAGGTGCTTTAGGCCCAGGTGCGGTGGGCGAGTTCCTTCTGACAGAGCACGAAAGCTTCGTAGTCGTCGATCGCCGCTGTGCCGTCGCTGATTGCCAATTCGCAACTGGCGATTATCTCGCTGAGTTCCTCGTTGCTGAGGTGGCGGATTTTCTCGCTCATCTTACGCTCCTGCACCATTTCCTCGTCTCCAGTCGGGGCCGGCCGATCCGGGCCCTCTACCGTCGGCGACGTGGTCGTCATCGCCTCTTGGCACGCAAGGTAGCAACCCGCGTATTACAGAACTCTCACACTCTTCTCACGAGATTCTGACTCTGGTTCACGCCCCTCACGCCTTTGCAAGGCGCCCCCTAGAGCGGGCGATCGAGGGCGGACTGAGCCGCTCCTCGTCGCGCGGCCTGCTTCATACGAGTGCCGTTCCGGGCTAGGGTTTACGGGTGATCGACAGCCACTGCCATCTAGACAGGTGCGAGGATCCCGTGGCCGCCGCCGACCCCAGGCTGCGCGCCATGGTCACGGTCGGTACTGACCTGGCGCGCAGCCACGCCGCGCTGGTGGCGGCGAAACGCCACCCTAACGTTTACGCCGCGGTGGGTGTGCACCCGAACGACGCCAGCCAGGCCGCAGAGGCCGATACGCGTGCGGGCATCGAGGAGTTCGCTCTGCATCCGCTGGTGGTGGCCATCGGCGAGACGGGTTTCGATCGTTATTGGGAGGACGAGACTCCGGCCGCGCAGGCCGCAGCCTTCGAGTGGCAGGCCGACCTCGCCCGCCGCACGGGCAAGGCGCTGATCCTGCACGTGCGCGATAAGCAGGGTCGCACCGAGGCGCACGACGACGCGCGCCACGCCATCCTGGCGACGGGCCACCCGCGCGGGGTGCTGCACTGCTTCTCCGGCAACGAGGCTCTGCTGGCGGCTGGCCTCGAGCTTGGGTGGCTGGTGTCGTTCGCGGGCAACCTGACCTACAAGAGCGCCGAAAGCCTGCGCGCGCTGGCGCGGGAGATCCCACTGGACCGCTTGCTCGTTGAGACGGACGCGCCTTACCTGGCGCCCGTGCCGCATAGGGGCAAGCGCAACGTGCCCGCCTGGGTGCAGCACACCGCCGAGGCTCTGGCCGCAGCGCGGGGCATGGCGCTAGAGGAACTGGAGCCCGTGCTCGACGCCAATGCCGAGCGCCTGTTCGGCCTAGAGCAGGCCCGCGCGCACCGTGAGAAGGCGACGTAGAGTGACCCCATGAGCGAGTGGCAGGATCAGATATTCAACGTCTCCAGAGCCGACGCCGACCTGTACGTGGAGCGCGCCGGGCCCGCGGGTGCGCCGGTGTTGTACTACCTGCACGGCGGCCCGGGCTACAACAGTCACTCGTTCCGCGACCTGGTCGGCGACGACCTGGAGGAGTACCAGGTCGTTTACGCCGACCAGCGTGGCGGCGGCCGCACCTACGGCAGCGGCTCCGCCGACCTGAGCGTCCTGGCCTCGGACGTGGCCGCCGTGCTGAGCGCGCTCGAGGTTCCCACGGCGGCACTGTTGGCGCACGGCTTCGGCGCGCTGGTGGCGGTGCAAACGGCCCTCGACTACCCAGAGGCGGTCAGCGGTCTGGTGCTGGTTAACCCCTGGCTATCGATGCCGCTGCTGGCGCGCGATATCAACCGTGCCGCTGTCGCCTACTCCACCGGCAGCCCGCTGCGGGCGGCGCCGACAGACGACGGCGAGCTAGCAGGCGATCCCGCCCAACTGGTCGACGAGGCGTTCAGCCTGGTGAACCCCAAGGCGCTGTTCGACGCCATGCAGTTCCCGTCCCCCGCGGCGCGGCTGCGGCTGGAGCACTCGGACGCGGACGCGCTACTCGGCCCGTCTGAGGAGGACGAGCCGGTGGGTGTGTGGCTGCTGGACCGCCTCGAGCGACTGGCCGAACTCGAGCAGCCGGTGATCATCCTTGCCGGGCGCCAGGACCTGACCTCGTTCCCCTCGCAGGCCGAAGCCACGCTGGAGCGCCTGCCGGCGGCGCTGGTGAGCATAGTCGACACGGGGCATTACCCCTGGATCGACGAGCCGGAGGAGTTCGCCTCGCTGCTGCATCAGGCCCTGGCCGAGGTTACGAAGAAGCCAGACGAGTCTTGAGATGCGATACATGCAGGCGGCTGACGCCGTGTAGGTTTGTTCACGCCTAGGGCGCTGTTAAGAAGCAAGTTTCATACCTGCGATTAAGGGGGCCCGTGCTACACTTCGCGCGTGCTGCACCCCCACCTGCGCGTGGCGTCGGTACACGAGGTCACCCCCTCCCTGCTCGCTGAAGCTGGCATAAGGGCGCTCCTCGTGGACGTCGACGACACGCTGCTCTCATCACGCGCCGAGCGGCTGGATCCGGCTATCGTCGACTGGTTCGCATCGCTTAAGGCGGCTGGCGTGCCCGTGGCCATCCTCTCCAACGGGTCGCAGGCGCGCGTGGCCGAGATAGCAGCGGAGGTGGGCGTGCCGGCCCTATCGTTGGCGGGCAAGCCCTTCCGGGTCGCCTTCAGGCGCGGCCTGAAGCTACTAGGTGACGTGGAACCCGGGAAGACTGCCATGGTCGGCGACCAGCTGTTCACCGACGTGTTCGGCGCCCGCCAGGCGGGCCTCATGACCATCCTGGTGGACCCCCTGTCGCCGGGCAAGCTCCCTCATACGCGCCTCGCCAGGCGCCTCGAAAGATTGGTGTTGAAGGAAAGGTGAGCGTGGCAGTCCTATCCATCGGCGACAAGCGCCTGGGAGCCGTTCTGCTGGAACGCGGTTACGTGACCGACGACGGCCTGCAACAGGCCATCGCCAGGCATAGCGAGGTCGGCGGCCGGCTGGCCGACATCCTGATCGACTTAGGCATCATCTCTGAGCAGCGCATCGCGCGCGCCATCGAGGAATCGATCGGCGTGCCGCTGGTCAACCTGCCGCGCGTTGACGTGATGGCCGACGCCCTCGTCAAGCTGCCGGCCGAACTGGCCAGCGAACTGCGGGCCATTCCGTTCGCGCTCGACGAGGACCGCCTGCGCGTGGCGTTCGTGGACCCGCTCGACGCCCTGGCCATCGAGGAGGTGGAAGACGCCTCCGGTTGCCTGGTCGAGCCGTACCTGGCGCTCAACAAGGAGATGCTGTGGGGCCTCGCCACCTACTACCCTGAGCTGGGCCTCGAGCCGCCGCAGGACCTCGAAGTCGACGCCAGTCAGCGCCTCGGCAACCTGGCGGTCTCCTCCGGCCTCATCACCGCCCAGGACCTCGCCGAAGCGGTAGACGAGCACCAGGCCAGCGGCGTCATGCTGGGCCGCGTGCTGGTTCAGCGCGGTCACCTGACCGAAGAGCAGCTCACCCGCCTGCTGGCCGAGCAGTACCAGGTGCCGTTCGTGGCCGACCTGAGCTCGGAGGCGCCAACCGAGAAGCTGGCGGCTTACCTCCTGAGGCTCGACGCCGTTCAGTTTTCCGCCGTGCCGTTCAAGGAAGAGGACGGCGCCCTGGTGGTGGCGGTGGCCGACCCGCGGCGAATAGCCGACATCGAATCCATAGTTCAGAACAACGTGAGCTTCGTGGTGAGCCCGCTGGCCGCGGTCGAGCAGCGCATCGAGGCCATGTACGCCCACGATCAGGGCCGGCTCGGCGAGACTCTCCTGCAGAACAAGCGCCTGAAGCGCGAGCAGCTGCGCCGCGCCCTCGAGGAGCAGGCCAAGCTAGGGCGCATCAAGCCGCTGGGCGAGATCCTGGTCGACCTGGGTTACGTCGTGCAAAGCGACGTAGACGAGGCGCTCAACAAGCAGCGCTCAGGTGGCGGCCGCCTGGAAGACACGCTGGTGCAGTCGGGCAAGATCAGTCCCGACATGCTGGCGCGTAGCCTCGCCATGCAGCTGGGCTTCGAGTTCATCGAGGAGAACGTGCGGGTCGACCCTTACGCCGTGAGCCTCGTGCCTGAGGCTACGGCGCGGCGCTACTCGGCCATGCCCGTGCGCCTCGAGGAGAACGTGCTGATCGTGGCCATGAAGGACCCGCGCCACGTGTTCGCGCTCGACGACATCCAGCTCATAACGGGCCGCGAGATCAGGCCCGCGGTCGCCACCGAGGAGTCCCTCACGAGGCTCCTCAACCGCTTCTACCGCGAGGGCGCCGACATGGACGAGCTGGCCCGCGCCGTGGTGGAGGAAGTGGGCGGCGGCGCCGCGCAAGAAGAGGAAGACACCAGCGCCATCGACGACAACGCGCTGGTGAAGGTAGTCAACAACATCATCCGCGAGGCCGTGCTCAACGACATTTCCGACATCCACATCGAGCCGCGCCCCACCAACGTGCAGGTGCGCGTGCGTAAGGACGGCACGCTGCGCGAGTACATGACCATGCCCAAGGTCACCGCGCCGGCGCTGGCGTCGCGCATCAAGATCATGGGCGGCCTGAACATCGCAGAGAGGCGCCTGCCGCAGGACGGCCGCGTGCGCTTCAAGGACCGCAACCTCGAGGTCGACCTGCGACTCTCGACCCTCCCCACCGTGTACGGCGAGAAGTCGGTCATGCGTATCCTGCGCAAGGCCACAGACATCCCCGAGATCGAGGACCTGGGCTTCGCCGATTACAACTACCAGCGCTTCACCGACGTGATCCAGAAGCCGTACGGCATGTTCCTCATCACGGGACCCACGGGTTCCGGTAAGTCGTTCACCACCTTCTCAATCCTCAAGCGCCTTGCCGTGCCCGAGGTCAACGTGACCACCATCGAAGACCCGGTGGAGTACGAGATCCCGGGAATCAACCAGACGCAGGTGAACAGCAAGGCCGGGCTCGACTTCGCGCGGGCGCTGCGCTCGTTCCTGCGCCAGGACCCCGACATCATCATGGTCGGTGAGATCCGCGACCACGAGACCGCCAAGATCTCCATGGAGGCCGCCCTCACCGGTCACCTCCTCATCGCCACGCTGCACACCAACGACTCCGCTGGCGCCATCACGCGCCTGCAGGAGATGGGCATCGAGCCGTTCAACGTTTCGGCCTCGCTGATCGGCGTGCTAGCCCAGCGCCTCGTGCGCCGCGTGTGCAAGGACTGCAAGGTGGAGTCCACACCCGAACCCGACGTGCTGCGGCGACTGGGTATCCCTGACTCCGAGATGCAGGGCAAGACGCTCTTCCGCGGCGTCGGCTGCGAGAAGTGCGGCGGCAGCGGTTACAACGGTCGTTACGCCATCCACGAGCTGCTGGTGGTGGACGACGAGCTCGAGAAGGCCATCGTGCAGGAGGCTTCGGCGTTCGACCTGCGCCAGCTTGCCATGGAGCGCGGCATGAAGTCGCTGCGCGACGACGGCATCCACAAGGCCTTCCAGGGGATCACGACGCTCGAGGAGGTGCTTGCGCGCACCGCCGAGTAGCGGTAGCCGCCGGCGCCAGCATCAGGCCAAGGACCGAGGAGAGAGATGGCAGACCAGATTCGCTCGACCCAGATTCAGGCAGACATTGTCGACCTGCTCAAGCTCGCTATCGAGCGGAGGGCGTCCGACCTTCTGATCACAGTCGGACTGCCCCCGATGCTGCGCATGGACGGCGAGTGGCGTCCCACGGAGTACGAGACCCTCACCCCCACCATGACGCGCCGTCTCATGTACGCGCTCATGGACGAGAAGAAGCAGCGCACGTTCGAGGAGCGCAAGGACCTCGACTTCTCGTTCTCGCTGTCCGGCCACGGCCGTTACCGCGTGAACGTGTTCATGCAGCGCGGCAGTGTGGGCGGGGTCATGCGAACCATCGCCGACGACGTGCTGGCGTTCGCCGAGCTGGGGCTGCCGCAGGAGGTGGCCGAGGTCGCGCGCCTGCCGCGCGGTCTGGTGCTGGTTACCGGCCCTACGGGCTCCGGTAAGTCGACCACGCTGGCGACCATGCTGGACCTCATCAACGAGGAGTACGCCAAGCACATCGTTACCGTGGAGGACCCCATCGAGTTCTTCCACCGCCACAAGACCTCCATCGTGAACCAGCGCGAGGTGGGTGAGGACACGGCCGACTTCCAGGCCGCTCTGCGCAGCGTGCTGCGCCAGGCGCCGGACGTGATCCTGGTGGGCGAGATGCGCGATTACGAGACCATCGGCGCCGCTGTGACCGCGGCCGAGACGGGCCACCTGGTCATGGGCACGCTGCACACCAACACGGCCTCGGAGGCCATCGACCGCATCATCGACGTCTTCCCCGAAGCGCAGCAGGCGCAGGTGCGCGTGCAGCTGGCGAACAACCTGCAGGCCATCCTCACGCAGCAGTTGTTGCCGCGCGCTAACGGCGACGGGCGCGCGCTGGCGTTCGAGTTCCTGCTGGCCACCGCAGGCATCCGCAACCTGATCCGCGAGGGCAAGACCCACCAGATCCCCGCGCAGATCCAGATGGGCGGCGCTATCGGCATGCTGACCATGGACGCGTGCCTGGCCGACCTGCACCTGCGCAAGATCATCAGCTTCGAAACCGGCCTCGAGCGCTCGGTCGACGCGAAGGAGTTCGAGCGCCTCGTCGAAACCGGCGGCAGCGGCTCCACCACCAGCGCGCCCGCGACCACCACGCGTGGCGCCGGCACGCGCGGGCCGTCATCGGGTTCCGGTTCGCCTAGCGGCGGCGGTGGGCGCACCCCCACCCCACCCGTGGGACGCGGCGGTCGTAACGTCTAACGGCAAACCTGAGAGAGCAGCGTCAGGCTGGCCGGGCTAACCACGCCCGGCCAGCCTTCTTTTTGGCCTTGTGGCCGCCCGCCCTGGCGCCGCGTTGACACTCGCCATAATTCCTGCAATAGTCTGGCTACATTGCAAAAAGATTTGCAGACACCGCCCCACGCCAGGGCCGCGTTGCGCGTCTCGCAACGCGTTTCGGAACGCGTGGCCGAGAGAGCAGCGGAGCTAACGCCGACCGAGCGCAGGGTCGCCGATTACTTGCTGGGCGACCACCTGCTGCACGGTTACAAGAGCGCCAGCGAGCTAGCCAAGGAGCTGTCGATCTCACCCTCGACGGTGGTGCGCTTCGCGCAGTCCCTTGGGTACAGCGGCTGGCTCGAACTGCAGGCGGACCTCAAGCACGAGAACTCGCAACGGCAGCGGCTGGTAGAACTCGCCCCCGGCACGGGCGAGTTCCTCTCGGCGTTCGTGAACGTCGAGATAGAGAACCTGAGGTCGCTCCTGGACCAGGACCTCGAACTGGACGAGGCAGCGACGCTACTGGCCGAGGCCGAGAAGGTGTGGCTGGTCGGCAACCGCGCGTCCAAGCACGTGGCCGGCGTCATGCACCACTTCCTCAGCATGACCAGACCAGACGTGCGGCTGCTGGCAGGCGACGTCGGGGTAACCCCAGACGTGCTGCTAGACGTCGGCCCCAACCAGGTAGCGTTCGTGGTCTTCATGGCGCGCTACGCCAGCGCCACCCTCGACATAGCCCGCTACCTGGCCCAGCACATGCCGGTAGTGCTCCTCACGGACGAGTTCACCTCGCCCCTCCTATCCCTGGCAACCACGCGCCTCCGCTTCGCGACCGCAGGAGTAACGAGCTGGAAGTCCAGCACGGCCGCGTTCGCGATGACTCAGGCGCTGGTGATGGCGGTCGCGCGCAAGGTCCCCGACGCGCGGCAACGCCTGCAAAAAGCTGAGCAGCTGTGGGACGAGTTCAAGACGTACCTGGAGGAGAACCGATGAAGAAATGGTCCGCGATCCTGATAGCAGTGCTCCTGGCCAGCGCCCTGGCGGGACGCAACACGGACACGCTCAACGTGGCCTTCGAGCGCACCATGCTCACGCTCGATACCTACGCCACCTCCGAGAGGCTCGCCCTGATAGTCGCGCACAACGTGGGCGACACCCTCATCCACAGGAACTCCGAGACCAACGAGTTCGAACCGCACATCGCCACCGACTGGGAGTTCGTCTCGCCGCTGGAGCTGGTGCTCAACCTGAGGGACGACGTGCTGTTCCACAACGGCGAGCTGCTCACCGCTGAGGACGTGGCCGCCACCCTCAACTGGGTGGTCGGCGAAGGCGCCGGCCTGGCCGGCACGGGCACGCTGCAGTGGATCGATCACGTGGACGTGCTCGGCACCCACCAGGTCAGCATCACCGCCAAGGCGCTAACCCCCACCGCCATCGAGACGCTCGCACTCATCGGCGTCATCTACCCCGCCTCGATCATCGGCCGCGAGGGCGGCGCCACGGAACTCGGCCAGCACCCCGTTGGCACCGGCCCATACCGCTTCGTCGGCAGCGGCAACAACCAGCTGCGCTTCGAGCGATTCGACGACTACTTCGTGGGCGCCAAGAAGCTGCCAGAGATCGAGCACCTGGTCATCCACACGCTGCCCGAAGAGGCCAGCCGCATCGCCTCGCTCCTGACCGGCGACATCGACATCGTGCGCTCTGGCGCCATCTCCCCCGACCAGCAGCGCGCGCTGGGCAACCGCGCCAGGCCAGAAGCGGCCGACATCCTGCGCACCTGGTTCGTGCAGTTCGACGGGACCGGCAGCAGCGGCGTCGACTACTTCACCGACGTGCGCGTGCGCCAGGCGGTGGCTCACGCCATCAACAAGGACGAGATCGTGAACGTGCTGCTGTCCGGTTACGGCCGCGTCATTCACACCCCCTGCAACCCCGTCCAGTACGGCTGCCAGGAGGACGCCGCCGTGCAGTACGAGTACAACCCCGCCAAGGCGCGTGAACTCCTGACCGAGGCAGGCTACCCGGACGGCTTCACGGTCGAGGTCTACGGCTACCGCGACGAGCAGGTGGTGCAGGCCGTCCAGGGCTACCTGGAAGCCGTCGGCATCAAGACCAACCTCAACTGGTACGGCGGCCAATACGACGTCGTGGCGCAGATCCTCGCAGCTGGCGACATCCCGCTGTACGTCGGCTCCTGGGGCTCCAGCTCCGTTTACGACGCCTCCGCGGCCATGAACATTCACCTCGAGATCGGCGGCGAGTTCACCACCGCCACCAACGAGGTCATCGACCAGGCAGTGCGCGCCGCTCTGCAGACCGTTGACCTGAACGAGCGCCTGGAGCTGTACGCCACCGCCATCCAGGAGTCCACCAGCAACGTCTACACCTTCCCCCTCTACGCGGGCCGCGTTCTGGCCGGCGTGAGCAACGAGGTCGAGTGGCAACCCTCGCCCGACGAGATCGAGCGGTACTACCTGGCCACCTGGCGCTGAGGGACCCTCACCCCTAGACACCGCGTGGGGCCCTGACCGGCCCCACGCTCACCCACCTCGGAGAAGCCGATGACCAACTACGTGCTCCAGCGTGTCGTTCAGGCGCTGATCATCGCAGTCCTGATCAGCGTCACCGCGTTCATGCTGCTGTTCGTGGCCAAGGACCCCGCCCGCGCACTGGCACCGCCGGACGCGTCGACCGCCGAAGTCGAGTTGCTGCGCCAGCGCTTCGGGCTCGACCGGCCCCTGCCCGTTCAGTACCTAAGCTGGGCCGCACTGGCGGTACGCGGCGACTTCGGACTGAGCCTGTTCAGCCGGCAACCCGTTACCCGCATCCTCTCACCACGAATAGTCGCGACGTTCCAGCTGGCCGCGTTCGCCATCCTGCTAACGGTGCTCGTGGCCGTTCCCCTCGGGGTCGTAGCGGCGCTGCGAAGAGGCGGGGCTATCGACCTGCTAGCCTCCATCATCGCGGTGGCGGGCCAGGCCATGCCCATCTTCTGGTTCGGCCTCATGCTCATCGTCCTGTTCAGCGTCAACCTGGGGTGGCTGCCTGTCAGCGGTCGCGGCACGTTCAGGCACCTGATCCTGCCCGGCATCACGCTGGCGTTCTCGGTCATCCCGCTCACCATGCGCCTCACGCGCTCCGCCATGCTGGACGTCATCAACCAGGACTACATCCGAACGGCGACCGCCAAGGGCTTACCGCGCACCTCGGTCATCTGGAAACACTCGGCCCGCAACGCCGCCACCCCGGTGGTGCTAGCGCTCGGCATGCAGTTCGGAGCGCTGCTCGGCGGGACCGTGGTCACCGAGACCGTGTTCGCCTGGCCAGGCATCGGAGAGCTCGCGGTCAGCGCGGTCACCACAGCGGACCTGCCGGTGGTGCAAGCCATCGTGCTGTTCGCCGCCATGGTCGTGGTCCTCTCCAACCTCGCAGCCGACGTGATCGTCGGCCTGGTCGACCCGCGGGTGCGCTACTGATGCTGCGCGCCTGGAAAGAGTTCAACAGCCGGTCCGGCCGCCTCGGGCTGGCGCTCTTCGGCCTCGTCGCGCTGGTCGCCCTGCTAGCGCCCCTACTCGCGCCGAGCGACCCGTTCCAACAAAGCATCGTCATGCGCCTCAAGCCACCCTCCTGGATGGCCGGAGGACACGAGAACCATCTGCTGGGCACAGACCAGCTGGGTCGTGACATCCTCTCGCGCCTTATCTACGGCTCCCGCATAAGCATGATCGTAGGCGCCGCAGCGGTGCTCGGCGCCGGCCTGCTCGGAGTCGTACTGGGACTGCTGGCCGGATACTTCGGCGGCCGCCTCGACTACGTGGTGTCGCTACTCATAAACGCCGCCTGGTCGTTCCCGTTCATACTCCTCGCGCTGATAATCGTGGCCGTGCTGGGCGCCAGCCTGCAGAACCTCATCATCGCCCTCATAGCCACCAGCTGGGCACCGTTCGCCCGCATCGTGAGGGGCGAAGTGGTGGCCCTAAAGGAGCGCGAGTTCGTGGCCGCCGCGCGCGCGGTCGGCTCCAGACCGTGGCGCGTAATCGGCGGGCACGTCCTGCCGAACGTGGCCTCCACCATCCTGGTCATCGCCAGCATCGAGTTCGGCCGCGCCATCATCCGCGAGTCGTTCCTGAGCTTCCTCGGGCTCGGCGTGCCCCCCTCGATCCCTTCCTGGGGCGGCATGCTCAGTGAAGCCCGGCCCTATATCTTCACCCTGCCACTGCTGATCACCATGCCCGGCCTACTCATCTTCCTGACCACCCTCAGCGTCAACCTCTTCGGCGACGGACTGCGCGACGCGCTGGACCCCAGACTCAGAAACCGATAGGAGAAGAACCCTTGAGAATCGACCGCCTGGAACTCCGTGAGCTGCCCCTTCGCCTCAAGTTCCCGTTCCGCACCAGCTTCGGCGTGGAGCAGGACCGCCGCATCGTCCTCGCCAGCCTCAGCTCGGACGGCGTTACCGGCCTCAGCGAGTCGGTGGTAGGCGAGTTCCCCGGCTACGCTTACGAGACCGTCGAGACCGCCTGGCACGTCATACGGGACTTCATGGCGCCCCGCATCGTTGGCCACAGCTTCGCTACCGCCGAGGAACTCATGCAGGCGCTGAGCTTCATTCGCGGCCACGACATGGCCAAGGCCACCATCGAGATGGCGTGGTGGGACCTCCGGGCGCGGCAACTCGGGGTGCCGCTCTTCGAACTTCTGGGCGGAACCGATAGGCCCATACCGGTGGGCATCTCCCTCGGAATTCAGGATAGCGTGGAAGAGACCGTGGAACTGGCGCGGGCCAGCGTAGAACAGGGCTACAACCGCGTGAAGCTCAAGATCGAACCCGGCTGGGACCTGGCGCCCGTCGCGGCCGTGCGCGCCGCGCTGCCAGGCATCTCGCTCACGGTCGACGCCAACAGCGCCTACGGCCTGACCGACGCGGGCCACCTGGCGCAGTTGGACGAGTTCGGCCTCACGTACATCGAGCAACCGCTGGCCTACAACGACATCCTCGACCACGCCACCCTGCAGCGGCAGATCAGGACCGCCATCTGCCTCGACGAATCGATCCACTCCGCCTCAGACGCGCGGAAGGCGCTCAGCATTCAGGCGGGCCGCATCATCAACCTCAAGGTCGGGCGCGTTGGCGGCTTCCGGGCGGCGCTGGCCGTGCACGACGTGGCCCAGTCGTTCGGCGCCCCGCTGTGGTGCGGCGGCATGCTCGAGAGCGGCGTGGGACGCGCCGCCAACCTGCACCTCTCTACCCTGCCCAACTTCAGGCTACCCGGCGACACCTCGTCTAGCTCGCGCTACTGGGACCAGGACCTCATCAACGAACCGCTGGAGGCGGTGAACGGCGTACAGCGGGTGCCGCAGAGCGGGCCCGGCATCGGCGTGACCCTCAACCAGGAGTACGTGGAGCGCATCACCACGCGCGTGGAGGCCTGGTAGTGCACGAGTTGACGGCCGCGCGCGTGCGCACATATACTTCGCGGCATGTCAGCAGCGCCCCAGCCCGCCGTCAGCACCCAAGTGCGCAGCGCCAACGCCTGGCGCCGGGCGGCACTACTACTACCGCAGCGGGCGGCGTGAGCTAGAAGCTTAGGCGCGACGCGCCGCAGCAGCAAAGCTACTCACGACCCCCGGCCACCAAGGCCGGGGGTCCTTCTTTGTAAGCGCAGCAGACGCTAGACGGGAGAGAACAGAAGTTGAGTCAGCACCGAACGGGAACCGAAGACCGGCCACGCAGCCTGCTCGACAAGGTGTGGGCCAGCCACCGCGTGCGCGGCCTGCGCAGCGGCCAGGACCAGCTGTTCATCGACACCCACCTGATCCACGAGGTCACCAGCCCGCAGGCGTTCGACATGCTGGCCGACCTGGGGTTAGAGGTCGCCATGCCCGAGCGCACGTTCGGCACCGTTGACCACATCGTGCCCACTCACACGCGCGTGGAGCCGTACGACGACCCGCTGGCCGACGCCATGATCAAGGCCCTCCGCCGCAACGTGGCCGCTAACGACATCACCTTCTTCGACGTCGGTTCGGGGCGCCAGGGCATCGTGCACATGGTCGGCCCAGAGCAGGGCATCACGCAGCCGGGCACCACCATCGTGTGCGGCGACAGCCACACCAGCACGCACGGCGCGTTCGGCGCCATCGCCTTCGGCATCGGCACCAGTCAGGTGCGCGACGTGCTGGCCACCCAGACCATCGCCCTCTCCAA
>Ga0172382_10009036_pt1 | contig 13703 bp, 12 predicted proteins | sample Leawel138RmetaG_FD_122245 | JGI IMG/M metagenome (GOLD analysis project Ga0172382, IMG submission 122245) | Leachate microbial communities from a municipal landfill in Southern Ontario, Canada - Leachate well 138R metaG | ecosystem: Engineered > Solid waste > Landfill > Unclassified | place...
TGGAAAAGATATCCACGCGCATCACAAACGAGGTCCCGGATGTTACACGTGTCGTCTATGATGTTACACATAAACCGCCTGCAACGATTGAATGGGAATAAACCTTCTTCGTTTAACAGTATAAAATGCTTGTGACATTTCAGACATAAGATTTAGTATCCATACTATTTTATATGAAAAACTCTATTTAGTTTACTCCATAATCAAGGTGAAATTGTGAAAGCATTGATATTAGCAGGTGGCTTTGCCACGCGACTACGCCCACTCAGTTGTGCACGACCAAAAACCCTATTCCCAATAGTCAACAAACCGCTATTGCAATGGATATTTGAACGATTAGCCCGCGGTGGCGTAAACGAGGCTATACTTGCAGTCAATGCGTTAACCCAATTCTATATTAGACAACAGAAACCGCCAAAATGTGGTTTAAAGGTTAGATTTTCAATTGATCCTCCCAGAAAACCGCTTGGAACCGGTGGACCTGTTAAGAAAGCCGAAAAACTTCTTGGCTGCAAAGAACCATTCATAGTTTTAAATGGCGATATATTTGCAGATATTGACTACAAGAAATTGCTTGACACGCATAAAAGGAACAATGCGATGGTAACAATGGCGCTCTGTAGTATAAAAGATCCTTGTAGTTTCGGTGTAGTTGAACTAAACGGTGAAGCCATAAAACGTTTTGTAGAAAAACCGCCAAAGGGTCAAGAACCAAGCAACCTTATCAACGCAGGTGCATATGTCTTAAGTCCAGAGATCTTCAAGTATATACCTGAGAATAGAGCAGTCTCGATTGAGCGTGAAGTTTTTCCAAAAATTGTTGAGGCAAAACGTATGGTAGGTTGTTGTATCGATGGTTTATGGATGGACATCGGTAAACCTCATGAATATTTGGAAGCTAACAAAATTATTCTTGATTCATTAGGCAGCACTATAGAAAAACCAAAACCAAATGGATTCAAAGTGAATTATCCGGTGGCGTTTGATCACGGGGTTTCGATAGGTGAAAAATCAATTATTGGACCCTATGCAATTATAGGCAAGAATGTTAAAGTTGGTCGGAATGTATCAATTTCTGATTCAGTTATTTTTTCAAATGTCGAAATCGCCGATGGGGCATCAATAGAGGGTGCCGTAGTCGGCGAAGGGGTATATGTAGGTAAACACGCAAAACTTGAAAAAGGCTGCATCGTTGGCGATCAATCAAAGATTAAAGACAACGTTGACCTGCATGAGAATTCAGCGGTATGCCCAGCAAAAGAAATCTCTTGAAAACTTTAAAACTGGAGGCCGCTATTAAATAGATACAGTTACAGGATGATGTTAACATGAGCACCACAAAGCTTTTTGGAACAAACGGTGTCCGCGGAGTAGTGAATATAGAATTGACACCTGAAGTAGCAATCAATCTTGGATCCTCAATTGGAACTTTTTTTGGAAAAGAAAAAAAAATTCTTATCGGTTATGATGCACGTACAAGTGGTCCAATGTTTGCTAGAGCTGTGATTTCAGGCTTAATGGCGACAGGCTGCAATGTTTATACCGCAGGCATGGGATCAACACCAGCTATTCAATTCGCTGTTAAAAATCACAATATGGACGGTGGAGTAATCATTTCAGCTTCACATAATCCACCGGAATATAATGGAATTAAAGTAATCTGGAGCGATGGTATAGAAATCTCTCATGAACAAGAGAGCGAAATAGAAGGCATTTACTTCGAAAAGAAGATTGTTTTCGCTTCATGGGATCATTTAGGAACTAAACTAGAACTAACGGGAATTAACGACGAGTACAAAGAGGCAATTAAAAATCATGTCGACGTTCAAAAAATTAAATCAAAACATTTCCATGTTGTCATTGATGCCGCTAACAGTGTTGGTGGAATAGCTCTACCGCCACTCCTACGTGAGTTAGGATGCAAAGTAACAACCATTAATGCAAACATAGATGGAACTTTTCCCGGCAGACTCCCTGAACCAAGACCAGAAAGTTTAGGTGACCTATCAGCAATTGTGAGAGCCATCAGCGCAGACATGGGTGTTGCCTTCGACGGAGATGCGGACAGGTCAATATTCTGTGATGAAAACGGAATTATCCATTGGGGAGACAAGACTTTTGCTGTGGTCATCAAACAATACTTAATAAAAAATCCAGGCGCGAAAATCGTAACACCCGTCAGTTCATCTACTTTGATTAAAGACACAGTTGAAACCTATAAAGGACAATTAATCTGGACCAAAGTCGGTAGCGTAACAGTATCACAAACCATGAAAACAGAGAATGCTAATTTAGGCGGTGAAGAGAATGGCGGTATCTTCTACCAGCCACATCAAGCTGTTCGTGATGGTGCCATGACAACCTCTTTACTCCTAAATATTATGGCAGATACAGGTAAATCTCTTGCTCAACTCATAGCTGAAGAACCCCAATACTTTATTGAAAAAGGCAAAGTAGAATGCTCTAACGATAAAAAAGAATTATTGCTAAGAAAAGTTTACGATGAAGTTAAAAATGAAAATGTGAGCACAATCGATGGCGTGAAAATTTGGTTCCAAGATGCAAGCGCGATCTTAATTCGACCAAGCGGTACAGAGCCAGTTTTCAGACTTTATGCTGAAGCAAAAGACCAAGAAAAAGCATCTAAGCTAGTTAAATACTACACATTAAGACTTGAGCAACTACTAGCAACACTTTAAACAAGCTTAAACCTTAGGAAATTGCCCTTGCCATCTATCCTCGATTTAAACCCTATTGAATTAGATACCGATCAAAAACGATCGAAGATTAAAATTGCTATCGTTGGCTGTGGACAGAAAGGTATCTTTTTCGCCAATGCTTTTGCCGATGTAAGCTTCAAAGTGATTTGTACTGACGCAGATGCTAGTATTGTTAAGAAAACGGCAAAGGGTAAAACCATGTTTTCTGTGCCCGAAGTGGATGCTAAACTTAAAAGTAACATCGTCAAAGATAAAATTAGCGTTACCAGTGATCTAAAAAAGGCAGTCGCTCAAAGTGACATTATAGTTATCGCTATTACCGCTAAAGTCGAAGGACAAAAAAAGAATGATTATTTCAGTTTAGTGAATACTTGTAAACAAATTGGAGCTGCACTTCGACAGGGAGTATTGGTTATTTATGGAAGCGTATCTGGATTAGGCTTCATTGAATGCACAATTAAAGAACTCCTTGAGAATACTTCTGGATTTAAGGTCGGTAAAGACTTCGGATTAGCGTATAGTCCAATACTTAATACAGCAGTTTCGAGTGAAACTTTGATGTTACAAGTGGCTGCAACTGACCCAATTAGCCTCCGGGCAGCAACAACAATACTTAAAACAATAACAAATCATATTCAGGAAATCGGAGATTTAAAAACTGCAGAAACAGCAGCACTCTTTGCAGCAGCAAAACAGTATACTGCAACTGCCCTAACTAATGAACTAGCGATGTTTTGTGAAAAAGCAAATATAGATTACTTTAAGGTCCTAGAAATCATTAGTCTTAACGACCCGAGTTTTCGACCGAGTATAACTGAGGAAGAAAATAAAGAAACTAAGCTGCTTTTAGATTTTGCAGAGAATCTTAACGTTAAATTGAAATTAGTTGCGTTAGCTAAGCAAATTAATGAGGATATGATTAAACACGCTGTGAATTTAACTAATGAAGGTCTTCGGAGTTGTGGGAAAACATTTCGGAGGAGCAAAATTTCAGTTTTAGGTAATTTAAATCAAGATGGGAGCAAATTTGTGAAATTACTTGAAAAGAAAGGTGCTAATGTTGTTGCCTATAATCCTACTGCAAAGAAGAAAGCACGGGATTTTAAGTCAATTAAAACAAACTTAATCGATTCCATAGAGGGCGCTGATTGCATTGTTATTTTGTCTGATAAAGGTCAATTTCACCATTTCAATCTTAGGAAGCTAAAAGCTATGATGAAGTCACCTGCTGCTTTGATAGATTTAGTGGGATTGTTTGAGCCAGTGCAAATAAATACAGAAGGATTCGTATACGCAGGATTAGGAAGGGGAACTGACCAAAAATGACTAAACTTGGCGTGGCAGTTATCGGTACAGGGCAATGGGGTAAAAACCATGCGCGAGTCTACAAAGAATTAGCCTCAACAGAACTATTGGCAGTATGCGACGTAAACCTACAACGCGCCAAAAGTATGGCAAATCAATACGGCGTTAAAGCATACAGCGACAGCACCGAGATGCTGAAAAACAAAGACATCCAAGCAGTAAACATCTGCACCTGGTCTACTATCCTATACCAAGAAGCCAGCAAAGCCCTAAATGCAGGCAAACACGTCCTTGTAGAAAAACCAATGTCAACAACACCAGAACAAGCTCGACAACTAGTAAAAAACGCCAAAGAAAACGACTTGCATCTCACAGTCGGCTTCTTAATGCGTTTCATACCTGGATTACAACTTATTCGTCAATCAGTAGAGAACAAAAAAATAGGAGAACTAGTCTCCGTGACTACTAAACGCGTCTCACAATGGCCAGAACGCATAGGAGACGTAGGAGTCGTAAAAGACACAGCCATACACGACATAGACGTCATGCGCTACATATCCCAACAAGACCCCATCAGTGTCTACGCCAAAGTGGGCAGTAAACGCATAAAAAAATTCGAAGATTACGCCCAAATCATGCTCACCTACAAAAACGGAGAAACCGCCTTTATCGAATCCAACTGGCTAACCCCATACAAAACACGCACCATAATCACAACTGGCACAGAAGCTATCATGCGCCTAGACTACAACACACAAGACCTCTCAATCGAAGAAAAAACTCAAACTTTACAACCAAGACTACAATTTCAAGAACCATTGAAGGCTGAGTTACAGCACTTTGTTGATTGTATAGTCAATAAAAAGAAACCCGTCGTGACTGGTGAGGATGGAGTTAAGGCATTGGAGATAGCTACGGCAGCTATAGAGTCGTCAGTCAAAAATAAAGCAATACATCTAAAAAAATAGAAAATTGTTTTACGACAAGTTGAAAGGTTTGCCTTCAGAAACAGTTTTTTGAGGTGACTTGTCCCTCCATTTTTTGAGGAATGGTAGATCATCTGCTTCTTTTCGGAGCTCGTCTGGAAGCATTTCTGGAATTTCTTCACGGATGGGGTACCATCGGTTGCATTTGGGACAAATGATTAAGCCTTCAACTATTTCGTCTTTTTCTTCAAAAACGTATAATTCAAGTGGATGATACTTGTCGATTGGGCAAGCGAGGATTTCCATAAGTTTACGTTTCATATGTAGCCACGCATAATTACCTAAATGAGTTTGTATTATTAAGGTTGCTGGGGCAGCCGTTAACCCGAATATCTAGTGCTGTCTGGTACCAGTAAGGACCAGTACTTCGAATAACTCTGCCATGAGCAAACGTGTAGTGGATGCCTAAACTAGTGAGCTTTTCAGCAACCTTCTTTTCAGTTTTCTTACGCGGGTCTTCTTCAGTAGTCGCATGCTGAAAGTCATAGTAATGTATCCATCCACCTTCTTTTTTGAGGGCAGATATCGCAACAGGCAAATACTCTAATGCCTTCTCGGGTAGAGGCATTAAAACCCTGTCAGCAACACCTTGTAACTGCGTTTCCACGACATCTTTAGCGTCACCTAATAGAGGCACAACTTTTCCGAAGACCTTATTGACCAATATATTCTCTTTCATGAACTTGTATGCAGTGGGATTGATATCAATAGAGTATACTTTCGTATTAGGAATTTTCTTGGCAGTTATTATACTAAAGCAACCAACACCAGCAAACATGTTAATTACGGTTTCATTTGGTAAAACTTGACAGGCTATATGGAGTCTTTCATAGGAAAGTCTGGGGGAAAAATAACATTTTTCTATATCTACGGCAAATAAGCAACCAGCCTCCTTGTAGGTAGCAACTGTTTTATTTTTACCTGCCAACAAGGTTAATTTTCGAATGCGATGATCACCATGAACAGGGCTTGTCTGTAAAAAAACGCTGTTTACACCTTTATGAATGACCATAATCTGTTTTGCCACTAATACTGCAGCATTTGAGTTGCTGGGCGCTTTTATAATGGCAATGTCACCTATAAGGTCAAAGGAGCTAAAGACTTCGTCTAAAGTTTCCAATGAAAGGGAGTTTGATAACTTCTTTTTGAGACTTTTTCTCATCTCTTCATCGCCCTATGTGAATATCATTGGAAATGTTTAAAAGTAAAATGCTTTTCTTTGTAGGAACAGGCGTTTCTATATGGAAAAATCAGGAATTGTTTATGAATGCATGAGATGTGGCTCACGTGTACCATCTGAAGAGTTAGAATTACGAGGTGGCGAAACTAAATGCATCATTTGCGGGTACAGAATTCTAAAAAAAGTTAAGCCGCCAGTAGTAAAACGGGTTCAATCAAAATAATAAAATAAGAATGGGACTTCAATGCAATTTGCACTGGTTATTTTATAATTTTAGTAGTAGTCTTGGTCTCCGAGTTTTCTAAGCGCTTTTCCTTTTAGTTTAATGGATGATGTATCATCTTTATAGAAGTCATCATCTAGATCACGCTCAGCGGTTTTCCGTCTAACAGTTTCGCCACAGATTGCACCAGGTAACAGTCGCCGTTTAAAGCACATAGCATACATACATTTGGCAACATTACATGGCTCATCGCCATCTTTACACCAAACTGAATCTCTACGGAAAAGAGCAGCATTTTTACCACATTTAAAAGAATGGCATGTTGGAGAACAAGATTTTGTTTGAGCCAACAGATACACCTCAAAGTTGTTAAAATTGTTTTGATTTGTCTGCGTTCTTATTTTTCTACATGTATTTGGAATTCAATATAAACTTTATTCTAATTAAAAGCGAAATCTATGGAGAAGCTAATACAGACGGTTTTACTTTTCTTCGACAGTACAGGTCTATCCCTAAAAAGAGAAATGCAATCACTATCACTATTATAATAGTTGTAAGGGTACTTGCTTGCACTAATGCACCGCCAACTGAGATGTATTTTTCCATTTTTATCTGTACAGTCATTGATTCATTCACTGTTACTGTTATGGCTTGTGAAGCATCCTGTGAGCCAGATATCTGAGCGATAATCTGCATATTACCACCTATAATATTTGTGAATGTTGCTATACCGTTACTTTTTGTTGCGCCAACAGATGTTGTTTCTGAACCATTAAGTGTTACATTAGCATTAGATATAGGGGAACCGAAGACATCAATGACTGAAACAGATATCTGAATGCCGTATATTGAGCAATAGAGTTGTTCTTCGATGTTATCGAATACCTGTATGTTTGTTTCTTTTAGTAGCGTGTTGTCTTTGTAAACTCTTAAGCGGTAGTTGCCAAAGGTTGGGTGTAATACGGCCTCTCCATTGCTGCCGGTGATGGCTGAGTAAAATAAACCATTTGTTTGTTCAACGAGTTCAACTCGAGCTTCGGGTATTGCAATATCGCCATAACCCGTTATGCCCAATGTTACGTTTTTACTTGGACAAATAATCGTTACCTGTGTTATACCTTCATTAGACAAGCTTGTTGCGGTGTTGTTATTGGTATTGAATATTTCATTATATAAAGAGGCAGATATGGTATAGGTGGCACCTGCAATCGTTGAAGATAGATTAAAGGACCCTGAATAGCCTGTTTGACCTTTGATTGAACCATTTCTAGATATTGTGCTGCTTTGGTACTGGTAAACTATGTCTAGATTAACAAAGGGCATGGCTATACCAGCTTCAGTTTGAACGGTAATTTCCATGTCGCTCAATCGGCATTTAAGATTAAATGTTTCGTCGCCTGTAACTGTAATATTTGCCTGACCTACATTGACGTCATCCGAATAGGCAGTCAATGAGTGGTCACCCTTCTCAAGGGTAAAAAATGTATTACCATTTAGGTCTGTTGTTGAGTTGGTTTTTGCACCTGTTGCTGAGTCTATACATTGTACATCAATTTGAGGCACTGGTGAACCAGAGAGGTTGATGGTATGTACAGTTACTATGAAACCGGTAATACTGAAAGTTTGTTTATCTTGTGTTGTTTTTTGAGTCCCAGAAGGTGTGATTTTAATATTACATTCACCTATTGGAGTTTCGGGAGCCACGATCCAAGTTGTATCGATTTTTCCATCAGCTGTAGCTGAAACGTCGAATGTATTTAAAGTTCCAGTTGAACCAGTAACAGTTATGGTTACCGCTTGGTTAGGTTCATAACCAGTAGCACGAATTTTTATTGTATCGCCACGATGATAACTATTAGAATCTAGGATGTTTACGTTGAAGAAACTAGATCCCAAAGTAGAATTAAATTTAATCGTATATGCTCCAGCTAAGTCAGTATTACCGATGTTTGAGAAGGCATCACTTGGAAAAAGTAAGGTTTTGCTTGCAGTACCTTGAATATTGGGAATCCCTAATTCGACTGACGCTAGATAAGATGCACCGCTAGGAGAGATGACTTCAACTTTGGCGCCATATGTTTTGCCTAATGCGCCACCTGTAACTGCTACATTAATGGACACGCTTTCTCCCTCTTGTATTGCCGTGGAAGCAGCAGTAGCAGAGTAACCAACCTTAATGTTGAACGTACCAGAAGCGTTAACATTAATTGTTACATCTCGCAGAATCAAAGCGTAAGATGCTGCGGGGAGTTCAGGAACTGTAAAATTAGTTTCGACATAATACCCATCGGCTTTTCCTGAAGCAACTAATGTTTTTCCTACAAAAAGCTGGTAGGAACCATTTAACGTGAAAATTGTTCCTAATACATCAATATTGTCTCCTTTTGCGCCGCTTGCATCACTTGGGGTGGTTTGAATAATGCTTACGCCGAAATCGCTGGCCGCAAAGGACCCATGAGGAACTGTAACCAAGGCAAGCAGTAGGGCGAATAAGATGGAAATTGTAATAATTTTGTGGTTCAAACGTCTCTACTCTCCCGAGTTGGATAACCTTACAGCAAGTTCATGTTTAGCATAGTGACCATTTTAAACTTTATCCCAAAAGTGTATGCACTATAGGGATTTTTAAAAGGCAGTGTTTTATATGTCTAAGAGAAAAGCAGGTGGAAGCCTTGGATAAAGTCTCTGATTCTTCACTTTTTACTTCCCTAAAAAAACAGAAGTACCATTTGATTGGCGCACATTCAGCGGTGAAAAGGTGCAAATGGCTCTATGAAGCCATAGTTAACAATCGTCCCTGTTATAAACAGAAATTCTACGGAATACAATCGCATCGATGTATCCAAATGACTCCTTCTCTTTATTATTGTACTCAACAGTGCTTGTTTTGCTGGCGGGCTCAAAGTGGTGACATGGAAACCCAATGGGATGAAATGCGTAACCCCAATAAGGACACGCCAGAACAGATTATTGAGGGGTGCTTGAAGGCACAGGAAAAAATTATTTCAGGTTATAAGGGTAATGAAAAAACTAATTGGAAGAAATTTTTTGAAGCTCAGCAACCAAGTCAAGTTGCAATCAGTTTAACGGGTGAACCCACACTCTATGAGCCTTTAGGAGATTTAATCAAGTCTTTTCACAAAAGGGGTTTAACCACTTTTTTAGTTACTAACGGAACTTTGCCTTCTAAGTTGTCTAGACTAAGTCAAGAGCCTAGTCAACTATATGTTTCTCTTTGTGCGCCAAATGAAGACATTTACAAAAAGGTGTGTAGACCACAGTTTCCTAACGCATGGATAAAATTAAATCAAACATTGGATATGTTACAGAGCTTTAATTGTCCAACAGCAGTACGAATGACTATGGTTAAAAACCATAATTTGGGTTTAATAAACGAGTATGCAAAACTTATAGAAAAATCAAATCCAACATATATTGAGGTTAAGGCCTACATGCATATTGGCTTCTCGAATCTACGCTTGAGTTTTGGTCATATGCCAATGCATCAGGAGGTTAGGGATTTTGCCAATATATTGGCTGAAAATACTGGATACAAAGTTATTAATGAAGCTCCCGAGAGTCGGGTTATTTTATTAAGTCGACTTGAAAAACCGATTCAGTTGGGTAGAAATACGTAGAGTAATTAACAATTTTCTATACACCTATGTATGAGTGAAAGTTACAACAGATAGTTTATAGGGCAGATGAAAGGATTTGGGTGAAAATTTAAATATCATATTTTTGCCGTTAATGCTTTAATTAATGTTTCAAGCGGTAAATAGTCATGGTAAGTGAAGGTAAAGGAAGACTGTTTCGAAGAAAAGACGGCAAATACTTAGTTTATCTGCCAAAAGACTTAGTAGAAGACAGCATGTTTCCATTTAAAGGTTCAGACACCATATTTGTTAAAGTCAGCTTTGAATTAGGCGATAGTAAACTAATGATTGAAAAATGGGTTGGAGCAGAAGAGTAAGCACCCTTTTTTATGAGAAATCAAATAAACAACAAAAACTATCTCTATTATTGGTGCTAATTTGTCTTCCTTAGAAAGTCTAATTTCACAGATAAAAAATGATTTAGTGATTAAGAATAAAATTCGTGAAGAAACCCACGAAGCCATGCGTAGAGCAACAAGTCAATCTAAACAGGCAATATTACGTATTCATCAGAAAAGATTAAGTGACGCAGAAAAAATGATAATGAATGCTAAAGAATTAATTACTAATTTACAAAAACAAGCAAGCAATTACCCCGACATTATCTATGGAGGTATGTTAAGTGCTACACACCAAGAATATGCTGAAGCCAATATATTTTTAATTTTAGTAAAGGAAAGTCGATTCATTACACCCATGGAAATCAATGTACCTCAAGTAGATTTTGTGCTAGGTTTGGCAGACGTAATCGGCGAATATAGGCGTCGTGCTCTTGATAACTTGCGAGAAGGCGACGTAGATAGCGGTATACAGTGCCTAGAGATTATGGATGAAATTTTTATTCAACTCTTAGCACTTGATGAAGCCTACATGTTAGTGCCAGGATTAAGGCATAAATCTGATATTGCCAGGCGAATCATTGAATCTACCCGAGGCGACATTACACTCGAAGTGCGCAGAAAATCGCTCGAGGACTACCTTAAAAAATTTACACTGTCCAATTCAGAAGATAAGACCAAACTTGATCTATCGAAGGACAAAAAATAATTGTCAAAGCCACGGTCAAATTTTTCTATCAAGCGAGCCCGCTGCATCCAACGCTATTTAACCTAATAATTATTCGAAAAGTACAAGTGCACTATAATTATCAAACTAGTACGGGTAAATTTTGCCTACATAGACGACATAGGAATCGCACAGTTCCAGTCCAGATGTTCTCTTGACAGATGCACCTTGCTATGCACACCCAACAGGCGTAGCTTAGCTAGTCATCTAGAAATAACTTTGAAACGGACATTTAGAATTGTAAAAAGCAGGTTAATAGGAAAAGCTACAGAACACGATAGCGAGACTGTTCTGTTTGATAAGGGTAAGTTATCGACCTGATAGCAACTATCAAGCAAAAAGCAAAGTGTCAAACCCATTTACGTCAGTATTGGCAACATGATTTCGCTGGAAACGGATAATAGAAACCATTAATCACTGTTCCAAAGGTTGAATCCCAAAACCACTAATACAAGCACACAGTATAGCACCTAAAACAAAACAAGAACTTGCAGTTAAGACAAAGTAAATATCTCCAAAAACGGATACCTATGCTTAAGTGTAAATAGCATGGTAGAAGAAAATAAGCCAGCAGAAATAATAACCTTTGATTACTTCGAAAAACTAGACCTCCAAATAGGCAAAATCATCGAGGTAACAGCCGTTCCAGAATCGAAAAAACTTCTCCAAATTCAAGTTGACTTTGGCAGTGAAAAACGCCAATGTATCGCAGGACTACTCAAATATTACAAACCTGAAGAATTAATAGGTAAAAAATGTCTTTTTCTACTAAACTTGCAACGTCGTACACTAGCAGGACTCGAATCTCAAGCTATGATCCTTGCCGCTGAGGATGCAACAGGTAATGTGTCTGTCGTGCAACCTGATAGAGATATTTCAGAAGGCAGCAGAATCAGCTAATTCTTTCGTCTTGAATAAATAAAACCAAGAATTAAAAACCATAAGGCCATAACCAACTAGTCCCCTGTTTAAACTCCAACCAAAAAAGGCTCCAATATCCAACTCCAACTAAACTAAGACTCACTAAACGACCCAAAACCTAAAACGTCGAAACAAAAACTAACATCAAACACTAACCCTAAAAAATCGACATCCACACTCTCACAACAACAAACCACTAAACAAGCAAGTTCACCAATCAAACTCAAAAACCCAAACACAGATATCAAATCCAAAGACAAACTACACTCAAAACTTAACTTACTCCCCTAAAAACCCTGATCCAACAAAAACACCGACAAAAAACACCGCACCCAACAAGGTGCAACCTAAACAACACCTCATCTTAATTCAAAAACCAACCAGCAACACCACACAAACACCACAACACACAACAAAACCCTAACAACTAACCCAACCAGAAATCTTCCGACAAACAACCTAAAACTTACAAACGAAACGTTCTAAACCATTATTTGCCCTAAGAATCTCCATGTAATCATAATGATAAAACAAACCGTCCCAGCAGCTAACAATAAACCTCAAAACATTATAAACTGCCGCTCTATCTCCACGGGCACCTGAACTAAAATTTTGCCCACCGCCCAAAATAGCCAAACACATCGGCTTCAACCCTATCTGGGTTAACTGGTTGCCCTATAACGTTGCTAACTTCAAAGATCAAACACCACCCGTTTAACACATCAATATTAAGGTTTAGTTCACCAACAACCAAGAATTCTAAGTAGCTTTTCAAGCTCCAAGTTTAGATAAACCTTGTTGTCTATTAATAGCAACTGCTAAATCACCCTTTAGCCTACGATAGAGCTACAATCCTCCAGGATTCAATGGATAACATCCATCATCATACGCTGCAAACCTTGTAACATGGCAATACTTAAAAACGAGTTAACTTTACTTATCAGCCCTACAAACAACTTTCTACTCGATTGGCTTTATACCTCTGACTTTTTCTTGAAGCCTACTTTTAGAACCCGATCCATCTCTGAGAGAGGACTGACGACGTTTCAAAAGAAGTGAAAAACACAGAGTTAATGGGGAACACCTGATAACTCTTGTTTGACTACAAATCAAATGCTTCTTTAGCCATCATTAATGACGCTTTATACTGGGAGATCTTAAGGCTTTTGGTTTCTCTTAGTAACAGCATGATACTGTCTCCTCCAGCGGTTGACAGATTTTTGGCTAGAAAAACTTGTTTTGCATTATAACCTTTTAGAATCCAAAAAGGGATCGTTACCTTTCACTATCTAAACTCCATCCACAACCAAGACCATACCACCACTGGCTTAACCAATTTTAGATATATAAAACCTTACTGTCCGCCCACCACCATGAACACTAAGTACACTATGGCAAAACATGTTAATTTCTAAACAACCTACCTCAAATTCCAACAGGATTTGTTTAATTTCATCAAATCATTATCACATTATTTAAAATAGAAATACCCCCATTCTCACCACAACACCCAACCGAATCAATAGCACCTAAAACAAAACATCCCTACCTCTACTAAACAACGAACTCCCTACAATTCCAAACACATCTTATTTCTACATCAATAAACATAACTTACTACATAACATATTTCATTAAGAACAAAAA
>Ga0172382_10009037_pt1 | contig 13702 bp, 20 predicted proteins | sample Leawel138RmetaG_FD_122245 | JGI IMG/M metagenome (GOLD analysis project Ga0172382, IMG submission 122245) | Leachate microbial communities from a municipal landfill in Southern Ontario, Canada - Leachate well 138R metaG | ecosystem: Engineered > Solid waste > Landfill > Unclassified | place...
AATTGATCTTCAGTTACATGCTCAACTGTTGCAGCATGGGTTGCTTTTACATTTTTTGGAACAATTTCAAGCATAGGTATACTTATTGATTTTGCAATATCTGAAAGAAGCATACTGTTTGTTTCAAGATAAGCTTTTGAAAAGTCACCAGCTTTTATGATGTTAATCATTCCATCATATCTTGAAAAAGAACCATCTTTTAAAATATTTTTAATAGTGGTGTTTGAAATTGTTTCTTTAAAGATGTGATTGTTGACAATGTTAATAAAAGCTTTTTGAGATTGATTAAGAAGTAAAAGATCATTTTGGTTAATTGTAGATTCTTTTTTTAAAAAAAGTTCTTGATTGTATTTTAAATCACTTAAATCAAAAAAAAGATTTGATAGATTAAGCAAAGATTTTTCTAGAAAGAAAATATTGTTATAAGAAAACTTAGAAACTTTAAAATCTCTTACAAAATTTAGAGAAGATACATTCTTAAAATAAAAAATTATTTTTTTATTTTTAAGTTTTGAAAAATCTGAAAACTCAAATAAAGTTTTTTTTGAAATATTGTTAAAAACTATAACTGAATTATTTTTAAGTTTTGAAAAATCTAATACAGAAAAATCAGGTATAGTTTTATCTATAAGATAAAAGGAACTGTTGTTTAAAGAAAAGTTATTTTTTTGTAAACTTAAGAGTACACTTTTAAAAATCTCTTTTACTTTATAGTTATTTAAATTTATTTTTAAAAACATAATTGATCTAACCTACAGAATTTTCAAACTCCATCTCAATAAGCCTATTTAGCTCAACTGCAAACTCTAAAGGTATCTGTTTTGAAAACTCACTAATAAATCCTAAAATAATTAAAGTGACTGCTTTTGATTCTTCAATACCTCTTGACATCAAATAAAATAATTGTTCTTCACCAATCCTTCCAACTGTTGCTTCATGAGAAACTTCTGCTGTTGGTTCGTCTACAATTATTACTGGGTAGGTATCAGTCTTACTTTTAGAGTCCATCAATATAGCATCACATTTAACATTTGATTTTGTGTTTTTAAGCCCAGCACCAATTTTTACAAGACCTCTGTAAGCAGAAACACCTCCATCTTTAGAAATGGATTTAGAAACTATTGTTCCTGTGGTGTTGTTTGCCTCATGTATGATCTTTGCTCCAGCATCTTGCATTTGGTTTTTTGAAGCAATAGCAATTGACAACACTTCTCCTCTAGAACCTTCCCCTTTTAGATAGATTGCAGGGTATTTCATTGTTAACTTTGAACCTAGGTTACCATCCACCCATTCAATAGTTGCATTTTTATAAGCAAAAGCTCTTTTTGTTACAAGATTGTAAATATTGTTTGCCCAATTTTGAATTGTTGAATATCTAATGGTTGCACCTTCTAAGGCTATAACCTCAACAACAGCAGCATGAAGGGATTGGGAGGAATATTTAGGGGCAGTGCAGCCTTCAATATAATGAATTTTACTATTCTTATCTGCAATTATTAGAGTTCTTTCAAACTGTCCCATATTTGCTGAATTGATTCTAAAGTATGCTTGGAGAGGAGTGTCAACTTTTACATTTTTAGGAACATATACAAATGAACCTCCTGACCAAACTGCTGAATTTAGACTTGCAAACTTGTTATCATCTAAAGGAACAACAGAACCAAAATATTTTTTTACAAGCTTAGGATATTTCTTAAGACCTTCGTCCATGGATAGAAAGACAACTCCTTTTTTTTCAAATTCTTCTTTAATTCTGTGATAAACAACTTCTGAATCATATTGAGCACCCACTCCTGCAAGAAAGGCTTGTTCAGCTTTAGGAACCCCAATTCTATCAAATGTTTTTTTTACAGAACTAGGAACATCCTTCCAGCTTTTATTTTCTTTAGAGTCAATGGATGCAAAGTAAGTTATGTTATTGTAATCGATCTCTTTTAGATTACCAACTCCCCAGGTAGGTGTTTTCTTTTTTAAAAACTTCTTATAGCTTTTTAGTCTAAAGTCAAGCATCCATTTTGGTTCATTTTTATGTTTTGAAATTCTTTTAATAACATCTTCTGACAATCCCTTATCAAACTTAACTTTATAATTGTTTGTAGAATAGAGGAAATTATATTTTTCAATCTTAGTTGCTTTTTTTATAGTTTTTAAAGAACTTTTAGTTGAAGTCTTTTGTATTTTATTTCTGTTCATATTAATTTATAGTTTTTAATTTATAATTTGAAATTTTTTTTGTTCTTATTTTTATTATAGTTCTAATTTTAATTTTAGTTTTAATTTTATTTTGGTTTTAATTTCTTATACTCATCAATTATTTTAGTAAAGCCATTCTTCTCAATATTGTTTGCAAAAGATTTATCTCCACTTTTAATAATCTCACCCTCATTCATCACATGCACAAAATCAGGTTTTAAAAAATCAAGAATCTTTTTATGATGGGTTATTACTATTACTGAAAAGTTAGGGTTTTCTTTTTTTAAATTATTAATTGATTTACACACAAGCTTTAAAGAGTCAACATCAAGTCCAGAATCAGTTTCATCTAAAATTGCCAAAGATGGGTTTAATAAATTAAGTTGTAAGATTTCTGCTCTCTTTTTCTCTCCACCAGAAAAACCAACATTTAAAGCTCTTGATAAAAAGGAGTCATCGATATGTAATAATTTTGTTTGTTTTTTAACTAAGAGATTAAACTCTAATACTGAGATTTTCTTATTATAAGTGCTTATATAACTATTTCTTAAAAAAGAAAAATAATTTAGCCCAGGTATCTCTAAAGGTGTTTGAAATGATAAAAAAAGTCCTAGCTTTGCTCTTTTGTCTGCACTTAAATTTAGAATGTTTTTATTTTTAAAAATTATCTTCCCACTAGTAACTTGATACTTTGGATGCCCCATAATAGTGTACGCTAAAGTTGATTTTCCAGAGCCGTTTGGACCCATGATTGCATGAACCTCTTGTTCTTTAATGTCTAATTTAAATTTAGATAATATCTTTTTATGCTCAACATTTACTGATAAATTGTTTATGCTTAATAATAGCTTTTTCATGTTATTCCTCAAATGACTCTCTGTTCATATATATAACTCATGAAAGAATTTAAAAAGATAACTAATAACCTTAAAAAAAGGTTATTTTCTTTTTTATAAACTCTAAATTTTAAATAGTTTTACCAAAAATCAAGCATATCTTGTTTTAGAGAAGAAAAATTAAAATTGAAATTAGAATTAGAATTGAAAATAAAAAATAAAATTAGAAATAAAAATTAATTTTAAAAAAAGATCATTTAAGTCTAGGCTTAATTAGTTCGCAAATGTTAGAAGTAATTTCTTTAATACTATTTTTTTCAACATTAATAATATAGTCAAACACATCTAAATCCTTACCCAACACAAAGCCATAGAGTTTCTTAAAATGCCTTTTATTAAACCCATCTTTTTTTCGTATAATTTTTCTTGCGTCTTCCAAATTTACTTTATCTCTTTTCATTAACCTTAAAGTTCTAACCTTAAAAGAAGCATGCAACCAAATCTTAATAATCTTCTTTTTATTGTTTGAAAGGTAAGGAAGTGTCCAAGAATCCAAAACTAAATTATCTTTTTCTTTTAGTAACTTCTTTAAATAATTATCAAGCCTATAATCTAAATTTAGATCCTTATGTCTAACAGAATCTAAGTTTGAAAATTCATACCAACCTTTGTTCATTTTAGTTTTGTTTGGATCAATATCTCTGTTAGTATGGATTAGTTTAAGAATATGAGATGTGTGCACAAATTTATAATTAAGTTTCTTTGCAAGACTTTCAGATAAGTAACTCTTTCCTGAGGCTGTAAACCCACAAATTAAAATAATCATAAACTAATTACACACTCTAAATTGTATTTTTTATTTAATCTGATTAAATTAAATTTTTACTCTATTTCATTTTGGAGAAAAAAGAAATTGCAACTTCTAATTCTCTATGAGTCTTTGCATACTCTTGAATGGTTATGCCTTTTTGATAAGCCTCACAAGCCTGAACTAAAGCAATTGCACCTTCTCTTGTCCCATTTGGGTGTGCATGAGCACCGGCCCCCATAGTTGTTATAAAGTCAACATTTCCCATAACATCAATGAACGGTTTTAATAAAGTTGGATTTAGACCACCAGAAATTATTGGAACAGTCTTTTTCATACCTCTCCAAGAATCATCCTCTAAGATTATGTGTTTTGCTAAATCTAATTTTGCTAACTTAATGGAATCTACATCATCTTCAGGAATTCTACCCCAATTTTGATTAAAGAAGTGTCCTTTATCTTTAAATAATTGAATGTTATGTGCAGCAACAACGTCCTTGCTAGTAGACCCACTCATCTTTCCTACCCCAGCAGTTCCTGTATGCATTCCTGATGCTCCAGCAAGTCTTGCAAATTTAGAAAGAACTAATACTGAAAAGCCAAAAGGGTTTTCTTCTCTTGTAAAGGCTCCATGTGCAGCTCTATGGAAATGTAAAAAAACATTTGGGTATTTTCTTCTAAGTGTTTGAACAGCCATCCACCCAGCAGTAATCCCATCAATTAAAAATGCATAACTTCCTGGTTCAAAACCAGCATTAACAATCATCTCACATCTTTCAATCATAGTATCATAATCAGCAGCAGAAACATTAAATGAATGAACTTTTTTCTTTCCTGTTTCTTTTACAGCTTTATCCATTGCCTGCTTTACATACTTCACCATCTTGTCATATGGACAAAAATCTTGGTTAGCCTGAGGTTCATCATTTTTAACAAAGTCTCCTCCACCAACCCAAAAGTCATAACAGACTTCTGCATACTCTGAAGCAATAAGCCCCATCTTTGGCTTAATTATTGTGCCTAAAATTGGTCTATCATAAACATCTAAATATTTTCTCATATCATCAATAGTGTAACTTGGACCATCATACTGTTCTAAAAAACTTGGAGAAAACCAAACATCTAAAAGTTTTAAAGCACTTACTTTTTTCATACCCAAGACATTTCCAACAATATAAGTTAAAATGTTTTGAATATTTCCACCTCTGTCAAACAGCCTCCAAGGATAAGCAATCCATACTAAATTTTTACTTAAGTCAACTTCATAAACCAAAGCATTCATTTCTCTTGAAAAAGAAGTTGCAGTCTTTACAGGAAAGTTAGTTCCTGTGGAAGATTCTGAAGCAACCTCACAAGCTGCCTGTAGAATATTTAAATCTCCACCTGGTAACAGATGGAAAACTCCTAACAGGTATTCTCCATTTTTGGGATTTTCTAAATTTAAATTTAAGTAAGTTAATTGTTTTTCATTAAGTGTTTTTACAAGTTCTTTAAAATCCATAAATATTCCTCCAAATGTTATTCAAATAATAGTAACACAAAACAATTATAAAGTAATAGTATGCTTTTTTTAAAAAATCAAATTAAAAAAATTAAATTATTTAAGATCTCTTTTCAAATAATCTATATATGGAGATTTATAAGAAGAAAGATTATCAGAGCCTTTAGAAATTAAAACATTAATCTTCTCTAATAAAAAATTAGATTCTAGAACCTTTGGCAAAATCACTAGATCTGCACCATGCTCATACAATTTTAAAACCTGATCTTTATTTTCTGCTCTACAATAAACTATTAACTTTGGATTAATTGTTTTTCCTGTTTTTAAAAACCTAATAATTGTATCAAATCTAGGTAATGTTAAAATTACTGCTTTTGCATTTAATAGCCTTAGAGAGTTTATGACCTCTTCATTATTGATGTCTCCACAAACACAATTTACTTTCTTTTTAATTAATGGGATTATTTTATCAGGATTTTGATCAACAACAACATACGGGATATTTATGTCTCTACCCATAACAGTTCTAATAGCCTCACCAACATCATCAGACCCAACAATAACAATATGGTTTTCTAACTTCTTTGGAATGTTTTTTAAATAATTTACTTTCCTATTAACATACCTTGATTTGAATTTAGAAAAGAATGGTTTTAAGTAATTGAAAATATTATCACTGTAATTGTATAGATAAGGGGTAAGTAACATTGATAGAGAAGTAATAATAATTATTACAGAATATTGAGATTGTGTTAACTGCCCTAAAATCCACCCCTGCATAGCTAAGATCAAAGAAAATTCAAAGACCTGTGTTAAAATTATTGTTGACTTGGTTGATATTCTTGAACCATACCCTGAAAGTAGCAAGGTAAAGAAATGAATGAGAGGTTTAACTAAAAAGACAAAAAGAAATAAACCCAAAAACAAAATAAAAACCCCACCTTTGAAATTAAAGGAAAGCTGCATACCTAAAGACACAAAAAAGATCATAGATAAAAGATTTCTAAGACCTGAAACCTTATTTGAAATTTCTAGATTGTATGGGAATATGGAGATTGCTAAACCTCCAATAAACGCACCAACAGCAATATCAAAATTTAAAAATAAAGAAACTAAAATAAATAAAAAACAACTACCAATTGAGAGTAGGAAAAAAACCAGGACCTGACTTAAAGGTTTGTTTAATAATTACAGGGTAAACAAACTTATTTAGTAAGAACGCAAGAACAATTAGAATAATTGTTTTTCCTATAACTGTAAAGATTAAAACACTTGAAAAATTTAGAACGTCTTTTAAGATTGGAATTGCCAAAATTGCAATAAAGTCTTCAACTAATAAAATACCAATGCTTATCTTTCCTTGTAAAGAACTAATCTCAAAATTGTCTAATAAGATTTTTGCAACTAACATTGTGGAGCTAAAAGACAAAATAAAACTTAAATATAAAGCTTGAACAAAATCAATTACAAATAGATTTTTTAAAAGCATTAATAATAAAAAAGTTAAAATTATGTTAATTACAGGCAACACAAACACAGAAACATTTATTTTCTTTAATTGCTTTAGATCTGTGCTTATCCCAACACTGAACAATAAAAAGGCAATTCCAATTTTTGAAAGTAAGATTATCTCTTCTGTATTTGAAACCCAACCAAAGACCAAAGGCCCAATCAAGATACCAGTAACTATGTATGCTAAAATTGAAGGTTGTTTAAATCTATTAAAAATGTACATAATAATTGTTGCTGCAATTACAAGAATACTAAATGTTATTATAAAATCTATATTAAAATTTCCTTTAATAAAAAGCTTAAGTTAATAGTAATTATAAAAAGAATGTTTTAAAAATATATTGTATATACTATTTATATTAAAAGAAATTTACAAAGTATATTGGACAAGAAATAAGATTTGATATGGCAGAATATTTGGTTAAAGATTCCTTAAATGATTTTAAAAACATCAATAAGATTTATACAGATTGTCAAGACCTACATATAACTAAGGCTTTTTCTGAAAAGACTTTTTTAAGAATCTATAAAAAATGTACTAAATTAAAACTTATAACTGTCTCTAAATCTACAAAAGAAAGATTAAGTAATGACACTAAAAAATTAATTTTAAAAAAAAGAATTAAATTGTATGTTAAAAATGAACAAGGCAGACCAATAAACATCTCTTTATCTAAACTAAATAAGATTTTGGAAATGTACAAAGACTATTCTTACAGGGACTTAGAGGAAAAGCTAAAGATTCCAAAATCAACCATACATTATCTGATTAAGAAATCAAAAAAGAAAAAGCTAAAAGATGGGGATAAAATTATTTACTTAAAATGACCTTTTTATTTTTGTAGTTTTAGAATTTGCAATTTTTTTAGTGTCAAATTTTTTTTAATTTATAATTTTCTTTAGTATCAATTTATTTTAATTTATAATTTTCTTTAGTATCAATTTATTTTAATTTTAAATTTATAATCTATAATTATATTTAATATCAATTTATTTTAAGATAGAAAAGACAAGTGTTTTAAAAAAAGAAAATAATTTCTAAATAATGTTTGCATCTTTGTTAACACATCTGTAATTTACACAATCTAATTGAGGGTTTTTATTTTCATCACATCTTTTTACTGGAAAATCATCAATTACAAGCACATGTGGTTTCTTGAAAGGACGTGTGATAATGTGTGTTACTTTTGAAACAAAATATCTCCTTTTACTATAGTCATGTGAAATCATATAAAAGTTATTTAGATTATACACCTTATTTTTATAAATATTAAAATTACAAGAATTATAGTCTGAAAGATTATCATAGTTTTTAAACAGACTAGGATTGTCTGTGTTTAGCAGATGTATGTTGGTGTTTATTGTCTCACATTCGTTAACAGTCAGGCAATAACTTAAATTATATAACTCAGTGTTTAATTTTTTTTCAAAATAAGATTGGTAACTTAATTTCATAACAAAGAAAATAATAAGTGCAACAATTAAAATTAAGAAAGGAATTAATATAAAAAAATAAATTTTCTTCATAAACTTTTCCTTTCAACTTTTTAATTTAAAATTGTTTTTTAAGAATTGTTTTTTAAAATTAATGCCCTTTTATAATAATTTTAAATATTAAACTTCAAATCTTAAAAATTTAATCTTATGCAATTCCTTCTGAGCTATTTGTTGGCACCTTTTCTTCAGAATCAACAGTTTTTTTAGAAACTTTACTTAACTCATTAAGCTTTGTGATAATGTCTGTTTCTTGTTTTTCAACAGTTTTAAGTTTTAGGTTTACTGTCTCTAGATTGTTTTTTGTGCTTTTAATAACTCCCTCTTTGTCAGTCATAATAAGTACATTTCCTACACCCTTATAAACTTTTTTCTCTTTTGTAGCTTCTAGTTCTTTTATGGTTGATTCAAAGATGTTTTTTTGAAGTTGTAATTGTTGTTTCTGTTGAGAAACATACATTAGTTGTTGTCTATAATTATTCATCATATTTGTATTTTTATTTTCGCTCATAATTCCACCTCATAAATTTTGAAAATTAATTCAAGTATACTAATTATCATGTTATTCGTTGCCTTTAAAGCAATTATGTCTTTTGCATAGATTTTAATAACAATTAAATTGTTTTCAATAATTACTTCTGCTTTTGATCTCTTATATTCCTTTCTTTTCAATTCCAAGTCAAGTAATTTTTTTAGTTGTTCACAATTTTTTGACTTTATTACAATTTCAGAAGAGATTACAGCATCAATCACTTTTTGTCACAATTTAATAGTTCTAACTTAAAGCCTAAATAATTACCATCTAATCTAAATTCAAAAATGTTTTCTAGATCTTCTTGCTCAAGTTTATTTTTGCAAAAAAATAAACCATAATGTTTATCTTTGGATTTATATTTATCTTCTAGAAAATAAAAAATCTTTGTTTGATCAAAAAAAGAAAACTTATTTTCTTCAATTTTTTTAAAAGGTATAAGATGTCTTAGGTCAATAACTTTAAAAATATATTCCTTGTCTACCAAATATCCATCTTTTGTAAACTTATAAATTCTTAATAGAAAATCTAAGTTTTTAGTAAAGCAGACAATAAAGTAAGTAACTCCAAAATATTCTAGCTTTTTAAAGATATTATTAAGATTTGTGTTTCCTCTAGGAATATATTTTAAATCAGGTAAAAACTTTATTAAATATTTTACAAACCTTTTACTAATTATTGTTGATTTTCTTGAGCAAGTAATATACACACTCATAATCTATATTGCCTTAACTTTCTTTAAAACCGGCTCTCTTTTTTTATAGAATATTCTAGATCCGCACTCCCTACATTTATCATTTTCAGGAATCTGATCATAAAGGATTTTACATCTTGAACAAACATACATATTTATCACATTCATTTTTTAATTTTTTTGAAAATTTCTTTTTTAAATTTAAATAAATTTGTTTAAAAAAAACAAATCTATTTTTGATCTAACTTATATGCAGCACCTGAAATTGAAGTCTCACATTTACTGCATTTAAAGATACCTTTTGCCTGTCTTTTAATTGTTCCTTTATAACCACAATTTGGACAAACATAACTTTTTTTATCAGTCTTTACAGCAAGAAGAAATTTTTGTCTAATTCCTCTTCCCCCTCTAACACCGTGTTTTCCAGTTACTTTAACTTTCTTAGTTGTCATTTTAAATCACATTTTTTATTTTCTTGAGTCTAAAATTATTTTAGAAAATTCTGCATATTTACCAACAGCAGTGTCTATCATAAAATTAATTTCTTCTTCACTAAATACTCCACCTTTAGTTTTATGACAAGAGGTTACAGTATCTCCAACAATTCCTAAACTAAATCTTGCTGAAGAAGCTAATTCCTCAACCTGATTTGAATCAAGAATTATCTTGTCTGCAACTTTATCAAAAGTAATTGATACTGGTATGTTTTTTAAATTCATACTAATATCTTTATCTGTGTATTCCTTTAAGATAATATTATAATTCTCATCTAACTTTGGAATTTTTGCATTCATCAAGGCAGTAATTGCTGCAAGTTGTGTAGCGTCTATCAAGTTACCATCAGCATTAACTGCAATACAATCAATAAAAGCTATAAAGACTTTTTCACCAGGAACAATTGCAAGATCCTCAAAATTGATAATGTTTGCATGTCTAATTGCTCTGTCAGCCACTCTTCCAAACTCCACAGCATCAATTTGTGGTGGTCCTGTGATAAAATTTGGAGAGGACAGTCCTGAAAGTTCTAGATTTAAAGACATACTTCCTTTGTCAGGGGAGTCAGGATAAGGAGTTCCAACTACAAACTTTATTCCTGCAATTATCTCTGTATTTCCTAACTTTACCCAGGAAGAACCATCTGCTGATGGTAAAAAACCTGTCTTTATTTCTAAGTTTCTATATTCTAAAAGATCTCTTCCATCTTTTCTTTTTCCTAATTTTATTGATTCTAAAATTTCTTTAGAATTTACTAAATCCACTGAATTTATACTACTCATTAATATCACCATCTACAGGGTATTTTTTTAAAAGTGCATTTTTTTGAAAATCATAAACTTTTTCTGCACCTTTCAACCCAATTGAAATCATTTTTTTCCAATCTTCTTTTTTAACAAAACCATCCATCTGCAAAAGCACAATTTCCTTTTGAGGCATCAAAACCCCAATTGCTGTGTCAACTGCATCTTCTGCATCTTCTTCCTCTTTTGTTAAGTCTAAGATAAATTCTCCATTTGCTCTTCCTGAAGCAACAGCACTTACAATTCCGTTCATTGGAAGACCTGCATCAGCACAAGCAAGAGATGCAGCTGTTATTGCTGCTGCTCTAGTTCCTGCATTTGAGGAAAGAATAACTGTGTCAATATCAATTACTGTGTTTGGAAATTTTTCAACCTGAATTGCAGATTCTAAAGAAAATCCAGAAACTAAAGAAATTTCTTTATCTCTTTTTGCAGGGACAGGAGATTTTCTTTCTCCAACTGAAAAGGGAGCCATTCTATATCTATAGTCAACAACTGCTTTTTCAGAGTTTGCTAAGTGCTTTGGAAAAATTGGTCTTGGACCATGAACAGTTGCAATAACTGTGTTATTTCCCCATTCTAAATAACAAGAACCATCTGCACTTTTAACTACACCTAACTCTACTTTCATAGGTCTAAGTTCATCATTTTTTCTACCATCTAATCTTTTTGTCATAATTTATCACTTTGTTTTATTTTTTTCTAAGAATTCTTTTACACTATTTGTTAAATTTGATTTTTGTGAGTTTTTAACAACTAAATCTAAAGCTCTAACTAATAGTTTTGGGTTTTTTGAAGAAAACCAAATCCATCCATTTTTACCAACCACAATATTTGATTGTGTGTTTTCTTTTAGAATATTTAACATAGATTCATTTTTACCAATAATTCTTGGAACCTTTACACAGGATGTGCTGTAGATTGTCCCAACAGGCAAAATATTTATGTTATCTAACTCTATAGAATCATTGTCAGAAATGTTTGCAATTCTTGCAAAAATTACTGTTCCAACATCTAACTTTCTTCTAAGTGTTGATTTTGGTAAGTAAGTGTCTGTTGGAGAATTAAATTCTAGAACATAACCAGTTGCAGCTTCTTGTTTAACAACACAGATTAAGCCATCTCCTGCACTTGGTGTATAAGCACCATTTAGAGCAATAACAGAAATATATTCTGGACTTTCTGAAAGAATTCCAATTACAGAGCTATATATTTTGTTATTGTTAATGTACACATTTGAGCCTAGTTTTTTAATTTCAGAAGTTAAAAAATCTCCTGGCACAACTATTTTTTTTTCATTCATATTTTATCACTTTTTTAATTTAAATTATTCTTCAGTTTTAATGACAACATTGCCATGAGTAACGTTATTAATCTCAGAAACCAATTGATTTTTCATTCCTGAAGGAATCTTTATCTTTGCAACAAGTCCTCCTGAAGCTAACCATTTTTGATCAACAATCTCATATTTATAGATTACTGATGAAGCTTTTCCTGCATATGTACCAGGAATCTCAATAGCCACAACAATTTTATCTAAAGAGATTGGCATGATTTTTGTTAAAGCTTTTAAGATTTCTGCAATTTCTCTGTCTCTTGGAACATTTAAATTTATTTTTATCTTTAATTCTTCAAAGGCATTAATAAATCTTTGTTCAGGAATTGGTGTTTTGTTTTTTGGATCATGTGCATTTTTTGTAAAAAAAGAAATTATATCATTTCTTCTTTTCTCAACCATCTCTTGTCTTTGAGCAGTTGTTAATTGCACATCTCCTGACAAAATTATTTCTTTTGCAATTGTTGTAAAGTCTTCTGTTTCAAAGACAGTTTTTAGAACTTCTTTTGAAGCCTCATCTCCTTTCTTTGCATCAGAGTAGATTGCTTCATAAGCTATAATATCATCAAAATTAACTTCCTTTCCGTGTTTAAAGTCCCAGGCTAGGTAAGGTTCAACGTATATTTCAAAATTATGATCATCTCTTCTTAATTTAGCAAGAACTGCATCTTCTAATTTCACCATATAATTCTCCCCTTTTCTTTTTTGTTTATTTTTTTCTTTCTATTTTTTAATTTCTTATTTACTTTATAAATATTTATTATATTTTTCAATAGGCACAGATATATTATTTTCTGAATCTGTGACATTAATTACTTCTAAGTTTTTTGAATTTAGTTTTTGTTTAGGTTCTAGGTTTAAAGATATTGTTTTAATTGCTAACCTTAAAGCATCATCAAAGGACATGTTTTCTTTGTAATTTTTTTCTAAATGAGTTAGTAGTTTTTGTCTATTTTGTCCAATTGCAACTGCTTTATATTCTGTTGTAGCTCCACTTGGTTCAATTTCAAAGATATGTTTTCCTAAAGAATCTATACCTACTGTTATTAAGGAAACTCCAAATGGTCTAGCTCCACCATATTGTGTATAGTATTGTACAATGTTTGCTACTTTTTTTACTAAGGTTTCAATTTCTATTGGGTCATCATAGTAGGTTTTATTCTCTTGCGCAATTTGTCTTGCAAAGTCAACAAGTCTTCTACCATCTCCAATCAATCCAGAGCAAGCAACCCAGGCATGTTTATCAATTTTAAATATTTTTTCTACAGATTCAGGTAGTATTAGTGGAGAAAATATTTTTTTATCAGCAATAAGTACAATTCCTTCTTTATAGGTAATTGCTACTGCTGGGCTTCCCTTTTCTATAATTTTGGAAGCATAATCCACTTGGTAAAGATGTCCTTCTGGACTAAAAACTGTTATTGACCTATCATAGGCTTGTGCCATGTTACTATTTGAAGCTGTAAACAAGAATATTCACCTTTTTATTTTTTATAAA
>Ga0172382_10009038_pt1 | contig 13701 bp, 11 predicted proteins | sample Leawel138RmetaG_FD_122245 | JGI IMG/M metagenome (GOLD analysis project Ga0172382, IMG submission 122245) | Leachate microbial communities from a municipal landfill in Southern Ontario, Canada - Leachate well 138R metaG | ecosystem: Engineered > Solid waste > Landfill > Unclassified | place...
TACGAGCTCTCTAAGGACGAACTGTACCGCTGGGCAGACGAGGTGCTGGGGCCTACCGCTGACCTCGCTTTCGCCGGTGACGGCAATTTCCTCTGCGGCGAGTGGTGCTGCTTCTGCAAAGCGAAGCACGACTGTCGCGCCAGAGCCGATGCCAACATGGAGCTTGACACTCATCGTATCAATATTAGCGTTCTTATATGGTGCATCGTGCAGGAGCCGAAGTACAAGAACGCGCGTGAGATCGTCCACCAGCTGTGCGATGTCGTCGCCAAGAACGGCAACCTGCTGCTCAATGTCGGGCCGGACACCGACGGGAGCTTCCATCCGGACGCGCAACGGCAGCTGTTTGCCGTCGGCGACTGGCTGGCGGTCTGCGGCGAGGCCATCTACACCTCCCGTCCCTGGAAAAAAGCCGGCGAGGGCCCCACGGGCGCCAAGACCGGCGGGTATGACGTCAAGAAAATCGCCCGGCAGCTCGAAGAAGGCCTGGCCAGCGACAACCGCAACGGCCGCTATACCAGCCGGGATTTCCGTTTCACGACCCGCGGCGGCGCTTATTACGCCATCGCCCTGGGCTGGCCGGAAGACGGCAGCTGGACGATCCGCTCCTGGGGCAGCAACGACATGCCAGGCGTGCGTATCGTCACCCTGGTCGGCGGCGGTGAACTGGCCTTCAGCCAGGGTCCGGAAGGCTTGACCATAAAGGCTCCGGAACAAATGCCCTATGCGTACGCCTGGCCGCTCAAAGTGGTCTGCGGGTAACGGCGATGAGGTCGACCCGAGCGCGTGAAAACGCCACCCTGTCTTTCGGAAAGCCAGCCAGCCGCGGATCAGTCGAGGAGACCTTCTACCCCTGGACCCTGACCGTGGACCGGTTCACCGCCCAGGGCCTGATGCCGGTCTATGGCCAGGCCACATCGCCTGACCCGGAAACAGAGCGTTTCTTCCCGACTGCCTTCGGCGATGACACGCTGCGCTACGAAGCTCTGTTTGGTTTCGACCCAGTCCGGCGGATCAGCTTCGCCTTGCCATTCCGTCGCCTGGACGATGTGCTGCTGGCCGAAGATGCCAGCAGCGTCACCCGGCAAAACAGCCACGGGCAAGTCGTCAAGATCGACAAGGCCACCGGCAGAACCCGCAAGCTGCTCGAAGCCGTGCGGGATCGGGCGGACTGGCAGCGGATCAAGGCTGCGGGGGAAGCCCTGGCCGAGCGCTATTACACGAAAGCGCGCATCGCCCGGGCCTACGGTCATTTGAGAGACGCCCACCAGCGCGGCGATTTCCCCATCCGGCTCAATCTGGAAGGCTTTTTCTGGACGCCCCGCGAGTTGATGGGCATCGAACCGCACCTGTTCGCGTTTTACGACCAGCCCGACCTGCTGCACGCGATCAACGAGACCATCCTCGATGTCTATACGCAAAAGCTGCCGCTCCTGCTCGAACTCATTCCGGCGGATGTCGTCTACATCATGGAGGATCTGAGCGGCAAGAACGGCCCCATGCTGTCACCGCAGTTGTTTGACGCGTTTGTCGGGTCGTACTACGCACGCCTGGTGCCCGTCTTGAAGGCAAACGGGGTCAGGCATGTCTTTGTCGATACCGACGGTGACTTCATGCGCCTGATCCCCCATTTCATCAAGGCCGGGATCGAAGGGTTCCTGCCGCTCGACGTCAACGCAGGCATGGACATCACGGCCGTCCGCCGGCTGTATCCTGAACTGAAGCTGATCGGCGGCTACAACAAGCTGCGGATCGCCGAGGGCCAGGACGCGATCGAACGGGAATTCGAGCGCATCCTGCCAGTCATCCGTCAGGGCGGCTATATCCCCGGAGCGGACCACCAGGTCCCGCCGTCGGCCTCGCTCGAAGACTACCGCTTCTACATCCGCCTGCTCAAGGCCGCGATGACGCAATCCGGCCTTGACACCTGATGCAGGGGACGGATCGCATGAACAACCGTGAACGCATCCTGACGCTGCTTAGCGGGCAGCAGCCGGACCGGGTGCCCTGGTTCGGCGATCTGGATTACTGGATCAGCAGCCAGACGAGCCGCAAGACCTTGCCGGAACGCTACGCCGGCGAAGGCTATTTCCAGCTGAACCGGGACTTAGACGTCGGCTTTTATCTGCAGGGATTCTGTCCTTTCAAAACCACCTGGGGCGATGTCAATCTTGCTGTCGAACGCCGGGGCGACCGCCAGATCAAAACGATCCGTACGCCCAAAGGCGACCTGACCGAAATCCAGCAATACCTGCCGGTATCTTGCTCCTGGGGGATTGTCAAGCATGCTGTTGACGCCGCCGATGACCTGCCGGTGTTCAGGCATTACATCCGCCAGCAGGCCTACGAACCGGCCTACGATGAAATCGCCCGGCGCCAAACGCTTGCGGGCGACAACGGCGTCGTGCTTTGCTACACGCCGCGCAGTCCCTTCATGCAGCTGCTTACGACCTATGCCGGCGTGGAAAACCTGGTCTATCTGCTGGCGGACGCGCCGGACGAGATGGCCGAACTGCTCGACCTGATGGAAACCCGCTACAACCAGGCGGCCGAGCTGACGGTCGCTTCACCGGCTGAGTGCGTCATGATCCCGGAAAACCTGTCTTCTGAGGTCGTCGGCCGCACGTATTACCAGGCGCACCTCAGGCCCTACGAAGCGCGCTGGGTCCGGCAGATCCGCCAGGCCGGCAAGTTTTCCTTCATCCACATGGACGGCACCCTCAGGGGCCTGGTCCAGGAGGTAGCCCGGACCGGCTTCGATGTGATCGAGGCCGTCACCCCGCTGCCCAGCGGCGATCTGGCCATGGCCGATCTCATCGCCCGGGTGCCCGGTCCCACGATCCTCTGGGGCGGCCTGCCTGGCGTCCTGTTCACGCCGGCGACCAGCGACGGTGATTTCCAGTCGCATGTCATCGCCATGCTCCGCCTGATGCGCCGGGAACCGCGCTTTGTGCTGGGCGTGGCCGACCAGGTACCGCCCGACGGCCTGATCGAACGGGTTCGGTCTGTAGCCGGCCTATGTGACCGGTACGGCCGTTACGAAACATAAATTTGAAGAGCCCGGAACCGGGCGGAGGAGAAATACAGTGAAACGGAAAAAATGGCCCTTCGTGCTCCTGATCGTCATCGTCGTCCTGGGAATCGCCGGGTATGCGGGCGTCAGGGCTTTCATCGGCAAAGCCGACGCCAACCTCAAGCGCCTGACCGAGGCCCAGATCGATGCGCTTGACCTGGCTGTTGTCGCGGACGGCACCTACACCGGCAGCTTCAAGGCCTTCCCGATCGAGGTGGAGGTGGAGGTCGAGGTCAAAGGCCACAAGATCCTCGCCGTCGAGCTCATCCGGCACAGCAACGGCAAGGGGCAGGCAGCCGAAGTGCTGCCCGACCAGGTTGTTGCGGCGCAAAGCCTGCAAATCGACACGATCGCCGGCGCCACTTACAGCAGCAAGGCCATCCTGCTGGCAATCCAGGACGCCTTGAACAATTGAAAATAAGTCTTTATTCCAGCAGCGGCAGGTTAAAATAAGCCTGGCTCCGGTTCCATTCTTCCTGGTAGCCATAGGTTCGGATATAACGGTCCCAGGGCAGGAAGTCGTCGTGACGGGCGACCAGCCGGCACAGATCCGCTTCCAGCGGGACGCGCAGGTCGTCGCGGCCGGCCAGGTTGTTTTGCTGCAGCGGATCCTGCTGGTTGTCAAACAGCCAGCAGACCGCGCCATCGGCGCTGCGGGCATAGGTATAGCGGCGGGTGCGCAGGCCGCGCCATTCCGTGCCGCCGCGCTGGTAGGCCTGGTGGCAGGGCACAGTGTCCAGGATATAGGCCTGGTCGAGACCCGGTGCCGACGGATCGAGGAAGAGGCGATGCAGGTCCTGGCCATCGACAGCGCCGTCAAACGAGAATCCGGCTAGCCCAAGCAGACTGACCGGCAAGTCAAGCAGCGAGATCTGACCGTCCTGAACACCGTTGAACGTGTGGTTGCCATAACGAACCAGCAGGGGGACGCGAATGGCCTCCTCGTAGGGCAGCTGCTTGTTTCTATAGCCCTGGCTGCCCAGCATGTCCCCGTGGTCAGAGGTGTAGACGACGATCGTCTCATCCAGCTGATCTGATTTTTCCAGAGCGTCAACAATCCGGTCGAACTGCTCGTCCAGCGCCGTGATCTGGGCGTGATAGCCACGGGCATGTTCCAGGAGAGAAGGGCGGTCGACCGTCTCCGGCACGTTGCCGCGCAAGGTCAGGTCCCGGTCACGGTACAGGTCGAGAAAGCGCCCGGGAACATCCTGGTACGGGTCATGCGGCGGGCCGAAGCTCAGCACGCAGCACCAGGGATTGGTCTGGTTGCGGCCGATAAAGTCGAGCAGCAGGTCGGTCTGGGCGGCCGGCTCATACCCCTTGATCGCGTGGCGCCGGTTCGCCTCATCGAAATAGAAGCCCTGGTGATAATGGTGGTGGCAGTTGGCCGCCTTCCATTCACGAAAGCCAAGCCGGCCGGCCGCTTCGATCGGCTTGTCGCGCGGTATGCCGCCCAGATGCCATTTGCCGATATAGCCGGTTTGGTAGCCCTGGCGCCCCAGCACCGTCGCGATGCTCGCACAGGTCGGATCGACCGGCAAGTCGTTGCTGATCGCCCGGTGCCGGTGCGGAACCAGGCCGGTCAGCAGCGATCCCCGGGCCGGAACACAAAGCGGCGCGTTGCTGACGCATTGCGTGCAGCGGACCGCCCTGCGGGCGAACGCGTCGAAATGCGGCGTCGACACTTCCGCGTTCCCGGCGCAGCCCAGGTCGCAGAAGCGATGCTGGTCCGAAAGGACGATCAGGAGATTGGGTTGTGCCATGGTTACCCCCCTATATCACAAAAGGTCTTCATGTTCATTATAGGTCAGCGGTCTGCCAAACGCCACGCAGCCGGTTGATTCCACCCTGGCGGCGCCGTATAGTGGTTGTGGAACACATCATCCCGGAGAAAAAAACGGAGGCGATCCCATGAAATGTCACGCGCAGCAATCTGACCCGACAGCGATCCCCAGACCTGAGCATCCACGGCCTCAGTTCGTCCGAACCGAGTGGTTTAATCTGAACGGAACCTGGGACTTTTGCATCGATTCCGGCCGCAGCGGCCGGGCCCGCGGCCTGGTGTCAGGCCAGCCCTTTTCTGATTCCATCCTGGTGCCCTTCTGCCCCGAAAGCGCCCTGTCCGGCATCGGCTGCCTCGATTTCATGCCAGCGGTCTGGTACCGGCGCGTGTTCAGCCTCCCGGAAGATTGGACAGGCGGCCGAATCCTGCTGCATTTCGGCGCGGTCGACTACGAGGCCGAAGTCTGGATCAACGGCCAGGCGGCCGGCAAGCACCAGGGCGGCTATACGCCGTTCACGCTGGACATTACAGAGCGGCTTCAGGCTGGTGCGAACACCGTGACGGTCTGCGCGGAGGACGACAACCGCTCCGGATTGCAGCCGCGCGGCAAGCAAAGCGCCCAGTACCATTCGCATGGCTGCGACTACACGCGTACAACCGGCATCTGGCAGACCGTCTGGCTGGAGCATGTACCCGACCGTTACATCGTGTCCCTCAAGCTGTTCCCGGACCTGGACGCCGGTTCGGTCCACCTTGAAGCCGTCTTCAACACCCATCTGGAAGGCGCCGAGCTGGCCGCCGAAGCCTCTTTTGCCGGCAGGCCGGTCGGTTCCGCCTCGGTTCAGGTCTGCGGCCGGCAAGCCCGCTTAACCGTTCGTCTGTCCGAAACACATCCCTGGCAGGTCGGGGACCCCGCGCTCTACGACCTGACCTGCAGCCTGGCCGGCGGATCTGCCCCCGACCGGCTGACAAGCTATTTCGGGCTGCGCTCTGTCTCCTGGGACGGCAAGGCCATGCTGCTGAATGGCAAACCGCTCTTCCAGCGCCTGATTCTCGACCAGGGCTTCTATCCGGACGGCATCTACACCGCACCATCGGACAACGAACTCAGGCGCGACATCGAGCGCTCCATGGCGCTCGGATTCAACGGGGCACGGTTGCACCAGAAAATCTTTGAGGAACGCTTCCTGTACTGGGCGGACCGGCTGGGCTACCTGGTCTGGGGCGAGCATGCCAGTTGGGGCTTGGATATCAGCAGTCCGGCGGGTCTGGAGCGCTTTTTGCCGGAATGGCTGGAAGCCCTTAACCGAGACGTCAGCCACCCAGCGATCGTCGGCTGGTGCCCGTTCAACGAAACCAACATCCGCCAGGACAGCCAGGTTCTCGCCACGGTCTACGCGGTCACGAAAGCCCTGGACCGCACGCGCCCGGTCATCGACACCAGCGGCTATGTCCATGTTGTAACGGATATCTACGACGTCCACAACTACGACCAGGATGTCGCCGCGTTCACCGCCCGCTTCACGCCATTGGCCGGGGGCGGTCCTGCCTGGGTCAACACGCCCGGCCACGAGCAGTACGGCGGCCAGCCGTATTTCGTCAGCGAGTTTGGCGGCATCTGGTGGAACCCCAGGCAAAAAGACGGCAAGGCCTGGGGTTACGGCAACCGCCCGGAAAGCGAAGCAGCGTTTCTGCGCCGTTTCCGCGGCCTGGTCGACGCCCTGCTCGACAACCCGGCCATCTGCGCCTTCTGCTACACCCAGCTGACCGATGTCGAGCAGGAAGTCAACGGGCTGTACACATACGACAGGCAGGCCAAGTTCCCGCCGGAGCAGATCCGCGCGATCGTCGCCCGAGAGGCGGCCATCGAGCGTCAGGACTAGCCAGGCTCAATGAGCCGCAGCAAAGTGAGGTGAAGGGGTCATGGGCACAACGCAGATTTTCCGCGTCAGCCAGGCCAGGGAGCTGATCGCCGCCGGATCGGTTGACGAGGTCCTGTCCGGGTTGCAGCCGGACGAATTCCTCTGGCTGCACACGGTCGAACCGACCGCCGATGACCTGGTTCCCCTGATCGGGCAGCTTGGGATCCATCCGCTTTCGATCGAAGATGCAGTCGATGAGAACTCGATCCCCAAGATCGATATCTACCCGGATTCGACGCTGGTTCTGATCAACGCGTTCACATACCGGGACCGGCAGCTGCATGTGCAGGAAATCGACCTGATCCTGGGCGAGCGGTTTCTGGTCAGCGTCGACCGGATCGGCCCGGACGGGAAACCGCTTCTTGAAGGCATCACCGCCGCCGCACTCGCGGCCCGTTCACACGAAGAAGTCGGGCCGGCCTATGTCATGCATGCGATCCTCGACACCGTGGTCGACCGCAAACTGCACTCGATCGAGACGATCGAGGAGGAATTGGCCCAGGCGGAGGAAACCTTGTTTGAGCATCCGTCCGATTTCAGCCCCCAGTCGATGCAGCACATCCGGCGGTCGCTGCTCCAGATGCGCAAGTCGCTCTACCACGAGCGCGAGGTGTTTTTGAAGATCAGCCGCCAGGACTGCCCGCTGATCCCCGAAAAGGCGATTTTCCATTACCGGGACATCTACGACCACATCACCCGTTATTTCGAACTGACCGAATCGCTGCGCGACATGGAAACCAGCCTGATGGAGATCGACTTGTCGCTGCGCAGCAACGAGATGGCCCGCGCGGCCAACCGCACCAACCGCTCGGTTGGCCGCCTGACCTTCATCTCGACCATTTTCCTGCCCCTGACGCTGCTGGCAAGCATCGGCGGCATGTCCGAATGGTCGATGATAACCGGGCCGGACAACTGGAGGGTCAGCTACCCCCTGTTTTTGCTGGCTATGGCCGCGATCGGGATCGCCAGCACTTACCTGCTGCGCTACCTGGCCCGCCGCGACGCAAACCGGGACGATCATGACGACCATGACTGAAAAAAATCGGGGCTTGCATTTACGAAAATGATGTGCTACGATGCAGAAAATCGAATAAGGCAAACTACTGACTGAGAAGAGTACATGTCACGGTTGTCTTCACAGAGAGTCGCAGAAGGTGGGATTGCGGCAGGTCGCCCGGCATGGAATGGACTCATAAAGGCGGGAGGAAAGGTCATCTGACCAAGTAATGCCCGACGGGAATTCCACCCGTTATCCTGGGAATTCGTATGATTGTACGAAAACGAGCGGGTGCATGTGCACCAATTTAGGTGGTACCGCAGAAGTATTCAAGCTTTTGTCCTATGAGTATGAGGACAAGAGCTTTTTTTATACCCGTTAACCGGCGTCAGCCACGCATAAGGCTGACAGGAAAGAGAGGTTGTGACGATGACAAACGGCAGATTCGGCGAATACGGCGGCCAGTACATTCCTGAAACCCTGATGCGGGCGGTGCAGGAACTGGCGGCAGCCTATGAACATTATCGCCAGGACAAGGAATTCCAACGCGAACTCGATCAGTTGTTGACCCGGTATGCCGGCCGGCCTTCCCTGCTGTATAAGGCTGAGAAAATGAGCCGGGATCTGGGCGGCGCCCAAATCTATCTGAAACGCGAGGACCTCAACCACACCGGTTCGCACAAGATCAACAACGTGCTGGGGCAGGTGCTCCTGGCAAAGAAGATGGGAAAAACGCGGGTTATCGCCGAGACCGGCGCCGGCCAGCATGGCGTCGCCACGGCGACCGCGGCGGCCCTGATGGGCCTTGAGTGCGACATTTACATGGGCAAGGAAGATACCGAACGCCAGGCGCTGAACGTGTTTCGCATGGAGCTGCTGGGCGCACGGGTGCACCCGGTGACGACCGGCACCATGACGCTCAAGGACGCGGTCAACGCGACGATGCGCGAGTGGACCAGCCGGGTCAAGGATACGCACTACGTATTGGGCTCCGTCATGGGGCCGCACCCGTTTCCCACCATCGTGCGCGATTTCCAAAAGGTCATCGGGCTGGAGATCCGCCAGCAGCTGCTCCAGGAGACAGGACGGCTTCCGGATGCTATTCTGGCCTGCGTCGGCGGTGGCAGCAACGCCATCGGATCCTTCTACGCCTTTCTCGACGACCCTGAGGTTCGCCTGATCGGGTGCGAGGCGGCCGGTCACGGCATCGAAACCGATCGGCACGCGGCCACCATCGCCAAGGGCCGTGTCGGGATCTTCCATGGTATGAAGTCTTACTTCTGTCAGGACGCGTATGGTCAGATCGCCCCAGTCTATTCCATATCCGCCGGGCTTGACTACCCCGGCATCGGGCCTGAGCACGCTTTCCTGCATGACGGCAAGCGGGCCGAATATGTGCCCGTCACCGATGACGAAGCCGTCGCGGCATTCGAATACCTTTCCCGGACCGAGGGTATTATCCCGGCGATCGAGAGCGCGCATGCCATCGCGCACGCCATGAAACTGGCGCCGCTCATGGCAGCGGACCAGATCCTGGTGATCACGTTATCCGGCCGCGGCGACAAAGATGTGGCGGCGATCGCCAGGTACAAGGGGGTTGGCCTTTATGAATGACATCCAGGCAGCGTTTCAAAAGCGGAAGGCGCTGATCGCCTTCATCACCGGCGGCGATCCGGATCTGCAAACAACCGCCCGGCTGATCGAGGTGATGGCGCAATCCGGCGCCGACTTGATCGAGATCGGCATCCCGTTTTCCGACCCGGTCGCGGAAGGGCCGGTGATCCAGGCGGCGGATACGCGCGCCCTGGCGGCCGGCTGCACGGTTGACAGCCTGTTCGACATGGTCAGCCAAATACGGGATCGCGTCCCGGTGCCGCTGCTCTTCATGACCTACATCAACCCGATTTTCGTCTACGGAAAGGAACGCTTCATGGCCCGCTGCGCCCAGTCGGGCATCGCTGGGATCATCGTGCCCGACCTCCCTTTCGAAGAAAAGGGCGAACTGGCCGATGCTTGCCAGGCTCATGGCGTAAGCTTGATTTCCATGATCGCCCCGACATCCGGTGATCGGATCGCAGCCATCGCAAGGAATGCGGAAGGCTTCGTCTATGGCGTGTCCTCGCTCGGTGTGACCGGGGTGCGCAGCGAAATCAAAACCGATATCCCCGCGATGCTGGCCAAAGTCCGCGCCGTCACATCGGTGCCATGCGCGGTCGGCTTTGGCGTTTCGACGCCGGAACAAGCCGAGACCATCGCACAGGTCGCAGACGGCGTCATTGTCGGCAGCGCCATCGTCAGGATCGTCGCCGAACATGGGCAAACATCCATAGAACCTGTCCAGAGCTTTATCCGCAGCTTACGCAAAGCCATCGACCGGACCGCCCCAGGCGCGTCCAACACATGAGGAGGATCTGACCTTGTACAAGAACATTCTGCAAAAAGCCACCACCCACCAGGAACTGACCGAGTCCGAAGTCTTTCAGCTGATCCAATCGATCAACCAGGAAGAGGTCAGCGACGTACAGATCGCCGCCTTTCAGGTCGCGCTCCTGATGAAGGGCGCGTCACTTAAGGAAATATCCTACATCGCCAGGGCCATGCGCGAAAACTGCATTCCGCTCAGGCCCAAAGTCAGCGAGGACCTGATGGACACCTGCGGCACCGGCGGCGGGCTGAGCACCTTCAACATCTCGACCGCCACGGCGATCGTCGCGGCCGCAGCCGGCATCCCGATCGCCAAGCACGGCAGCCGTTCGATTTCCAGCCTGTCCGGATCGGCGGATGTCCTGGAGACGCTGGGCGTGAACATCAACCTGACGCCGGCCCAGGTCGAACGGCTGATCGAGCAGATCGGGATTGCCTTCATCTATGCGCCGCTGTTCCATCCCGTCATGTGCAAGGTGCTCCCGGCCGAGGCTGAACTGGGCATCAAGACCATTTTCTACAGCATCATCGGGCCGCTGATCAATCCGGCATTCGCGCCCAGGCACCTTTTAGGCGTATACAAGCCCGAACTGCTCGACACCGTCACCTATGTCGCCCGCGAACTGGGTTACACCGACGCCATGTTCGTCCACGGCCTGGACGGGTTGGACGAGATTTCGCTGCTGGGCAAAACCCGGATCAACCGGCTGCATGACAGTGCGATCAGCACGTTCGAAATCGAGCCGGAAGATTTCGGTTTCAAGCGTTGCAGCCTGGATGAGATCAAGACCGGCACGCCGCAGGAGAACGCGGTCACGATTCGCGGTGTCTTCTCGGGAGAGATCGACGGCCCCAGGCGTGACTCGATCGTGCTCAATTCCGCCGGCGCCCTGATCGTCGGCGGCAAAGCCGGCGACTTCCCCGAGGGCATCCAGCGGGCAGACCAGCTGATCCGCAGCGGCGCGGCGATGGAAAAGCTGGAGCAGCTGTGCCGGCTGTCACACGCCATGTAACAGGGGTAAGACGATGCAGCGCTTTTCAAACAAATTAAAGCGTCATCAGGCCGCCGGTCTGGTTCCGGTCATTTTGGACATCAAGTGCCGCTCGCCCAAGGAGGGCGACCTGCTGCGCGGACGCGACCCGGTTCAGGTCGCCCGGTCGCTGGCCGCGGCCGGCGCGCCGGCCTTGTCCGTCGTAACAGAACCGGATCATTTCGGGGGTTCGCTCGCTTTGCTTAAGGCTATCGCAGAGGCCACCGGCCTGCCGGTGTTGCGAAAAGATTTCATCCGCGATCCAATAGCTGTCGCCGAGACGGCCCGGGCGGGAGCCTCCGCGATCCTGCTGATCGCCTCCATGCTGGACCGGCCCCTGCTAACCCAATTGTACCGCCAGGCGCTCGAACTCGGCCTTGAGCCGTTCGTCGAAACGCACACGGCCGATGAACTAGCCTTTGCCACTTCGCTCAAGGCCAGCTTGACCGGGATCAACAACCGAGACATCCGTCAGCTGGAAAAAGACGGCGGTACCGTGCAGGCCACCGCCGAACTGGCCGGGCTGAAGCCGCCCGGCAGCGTCCTGGTCAGCGAAAGCGCGATCGCGACACCGTCCGACGTACGCCGGGCCATCGCCAACGGCGCGGACGCCGTCCTGGTCGGCACCGCCCTTTGGCAAGCAGTAGATATGACGCTGCTCTACCGCCAGCTGAGCCAGGCGCGTCCCGTGCTCAAAATCTGCGGGCTGACCCAGGCTGCCGATGTCGCCCTTTGCCTGGAGTCCGGGGTCGATATCCTGGGGTTTGTCACCGATTACCCTCTGCCGGTCCCCTGGAATTTGGCTCGTGAGCAGGCCGGCCGGCTCGTGGAACTCGTACAGGAGAGCCACCTGCCCGGCCGCAGCTGCCTGGTCACCGGCGGCAGCCCCGCGGCAGTTGTGTCCCTGGCCAGAGAACTGCATCCGCACCTGGTTCAGCTGCACCACCAGGAAACGCTGGCCGAGACGCGCCAGATTGCCGAAGCGCTCAAACCGCTGGGCATCGGGGTCATTCAGGCGATCCCCGGCGACCCGGCCGCCCGGCAGGCCAGGTACGGGACAGCGGATACTGCGACTGCGGTCGAAGATCTCAACCAGACCGGCGTCTACGCGCTGCTGGCCGACATGCGCTCCCCGGCCAACGCTGACCAGTCAGGCCTGGTTCTCGATCCTGCGTTTTGCCGTTCGGTTGTCGCCCATGCCGCCAAGCCCGTGATGGTCGCCGGCGGACTGACACCCGAACGGATCGAGGCGACGGTAAAAGCAACCGGCACGGCCTTTATGGACATCATGAGCGGTGTGGAATTCCGCCCCGGGATCAAAGATCCCATGCGCATAAGGCAGGCCGCGGAGGCAATGCGCTGCCTGTGACATCCCACTTGTGATCGCGAACCAAGCGATGTAAAATGTTCTTACCGGGTATAACTAAATCGTGTTCAGGGGGTGTTGGTGTGAAAAGAGCCCTGCTTTTGCTCTTGATCGGGTGGATGACAGCCGTCCTGATGTTGACGTCGCTTGCGGTTGCTCCGGCAGCCGTCCTCGCGACGGCGTCGGGGCCTGCGCTTTCCCGCCAGGTACTGGACATCAAGAAACTGCCGGCCGACCTTGCGCTTGCCAGCAGCGCGGATGAAAAGATCAAACCGCTGAAAAAGCCGGCGCCGCAGCCGCCGCCCGACGCGGCGAACAAGTGGGCGGTCGTCATCGGGATCGCCGATTATTCCGGGCGTGACAGTGATCTGTGGCATCCGGATGAGGACGCCAGCGAAATGGCCAGTTATTTGGTAAACCGCGGCTTTGCCAGTGAGCGCATCAAGGTCCTGCTGAACAGGAAGGCGACGGCAGCGGCGATCCAATCGGCCATCGAATGGCTGAAGACCAACGAAAACAGCCAGTCAACGGTCGTATTCTTCTACAGCGGCCATGGCTTCCGGGTTGAAGACGCTGACGGCTGGGATGCCGACGCCGAAGCGGACGGTTTCGATGAGGGGATCGTCAGCTACGACCTGTATGGTTTGCCAGATGGATGGCTTCGTCAAGCCCTGGCCGGTCTCGAAGCGCAGAAGGTGGCGCTCCTGTTCGGCTCCTGCCATTCCGGCGGCCTGTTCGACGATAACGATGATCTGCAGGCCAACGGGCGCATCATCGCCTCGGCTTGCAAGGCGGACCAGTACGGCTGGGACTATCTTACCCTGGGCAACACGCTCTGGGCCAGGTATTTTGTCGATCTCGGCCTTCTGAATGGCCAGGCGGACTCGATCGAAGCCGCCCATGCCTTCGCTTATCCGCTGGTTGTCGCGCAGCAGCCGGATTCACAGCCGCAGCTGTCCGACGGCTATGCCGGCGATTTCATTCCGTAAACCAAAAGGTTTCTGTTCCAAGACGGCGTCGCCGGCATGTCCTGCCGGCGGCGCTTTTCATGTGCGAAAACCTGTTTTTCCGAACAGCTACAAGCTGACCCGGTCGCCGTCGTTAA